>Ga0315545_1001125_pt1 | contig 26870 bp, 22 predicted proteins | sample SalMarSW160210MG_FD_203096 | JGI IMG/M metagenome (GOLD analysis project Ga0315545, IMG submission 203096) | Salt marsh sediment microbial communities from the Plum Island Ecosystem LTER, Massachusetts, United States - Salt Marsh Sediment SW1602-10 ...
TGCCTTGTTGCTCTGGTAAACTCCTCGTTTGAGCGAAATCTCACCCAATAAAGTCAGATACCGCCCCATTGCAAGATATTTTCGGTAATGTTTCTGGCCATTAAAAACAACAGCTTTGCGAGATTCATCATTGCAAGAAAACAGTTTGCTTAATCCATGTGTGCCCGATCGCCCGATTGTTTCAATGAATTGCTTTTCAACGATGTGAATACTGGCACCGTCAAATGGGCGTTTTGCAACACCGGCAAGTTGATCAGCTACGCCAGCGCGAACAGCCGATAGTATTGAGGATGAGACACCTTTTGTTTCCATATATGACAATACTACTATCTTTTGTCATATATTGTCAAGTAATATTTTTAAAAGTCCCGTATTTTGGGTATATTTTTACGTAGTATGGAGCGTACACCCTTTTTTCCCGAGCCGACGCAACTACCCATTTCACAAAACTGCATCGTTACAACCTCGCCGCCTGGCATTGTCGCTTCATGCTCGGTGAACCATTGCTCCGGCCATGGTTCACCTGGATGCTTATGATAAGTAAGGCAGGCAACGCGATGCTTGCTCTTCATTTCTTGAAAAAACGCCGGGCTGTAGCCTTCTCTGTCGAAGATCAGGATAAACCGGCACAGGTAAGGGTTCTCGTCCAGTTGCTGCTGGGTGGGTTGATCTGGAACCTCCTCAAGCAACCTCGGAACAATATCGCGCCTCAAAGTGTTCAACAATCCTGGATCGATCTCTTTCTCGACCACAAAAAAGGGGCGGCCAATCGCATCATTGACCCAGTAGTCGGTTACACCCCTCAGACACAGCCGCTCTCGGGATACATATCGACGTGGCAACTTGGTCAACCGTCCATGATAAACACGTACATGTCCGTCAATGTAAAGGGCTCCGATCGATTCAGGTTCCTGATTCATCCAATATTTGCCAAGATGCGCAGCCCAACGCTCGGCTCCATCACCGGCGCTCAGCTCATCCATCTTGTGGCGTAAGCAGCGCACCTCCGGTACACGGTCCAGTCCCAGCAACTTGCCAAACTCGTCGGGAGCATGGCCTCGCAACTTCTCGGTTGTCTTTATCCTGCATAAAGCCATGAAGGCCAGTAGTAACAGCACATGAAAGGTCGTGTAATATCCTGTGACTCTGCCAAGAAACTGCTTCGCGCCATTGAACAGTCCGTTTGCCAACAGCGCGGGTAGGGCGCATAGTACACCTGCTTTTGGAACATCCAGGCAAATCTCAAATCTCACCGCAGCCCCAACCAATTTGCCCAATGATGCGAGCACTCGTTCCTCTACCCTGGTGCAACCCACGCCCATATCATCGGCAGATGCCGCGTCCACCATGTTACGCGACGACTTGGTAATGGCTGCTTGAGAATACTTCGGTTCTATTAGACGGCCATCATTTATTGCCTTGCGAAAAGTGTCACAATTAACGCCAAGCTCTTGGGCTGCATCGCTTCTCGTATACCCCTGATCGAGTAAACGCTGTGCTTTCTCAAGCACCTCCGGTGTAAGCACTTTACCGCCGCGACGACCTCGACGCTGAACGAAAAATGCTTCGGGGCCACCGGACCGAAGCTTATTCAGCGATATGATAACACTGCTTTTGGATACTCCGAAAGTTCTTATTACATCAACCTGACGACAAGCTCCTGAATCAACCAATTGAGACGTGATCAACCGAAACATCCGCTGGTCTGCCTTCCGATGCGAATAAATCGGGTAAGTTCCTAAAAAATACGTCCAGCTCTCCGCATCCCGCCAGACACTTACCAGACTGTTGATTTTGGTCGCACCGCGTGGAATAAGTGGTAAAATCTGCTGAGGCATGGCACTTTTCTCCTCTCATGTATTCTTGGTGAATTATGATGTGAAAGGTGTCATGCTCATTTTCCGGTTGCAAGGGTTTATTATCAACCGGAAAAAAACCTCAACCATCCGAAATGATATGGTATATGGGGGGATATTCTGCGAAAATACCTTCAGGGGAGATCAAGAGTCCTGAAGTTGTGCTTGATTTCTCTATTTTTTTCCCGGTTGGGGTATTCCTGTCTTGTTGATTATGCTCTTATGAGTTAAGGAGAAATATATCATATTATCATCCAATTGTCTGTTATTTTCAGTAAGATATCCCACTTTTTTGTTCTGCTTTTTGCATTGACTGAAGACTCTTTTGCTCTATTTTCTCGAAGGTAAACAATGGATCATCTTGTGACTTTCTGACTGACATTTTTTGGCAGGTTGTGCAAAGGTCTCATTCGATGAGTTCGATTTCATCATCCGGGTAGTAGTTGTCTTGTATGGGATTGGGCTGTTGAGGCTGTGTAGTCATTTTTTTACTCCGTTAGCACAATTAATGGAACGCAGATCTTCGCGAATGTAGGTTTACAAATTAAGGAATTTTGGGATTGAGGAATTTCTTAATTCCTAAATTCGCAATTCGAAATCCTTGCCAATCTGTGTCAATCTGTGTCCAAAAAAATTTTATACTATCAAGTTGGTGTGTGTCTCGAGTGCCACTCCCAAGCCGTCTTTACTATCTCATCGAGATCTGAAAACCGGGGAGACCAATCTAAGATCTTTGAAGCCTTTTCGTGAGTTGCCACCAGAATGGGGGGATCGCCCTCCCTTCTGGCACTCTCTCGCACCGGCACACTCCGTCCACTCACCCTTCTCCACGGCAGCGATAACATCTCTTACAGAGCGCCCCTGGCCTCTGCCCAGGTTAAAGAAGTTCGTCTCGCCGTCTCTCAAAAGATAGTCCAAGGCCAGGACATGAGCTTCGGCCAGATCGGTGACATGGATGTAGTCCCTGATTGCGGTCTTGTCCGTGGTGGGATAGTCGGTGCCGTAGATTTCCACGTGAGGGCGGTTGCCCAGAGCCGCCTCGATCACCAGAGGGATCAGGTGGGTCTCGGGGTCGTGCGTCTCCCCTATCTCTCCGTCAGGGTCGGCGCCGGCGGCATTGAAATAGCGCAATGAGACGGAACGCATATTGTGGGCACGATCAAAATCTTCAAGGATCTGCTCGATCATCCATTTGCTCCGACCATAGGGATTGATAGGCTTTCGTGGATGGTCTTCCGGAATCGGTATAGTCTCGGGAACCCCGTAGGTCGCACAGGTGCTGCTAAAGACCATATAACGACACCCATACTTCCGCATCGCTTCGAGAAGAAAGATAGTGCCGACGACATTGTTGCGGTAATATTTCCCGGGATCTGTTACCGATTCTCCCACATACGCAAAGGCTGCAAAATGAAGCACGGCCTGCGGCTGGTACTCCTCAAACACCCTGTCCAGGGCCGTACGATCGAGTATGTCCGCCTTGACAAAAGGCCCCCATTGACCGCCCGTTCATGACCGTAAACCAGATTGTCAAGGGCCACGGGCAAACGCCCGGCCCGGGCCAATGCCTTGCACGTATGGCTTCCAATGTAGCCCGCGCCCCCTGTGACTAAGATAGTCTTAATCACTGAAGTATTCCTCGCATAGCTCCGCCCCCTGAATTACAAGCAAAAATGGGTTAACTTGATGTAATTATTTAATTTATTGTTTATAAAATCCGTGAAATCCGGGACATGGTAAAATATTGACATTTGCTATCGGGATGATCGGTGCCGGATATTGGATACTCGATACGATTTGTTAAAATGGTTGAATAGTTAAATGACTTATTTTTGACAGGATCAACAGAACATACCATGTAGTGTAATTGAAACCAAGTTTTGAGACATAAATTCAGAAACAGCGGGGCTATTTGGACTTTTTAAATTTGCCAAGATATTCCAAGAAAAACGCTAAAAACAACATTAGAAATAGTCCTACTAATAATGCTAATAGAACAATAAGCTTTGTCTTTGGTTTAATGGGATAAGGGCTGCTTATTGGAGACTGAACAATTTGAATGTTCTGAATATTATCTTTTTTAAACTGTAAATTTTTTATCTCATTCAATTTTTTATTTATCTCATTTTCTGATTCTTCAATTTTTTGCAACTCTCCTTCTTTTTTGAGCTTATAATCATTGATTTGATTCTGATAATTATTGGAAAGTTGTAAATTCTGCTGAATGGTGTTGCTATAAAGTAAAGCAGAGAGGATATTATTTTCTTTTGGATTTTTTAAAAGTAATTTATTTCTTTCTTTAATTAAACCATCAGTATTATTTTTTATTAACTCGATTTCAAGTATTAATTCATCAATTCGTTTTTCTATATTCTTCACATTCCTTTTATAGGATTGAATTGCACCTTTGGTATAATCTCTTTCAGATTCCAATAAACTCAATTTCAAATCATATTCATTTTTAAAATATTTTACCGACTTACTATATTTGTCCAATAATAATTTGCTTAGACGATCCTGAATGACCATACCTTGTTTGATATTAGCTGTTTCATACTTTACCTTTATGGTATCAGAATTTTTTAGTATATTTACCTTAAACTCTAGTTTCTTTGGGATATTATCCATCTTGATTTCATTTAAATAATTCAAAATATCATTATCGAATGTTTTTGAGTCGATTAATGCTTTTATATTAAGGGGAGAATCAATATAAACATTTTTTCCTTCTGCTCCAATGCTTAACAAGCCCGGTCTCAACACCATATTAATGCTGTATATTTTACTCATATTAAAACTTATTATCGCTGCAATCAGGCCACAAACTATAGTCCCCGCTATGATAAAGTATTTCCATTTCCATAAAACACGAAGTAAGTCCATGAGTTCGATTTCGTCATCGTAATATTCTGTTCCATGGCTCTCTGCTTGAGTTTGGTGATCTTCGTGCATTTTATGTCTCCATATTTTTTTCTGACCCCGATTAAATGTTCTACGCCCTGCTTAGATAGCTATTTGATTTAACAAGGTAAATATTTAACCCCAGATAAATAGCCCGAAGAGATTTAACGGGGCAGGCAGGATTTACCCCGGTGAAATCCCCTTTCGGGGTCTTCGTAGCAGAATTTCACTGGGCAAGCAGGGTCTTTGGGATTTCATTGAGAATATTCAAAAATGTTTTGCATCACAAAGGATTTTTATTCAGATATTCAACAACTTTTTGTTCAAAAAGCTTGAAATCGTCCAGATCATCCTGGATAAAGCCATAGAGTGTTTCTTTGTCAATTTCCCAATACAGGTGAACCAGTCGGTTTCGAAATTTGGCCATTTTGACCAGGCGTTGGCAAAAAACATCATCAACAACGCCAATCCGTTTCATGCCGATAAAAATGTCTGCATAGGTCTCGGGGGTATCAACAGGCTTTTTGAACTGGTAAAGCAAGATCAACCGATTTCCGATATTCAGACAACTTTCCATAGCCATTTGCAAATGAGACCTTTGAAAAACGTTCAATTTTGTTCAAGACCAAGGAAGGCAAAAATTTTAACCACCCCAGTCCGATCTGCCGGACCTACGGGGCAGGCAGGAATACATTAGGTATTTTGAGGATTAAAATTTGAGCCTGACGCCGGAATTGGGCAAAAGGGAGCGTTTTGCAAAGGTCTCGTTATCCTTTATTTGCGATGTTTACATACCATTCATAAACGTCTCGAATGCCGTCTTTTAAAGCAATATTCGGTTTCCATCCCAGTTTTTTTATCTTAGAAATATCGAGCAGCTTCTGCAAAGTTCCATCCGGTTTATTTTGATCCCAACTTATATCCCCAGTATAACCAACAACTTCCGAGACTATTGCCGCAATTTCCTTGACCGTTTGATCCTGGCCACACCCAATATTTATTAATGGGGTATGGGTATCGTCGAAAAACAGGTCAATAGCTTTTTCATTCATTTTAGTTAAGAAAATACAGGCATCTGCAAGATCGTCCACATGTAGAAACTCTCTTTTGGGATTGCCGCTCCCCCAAAGCAGAACAAAAGGTTTGGAGATGGAAGTTATTGTTTTGAGATTTGAGGGTGAAGTTTTTAACCCCATCGACTGTTTGATCTCTTCTGGAATTATACCATATTTTTGTTCGTCTCTTTTAATTGCTTCCCAGTCGCTCTGATTTGCAAGCTTCGCCAGATGAAATTTTCTGATCAGGGCCGGAAGAACATGGCTGGTTTCCAGGTCAAAATTATCGTTCGGCCCATACAGGTTGGTCGGCATGACACATATATACTGTGTCCGATATTGGCGGTTATAGGACTGGCACATTTTGATACCTGCAATTTTAGCAATTGCGTAAGGTTCATTGGTTGGCTCAAGAAGGCCGGTTAAAAGATAATCTTCTTTCATGGGCTGGGGGCATTCTTTGGGGTAAATACATGAGGACCCCAGAAAGAGCAGCCGTTTGACACAGGTTTTCCACGCAGCATGAATAATATTATTTTGAATGCCCAGGTTGGTGTAAATAAACTCAGCCGGATATGTGAAGTTTGCCATAATGCCGCCAACTTTGGCTGCAGCAAGAAAAACATACTCTGGTCTTTGGGTTTGAAAAAAAGCCTCAACCTCGTCCTGCTTTGTGAGGTCCAAATCCGAATGGTTACGCACGATCAGATTTGAATAGCCATCGGTTTCTAAACTTCGGAACAAGGCCGAACCCACAAGGCCGGTATGACCTGCGACATATATTTTTGAGTTTTTTTTCATCTATTACATATTCGCTTCAAAGCTTTCCGGAATCGCAAATCCTTTTTGCTTCCAGATGGCTTCTCGCATACCATCTTTCAAATCATTATCAAACATTTCTCGTATCATTTGTTTAAAAGAAATCTTTTGCTCCCAGCCCAGTTTCCGGCGTGCTTTGGATGGGTCTCCAAGAAGGGAGTCTACTTCTGTGGGTCTGAAATAGCGTGGATCAATAGAAACAACAGTTTGTCCCCGGCACAATGTCCTTAGTTGATCACGACGATCATATTTCTTCAATAATTCCGTAGGCTGTATATCATCGATTACCCCTATTTCAGCAATTCCTTGGCCTTTCCATGCAAGTTTAATTCCTGCTTCCAAAAACGCTCCTTCACAAAATTCTCTTACAGAATGCTGTTCCCCTGTTGCGATGACGTAGTCATCAGGTTGGTCTTGCTGAAGCATTAGCCACTGTGCTTGTACGAAGTCTTTGGCATGTCCCCAGTCCCGCAGGGCATCCAGGTTTCCAAGATAAAGATTTTCCTGAAGCCCCAGCACAATTCGTGCTACCGCTCTGGTAATTTTACGAGAAACAAAGGTTTCACCTCGTAGGGGTGATTCATGGTTAAAAAGAATTCCGTTGCAGGCATATATACCATAGGCTTCTCGATAGTTTACCGTACACCAGAAGGCATAGAGTTTAGCACAGGCATAAGGCGAACGGGGATAAAAAGGCGTCTGTTCGGTTTGTGGGATTTCCCGAATCTTGCCGAATAATTCGGACGAGGACGCCTGATAAAATCTGGTTTTCCCTTCAAGTCCCAGCATCCGAATCGCTTCTAATAGGCGCAAGGTTCCTAAAGCATCCGTATCTGCAGTGTATTCAGGGGCTTCAAAAGATACCTTTACATGGCTTTGAGCCCCTAAATTATAAATTTCGTCGGGCTGGACTTTGTTAATAATACGAATCAGATTGGTTGCGTCTGTGAGGTCCCCGTAGTGGAGAACAAAGCGAATATCTTTTTCGTGAGGGTCCTGATATAAATGATCTATCCGCTGTGTGTTAAATAGAGAAGAACGGCGTTTAATACCGTGCACCTCATAGCCCTTGTCCAACAAAAGGTCAGCCAGATATGCACCGTCCTGCCCGGTAATTCCTGTAATCAAAGCCCGTTTCATTATTTTTTCTCCAATACTCTAATTCATTAGCACTTAGAGATCAAGACCTTTGCAAAACGCTCCCTTTTGCCCAATTCCGGCGTCAGGCTCAAATTTTAATCCTCAAAATACTCAATGTATTCCTGCCTGCCCCGTAGGTCCGGCAGATCGTACTGGGGTGGTTAAAATTTTCGCCTTTCTTGGCCTTGAACAAAATTGAACGTTTTTCAAAGGTCTCAGATCGTTCAGTTAATAGAAAGAACCAACCTTATTCAAGCATAACCACTTTGCTTTGGGGAATTCCTTGTTCCAATACTTTTTCTAACACTTTATCTTTTGAAATCATAGATGTAATAAGGATTCTGTCAAAGGAAAGTGAATTTAGAACGGCGGGATCTTTGACCACACCGCCCAGGAATTTCTCGCCGATTTTGTTGTCGTCCACTATAGCCAACATTTGGATGGAAGTCTCTTGCAAAGAAATGAAAGCTATCTCTGCAAAGTCACCCGTACCGTAAAATACAACTCGTCTGACCCCTTGTATAATAAGGTAGTTGAAAAGTTTGTGCAGTTTCTCACGAGCGTTTCTATAAAATTCGAATGAATACTGAATATATTGATAGGTCAGTCGCGTTTTTTCCGCTGCTCCCTTTGGTGTAAGGATATACTTGACTCGATTTTTAGGAATATTGTTTATTTTAAAGTACCCTTTGTTGGCGAGCCGCTTGACAAAAGAATTAACAAGCCCCAGGGAAATATTCAGCTTTTTGGATAAATCCCGCTGGCTCGGGGTGTGATCGTTATCGATCTCTTCAAGGATTTTCAGTGTACGGATATCTTTTCTATCCATAATTTTGTTCGATATTTGTTACGGGGTAGTGGAGAGCTTTTAGTGAGACCTTTGCAAAATGCCCCCTTTTGCTCAATCCCTGCGTCAGGCTCAAATTTTAATCCTCAAAATACCCCATGTATTCCTGCCTGCCCCGTAGGTCCGGCAGATCGTACTGGGGTGATTAAAATTTTCGCCTTCCCTTGATCTTGAACAAAATTGAACGTTTTTCAAAGGTCTCTGAGATATGGTAATGTGGGATTGTGGAAGGTATCTTGTCTGAGCACAAGGCTCCGCTTAGTGGATTACATTAAGTTTTATTAAGTAATCTTCTGTAATCTATATTTTTTCTATATTAACTTAATGGGTAGGCGTTTGTCTTTTGAGTGTTCAGCAGTTGAACATATTTTGGAGAAGTATGTCAAGTAAAAAATAAAATCGTTTCAAAATTTTATATAACGCGAGTGAGTCGCTTCAATTATGTTGTGTGCGTAGTCAACCACACACATATATGGAATGGTTGACTACGCAGATTTCATACTATTATTCTACAACAATCATGTCTTTGTTCGATTCCCAGATCTTGGGACCGATACCCGGAACATTCATTAGATCTTCCGTCTTTTTGAAAGGTCCATTTTTCTCACGGAATTCCACGATCCTTTCTGCGTATTTTTGACCTATCCCTTTGAGTTGAATTAGCTCTTCTACTGTTGCTTTGTTCAAATTGATCTTTCCCGCGTCTACAGCCCATAAAGGCCCAATAAAAACCATAACGATTGCAACTGCAATGAACAAGAATACCAACCTTTTTGTTTTTGTCATTTTTTTCTCCTTTTGATTAATAGTTTGTTGTTCCGAACACTAAAAGGCCAATGGGAATTCCCAATCGAGAAAAAGCTCCTCCAAGAATCATGCCAGAAAGAACTTAGGGGCTTCGCCCCAATTGGAATAATGGAATGATGGAGTAATGGAGTGATGGGTTTGAAGGAGTTTTAGAATTAAAATGGTTTATTGCCGTTCTTACCCCCAATATTCCAGCATTCCATTTTTCCATTATGATTTCACAAACAGGTTCCCATTATAAAATTTTTAAACTCAGGAGGTTATAAGATTTCCCAGATTTTAAATTATGTGAGTTAATGGTGAAAACTAAAGTTGGCGGATAGGGAGCTTTATGCCCCTATCGATAGGAGAATTTTTATCTAATGGGGATTGTTAATCTTTTTTAAAATTTTAAAAAAAAACTTCTTTTGAAGCAGATTGGATAAATGCGATGAGCAGAATCTTTTAAATTATTTATAAATAAGCACAATAATCTGGGCATGATGCACATTTTTTTGTGCATATTTTCTCCAAATGTAAGCTAATCTCTAATCGTTTTTTTCAAATCCGGCAGGGTTTCGGATTTACCCCGGATGACCATGCGACGATCACCATCACGAGCCGTTACATTCTCATAAACGCCGTCATCTCTTTTTACAAGTTTGGTAAAACCGAGGTCGCGCAGTTCGCTGTTGGTTTTAGGTGTGCTGATATTGATTCGAGAAATGAGTTTTTGCACCGGCCCACCGCAGTTGGGGCATTGCATCAATGATTTGTCCCGAATCGACTGCTTCACATCAAATACTCTGCCCAGTGAGCATGGTTTTTTTAAGTGTTCGTATTCATAAATAGGCATCACAAATCCTTATCCAGTTATTGCACCAAGCATAGCCCGTGCAACAACCAGATCTTCCCGGACAGTAATCTTTATATTGTTTTTGCTGCCGTTAATAATTCTTACATCAATCCCCAGCCGTTCCACAAGCAATGAATCGTCAGAACCGGTATATCCATCATACCGCGCAGTTTCATGGGCTTTTTTGATCAATTCATATTTAAATGCCTGGGGGGTCTGGGCAAACCAGATGTTGTCTCTGGCAAGTGTTTTTTTAATAAAGCCCGATTTACCGACACACTTAATAGTATCGCCGGCAGGTATGCCAAGGATACATGCACCGAATTTTCTTGCGCCGAGTATACACGACTCCAATTTTTCAGGCTGAATAAAAGGACGCACGCCGTCATGGACAACGACCGTGTCGGTCTTTTTATCCATGGCTTGAAGTGCATTATATACTGAATTCTGGCGCTCTTCACCGCCAGGTATAAGATCAACCCCGTTTTTAAGCTCCAGCAAGGGAATTATGTTATTTCGGCAATATTCGATATCTTCTTTGGGGATAACAAGAAAGATTTTATCTATCAGATCACATGCATCAAACGCTATTACCGAATGAGCCAGAATCGGTCGGCCCGCAAGGTCCAGATACTGCTTGCGGATCGTGTCATTCATCCGGATGCCTTTGCCGGCAGCAACAATAATTGCAGAAACCATATTAGTCTTTTGTTTTTAATTTTTGTGCTTTTTATGTTAAAAAACTTTACAACTAAAAAAGTGTGAAATGATCTAAAGTGATCTAAAATGCCTAAAGTTGTGGAATTCTGCCAACTCTTATATAAATAGATGGAGCGAAGCGACACCTTAACCCTGGCCCAGACCGATCACCATTACTTTATACTCAAAAAGTTAGGTTTGTAATGATGCCTATGCCAGATCAATATATATGAACGAGTCGCACCAGGGCGGGCTTTAGCCACTTCAAACTTTATCCGCCACCGTACTTTGGCGGATTTAGTTCACTTTAGGCACTATTCTGGATTTTCCGGACTATATTATGGGTTGTCGATTATCATTTACACTTAACATTTTTATCTACTTCAGGTATTTCAGTTCCTTGGGAAGTGAAATCCCTTTACCCATTGTATCTTCACCGTAATTGACACCTGCAAGGATTTCAATATCATTTAATGCCCGGGTGTCACCTTCAAAAGTAACTTCGGTAATGTTTTCTTTTTGTATCTTGCCCCCTGCCCATTGAATATCCAGTACACTGCTGGCATCAAACCGGTCTTGGCCGACACAGAGTTCCACCTGCCCCCCGTAGTGCTGAACGGTTTTAGCCACCAAAAGGCTGGGCCTGCTGTGAAAGCCAAGCTTTACAGGAACACCCACTGTAATGGAAGAACGCTCAATATTTTCATTGAGTATCTCCCGGGCCAGTTCTTTACCGGTTGTAAGAAAGTGGCAGACATAGTAGAATCCGTAATTAATGGTGCGGTCAAGAAGCTCTTCCGGATCAATCATGGCGGATAATCGATCCTGAACTTTTTTGTAAATATTTTTATATCCTGCTTTATGTAGATGCCGCTCATAAAAATGTAACAGCCTTCCGATCATTTGAAGAAGGTGAAATACAACCGAAAAATAACCCCGCAAATCTTTGAGCTTTCTGTTGCCAAACCTATATCCGCCGTGGATCACATATGTATCAAAAGAAGATTGAAGGTTATGCACAAGCATCTCAAAACGCCTCATATTCACTTCATTGACCTTTTCCGGTACAATCTTTAATATCTCTTTCAGATCATATGGCTCATAAAATTTGAGAAGATCAAACGTTGCAGCGATGCTTAAAAATTCACTTGCAATTTTAACGATATGCTTTTTCTGTTGGTCCTTATCCGTATCATCAATATCATAATCGAGAATCTCGCCGGTTATAATACCGGGAAATTCAGCCATATCATAACTCTCGTCAGGTATAGGGATATTAAGCCGGCGGGCCTCATTCAGAATAACCGGGGCCAATTTCATTATAGTCTTTCTTATAAAATAAAGCGTAGAAGTGCCTTCCTTTTCAAAAATTTTAGTATCTGGGAGACCATAGAAATCGAGACGATTTAAAATATGTGTCTGAGAGTAGCCTCCAAGGCTCAGATGCCTGACAGCAGCGGAAAGTTCCCTGTAAAAAAACCATTCCTTGTTGTTTTTAGCGCCGTGAAAATCGAGGAAGTCTTCCAGAACCTGGGAAGTTGCTATCAGTTCTGAAAAAAGCTTTTTGGTAAAAAGATACCGGGAAGAATCAAAATTTGAAATATAGATGCAAGTTTTCAAATAATCGTGAGAAAATATTCTAACTTTCTCCGCAAAAGAGATATCGCAAACAGTTTTCTGAAATTTCATTATCTACATCATTTCCTTCTGGGTTTCAGAAATTGTCTCGTCAAGTTTCTTTTTCAGATCCGTCGGCAATCCTTCGATGTCCACATTTAAAAACCCTCGAACAATTGTAGATATTGCCTCTTCTTCATCAAGACCCCTTGCCATTAGATACTCTATTTCCTGTTGATCGATTTTACCCACAGCAGCTTCGTGAGACATTTCCACACCGGGAACGTATCCGGAAAGCTCTGGAATAGCCTGCATGAACCCGTCATTTAATATCAAACCGTTACACTCCAGGTGTGCTTTAATGCCGGCAACTTTGCCCACAAGATCACCACGGGCAATGATTGATCCTCCTGATGAAATTCCGCGCGATATTATCTCAGCGCGGGTGTCAGGAGCATTCAACACAATCCGTGAACCCACATCCAGAAAACTCCCCGGTCCTGCCACAAGAACACTGTTAAATCGAGCAACAGCGCCCTTTCCGTTCAAATGTGTGGTCGGAAACATCTGAAGAGAACCTACGGGTTTTAAGGAAATATAATTAGAGATGATTGTCCCGCCTTCCTCAACCCGGATCACAGTTCTTGGTCGGACATTGATCTTTTCCCCCCAGTCATGAATCATGGTAAAAGTAAGCTTGGCGTCTTTTTTTACATAAAATTCAGAAACTCCTACATGCAGACCTGAAACCAGGTGAGGAGCGGTTGCACACCCGGTAATGATATGTAGCTCCGATCCTTGTTCCGCAACTACGATATTGTGAACATTTTGTGAAAATCCTTCTTTGGCAATATATAGACATGATTGGATCGGATACTTTGTTTTAACACCGGCAAGGGCATGAATAAAGTAACCCTCGTGTGAATTTTTCTTGGCCTGTAGGGTAAACTCATCGGTATCCGGAGATATATTTTTCCACATATAATCTGAAAGCCATCCGTGTTTTTCCTGGGCCTGGGATATGCCCATGACTTCGATACCCTCCTGCCTGGTTTTGCAGTGTATCACGGATTTGTCTTTTTGAATAAAGGTGCCTATACGATCATGTTCGTCAATATCCACACCAACGTCTAAAAGCTGCTTTGCATCTGATGCCTCGATTTGTGAAAGCTTTTCAACATAGGCATGATCTTTTGCATCAACGTTGTAGTTTTCAATAGTTATATCCAAGACGTTATCTCGTTTGAACATCTGACGCACTCCTCATATCCGTATTCTCTGATCCACTTTAGAATTTCTCTGGCGTTTCTCGAACAACATAAAACTCCGTTATAGAGAACCTGTCCCCTGTCCGCCGTGATATAATCAAGTATATTCCCGGTGTGGGTGATAACAAGTGCGGATTTTCCCCGATCCCCGATTACCTTTTTATGAGGTCTCTTCTGGGGACATTTGATTTGCCTGCCCAAAAGTGAATTGATTGTATTACCGATAACAACAATGCTTTCAAGGTCAACTCCTGATTCGGGCTCATCAAGAAGAACAAGATCCGGCTGTTGTGCCATAAGCTGAAGCAGTTCGGAACGTTTTATTTCTCCCCCTGAAAAATTTCGGTTTACATCTCTGTCAAGAAGATCGGTAAAATTAAGCTCTTTTGCCAGTTCATTAACATCTACTGAGCGATTTACATCACAGATTTCAACAATATTTCTTGTGGTTAACCCGTTAATCGTCGGGGGTCTCTGAAAAGAAACGCCGATACCGAGTCGAGCCCGCTCGTTTATTGGCATTCCGGTGATGTCTTCACCTTTAAACATAATCTTTCCATGGGTCACGTTATATCCGGAAAATCCCATAATGGTCATCATCAAACTGGTCTTGCCGGAGCCATTGGGTCCGAAAAGTACGTGGGTCTGCCCTTTGGGTATTTCCATGCTAACGTTGTTTAATATTGTCTTTCCGCCGACCTCGACCTTGAGTTCTTCTATATGAAGCATATGCATCACCTCACGAGGTATCTTCATGAATAAAGATCATAACATTTATGTACGGTCCGAGCAGCCAATAAGCCGAATTCTGTACCCAATGCGGGTTGCCCCGGACTGGATAATGATCATTCATCTCTGGATGCCCGTTGCCGGGCACCTCTTGCGACCTACCCGGGAGCTCAAACGGGCCGCTCTCAAACGCTCCTCTATTTGGTCTTGCACCGGGTGGGGTTTACAAAGCTTTCCCGGTCACCCAGGAAACTGGTGCGCTCTTACCGCACCTTTTCACCCTTACCCCGCTTAAATGCGGGGCGGTATATTTTCTGTTGCACTTTCCTTCACGTTGCCGCGACTTCACGTTATGAAGCACCCTGCCCTATGGTGTTCGGACTTTCCTCTGGATTTTTTAATGATCCAGCGATCATCTGGGCTGCTCGGACCGTATTTTTTGTCTTTGAGCTTTGCTTCCTTTTTTTCCTATTACAAATCAAGATTCTTTCAAGTATATAATCCTCTGACAATTGGGGCAAAACTTCAAGCTGTCGCCAAGAAAAAGTTCATTATACAACTGGGGAGGAAGATTCACATTACATCCATGACATAGAGCATCCTTAACCGGTACCACCGCAAGTCCTCCCGAATTTTGTTTCTTTGTCATTAAGTACTTTTTCATTAATTCCGGATCTATCATACTGGAAACTTTCTCCCGGTCTTTATCAAGTTTCGAAAGCTTTATCCTCCCCTGTTCCGATTCCCGTTTTATGATCTCTTTTTCATTCCTTACGCTATCGGAGAGCAGTAAATATTCATCCTTTTTCACTGCAATGATCTTTTCAGTTTCATCCATGCGATCCAGGCATTCTATCATCTTATCTTCAATTTCGGAATTTTTAGCCTTTTCCTCTTCGATTTGCTTTAATAATGATTGATACTCTCTATTTGTTTTCACAGATCTAAGCTTTGCCTGAGTCTTTTTTTCCTTGTCGAGATTTATTCGCAAATCAGATTCATAGTCCCTATACTGTTTCTTCAACTTATCGATGATAGACTCTTGTTCTTCTAAGGTTCGTTCAAACTCCTTGAGACCTGCATCCAGAGCTTCAAGCTTATTATGTGTGTCATTAAGTTTTGATTTGATGTTCCCGGCTTCTGTCTCTATTACCTGCAGCTTAACAAGCAAAGAAATTTGTTCTTTCATATTGCCCAATACCTATTAAAATTACGTCTCGAATATGTCAGTTCTCAATAAGTTCTGGTGAATTAAACAATCATATTGACCCGACTCCATACTTTATTCGGGGCATATGAAAGCCTCCGACTCGTACAATATTATTGTATTATAATATCATAAACGGGTCATTTTCAAGTCCATATGCCTCAACTTTTACATAAAACCCGTCTTTAGACAAAATCTTTTCAAGTCGGTCTGCAAGCACATCGACGATCAAATGCTCCGATGCAAAATGGCCGATATCGATAAGCCCAAGATTTGCAGCTTCCACAGCTCTAGCATCGTGATACCGCAAATCTCCGCTGATATAAACCTGGGCTCCGGATGAAATAAAATTGTTCATTAGGCTTGAACCGCTTCCCGTACAGACAGCTGCTGTGTTTACTGTTAAATCAGGATTTCCTGCAATTTTTACTGAGTTAAGCCCCAATTTTTCTTTAATTGATCGCGCAAAGGATATAAGTTCTGTGCTTTCACCAAGATCTCCGATCCTGCCGGAACCTTGCATGTCTTCATTTTCTATCAGTGGGTATATATCATATGCCATAGTCTCATATGGATGATTTTTCCTTACATGTTCGATAACGCTGTTTAAATCACTCTTTCGTACAACTGTTTCGATTCTGATTTCATCGACATGGGAAATTTCATCGACTTTACCGGCAAACGGTTTTGATGAAGATCCCGGTCTATATGTACCTGTACCCTTGTTTCTGAACGAACAGCATGTATACGAACCTATTTCACCGGCCTTTGTTTCAAAAATAGAATTTAGAATCTGTCGTTCATACGCCATAGGTACATACAATACCAGTTTGTAATTTTCCGTGGCACCGACCTTCCCGAGCACTTTCAGGTTTTTAATCCCAATCCGTCGTGCAAGGACATCGTTCAAACCATCAATTGCATTATCAAGATTGGTATGAGCTGAAAATATAGCCATTTGGTGCTGGATTGCCGTTTGAATTATGGAGCCGACAGCCGTATTTAAATTGATAGACCTTAACGGATGAAATATAAGAGGATGATGCGTAATTAAAAGGTCAACGCCATTTCTGCAGGCATCATTGACGACATCCGGGCCAGGGTCCAGAGCTATCCAGATCGTTCGAACCGGCCAGTTCTTCTGCCCAACCTGCAGTCCGACATTATCCCATTCTTCTGCAAGCCAGATTGGAGCAATTGTCTCCATTGCCTTGATGATATCAAAGATTTTTGCTTCCATAAAATCACTCTACAATTTGTATATTTTTTGGTTCAACTTTTAATCAACGAAAAAGGCGTGGTTATTTGTTATAACCACGCCTTGATTCTTTTGCATATTTAGCCTGCAAGTTATATTAACAATGCCGAAAGGTAGACATAAGATCATGTCATTTTATTATGCAATCACCGTAAGGGAAAAAAATAGGGGCCTAAAAAGTCCACAATAAAAATGGTGGGCCCACCTGGAATCGAACCAGGGACCGACCGGTTATGAGCCGGTGGCTCTGCCAGCTGAGCTATGGGCCCATAAGGCAACATAAAAATAGATTATCTAACTTCAGAAAATGATTTTGTCAAGCTATGTTTGCTCTAAGTTCTCAATAAAACTTTTAAGTTTACGACTTCTGGTAGGATGTCTAAGTTTTCTCAGGGCCTTTGCTTCTATCTGTCTGATCCTTTCACGTGTCACTGCAAAATCCTGACCCACCTCTTCTAGAGTATGGTCCGCCTTTTCACCAATACCGAACCGCATACGCAGTACCTTTTCCTCACGCGGGGTCAATGTTGCAAGGACCTTTCTCGTCTGTTCGGCTAGATTCAGACTTACAGCAGCATCCGAAGGCAACATGAACTTTTTATCTTCTATGAAATCACCGAGATGGCTGTCCTCTTCCTCACCAATAGGCGTCTCCAGCGATATGGGTTCTCTTGCAATCTTTAAAACCTTACGCACTTTGAATAAGGGAATTTCCATTTTTTCCGCTATTTCTTCAGGAGTAGGCTCTCGTCCTAGCTCCTGTACAAGGTACCTGGAAGTACGGATAAGTTTGTTTATTGTTTCAATCATATGGACCGGAATCCGGATTGTTCTTGCCTGATCAGCGATCGCCCTTGTTATGGCCTGTCTTATCCACCATGTGGCATATGTACTGAATTTATAGCCGCGGCGATATTCGAATTTGTCGACGGCTTTCATAAGACCGACATTTCCTTCCTGGATCAAATCCAAAAACTGAAGGCCTCTGTTGGTATATTTTTTTGCAATACTGACCACCAGGCGTAAATTGGCTTTGGTCAGCTCACTTTTGGCAAGTTTTGCTCTAAAGCGTCCTTCTTCAATGCTGGACACAATTCTTTTTAATGTCCTGTTCTTTGCCTTGATGGCATATTCCCTCTCTGCAAGCTGATCCTGAATATTTTCAAGATCTCCGAATAGTACAGCAATCTCATCTTTGGATAGTTCACTAAGGGAACTGAGCCATTTGATAAATTTTTTCTTGGTGTTAAGATTGGAACGGATCTCTGTTACGGATACATTAAGTGTGTCCGCACACATCAAGATCATTCGATTCATGGAATCCATCCATTCGATCTGCTCCCTGATAAGTTTATCGATTTTATCTAAAACTCCTATTTCAAACCGCCAATCTTTTAGCAGATCGAAAATTTTTTTATTCCTGCGAGAGATACACCTTCTTATACGACGCTTTTCATCGAGATCCAGATTAGAAGAAAAAAGTTTTTTCCTGTATGCTCTGTTTTCATCATCAATAGCTTTAATTAAATGTACGGTTTTTAAATAATTTTCGATCTGAATCGATTCCTCAACATATGCATCCCCTTCTTCGATCTCCCTTACATCCCTTAATACTCGTCTTGGACGCAACTCAGCGTTTTCAATCTTTCGCCCGAGCTCTAAAATGCATTTTACTCCTATGGTCGTATCTATCAGTGATTTTAAAATTTCCTGTTCACCGGCTTCTATCTCCTTTGCGATAACAACCTCTCCCTCTCTACTCAAAAGGGTCACCAAGCCCATCTCTCTCAAATACATTTTAACAGGGTCGGTTACGGAACCATAATCAGAAACAGAAGTATCAGAAATCTTGACCTTTTTTACTTTGGCCGGCAACTTGTTCTTTTTTTCGTCTATTATTTCAATATCACGATCATCAAACATAATAAGCGTTTCATCAATCTGTTCGGAAAGCATATCATCTGGAAGCGCCTTATTAATTTCATCATAAGTTAAAAACCCCCGCTGTTTTCCTTTGGAAATCAATTTTTCAAGAGTCTTTTTGGGAATCTTCTTTCTTTTTTCCCGATTATTAGCAGATTTCTTTGCCATTGACTTTAGCCTCCTGCAGATTCCATTCTTTTCTTCTTTTATTTCAACAGCGCCATTTTCTTTTTTTCATTTAATAGTGCTATTTTTTGTTTTTGATTCAACAATTTTGCGAGCAACTCAAGGTCGTTGTCCTTTTCAGCCGCCTTTATCTTTTCTAACAGCTTGTTTTCACTTTTCCTTCGGATCGACTCAAATCGAGTGATAATGCCAATGCATGTTTCATGATCCCATATATCTTCTCCAATTGCCAGAGAGGCGACAATGTTTTTTTGCTCTTTTTCTTCAATTAAATTAATTATATCAGATGCTTGTATTTTTGCGTCATCCTTATGCGTTAAAAGCACCTGACCAATTGATTTTAAGGCATTATTTTCAAAAAGATCGAGTATATTACGCTCATATATTTCGGATAAAATTTGCGGGAATTGAAGCATCATTGCTATGATCTGGCGCTCCAGCTTATCCCATTTGCCTTGAAAGACTTTTTCTTGAGCCTTATCCGGAAAACTTGTTTTGTGATGACCGCGTCCCAAATCAGTGTTTGGCCAAGTTGGCCTTTTTGCTCTATCCCTATTTCGAACCGATATTTTCCTGATCTTTTCAAGAACAGCGAATTCATCAATGTTTATACACTCGGCAAGTTCTTTGATATATAATGATCTTCGTATGTTATCACTAATAGATCCCAGAGGCTCTTTCATCTCTGAAATTATACGAATTTTTCCTTCAATGGAAAGTCCGTGCTTTTTCACGGCAGAATCCATGAGAAAGGGGATGATACCCTGCGCCTCGGAAACGAGATCCAGAAAGGATTCAACCCCGAATTCGAATATATATGAGTCCGGATCATATCCATCAAGTAAAATAATAATTTGAGCATTAATATATCCTTTGTCAAATACCTCTATGCTTCTCTTAGAAGCCTTGATACCGGCATCGTCTGAATCAAACACAAGTATTACCCTGCCATCTTTACCGACAAAACCTTTAAGAAGCTGAACATGTTCGGGTGTAAGGGATGTACCTAAAGTTGCAACTGAATCCTGAAGACCATGCTGATGAAGTGCTAGTAGATCAAAATATCCCTCAACTATGAAGACCCTTTCATTCTCCCTGCATTTCATTTTTGCCAAGTGCAAACCGTATAAAGAACGACTTTTGTTATATACCGGTGTTTCCGGAGAATTGAGGTATTTTGGCAGGGAGTCATCCATTACCCGCCCGCCAAAACCGATCACCTGCATATTTAAATCAAAAATTGGGAATATTAAACGATCCCTGAAACGATCATAAAAACCACTCTTTTCTTTTCTTGAAACAATCAGGCCAGCTTTTTCAACAAGATCAAGGGAAATATTCTTTTTTGTAAAAAAACGTAATAGATTGTCCCAACCTTTGGGCGCATATCCTAAATAAAAATTATCGAATATCTCTTTGTTTATTCCCCGTTTTTTAAGATATTCCATTGCTCGTCTTCCTGAAATATCATCAAGAAGTTGCTTACGAAAAAACTCCATGGCCTCTCTGTTCGCGGCAAAAAGACTTTCCCTTTGGCTCACCCGCCGTTTTTGCTCTGGAGACATTGTAGTGGTCGGGATGTCGATTCCATATCGTCCGGCAAGTATTTTGGCTGCGTCAGGAAAAGACATGCCATCGTGTTTCATAAGAAAGCTAAAAACATTCCCACCTGCAGCACACCCGAAACAATAGAATATCTGTTTTTCCGGACTAACGGTAAAAGACGGGGTTTTTTCCGAGTGGAACGGGCAAAGGCCAACATAGTTCTTACCGGTCTTTTTCAGAACCACAACTTCCGAAACTACCTCAACGATATCAGCTGTATTCTTAATTTCTGAAACTTTATCTTCGGGAATATAAATTGTCAAAAAGACCAACCTCCATCGCTATGAAACCGGAATGACTGACAATAACGGAAGGATCGTAAATGGGATGAAGTTTTGCACATGTTCGTATGTGCTTAATATGTGCTTAAGTTGAAATAATCGAAGATCTGTATCTGTTCTATAAATAAGTTCCATCAAAAATTAAGCTTTAATAATCATGTTTTTTGAAGGATAATTAAAAAAAATAATTACTAAATTCGATTTTGTCAAGAAGTTTTATTGGTATTTAAATCAATTCAATTAGTTATATTTGATACCTTAATTCTGCTATTTTGCAATTTCAATAGCCTCTTTAAGTTTCAGACTTCCGCTGTACAACGCTCTGCCGGTGATAACACCCACCACCCCTACTTCTTTTAACGGTAGTATATTTTTAATATCTTCTATTGTTGAGACGCCGCCGGAAGCAACCACAGGGATGGAGACAGCTTCCGCCAGACGCCGGGTTTCATCAATGTTTGGACCGGTCTGCATCCCATCCCTGTGGATGTCTGTAAAATTGATCGCGGCGACACCGCAATCCTCAAATTGTTTTGCAAGATCCACTGCCTTAATTTTAGTGGTTTTTGTCCATCCCTCGATTGCAACAAGCCCGTTTCGCGCATCGATGCCCACAACAATCCGGCCGGGGAATGCCTTGCATGCGTCTTTCACGAAATTTGGGTTTCGAATCGCTTGAGTGCCAATAATGACCCTTTGAACGCCAAGATCCAGTACCAATCCAACCGTTTTTTCGTTTCTGATTCCACCCCCCACCTGAATATGCGCAGTGACACGCTCTATGATGTTCCTTATGGAATTTAAGTTCTGCGGACTTTTTTCAACTGCACCGTCAAGATCAATCACATGAATAATTTCTGCACCCTCATCTTCCCACCTTTTTGCCATGGCAGCAGGATTATCTGAAAATACCGTTTCTTCATCCATACGCCCCTGAAGAAGTCTCACACATTTTCCATTTTTTATATCAACCGCGGGGATTATAATCATGCTGTAAAATTTTCCTTGTGAAGGTTTTGTGTTTTATTGAAAAGTTACAGGTAATTGTACTTTCGTGTTTTGTTAAAACCTGAATCTTGCAGGAGTCGGAGGCTTTCATATGCGAAGATTCTCATTAATTTTCATGCAAGATTGGGGTAATATGTTTACTGTGTTGGTTCAGGTTTATTTGAGACAGGAAAGGTTTTAAGAATATTTTTAAGACCGGACACGGCCATCTCATTTGCAGTAATCCATTTGGCCTTTCTTTGCAAAAAGGAGCCAAGTTGAAAAAGGTTTTCAGATAACGGCCGTTGAGTTTCGTCAAAATGATCACTCCATAATAAACGACCATCTGCCACACGGATAAGATTGATATCAAATGCCACAGAGGCAGGCAGATCCACGGAATATTTGCCTCCCACACGTTCCCTGAAACGAAAAATATACCCTGACAATACCAAATCGGCCTTCAGGGCACGTCCTGTTTCTATCAACAAATTTAGTTCCGACAACCTTTTTTTATCCTCTGATAACAGATCTGACACAACTCCCTGAGACTGACTTGCGGGAATCAGCTCAATATCTTTTCGGTCCTTCAATAAAACAAACAGCTGCTCCGTAAGCATATTATTTGCCCCTTCAGCAACCTTTCCTGTCATGAAAACCTTCCCAGAGATCGGACAACGGACATTCACATTTTCACCATACACCGCGGACATATTTTTAAAGGGGAAAATCAGAATTTTTTCTATGCCTGATGTCGGCAGAACATTTTCCTTGACCACGATATTTTTTCTGCATCCCGGAAAAAACAGTATAACCGTTAAAAGAAAAATTTTAATCCATAAGGTTGTTTTATTTTTCAATTTATTTTTATACATTATTACAAAACACCTTTTGAAGATCGAATGCCCTTTAAGCGACCATCAAAAGAAGTTGCCTGATCCAGAGCCCTTGCTATGGTTTTGAAAATAGACTCGAGAATATGATGCTCATTTTCTCCATAAAGAACATTTATATGTAGATTCATTCCGCTCCGGTTTGAAAATGCCCTTAAAAATTCCTTTGTAAGAGACGTGAAATTATCCCCTCCCACATCTGCTTTTTGGGGAACATTATAAACCAGAAAGGGACGTTTAGACAAATCAATGGCAACACAAGATAAGGCATCATCCATTGGTGTAACCGCATGGCCGAATCGTTTTATTCCTTTTCTATCGCCGAGAGCCTTGTCAAAAGCATCCCCCAAGACAAGACCCACATCTTCGATCGTGTGATGGAAATCAACATCAATATCTCCGGTGGCATCAATGGAAAGATCAAAAAAGCCATGAACGGTAAAAAGTGTCAGCATATGATCAAAAAAAGGGATTCCGGTGGATATTTTATCTTTGCCGCCGCCGTCTAAATTAAGCTCCATTGTAATTTTGGTCTCTTTTGTTTCACGTTCAATTTTAGCGATACGTTTCATAATCTTATTGTTCCTTGCTTGTATATTTCCCTTTTGGACCTCGCGTTGCATTTACGGCAAACGCATGGATATTTCTCACAGAGTATGGTGCAGTATTATTGGATATCACATCAATGACCGGTGCAAGTTAGTTCGCTTCGCTCATCCCGCTATATAGCGGGAGAATGTTGGAATATTGGGACACTGGAATATTGGGTTCTGGGAAAATGGGAAGTTGGTTATTGTAAAATTCCTCTTAACGGGAATTAAATAGAGAAATGTCATCTTCTTTAAATCATCATTCCAATATTCCATCATTCCATTATTTTTACCCCGTGAAACTTTTTTCTATTTCACTGGGGCCATGTCCGAGTTAAAAATATAAGTCTAAAAAATACTTTTATTTTCAATAAATTGTAGAAGTTCCGTGGCGTTAAATTAGTTAAGGGGATTTGGTGGAGATGAAGGGAATCGAACCCTCGACCTCGGCGTTGCGAACGCCGCGCTCTCCCGACTGAGCTACATCCCCACAAAATAATCACTATCTCATATCAGATTGTACCAAAGCGGTCAATTTAAAAAAATTTTTCATAATATTTTGATCTTTTTAAAACTTGTATTATAGTCCTATAAAAATTTAAAATTTTATTTTATCAGTTTAAGTTGTTTGAAAAAAGGAAATTTATGACACATAAGATTATATTAAATGACGCCTTTAAGCGTTTTACCTTGGACCAGGATAAAATATTTTCACCTGGAGAAACGGTCAGAAGATTCAAGGAAAAATTAAAAAAGGTTAATCTTGATATCCTTGAATACACGGTTAGAATCGATAATGGAAGATTGGGTATTCCGGTCTATTTCAGTAGCTGCGGTAAGGATGCAATTAAAATTATTGGAACAAAAAAACAGATGGGGAAAGGGGCTACTCCCCAGCAGTCTGAAGCCAGTGCGGTAATGGAGCTTGCCGAAAGATACAGTTTTTTTAGCTTCTATAAAAATCCAAAAAACTTTTTTATTAAAAAATACCGTGACATAAAAGACAGAGCCATTTCTTTTGAGATGATCGCCCGGTCCGTACACGATGATTCAGATGATCTGGAAATATCCAGAAAGATATTTGAGGACCTTCCTTTAAAATGGACCCATGCCTTTAATCTGACCCGGAATCAAGAAGTCGCAATCCCTTTTAACTGGTTTTTCACTATAAATGAGTTCAACGGTCCATCGGCCGGCAACTGCGTTGAGGAAGCAATAAGTCAGGGTATCTGCGAAATTGTTGAACGGCACGTATCTTCAATCATCAGCAGAAAACGTCTGAACATGCCGGCAATTAATGCGGATTCAGCCACAGACCCGATGGTTGTGGAAATGATACAAAAATATAGAAATAACGGCGTAAAATTCTATATTTCAGATTTTTCTCTGGACATGGGCATCCCTTCCGTTGGTGTTCTGGCCTATGATCCTTTAAATTTCCCGGCAAAGAGTGAAATAGTCTGGACAGCCGGAACAACACCCGACCCGGAAAAGGCCCTAAGTCGTGCCCTTACAGAAGTAGCCCAGCTTGCCGGTGATTTTAATACAGGTTCCAACTATGTGGCCAGCGGCCTTCCAAAATTTACAAAAGTAGAGGACGCCGATTTTATAATCAGCCCGGGTAAAAAAATAGATATCAATACCCTTTCTGACATTTCGAATGAGAATATTAAGGTTGAGGTTCAAAACTTAATATCTGCTCTCTCAAAAAAAAGTATGGAAGTCATTGTCGTCAATACAATGCATCCGTTGCTTGAAATACCGGCTTTTTATACCATTATACCCGGGGCACATTTCAGAGAGCGGGCCCTGGGAACAAGTGTGGGGATGTTTTCTGCCAAAATTATCACTGAAAACAAAAGTCCTGACATGGCTATTAATGAGCTTACAAAGATAGAAAAAATGCTTCCGGGCAAATATTACATCCAATTTTATCTGGGTTCATGCCACCTTGCTCTAAATAATCCGGCATCAGCGCTCCGCTATTTCAACCGGGCTCTGGAACTTGATCCCAAAGAACAGGACATCCCCAGTATTTATTCCTACATGGGTGTCTGTCTCAAAGAAATGGGGGAATACCGAAGGGCGCTTGCAGTATTAAAAAATGCGGAAAAGTATGACAAAGAAAGAACGGATATCTATAACTTAATGGGATTCAGCCATTTCAAACTTAAAGAGCATGAAAAGGCCATAGCATGTTTCAAAAAGGTTCTCCAGCTTGACCCGGGTTCAGCTATCGATTATGCCAATATTGCTTCAAATTATCGGGATATGGGCCAAAAAGGAAAAGCCATAAAATATTATGAGATGGCCTTGGCCATGGATCCTAAAATAGAATTTGCGAGAAATAGTCTGATCAAGCTACGGCAAAACTAACTCGAATTTTTCACGAGCCGTAATGTGATGAATTTATCCTTGAAATATAGATTTCCAATTGTTTATTCAGACGGCCTCATTTGTCGTTGTCGGGCGTGAGTTCACGCGTCTCCCACCAAGCCTTGCCGTAATTGATAAAAAGCTGCTCACCGGCAGAAACATCTTTTATCGTATGAAAAACGATCAGGTCCCGCTCGGGATCGTGCCAATATTCGGTATTGTTCTCGTCGGCATGATTGAAAATACTTCCCCACCCCAGGGGAAGCGAATAGTATTCGGATTCTTTTTCCGAATCGTCATGCTCCGGCTCCAGAGCATAAACATAGTCATCTATAATACCAGAGCAATCTCCTGTTCTGATGCGCAAGTGATGGCACTCTTCCAGTGTCGTCTGGGCCGGAATATAATCGGTTGTGAAAACGCCGTGGCCGTATTTACAGGGCGCTATAACCAGATTAGGGTGTCTAAAAAATGGTTGAGATGAGAGTTTGCTCATATTTCCTGTCCGGTGTGTAATGAAGCATTAATATTCGATTTGGTCAAGTATTGTAACATCTCAATAAATTATGAGGTCGGGTCAATATGATCGTTTAATACACCAGAACTTATTGAGAAGTCACCAAGTATTTGCCTAACAACCTTTTTCATATTTATAAAATGAGTTCCTTTCCAGTAAATTTTATCGCATGATGAGCATTGAACATATTCATCGCAAAACTCTTTTGTCTTTGGAGGAATTCTATTTAAGATTTTTTCCTTTGATACGCTCTTTAATAGGGTGTTGCAACCAAGACATCTTGAAAAAGGCTTTATATTATCTTTAATATCCAGATAATTTATAATTCGTCTTATCTGTTCCTGGGTCGTACCCGGGCGTAAAAAAATTCCATGGTTTACTTCTTTGAATTTAAGGAGCTTTCTGCTCTGGGTGAGTATTATTCTGTTTTCTGTATTGGATATTTCAATTATTTCACGGGTGGAAAGTAAGGGG
>Ga0315545_1001126_pt1 | contig 26861 bp, 29 predicted proteins | sample SalMarSW160210MG_FD_203096 | JGI IMG/M metagenome (GOLD analysis project Ga0315545, IMG submission 203096) | Salt marsh sediment microbial communities from the Plum Island Ecosystem LTER, Massachusetts, United States - Salt Marsh Sediment SW1602-10 ...
GAAGTTCGCTGCAAGGGGGGCGGCAAATTCCCCTAGCATATACAGGGATATGCTGTTTTTCGGTTCAAGTGACCACAACCTGTACTGCCTGAATCTCGCCGGTAAACTGAGATGGAAATTCACAACCCAGCGGCCCATGACACAAAGACCGCCGACGATACATAACGACATGATATATTTCGGCTGCAGGGACAACAACCTGTACGCCATTGATATTGATGGAAAACTGAGATGGAAATTCAGAACCCAAGACATGATAAAATCCTATCCAGTTGTTAATCCAAAAAAGCATGCGTTGTACTGCGGGTCCGATGATTTTAACTTGTACGCATTGAACTCGGAAACAGGCGAACTTATATGGAAATATAAGACAGACGGGCCCATAATGGCAGCTCCTGTTTACGCAAAAGGGATGGTCCTGTTCGGCTCATGGGACTGCTTTTTGTACGCGTTAGACGCGGAAACCGGTGATCTTGTCTGGAGATTCAAGACCAGCTCTTCGTTCCAGTCACCGATAGAGCCTGAAATAAGAATCGAAACGGAGCCCTTTAAGTTTATCGAGGCAGGCAAGCCAAGAACGGGCCTGAAACAAGATGTGGAAGAAAAGATGGAAAGGGCAAGTTACGGCGTTATGAAAACGAGTTACGTCAGTGAAGAGGAAGTTATCGATATCGGATCGCTCGCTACAATTTCAAAGAGCTATGGCGGCTTTGGCGGAAAAAAATATAGATAAACCAGTGTTAGCAATTATTAATTATGACTGAAGGCCCGCTGATTATAATCCTGAAGATGATAATGGTGGTAATGGAGAACGTGCTGGGCACCATGCTCAGCCTTCTCGGAATGATGGGACAGTTGCTAGGTTCGTTGTTCGTTGTTTCTGCGGTGGGGGGGACGTTAGGAATATTCCTGGCTTTCGCGATATTGTCAATAGTTGGGTTTTTCCTTACAAAGTTCTTTTTCGGATCTGTGAAAACGGTGATAGTGCTTATTATAGCAGGTTTCCTTATCCTCATCTTCCTGGTGTGGGGCTTCAGCACCTTTTAGAATGACAAGCCGCTTCTGCTTTTCTGATCGCTTTATACGCTCTATACGTGAGCCGAAAGCTAAATTGAGCCAGTATCTTTAGAAATTCCTCCTTCTTACTTCTTTTTTGGCGTTATTTTGGGCATCGGCATCGGTGGTGGTATCTGCAGGTCCTCGGCCAGCAAAGACGCCTTGAGCAAGCACTTTCTGAAAAGGTAGTTGAGCACCTCAAGAGACAGCTTTTCCGGCAGCCTTTTGTTCTTTTCCCACTCGTCGATTACGGACTTGTTCTTGTCTGTCAGATACATAATCGAGCCCTTTATCGTTATGTGGGCGAAATTTGGTTCGTATCTGGTCAGGAACTCGAATTCTATGGACAGCGCCTTTTTTGCCAGGTTTGGAACTGCTACCTCTTTCACGTTCGTTATGCTGGGCGTGCTGTTAACTTTGACTTCCTGCTGTATCCGTCCACCTTCTTTTTCCGCTTCCATTGATTTGAAGCCAAGTCCTATTATGGGCATTTCATCATCTCCCTTTACTTAATATGGCGTTTATTTATAAAAGATTATTATAAATATGGATGATTGTTCGTTAAAAACATTTATATCGTTGTTACTAATTTTAATTGTTTTCGTGGCAGGATGTACAGGTGGTAATAAGATGGATTTGCCTAGCGTGCAGGGAAAAAAAGCATTGCTTGTGATAGCGCCCCAGAATTTCAGGGATGAGGAGTATTTCGACACCAAGCAGGTCTTAGAGCAGCAGGGCGTAGCCGTCACCACAGCATCGAGGAATGCCGGAGAAGTAACTGGTATGCTTGGCCGGACAGCAATGGCAGATATCAGTCTCGATGATGTGAGAGCAGCGGATTACGACGCAGTGGTGTTTATCGGGGGCAACGGGGCCCAGGTATACTTCAGCGATTCCACCACTCATGCCATAGCGGTGACGGCGAGCGAGGCCGGTAAAATAGTCGCTGCGATATGCATAGCGCCCGTGATACTGGCCAATGCAGGCCTGTTGCAAGGGAAAAGGGCAACATGCTGGAATGGCGAATTCGCGTCACAGATTGAAGTCGGCGGTGCGGAATACACCGGTGAAAATGTAGTCAGAGACGGCATGATAATAACCGCAAACGGGCCGGCTGCGGCAAAGGATTTCGGCGCCGAGATTGTAAAAGCTCTGGCGGAGTCGTAAAGATTGAAAACATAGATAATATTAGGTGATGAATTGAACGTACTGGTTCCACTGGCAGAGGGATTTGAAGAAATAGAAGTAATGACAATCGTGGACGTATTGAGAAGGGCTGGCATAAAGGTCAGCATGGCCGGGTTGCCCGGAACCATAGTCGAGGGGAGCAGGAACGTGAAAGTTTTGGCAGACACCAAACTGGAGGATGTGGTGGAGAAAGACTACGACGCCGTGGTCTTGCCAGGGGGCTCTCCAGGATATACCAACCTCTCCAAATCACAAAAAGTCAAGAAGATCATAGGGGATTTCCACAGGGACGGAAAACTGGTGGCGGCCATATGCGGGGGCCCTACGGTGCTTGCAGAGGCCGGCATACTGACCAATGTAAAGGCGACTGTGTATCCAGGCCTTGAGAAATGCATCCCAAAGCCGAGAAACGAGAGGGTGCTGGTTGAGGGGAATGTGATCACGTCCCAGGGTCCTGGAACGGCAATGGAATTTTCTCTCAAGCTTGTGGAACATCTCGCGGGAAAAGAAACTATGAAGAACGTTAAGGAGCAGCTGCTCTTCAGGGGATAGTTGATATGCTAACGGAAAAAGAAATCCTGGTGCTTGAACTGCTTAGCAGCCGCCTGCTCGCGAAGCTCGGTGAAATCAAAGCGGATATCGGGGACGAGCCGGACGGCGTAAAGACCTCGATCCAGAGGCTCGTATCCATGGACTGCGTAAAAGTGATCGAGCCTATAGGCGAAAAATGCTTTGTCATAACCCAAAAGGGAAGCAAGGTCCTGCGTGAGTTAAAGAATCCGGAAAGGGGGGCAAAAATAAAGGAAACTTTTGATATGCCCTCTCCAAATGCTTAAATAAATTCAAAGAACAATCTATTTATTGGAAGCCCTGTAGTCTAGCGGTCAAAACCCATCCAGCTGGCTGGGTTGGCCATGGATACCGGCCTTTGGAGTAAGTGGCTTTGGAAAAGAAGCTAAGGGCAAGAAAAATTAATAACTCAGTTCATATATTCAGCTCCAAAGAGTTGATGCCTTCCCGTTAACGCTTTTGCGTTAGCAAAAAGGGTTAGATGATAGCGAAGAAAGCCGGTGACGGCGGTTCAAAACCTTGCCGCAGTTCATGCGGCGGTGTGAAATTCCGCCCAGGGCTATGATTACCATGGGAAAGAGAGATCATTACAGGAATACGAACCTCAACATAATAAAGATATTCAAAACTCTGAGGGACGCTGGCAAGGAAAAGGAAGGGTTCCTGACGGTTTCAGAGATTGCCAGGAGAAGCAGGATGCACAAATGGACGGTCTCAAGGACGCTGGACCTTTACATGCATTCCTTGGTCGAAGTTGTGCAACCTGTGGAATTGGAAGCTATCGGTTTACAGGCCAAGCTTGTCCAGCTTAAAAATCCCAACCTCACCACGCAGCAGGTGGTTAACTATTTAAAACTGAGGAGAAAGATAAGCCCATGAAGATGAACAAGCAGACGGTCTTCACCCTATTTATCGGGGTGATGATGATAACATGGGTGATGGGAATGGCGATGAGCTATAACACCCCAATCACACAAAGAGGTATGAAAATAGAGAGTGTGTACGACAGGATGCTCACGCCCCAGGAGAAGATAACCATCCTGAGAAGTGGCCGGGTTCTGATAGAATACCTGCACGCCGGAGGCTTTGCCAGCGTGGAGAAGAAAGCCGTTTACGAGAACTTCGTTGCACGCTTCAAGGACTTCGTTGTCCTTGAGGCCGTGGAGATTCAGCAGGCCAACGAGACCATCGACCAGCTGGTAACCCCCACCGGCGATATAGTAGAGTTAGAGAATGTCAGCGCTGAAGAGCTCGTTGATGTTTTCTGTGACAACGCTTTTGTACAGCCAAAGGAATGCCTGATGCGAAACATTTGATTTTCGCCATTTCGCCACAAACAGACTCCATTTAATTGTGAAAAATTAAAAATCAGCCGGATTCAGCTCCTTTATCATTTTCCCATCTGGTATTTTTCCCTGTCCCAATTCTCTATCGCCCCCGCCCCTGCCCTTGCATTTATCACAAATCCTTTTCACAAGGTCTCCCATGTTTTTCACCTTGCTCATCGCAACAAGGTCGCCATTCCCGTTTGCCAGAACCACGGTCAGCTTGGGTTTTTGGGCCAGGATGCTGGATGCCGTTTTTATCAGCTCAGGCCTGTCAGCTTCCACCAGTTCGAATATCATTTTTTCCCTCGCCTTTTTGATCAATTCCGTTGATTTCTCGTCCGCGAGTCTGGTGCCCATTTCCTCAATGGCCTTCTTGCGGGATTTCCATGATTCAAAGACGAAGTTCAACGCGGAGTTCAGATTGTGGAATGTGTGGAATGTTTTTGTTACAGGCTTCACCTTCCCCTTCTTTTTCAATTTTTCCAACTTCTTTTCCAAACCTGAGCTGAACTTTTTAACAGCGCTCTCAAGCTGCTCTATACTTACACTGAAAATGGCAGCGCTTCTCCTCAAATCTTGCAGGACAGCGAATTCGTCCGTCAGCGAAAATTTCTTGCAAAACCTGATTTCATCGTTCTTCTGCAGGGATTTGTGAATGTTGGACGCTACCGATTTCGCATAATCAAGGTACTGCTGGGCGGCTGCCCCGGCCTTGATGGTTATCCTGTCCACACCGTCCTGAACCCTCTCCGTTGAGATAACGACTATTTTCCCGGTGTCCTTGGTATTGCTCAGGTGCGTTCCTGCGCATGCCTCCACGTCCCAGCCAGGGGTATTGACTATCCGGATGGTCTTGTCCGGTATCGCCCCGCCCTGATATATCCTCATGCCGTATTTCTTTTCCGCCTCGCTTCTCCTCATGAACATCTTGCTGACAGCGACGGATTTTTTCACTAAATTATTGGACATGACCTCTATCTTTTCGGTGTCGAGCATGCTAAGAGATTCGTAGTGCGTTATGTCCAGATGCGCCTTTTCCATCGTTTTTGCCGCACCAGCCTGCCAGACGTGATTGCCGAGCAGGTGCCTTGCGGCCCCGTTTATTATATGGACAGCGGTGTGATGCTGGGCAAGCTGTAATCTCCTGACCCAGTCTATCTCACCCGTGACTGTGTCGCCAGCCTTGAAACCGACCTTGTCCATCTTGTGGGCAACAACAGAGCCGAATTTCTGCACGTCCGTAACTGCCTGCCCGTTTATCGAGCCGGTGTCAAAGTCCTGCCCCCCACCTTCCGGGTAAAAAAGGGTCCTGTCAAGTATCACCCAGCTCCCGCCATCCTCTATTATCTTGAGAACCCTTGCCTTGAATCTCTTATCATTTTCTTTATCGTAAAAGAGCAGGTGCGTCGGCTCGATTCCGCTGATATTTAGGGGAGAGGACTTTTCTCCCTTCACATCCTCTAGCATATGCCTTGAGGAAATCTCCTTGTAAAAATCAGTCGGTATTTCAATCCCGACTCTGGCCTTTTCAGCGACTTCTTTAATCAGCTCGGGCGTTATGCCCTGCGACTCGTACAACTGCACAAGCTTTTTGTTATCAATCTTTTTCTTCTTCTTTATCATGTCAAAGACGATCCTTTTTCCCCTCTCTTTGGTAGCATTGTACCTCTTTTCCTCCACATCAAGAATCTCCTGCAACTCGGGCAGCGAAAGCAGCAGGTCGGGATTCAATGGTTTGAGATACTTCGCATGTTTCTTGCAAACCGAGAACAGGTCAAGGTCCAGGTTGTATTCATCTATGAAGCTCAAGGCCCTTCTGAAAATAATTCTCAGGTTGTAACCACCGCCCACGTTGCTGAGCAGGCCCCCGTCCGAGATGGCATAAAGCAACGTCTTGGTGTGGTCGGCTATCGCATACAGGGCCTGCAATGGCTCTACGTTTTTATTCAACGTGTCAGTGCTCACTCCCAGTTTTCTGGCTATCTGCTTCTTTATTTTATCGATATCCTGTATTTCGTCTATGTTAAGGCCTCCAGCAATGCTGGAATATTTGTCGAAAAGCTTGGTATCAAAATCGGATGATTTTTTCAAATCGCGCATAACGGGACCATAGACAGCGTCATAAGCAGTCGGGGTCCCCTGGCTTAGCCAAGTGAATCTCTCTAGACCGGCACCCATGTCTATGACCTTGTAATCCATCTGCTTGTAATTCTCCGGCGTTCCGACAAACTCGGTGAACACAGCATTTCCGAGCTCAAGGCCCGCTGTGAAATACTCCAGGGAATATCCGAAGGCGTTGGGACCCACCCACACGTCTTCCATAAAGGTCACATCATGCGGCTTGATCTTCAAGGCATCAGTGAGCAATTTGTAATCAAGATCGATGCAGGTGTCTTTCCAGTAGCCTTTATACCCCCCGTTCGCCTTTTCGTAAATCGAATGCTGCCCTATCATGATAAAGTTCGTCATGTGCCTGCCCGTGACCCCAACGTTCTCTGTGTCAGAGAACCTCAGGCAGACCTGGGGGATTATTATCCTTTCGGCAGGCATCTCGAACACGGTCTTGCCTGCCATGCTGCGCTGGAAGGCGACTATGCTAGCAACAGTGAAGTAGAGTCCGGGAAACCACCTGCACACCACGGGGTATGAGTGGACAGACTCGTGCCCATTGCGCACGAAGAATCTCTCGATTGCCCTCCAGGTTTCGATGTAGTCCATCTTCGAGATCGGAGGTTTTCCGATGAAGCTGTAATTCTCGCATGGGGGATTCGGGCAGTTTTTCCTGTCAGGATCCAGCGTCCAGAAATACGAACCGCAGACTTGACATTTCTTCCTAACAAAGCCCAGCTCATCAAACAACTTTACCCTGTAATACCTGTCCGGGTGCCGGCTGAACTCTAGCTTCAGCCTCTCTTTCGGAGATATAGCTTTCGGAGGCATAATTATACACGGTATTTAGTATAGATATAAAATTAAAGGAATTTATTCTTCTCTTTATACAACATTGCCAAGTGATTCAAACCTCTTTTCGCATCTTTCTGTGTATATTTCTACATCCCTAATACATGTTCCTAAATATTTCTCTGGATTCAAAATCATCTCTCTTTGTTTATCGCTGGCGTTATCTAGTGCTGTGCTAATCAATTCATCTTCTTGAACAAGGTCAATGAAATTTCCCCCTTCCTCGACAGCCTTGTTCGAAATCTGTCTGACATGTTCGTGTGCATCGAAAAACTCATGGTCTTTCAAACCGCACCATCTCTGCAAATAGGCCTGCAGGGGTTCTGCGCATATCAGGCCCTTTGTCATACCAAGATTCTCAGCCATCCTTTCTTTTCTGACCGTCATGTTCTCAGCTATCTTGGCGCCTGTTTTTGCCATTGTATGCGCTATGTTAGGCATGTTGTACATGTACCCTCTTTTGTTTGAGGAATCCCTCAAGTCCCTCTGGAAATCGGTTTGCAAATCAAAAAGCGAAGCCATGTATTGAGCAAACATCTGTCTCCACGAACCTCCTGACGTTCTCTCGCTCTTTATCGGATTTTTCTTATGGGCACCTGTGGACGAGCCGACTTGCTCAGACAACATTTGCTCTGCCATTTCCCTGACTTCAGTTTGCTGGTATTTCCTCAGGTCGTTTGCAAAATTCGCTATACCGCCGCATATCTGGACAAGCTGGGAGAAGTAATCGGTATACCAGTGCTGATGAACATTTTGCCCCGTCGGGTCGTCAGGCTTCAGCCCGATTCTCTCGAAGAATTTTTTATCGATATCGTCAGGGTCAGTTTGAAACAACATACTTCTCGTTGCATTGTTGCCTACAAAGCCTGAAGCTTTTCCTCTCAAATTGCCCGCGGATGAATTATACCTCACAAGTGGAGGCACTATTCCACCAAGGATTTCCACGAACCAGTGCCCTGCTGTCGTTGTGGCGGCGTGCTGCAGGTGCGTCCTGCCGATCATGACCGTTTCTTTGTTTTCCCTGGCCCTTTCAATTAGCTTCTTTCCAAATTCGATAGTTTCCGGTCCCATCAGTTCATATGCGAAATCCCTCAATGCCAAGCTTTGTGCGGTATTTATCAGATCGTAACTTGTAAATCCTGGGTACACAAAGGATTTTGCCCTGTCACTAAGAACTTCCTGTGCGGCCCTTACTAGTCCCCTTATGTCATGATGTATTATATCTTCCCAGTATTCCACCCTTTTGAAGGGAACATTTTCCCTTGTCAATTCAGAACCTATTTCATCAGCGACATCTTTTGGCATTTCCCCAAACTCAGACAGTACCTCGGCGTAAGTTCTTAGGATTCCCAGCATATAGCTATGGAGGGCATCAGGAGAAACATACCCAATAACAGGTTTGCTTAGATATCTTGCTGCGTTGGGAGGAAGATAACCAGAAAGCTCCATTATCGACGCATGGGCTTTGTCCAGTTCTTCAGCTGGAATTTGAGCGGGCATAACCATAATTAGCAATAAATTTTTTATCCTTAACAGCCCCCTTAACATCCAGCTTTTAACAAGCTTAAATTATTTTCTGTCAAAGATTAATATGGTTTATCTTGGCAGGGTTGTCGGAGTCGGAACGAACGAAAACACAGCACCTTTCGGCGTTTATGCTGTTTCTGGCCGCTCGGATATGAGCAAGGCGAGGATTGCGGAAATCATGGTTGCGGAAATCATGGACGAAGGTGTCGTTATGATTGGCCCTTATGGGGAACTCAGCGAAGCCCAGCAAAAACAGAGGGCTCTGATATTCTACAATGCAGTCAAGGTTGATAACGATACTGGCATTGCTGTGATCTCTAACGGAAAGCAGACAGATCCAATCGCAGAGGAGCCTACCCCGACGGACTCGCCAGATGACTACGCTTTGGGCATCGGGCTCGGCCTGCTAAAGCTGGGAGGCGCGGAGCCCGACAAATACAGGACGCCCAGGATAGCGGGCATTGTCGACATGGCAGGGAATGCCGCGCTAGGGATAGTGACTGCGGAGGGGTTGGTTTCAGCCATGTCAAGCATCCCTGCGGACAATGGATACGTTTCCACTTATAAAGGAAATCCACAGGTTCCGGACGAGGTGGTGATACCGGAGCTCGTCGTGCCGACAGGCAAGCTTGACATGTCCGGCAGGACCGTTCAGCAGTTCGCAGACAACATGTATGACTGGATGGACAGGAATTTTGTCGTATGTACAGTAGCTGCGCTATGGGACATGGAGGATGCGATATGGAGGCTTGCGGTAAGGAATGCGCATGAGTAGGTGGATATCTTGTCAAATGACTTTAGGAAAGCATACAGGACGATTCTGGGGGACAATTTCCCGCCCACGATGCGAAAGATCAGATTATGGGGGAGACGCTGGGATCATTCAAGAGGGGTTACAACCCTCCTGCCGCATTGGTTCTCGACTCATCGAACGCCGCTCTGTTTGCCGCAACGATCATAGGCTTGTACGACGACGGCGTTAGAGAAGCCGTTGCTGCGTACAAGAGAAGGTGACATCCTCCCACGATTTCAATCATGGGCTTTCTTGCCTGTGAGCCTTGGTAGGTAAGAAAACTATACCGAAATCTACCCAGGGGCAAAAAAGAAAAGGGTAGAAAAATAAAAGCTTATCCGAAAAGAGATGACAACCCGCCAGCTGCCTCTTCGGCCTTCTTTTCCTGTTCCTCTTCCTGTTCCTCTTCGGGTTTTTCCTCTTCAGGCTTCTTCTCTTCCGTTGCTGGTGCCGCCGCAACAGCCGTTACCGCAGTCTGCTTTATGGCATCGTCTATGTTGACATCCTTGAGGCTCCCTACAAGCGCCTTTATCCTTGCTGCATCAGCCTTTTCGCCCACTGCTTCCACGATCTTCTTTATCCCGGCTTCGTCCACAGGTTTATGCAGTGAATGCAACACCAAAGCCGCGTATACCAATTCCATATCATACCTCCGTTGTTTTGATTGAACGGGTATAAGATATATACCCGTATCAAATATAAACTTATTCGGGCTCTCCCTCCTTTTTATCCCCTTCTGCTTTGTCGCCCTCTGCTGCCTTTTCCTGTCCTTCTGAACCCCCTCCCTTCTTTTCCTCGGCAGGGTGTTCGGTTACAGGCTCACCCTCTTCTTTAGTCTCTTCCGCTGCCGGCTCCTTTACCTCTTTCTTTTCCTCGGCAGGAGTGGTCACCTCTCCGGCCGGGGCAGCCTCCTCTTTCTTACCCTCTTCAGGAGCATGTGCCTTTTCCTCTTCATCCGCTTCAACCTTTTCGGCACCTTCTTCACCCGGTTTTTCAGCAACTTCCTCATTTATCATGCCTTGGACCCTTGCCGCCTGGCCGTGGGCCTTTGCGAGCAGGTTCCCGACGGTCTCGCTTGTTAGTATCTCGGCCTCCATTGCAAGCGAGACGGCCTGCTGGTGGGCCTTGGACAAAAGCAGAGGCAACGTCTCAGCAGTGAGATAATCGATATTCAATGCAAAGTTGAATGCGTTGGAGTATGCCGATTTTATCTGACCTATATAGTGTTCGGCCGGTACGAACAGTATGTCCTTGTCAAAGACAATCCCACTATCCCATACCGCGAGCAGGTTAAGGGATATCTCCATGGGCTCGATCCCAAGCTTCGCAATGGCGTCGGCAACATCACTTGAAATTTCCTCTCCTTGCCTGGCAACGCGTGTATCTTTCTTCACTACTATCTTGTCACCTTCGACGCCTGCCGGTATTTTTATCTTTTGCAGTTCCCCTATCGCAGGCCCGGGAGGAAGATTCGTCGGACCTGCCGGAACGATGATGTCATCTGGAGCGATATCCCCGGCTTTTGCCATCGCTTTTGAAACAGACTTTGATATCGTGTGGGCAAGCTCAAAGGGGTTTGCATCACTGAAAAGCAAGGCCGGCTGGTCCTGTATTTTTTCGGTAAGGTGCTTTATGCCGGTCTTTTTCGACTGTTGCAGGGCAAGATTTATTACCCTTTTTTTGACCATCCTTATTACAGCCTTCCCTTTCAGTTGCTGCTTTATCTGAAACAACTGTCTTGCCGGCAGGTTATGCATATTCACTATTCCTACGACTGGGTATTTTTCAATGCTGGCTGCAACCTCCTGCAGTATTGCCCTCTTTTTTTCTGAAACCATGTCCATCACAACTCCAGCTTGACTGGGCGGCCCATCGTGAGCTTCACCATGATATTTTTTATGTTGTTCTTGCCCTTGGGCAAGTGATCCCTGACGAAATTATAAGTATCCTCTATATTCTTGGAAACGTGCTCATCAGGCATGGTCTCAGTGCCAACCCGCACCTGTATGACAGGGGTGTTCGTGAGCCTTATCCTGACAGAACCTTTGGCCCTTTTGATCATCCCCTCGAGATTTATCTTTGGGGGAATGGGCTTCGGCATCTTCCCCCTTGTACCAAGGATAGCACCAAGCCCCTTCCCTATGAGTGGCATGAGAGGCGCCTCGCCAAACCACCAGTCATAATCCCTTGCAAGTTTTCTGAGCTTTTTCTTGTCCTTGCCAAGGGGCTGTATCTCCATCTTTGTGATCACGAGGTCTGCGTGTTTCTTTGCCTCGCTTGAGAGAGAATCAGCCACAACAGCTGTTTTTACACCCTTACCAACACCCTCAGGCAGGAAAAACTCGAGATTTAGCCTGTTCTCGGGCTTACGTAGGTCAATATCCCTTAGAACGAATATCAGGTCCCATGACTGTGCAAATTTTCTGGGCTTGGACTTTTCCTTAGCTTCTTTGAGTTTTTCTGTTAGGCTCATGCTGTATCCCTCCTACCGAAGTAGTTTAACGGAATTAGTTAAATATGGCGGTAAACATTTAAATTGTTTTCGCATATGTTTTGAGCGTTCCAAGGGTGTGCGTGTCGTGTCCGGTGAGATAAAGCACCCTCGGCTTTATGCTGTGCTCCACATATGGCAGCCTAGCCAAAAAAGAGATGATTATGGAGCCGGATCTTATCATTTTCGGGTCTTCGATGTCGTGTGGGAAGTGCAGTTTTTTATGCTGGCTGAGAATTTCCCAGAAATGATGAAATTCTTGCTTAAGAATGGTTCTTTCCTTCTTTGTCAGCTCAGAACGCAGCACTATCTTGTCTTTATGGACCGCCAGTATCTTGTTTTTAACACCCCTCGAAAGCGTTGATATGCTTTTCTCACTGCCGGCCAGATTTGTTATGTCTTTCCAGACAGCTTCTGCTGATTTGTGCATTACACCCAGCGATTTTTGAGACAACAAAGCCCTTGAAACGAGGCTCAGCCTGTTTTCAATGCCTATTATCTTGCCCGTGAGCATCCTGTACCTGCGCTCAATATCCTCCTCAAGATCCGTCCTTTTCCTGTCCAGCTTGTGCAACCTGCGCTCATGGATATCTTTTATCCCTTGGGTCAGTTCGTATTGCCTGTTAAGCCAGTTTGTCATCTTTTTCATCGTCTCTTTGTTTTCCAGAACCTCCCGCTTCATTTTCTTATGAAAGACGTAATCTCCAACCTTCGCGAATCCGGCCACGATCACGACAAACCCCAGAATAACTCCAATGGGGCTGTAAAACCACAAATTGCCCAATATTATCGAAATTTGCAGCAAAACAAACAGCATCCAAAATATTTTATCCCACTTGTTCATGACCATTAATTGGGAGCAAATAATTTAAGTTTATCGGTGAAAACAAGCAACCTCTATCGCATTTTTCAGAAAAAGTTTAGAAAAAAATATGTTCTTAATTTCTTCATTCCCGCTCTTTTTCATGTTTCTTTTCCGGCGGAGTCCCTTCTTTGGAGGGGGCGGCTTCCTCTTTCCCTTCCTCGGCAGCCTCTCCCTTCTTTCCCTCTTCACCTTCTTCTTCCGGGGCGGCTTCCTCTTCCTCCATCATGTGCATCTTGTCCTCTTCGGCCTTTCTGAGCTCTTCTTGTGTAACAGCTCCCTCCCCTATTGTTACCCCCATGCTCCTGCAGGTACCTTTTATCTGGTTGACGTTCTGCTCCTCATCAGAGCCGAATTTGGCCTTTGCTATTTTTTTCACCTGCTCAGGTGTCAGGTTGCCGACCCTGTCCTTTCCGGGCAAGGCCGAGCCCTTCTCTGTATTCAATTCTTTGAGTATCAGCGCCGATACAGGAGGCTTGCCGACTTCTATTCTGAATTCCTTGGTGCCGGTGTCCACAATCACCTTCACAGGGACCTTCATACCGGCCATTTCCCCGGTCTTTTCGTTGATCTTATCCACGACGGCTTGTATGTTCACGCCCAAGGGGCCCAGTGCCGGTCCCAGGGGAGGCGCCGCGGTGGCCTTGCCTCCCTCCACCACAACAGCTACTGTCTGTTCCATTACACTCCCTTTGACCTCTTGATGACTTTTATGAATTCCATGGCTATGGTCACGGGTATTGGTATGCTGGCCTCCAATAACTCTATCGTGACCTCGTTTTTCGTTTTACCTATCCTTTTTATCTTGCCCTTTTCACCCTTGAAAGGACCGCCTATTATCTCAACAACGTCATCCTCGCTAACCTTTATCTCGGCGGTCTTGGTTTCCATGAAGTGCTGTATGTCGCTAATTTTAACCGGGGTCTCTATCAGGCCCTTGGTATGCATCACGCCCCTGAGTGCCTTGTGTATGTCGCCCGTGCTGCCCTCTATGAATATGTAGCCCTTTAATTCCGCAGGGTGAATCACAGCTTGCACGTCCAGATTATCCGCTTTCACTCTGCTGTTGATCATATCCATTACGATGTCCTCCCGGCCCGATGTTGTCCGCAATGTGTATATCATTTTCATTTTCATAACCACCTATATTCCCAAAAAGGCAAACATTAAGAATATCACGAAACCTATGACTCCTATTAACGCTATCCCAAGCATGCATATCTTGGACGAGTTTATCACCTCATCCCTGCTGGGCTTTCTGGCCACATGCAGCACCCTTTTCCATTCCAGTATTTTTGACTTGATGTTGATTTTCACTCAATCCGCCTCTAGATTTTATCCAGTTGAATATTATAAATAAGTTAATATAAAACACTGGCATGAATAAAAAGGGAATTGGGGGGAACCCCTTATTTCCCAACGAAGTCTATGCCAAGAACCTTTTCGATTTCCTTTTGCTTTTGCTGGGTGTATGTCTTTTCCGGGCCGTATATCTGGGACGACTTGACGCCGGTGACGATGAGCATGGTCCGGACGCTTTCGCCAAGCGCCTTGTCTATCTGCGCTCCCCATATTATCTTGGCTTCCGGATTTATCTTGTTGTTCACTGCTTCGACTATCTCCTGGCACTCCTTGATGGTCACGTCCTCCCCGCCGGACACGTTTATCAGGGCACCATTGGCACCCTCTATGTTGACATCCAGCAACGGGTTGCTGAGCGATTTTTCCACAGACTCAACGGCCCTGTTTTCGGAATCAGATTCGCCCATCCCTATCATTGCAAGGCCGCCTGAACTCATCACTGCTCTTACGTCCGCGAAATCCAGATTGACCAGACCAGGCTTGGTTATCAACTCTGCTATGCCTTTGACGGCATTCACCAGGATCTCATCAGCAACCTTGAAAGCCGTCAGGATGCTGACGTCCGGGACAATCTCCAGCAGCTTGTCATTTGGTATCACTATCAGCGTGTCCACGACGGACTCCAGATTCTCCAGGCCTTCCTGTGCATTATTGCTCCTCTGCCTGCCTTCCATGGCAAATGGCAAAGTCACTATACCCACCGTGAGGGCGCCAACCTTCTTGGATATGTCGGCGATTACGGGACTGCCGCCCGTTCCTGTCCCTCCGCCAAGGCCGCAGTCTATGAAGACCATGTCGGCTCCCTCGAGAGCCTTCTTTATTTCCTCCTTGGACTCCTTTGCGGCTTCGGCTCCTATGCTCGGGTCTGCTCCTGCACCAAGCCCTCCTGTTATATCCTTGCCTATGAGAATCTTCCTGTCGGCATCGGTGTACAACAGGTCCTGTGCATCGGTATTAATGCCTATGGTTTCTGCACCGACGATACCTACCTGCATCAATCTTGATATGGTGTTGCCTCCGGCACCACCAATTCCAATGACCTTGATTTCGGCCTTTCTGGATTCAAGAATCCTTCTGAGTTCTTCGTCCATTTCATCGTCTCTTTCCACCCTTTCCGTCACTTCCAGTGGACTTTCAGCTTCTTCCAGGGCAGAGTTGATTATTGATTCAGCAGTCATATCAGTATCCTCCAAATCTTCACCATCTCAGGTGTGTAATTCGATTAAGATTTTAAGATTTTTAAAGTTAACTATTCTCCAGTCAACGTGTAGGTGTGTTTATAAGAATAAAAATGGAAGTTAGATATTTAAGCCTTTCCCTGCAGGATTCTTTTCTCCACCGTTTTCTTCCCCTCCGGGCTTCTCTGGTTTTAACTTGAAGTTCACGGAGTCAACACCAGGGCACCATTTAAGCAAGGTCTCTTCGATGAGCTTCTTTATCATGGGATTGACGTCCTTATCGGGCAATATGCCGGCTTTTTTGCCGGTGACGTTCACCTTTCCGGCCACACCGTAGTATTCAAGCAGCGACTCCACCATTTTCTTGGTGTCCTTTATCTCAGCAACGATCTCCACGGCGTAGTTAAGCTCCTTTCCCGCGAGGGGGTGGTTGAAATCCACCCTCACCCTGCCTCCGGCAACAGACTGCACCCGTGCGTTCCTGCCGTCTATGTTCAGAACCATACCGGGAAACGGCGTGATCTTCTGGCGCATGAATTTCGCAATGGAAAAGATTTTAATCAGTTCAGGTCTTCTTTGTCCCAGTGCGTCGGCCGGGCTGACATCGAATTCCCGAGTCTCACCCGGCTTCATTTCCAGCAGTTCGCGCTCCACACCCTGGATTATCATGCCACCGCCAAGGATTGTCAGAACCGGGCCGTATTTTTTCTTCTGCTCATGCAAGCCGCATTTCTTGGCATCTTTCTCCTTTGTCAGGTCAAAGACCTCTCCCGTGGCCTTCACCTTGCCAACAAAATTTATCAAGATCCAGTCCCCGCTCTTCATTTTCTCACCTTGCGCTGTGCCCCGTCCACGAGGGGCAAATAGCTATAATAGGTCAGGGCTTTTTAAATTTATCATAAGCTTGCGAGAAAACCCACACCATTTATGGGTGGGGGTGTCACGGACGCTGAGCTCCACCCGAATCAAAATATCTCTTAAAAGTAGACTTTACCCCGTGGAACCACCCGATTCCCATACCCACCCCGGTAATCAGCCAGTAGCTCACGCCTCTCCACAGCATGATGGACGTCGCTGCCGTGGCAGGGGACACCCTCATCAACCCCAGAATGATCATGGTGCTTGATTCATATGCTACGAGCCCTCCTGGTAACAGGGGGATCAGCCCTGCAAGCATGCCTACCCCCAGCACCATGGCACAGGAGTACAGGCTCATCTCAACCCCCATTGACAAGAGAATCAGATAAAAGCATAAGACCTCCAGCATCCTTTCGGTCAGCCCCAACAACAGCGAGGCAGCCATCACGTCCTTTCTTTTCAGGGAATCCCTGATGTTCTCCCTGAAGTTCACCACACTCTCGGGTATCTCCCTCCCAAACTCCGGAGAGAATCTGGAGATCAACCCTGAAATTTTTCTGGCAGAGAGGGTCAGCAGCCTTTTGTTGAAAAATAATACATAAAAGACAAACATGGCGGGTAAGATGATGGCTGACAATAACGTAATCAGCGAGAGCCAATTCAGCATGCTGAAAATGAGCAGGCCCACGGCCCCGAAATAAATCAGCACAAGGAGGCTTGTTGCAGTTACGAAGGAATCCGTGGTCAGGCTGGCGAAGACATCCCCCTTTCTTGCAGGAATCTCCTTTGCGATCATGTATCCCTTTACTGGCTCGCCCCCGAACCTTACCATAGGGGTTATGTTGTTGAAAGCCGCTCCTATGAAAGCGTACTTGATGACGGTGCGCCAGCTCGTATCTATCCCGACGGAGTTGAGCAGCAGGTTCCACCGGACGCTGTAAACAAACATCATTGCAAATGGAAGGCCAACGATCAAGGGGAGATAGACCGGGTCAATGCTCAGAAGAGCTGCTGCCACGCCCTGAATCCCAACCCATTCGAACAGCAAGAAAAAGAGGACAGCGATGCCCGCCAAAGCCAGCAAAAAAACTTTCTTCATGTTTAATATAAAGGCGGGGTCCCTATAATATTTTTTATGCTTGGGTTGCTTTTGTCGGTTTTCGCTGCTGTATTATTCGGGTTTTCCACAGTCTTGCAGAAGCACTGCCTGCGTGGACTGCCAAGGGTTTCCTTCAAAAAAGTCATTAAAAACAAGTTATGGTTGTTGTCACTTTTGATTGGTCTGACTGGCATTTTTTTCTACCTGGCAGCCCTGAAATGCGCGGAAATTTCCATCGTCCAGCCCATGCTTTCCATATCAATAGCGATACCAGTGCTGGTCGGATGGTTTAGATTTGGCGAGAGAATCGGATTCAGATGGGTTCATATATTACTTATAATCGCGGGGGTATTCATGCTGTCGCTATGAAAAACAAAGAAGTCATACTGAGCGGAACATTGACCGGGATTTCAGGCCTTTTCGCAAGGATAGCGATGATCAACACAGGCCCGGGTTTCGCGTTTGTATACAGCTTCCTCTTTAACCCGTTTCTGTGGCTGTCCAGCGCTTTCGGCATGCTTGGTTTTGCCTATTTGCAGCTTGCGTTGCACAAGCAAGACATATCCTTTGTTGAGCCGGCGGTCTCTTCGATCGCCATCATAACCCCTGTCGTGCTCGCGGTTGTCATCCTCAACGAATACGTGCCGGTGCTCAGATGGATCGGGGTGGGACTGCTGCTTTTGGGCGTTATCGGGATTCACAGGGGAGAGAAGAAAAGTCTGCTCGCCATCTTGACCGAGAAATTCCATTAGGACGCCAAAATCAGGCACACCCTAGTTCACACCCTGGATAATTCTTATCAGGCAACCTCTATCCCAGGCTTTCCCGGAATCGCCTGCTTGGCTTTTTTGGATGCAGAATGCTCGGCCAATTGCACGACAACTTCACAACCGGATTCTTCTTCCAGCGCCCCGATCAACTCGTTCAAAATAGCGAACTCTTCCCTTCCGCTGAGAATCGTGGCCGGGATTTTATCAGGGCGTTTGACAAGGCCGGGAACCAGCCTGCTTACCTCTTTTCCAGCCTGCTTGAATTTTTTCCTGGCAAGCACAGCCTTCATTATTTTGCCCACATCCCTCGTCTTTTTCATCTCCCTTTTCACCATCCCGAACAGCTCGTATTTCCATGCCGGCGCTACGACCAATTCTATCCTGGACGGCTTCATTTTTGCCAGCAACAGAACCTGGGCTATGTCTGCATTGAGCTGAGCTATCAAGTTCTCGAATGCTACCGCCTTTTTGTCAGCTTTCCTGCCAGCAGGCCACCTTGAGACAGAAACAAAGCCGGGCATGCCGATTTTTTCCCACAACTCTTCCGCAAGATGGGGCGCAAATGGAGACGTGAGCTGTATCAGGATCTTTACGGAATTGCCAAAAAGGTTACGATTGACTTTGCCGCTTTTAGCATATCCGTACAAATAGCTTACGAACCCCATGATGCTGCTCACCGCAAGGTTGAACTGGAAGGCCCCGATATGCCCGCTGACTTTTTCGATTGCCAGGCTGAGATTTGTCTCGAGTATTTTGTCGTGGACGCTTTTAGCCTTGTAATTGCCAAAGGATATTTTCTCCAGATTATCAAGCACAAGCTTGTGGACCCTTTTGAGGAATCTGTAAGCTCCCTGAACGCCCTTCTCGCTCCACTCCAGCTGGCTTTCAGGGGCCGCGACGAACAACAGGAACACCCTCGCGGTGTCAATGCCGTATCGCTTTGACATCTCTTCCTGCGTCACGACATTTCCGAAGGACTTGCTCATCTTGTGGCCGTCCTTGTAGACGATCCCCTGATTGAACAGCGAGTGGAAGGGTTCATCAAAACCAACCAGACCCATATCATGCAAAACCATCGTGAAAAATCTCGCATACATCAAATGCATCACGGCATGCTCCACGCCCCCTATGTACTGGTCAACGGGCATCCAGTAACGTACCGCCTTTTCGCCGAATGCGAATTTCCTTTCCTTGGGAGAGCAGTACCTGAGGAAATACCAGCTTGAATCAACGAAGGTGTCCATGGTGTCCGTCTCCCTTTTAGCGGGCCCTTTGCATTTCGGGCATTTCGTTTTTATGAAGGAGTCCAGAGAAGCGAGGGGGTTGCCATGGCCTGTGAACTTGACACTGGTCGGCAATATTACAGGCAGGTCATGTTCAGGTACAGGAACGATGCCGCACTTGCCGCAATAGACTATGGGAATCGGGGTCCCCCAGTATCTCTGCCTGGATATCAGCCAGTCCCTGAGCTTGTACTCCACCGTGACCTTTCCTGAACCCAGCTTTTCGAGGTACTTGGTTATCTCTTCTATCGCTTCGATGTTATTCATGCCGTCAAACCGGCCTGAATTCACCATGTTGCCTTGCTCGCAGTAAGCCCTTGTCATCTCATCTGGCTTCAGCTCATGGTAGGGATTCTGTATCACGACCTTTATGGGTATGCCGTATTTCTTCGCGAACATGAAATCCCTCTGGTCATGCGCCGGAACGGCTATTATCGCCCCGGTCCCGTATTCCATCAGGACGAAATTCGCTATGTATATGGGAATATCTTTACCGGTCACGGGATGTATTACGTATCTCCCTATGAAGATCCCATTCTTTTCTGATTCCTCAGAAGTCCTGGCAAACCGCTCCTCCAGCATGACCTTGCGGATGAATTTCTTGACCTTGGCTTCGTACCCGGTTCCCTTGACAAGCTCCATTACATCGGGGTGCTCTGGCGCATACACCATGAATGTTATCCCGAACAACGTGTCGGGCCTCGTAGTGAAGACCGAGAGGGTCTTATCAGAATCCTTGATCTTGAAGTCTATCCTAGTTCCCTCGCTCCTGCCGATCCAGTTCTCCTGCATCTTTTTTACGTTCTCAGGCCAGTCAATCTTGCGCAGCCCGTGCAGCAGCCTGTCGGCATATTTTGTTATACCCAAGAACCACTGTTGCAGGTTCTTGATATCCACGTTGCTCTCGCATCGCCAGCACTTGCCCTGCTCTACCTGCTCGTTTGCGAGAACGGTCTCGCACTTTGGGCACCAGTTTACAGGCGCCAGCTTCTTGTACGCAAGCCCCCTTTTGTACATCTGCAGGAAGAAGAACTGGTTCCATTTGTAATAGTCCGGATGACAAGTGGCTATCTCCCTTTTCCAGTCATATGAAAGGCCCAGTGCTTGCTGGTTCTTCTTTATCCCGGCTATCGCATTCCCGGTGTAGACCTTTGGATGGGTCTTGTTCTTTATCGCAGCATTCTCAGCGGGCAGCCCGAAGGCATCGTATCCCATCGGATAGAGAACGTTAAACCCCTGCATCCTCTTGTGCCTTGCCACGCAGTCGCCCATCGCGTAGTTCCTGATATGCCCCATGTGCAGACCCGCCGCAGATGGATATGGAAACATCTCCAGGACGTAGTATGGCTTCCTTTTCGGACCTTCCTTCACCTCGAAAATCTTAGCCTTCCTCCACTTCGCCTGCCACTTCCTTTCGATAAGCTGGAAGTTTATCTTTTGCATATTAACCAGAGAGCCGCTTGAAAGCACTCAACTTGTTGGGTGGTAGTTTACATCAATCCCTATCTATCTATTCATAGCCTTTTTCTTATAAATTGTATCGTTTGGCGCTATGCCGTCGCAATAAACTGCAATCCCCTTCGACGCTCTGCCGACGAAGTTTTCATTCTCAACCCCTCCCGCGAACACGGACTTGGAAAAGCGCACCATGCAGAAATTCCCCTCGTAACTGACCGTGAAACCGTTTCTGTGTGCGTTTCCGTTCCCCGGCCCCGACCGCTCCCACCGCACCCATTCATTTCCAAGCTTGTCCAAAACATCAGGTTCTACCCGATACCTGCCGTCAAACGCGTGCCTTAATTCTTCCAGGGAGCTGCCTCTATACCCGTTCCTGTTCATCCAGGACATGAGAACCTCCTTCCCGGTTTTAAAATAAAACAAAAACCCAATCTCCTTTCACCAGAAGAATCGCAGCTTTTCACCAGAATCACGAAAAAGGATTAGAGTCCAGAAACCGGAAACGAATGAAAAGCTCTTTTACAAGAGCACCAACACTGCCACAAGCAAGACCAGAGAAACTACACTAAGGAAATCGAACTCAAATAAGGTGTGTGCCTTGCCTGTTAATGACATAATTAACTTATATGGTGACATCAGATATTTAAAGCGTATTGCAGGATAGGCGCAAAAAAGAAAAATTTTAAAATATAAAAATGCAAGCCCAAATAATCTTTAGGGTGCCCCCGTAGCCTAGCTTGGATAAGGCGTTGGCCTTCTAGTCCCTGTGACTGGAAGATTCGAGGTACTGCAATACCTGTGAGAGAAGCAAGCCAAAGATCGTGGGTTCAAAGCACAGCTTTCAAATAGTAGTGAAGCACAAGTATAAAATGGGAAGGCTGTAGGAAACTCCCTCCGGGGGCGTCAACAACCCTATAGATACCATGAGATATTGAGGCACCATGGTCTTCAAAATCGTCAAGTCAGGCAGGAAGGTCCGTTCCCTGCACCGCAGTCTGCGAAGCGAGCTTGAGCTTAAGAAATACATGGCGGAAAGGGAAGGGAAGGTGGACAAGCACCCATTATCGGAAGACGTTGGGATACTGAAAAAAGAGGTTGACTGGCTGCGCTTTTCGAGAGAATCGTCCCTGTATCTGAAGGGCCTGGCAGCCCAGCGGGAGAAAGAAGAGCAGCCGGCTGAAATCCCCGTTAAAGAACCGTCATTGCTGATGCCTTCGATCGAGGACGTTCTGCTGGATTCCGAGAAATGGTCGGGGGAAAGCGTCATAATCGAAGGGGAGCTTGAATTTTACAGCAGGAACAAGCTCGGGGAGCACTGGCACATCTTCAGCGACAGGAGCGGCATGGTTACAGCCGTGAGTGGAAAGGAGCTAGAAAACGGCCCCGGAACATTATTCGGCATTGCCCGGCAAACCAAAGCAGGCAAGCAGGTTTTCCTGGAAATCAAGAACTTCCATCCCAGCATGTAATCTTTATAACAGGAAGTCCAGTCTATCTTTCATGCCCCTTAACACATTCTTCAAGCTTGGCAGAGGATAAACAAGCCTGCCCAGTTCCCTTTCCCAATAAGGTTGCAGAATTTCTGCTGCACCCGGTGGAAAGAACTGGTCTAGCTTTTGAAAATCGATACGCTTCACATCACATTTCTTCCTGAAAATGCGCCTGAGTTTTTCAGGGTTGACCTCCAATCCCGTTAACTTCCAGACATCATAATAGTCTCTGCATTTGCTCCGTTCTATTAACGCCCTCAGCTTCTCGGCAAATATCTCCTCAAGCGAGGCTGTTTTAATTGCAAATGCTGGATAATCCGAGTACACCCGCTTAAGGGCTTTAGCTGATACCTGATCAAGAGGTGCTTCCCTTCTAACATCTACCTTAATCCAGTTCTTACCGAGGATAGCTGCATACTGAACCTTTAACTGCAAATAATCGGGGTTCGAGTATTTGCTTTTCAGCTTAAATCTGATATCGCTCTTTTCTTTTATAATGGCAAATATCTTATCCAGTTCGCTTGTTATTTCCGTCTGCATGCCGGTGCTGGAAAAGTCTATGTCTTCTGAGAGCCTCCACGTTTTCGGGAAATAAACCTTTGAAAGGGCCGTCCCTCCCTTGAACACGAGATTGGGAATCTTGGAAAGGCCATAGAGCAGCCAGCCCATTACATAATCCTTTTCCGTTATCGCTAAGGTTAAATTCCTCCGTCTTGCATGCTCCAAGAGATCTCTTCCATCGATCAATACATCCACCTCTCGGTGCTGATTTTGCAATTGACGAGGAGATTCCACTTTGCATCATACTTTCCTTTTTTTGGAGAGATGGTATCAAGAAGCGGATATCCCTTGGAGGCCCTGAAACCCCTGAAAATCCCCTCATAATTTTCCAGCAAGTCGGTTTTGTCAAGGATATAGCCCAACCTCTTTAAGATGGTCATATTGCCCATCTTCATTGCGTACTCCTTTATCCTGACAAAATCAAGCTCCCCATGAGAAAAATATATAGCTCTTGCCAGCTCGTCAATCCCTCCGCTATGCTCGGGATGGTCAAGACAGTCTGCAATGGTTTTATTGGGGTCGGAGATGTTCACCTTATGCTTCTCTATCTCTATTTTCCTGATTCCGAAGAATTTCCTCCCCACCAGCTTTACGAAGTAATAGGTGCAGTTTAGAATATTCAGGGGCTTCACTATTCTGGTCGTGGCCACAAAGGTTGATCTTGGAATCTGCTCTGAAAATCCATAATGATTCAGTGCGGACCAGTATCCAATATAATAGGGCTTTGCGAGAAAAGAGGCAATAACGAAGTTGTGCATGATAAAACTGTCCGCTCCCTTGACTCCCACATCCATGGGCACAATCGCATACAAGCCTCTTTTCAAAGGCAGAACCCACTTTTTCTCGATCAACGAGTGCATGCTTTTTTTGGCATTTTCCTTCACAACCCTTTTTGCATCTTCGATGCTGAATACGGTTTTGTCTTGCCTTGCCAGAGAAGAGATAAGAAAAGATTCGCGCTTGCTCAAGCCTTTTTTATATTCTTTTGTAGAAAGTTCCATTTTTCATCACCAATTACAATATTATATAAGAGGGTTTAAATTTGTTAGTTCAGCTTCATCACCTAAAGCCCGCAAGGAAGCTCACATGCTTTAGCTGTGGGTAGCTTACTTTCAGCTAGCTGCTCAAGCCTGTTCAAGGAGTTGCGCAACCTTGTTCCTGCCTATGCTCAGAATAAATGGCGCCAGCCTGGGGCCGTAGTCCTTGGAGATCATGATATTGTACATCGACCTGAAGAAGAGCTTGGGGCTCACACCCTTCTCTTTGCACAGGGTGTAGAACAGGTTCAGCAGATCCTCTTCTTCCCACTTCCTTTTGGCAAGCTCAGCTCCCAGTGCATGCACCACCTTTTTGACGTTAGGGCCGACCTTCGCCTTGACCTTGTCCTGCACCTTGAACCTGTACTTGGCGGGGGCGTACTGCTCTGCCCAGTTCTTTGCAAGCCTCAACCTTCCCATTATCGTCTCTTTCTCGGATTCGGACAGCTTGCCTTTGACATGCCCTGTGCTTTTCAGTATCTCCATGCCCCTTACCGGCAAATCGGAATCGGGCACGATTTGCGCTATGGTGACGGCGAAGTCGAAGGGGATCTGGACAGGCATCGATCGCGGCATTCTCTTCTGCGAGATCTTGTAGAGCCTTTTCATATGCTTCTCTTCTTTCTTGTTCTCCACTTTCGTTTTGCCGAAGAAGACGGACTCGTGCACGTCGTAATCGTCATACAATTTGGGCAGATCGCTCCATGAGAAACTCCTGGTCTTCATGAGCTTCTTGTTGTAGAAGAACCTCAGCAGCTCGGGAGGGGCGCACTCAAGCCAGTCTTTGGGATAAACGACATTGCCCAGGCTGGCCGACATCTTTTCGCCGCCTATCATGATGTGCTCATAAAGTATTGGAACGGCCATGGGAAAGTGAAACAGCCTCTCTGTAACTTCCCCGTTTATCCACAGCGCGCTTCCCGGTACCTGGTATTCCTTGCCAAAGCCCTCGGTCGCGACTTTCCAGTGCGCCCACTGGGCCGCCAGCTCACCCTTGTACATCAGCTTGCCGTTCCCCTTTACAGGATCGTCCACGCCCTCATAGCCGCAACCCTCGGCCTTCTCTGTCCTGAACTGGTAGTCCTTGCAGACATACTCCACCTTGCCGTCTCTCCTCACATTCGTCACCCTGGGGGTTATGATCTTTCCGCACTGCTTGCATATGGGCTGCCAGGGACTCCAGTCCGGGCTGAGTCGCCTGTCGGGCGGACGGTACTTGTTTTGTATGTCCACCAGCAGCTTTGTGTTCTTCAGGATTAGCGACACCTCGTTGCTGAACGTGCCGCGCAGGTACTCCTCCCTCATGGAATAGGTCTTCATCTTGCCGTGTATGAATTTGAAGACCACTTCCAGGTAAGCCGCCTTGTGATGCTCTTCATAGCTCTTGTGGCAGCCCCAGGGGTCGGGTATATCTGTGACGGGCATGCCTATATACTGCCTGTAGGAGCTGGGAACCCCCTCGGGTATCTTCCTGAGCGGGTCGACGTTGTCCGCGGTCCATATGAATTCCGCATCGTACCCCGCGTCAAGCAGGGCCTTGAAGACGGAGTCGCACCTGATGGTATCGCTCAACCTGCCTACGTGCAAAACCCCTGAAACCGATGCGGCGCTCTTGACCACGTATTTCTTGAGCTTGGGGACGCGCTCATCAGTGAAGCGGAATTTCTTCCTCGTTACTATCTCCTTTGCGATCTGGTCCGCCCAGAAAAGCGATTCTCCCCTCCCCCTTTTCCCGGCATCCATAATAATAGAATGAGGGACCTTTTTTATAAAAGTCCAAAAAGCCCAGAGAGGTGACTGGCAAAGCAAAGAAATAATTAATTAATAATAAACAATAAATATATAATATCGGCTTCATTTTATGAAAGTGTGAAAGGGAGTTACAATGGCAAAATTCAAATGCAGCACCCGTCTGGAAATAGGTGGCGCTTTCCTTCTCATCTTGGCATTGGGCATGGCATGCATGCTGCCTGCCGGAGGCTCGCCGAGCACATCCGATTCAAGCGGCGTTTATCTGGAACTCGTGACCTTTGGTGGCGACGACGACTGGACAGTCAGCGCTGGCAATGAGATTTTCAACTTCTTTGTGAATAACACAAACGCTTCGCTTTCCCTGGATGAGATAAACATATCAATGCCACTAGACGGCGATGGCAATGCGACCTTCATGGTAGATGTAAGCACCATAAAGATAACCAATACGACATGGGACGATTTGCCGTGGAACTGCACGAATGCCACCATCGACGGTGTGGGAAACACGACGGTGATAAGGTGCAACACATCAGCGGGTGATGCGCTGAATAACGGTTCAAAACTTGTCATATGGTTCAATGCTACGGCCCCCACGGCTTCATCTGAAGATGTCTACCCGTGGAATGTCACAGTCAAGAACACAACAGGAACTTATAACTTTATTCAGAACCTCTCTTCGGGGGTGGACGGCCTAGCCCCGAGGTTCTCTGATTGGGGGGTAAACGGCAGCTATTTCAAGCTTGGTGACAACATAAATATTTGGGTGAATGTCACAGACGCCAGCCTCAATGACACAGGGGTGAACTTGTCTTTCCTGAACGCCAGCGATCCCAGCCAGGCTTTCAATAGCTCCATCATGGACTGTGACACTTTAGGAGGATATTCCTGGAACTGCACATTTTTATTGTTAGACCCCGAAGACCATTCACCGTCGGATACCAACTTCACCTTCAACGTGACCGCCAACGACACCTTCGCCCATTCGAATGAAGCAACATATCCCGGCTGGCTCATCGTTGATGTGACAGACCCTGTCATCCAGTTCGTCTCGAACACAACCGCGTCAGAGACCTACTCGCAAAGCTACATAGAAGCCAACGTGACAGTCAGCGATACGTATCTTGACACCATCACAATATACGTGTACAACTCGACAGCCCTGGTCAATTCCACGACAAAACAAAGCTCGCCCCTTTCCGCAAATTTCACCAACCTGCCGGACGAGACCTACTAT
>Ga0315545_1001129_pt1 | contig 26816 bp, 21 predicted proteins | sample SalMarSW160210MG_FD_203096 | JGI IMG/M metagenome (GOLD analysis project Ga0315545, IMG submission 203096) | Salt marsh sediment microbial communities from the Plum Island Ecosystem LTER, Massachusetts, United States - Salt Marsh Sediment SW1602-10 ...
AGTTTCTTTTAGCCGGGAAAGAGTGGAAAATAAGATCATTGATTTAGAATATGGTAAATATCAGGATGACAAATACGGCAGGATACTAGCTTATGTCTGGATAGACGAAGGGGATAAAAAGATAATGCTAAATCTAGAACTGGTAAAAGAAGGTTGGGCAACGGTGGTGGTTTATAAAGATAGGGCGAAATTAAAATATGAGGATGAATTGTTGGAGCTGGAAGAAAAAGCAAAAAAGGAAAGAAAGGGAATATGGGAAGAGAATTTCTAATTTCTAATTGACCTAATTTCTAAACACCTGCCTGCCGGCAGGCAGAAACACCAAGCGCCAATTTTAAATTTTTTGGAGATTGAGGACTTGAGGTTTATTTAGGTTAATTAGAATAATTAAAATAATTAGGTTAATTTTCATATTGACTTTTATAAGATTATTTATTATAGTAAATATAGTTTGAAAGAGATAACTGAGATGTAAATAATAGAAAACAAGCCGAAGAATGGGATGGAAGCCCGCCTTTGGCGGGTTTTTTAACGCGAAAAAGACGACGCGAAGAGTTTACTCCGCCTCTGGCGGAGAGCACCTTTCCACCTTCGGATCAGGTTGCTTCACGACTGCTTATTCAGCCGTGTTCCCTGCCTGATCCTTCGGCGGATGCGTCGCCATAAACCTAAGCTTGCCAGTCATCAGGCGTCTCGCCTGACTGACAGGCAGCGCATGGTTCATGGCTCCTTGAAAATTGAATAGGTAAGGAATAAATTTGATAGACTAATCATTGATGTGATTAGTATCTCAAGTAGTGGTAGGAAGAAGTGAAAATTTTTTCTGAGAAAAAATTTTATTGAGAGTTTGATCCTGGCTCAGGATGAACGCTGGCGGTGTGTTTTAGGCATGCAAGTCGAGCGGTCCGATTCAATCGGACAGCGGCAGACGGGTGAGTAACGCGTAGGGAGCTACCTTAAAGTCAAGAATAACTCCAGGAAACTGGAGCTAATACTGGATGGTGTCCGATTTAATCGGACTAAAGGGAATAACTTCCCGCTTTAAGAGGCACCTGCGTCCTATCAGCTTGTTGGTGAGGTAATGGCTCACCAAGGCAATGACGGGTAGCCGGTATGAGAGTATGATCGGCCACAAGGTCACTGAGACACGGGGCCTACGTCTACGGACGGCAGCAACCGAGAATCTTGCGCAATGGGCGAAAGCCTGACGCAGCGACACCGCGTGGAGGATGAAGGCCTTCGGGTTGTAAACTTCTTTTATTCAGGAACATAATGAGGGTACTGGATGAATAAGCACCCGCAAACTACGTGCCAGCAGCTGCGGTAATACGTAGGGTGCAAGCGTTATCCGGATTTATTGGGCGTAAAGAGTTTCGTAGGCGCTCCGTTGCATCTTGCCTTAAAGCCTAAGGCTTAACCTTAGAAAGGGGCAAGAGATGGACGGAGTTGTACCTAGTCGAGGATGCTGGAATGTCTGGTGGAGGGGTGGAATCCGTTGAGATCAGATAGAACACCGAGGGCGAAGGCAGGCATCTAGGCTATGGTAGACGCTGAGGTACGAAAGCTAGGGGAGCAAAAGGGATTAGAGACCCCTGTAGTCCTAGCCGTAAACGATCTCTACTAGCTGTCCCCGATTTAATCGGGGGTGGCGTAAGCTAACGCGTTAAGTAGAGCGCCTGGGGAGTACGACCGCAAGGTTAAAACTCAAAGGAATTGGCGGGGAGGCGCACAACCAGTGGAGCATGTGGTTCAATTCGATACGAAGCGTAGAACCTTACCTGGATTTGACATCCTGCTTATGATTTTTCCGAAAGGAAAAATCTTAGTGGCAGGACAGCTGCTGCATGGTTGTCGTCAGCTCGTGTCGTGAGATGTCTGCTTAAGTGCAGTAACGAGCGCAACCCTTATCCCGAGTTAAATTATTCTCGGGAGACTGCTCCGATTTAATCGGGGAGGAAGGAGAGGATGACGTCAAATCAGCACGGCGCTTACGTCCAGGGCAACACACATCCTACAATGGTCAGCACAATGGGTTGCGAAACCGTAAGGTATCAGCTAATCCCCTAAAACTGACCTCAGTTCAGATTGTGGGCTGCAACTCGCCCACATGAAGTCGGAATTGGTAGTAATCGCGGGTCAGCAGACCGCGGTGAATACGTTCTCGCCTCTTGCACACACTGCCCGTCAAGCGAGGAGAGTTGAGAGTACCCGAAGTATCTGATTAAATTAGATCCTAAGGTAAGTTCAGCAATCAGCACTAAGTCGTAACAAGGTAGCCGTTTTGGAAGAAGCGGCTGGATCACCTCCTTTCTAGGAGAAAAAGGTTTCTGATTCACGACCAGATTCTCCTTCTCGATGCAAATCGAGAAAAAATATTTTTTTCCGCCAGCTGGCGGATCCTACCACTACTTGAGATCATCAAAACCAACTTTTTTCAGCTTTGGCCACAAGAATTGACATTTCTTTTTAATAAAGTAATAATTATTACTAACCATGAATTTGAAACAATGGCTGAGGCATAAAAAAGAAATTATTATTACCTTTTTTCTTCTTTTTTCGGTAATTGCTGTTTTCCTTATTGTTAGTAATATTGATCAAATAACCAAGCTTATTAGTAAGGCTGCCGAAGAAGAAGCCATCTTTATTTTTGGAGCCACTCAAATTAATCTTCAGTATGGAGAAATTCAATCGGTAGATGTTTTTCTTGACCCCAGTGTGGGCATCAGACAAGGAAACGTTAATGGCATTGAGTTTAAGATTACCTTTGATTCCAGTAAAGTGGCCATTGTTGATAGTAGTGGTAATCCTGTCAGCCAAATTGCCCTAGCCGATGCTAGTGGAGAGGTTTTTCAAGGCCTGAATACCTTTGTCGCCCAAAACAGTATTTCTAACGGAGAAATTTATTTATCGGTGGCCATTATCCCCGGCGGGAGCCAAGGCGACAGTTACAGTGGCGATTTAGCCAAAGCTGCTTCCTTTTACATTAAAGCCTTAACCAATAGCGGTTCAACCAGCTTAGAATTTCTACCCGTAGAACCAGATAGTGCGACTGATTTTATGCATGCTTATCATAAAGACGAGGAACCTCCTTACCCAGATATTTTATCAGCCAGCAAAATGAATGGCGCCTCTACTTCCAGAATTAATGTTGATTTTGGCGGGGCTGCTGTTCCTTCTTTCTTTTTGAGCACCCCAGTTTTAAATCTTAAGATTAGTGACACCTTTGCTGTGAAAATTGAATTAGATACTGCCGGCCAAGACATCATAGGCGTTGACGCCGCCCTCGAATATAACTCTGATATTTTAAGTCTTGAAAGTATTACTCCAGGCAGTATCTTTGCCTCCTACGAAGGTTTAGAGGTGCCTGCCCAAGGAGGAGTTGTTGGTTTTACTGTCTCAGGTTATTCTCTGCCTGGAGGTAATCCACCACCACCCTACAACAGTGAAACCAATCCTGACCATGTTTTTGCCAACCTTAACTTTAAGACCCTTAACCCGGGTAATACGGAAATCAGGTTCCGTTTTGATGGCTATCAACAGAGCACCACTGATTCCAATATCCTCAGCTATCTAGAACCAGGCCAGCAAGCCACCAATGCTGATGATATTTTAGAAGCAGTTCATAATTTAAGTTTGAATATTTCAGCCCAGCCTTCACCTCCACCTAGTATTAGTCCTTTACCAACACCACCACCTAGTCTTGGTCCTTCTCCTTATCCTAGTCCAACTCCACCCCCACCCAGTCCTTCACCCAGTTATTGGCCTTGGACTCCACCTTCACCTAGTCCTTTTCCCAGCATACCTGATTCCTCACATCCTAGCCCTAGTCCTGAACCCTCATATCCAAACCAAACGATTTTAAGAGTTAAATTCGCTGGCGTGCCAGCCAATAATAATGATTTTAATCTACCAGCCGAATTCAGAAGCCAAAACCTTAAGGTAACAGTGGTTAATAAAAACAGTGGCAAGCAAGAATTTTCCAAAAAGTTGCCATTTATTTATGACTCAACGACACAAAATTGGATTTATTTTTCTGAAGAAAAATCAGGTTTAGACTTAGCCTCTCTGAGTAAACTAGAGGATTACATCATTAAGATTAAAGGCCCTCAGCATCGCCAGCTTGTTTTTTGCCAAGATGGCCAAGCCTCAAAGACCTGTCAAACCGGTGAGGGTCTTAAAAGAGAAGATAATGATTATGATTTTAATTTTTCTGGCTATCCTTTAGAGTTTGGCGATTATAATTTGGACGGGAGCGTAGGAGTTAATGATTGGTCAGCCATTGTTTCCTGTAGAAATCGCAATGCCAGTAAAGGAGAGGAGATTTATAATAGCGGTGGCTGTAAAGAAGCCGATGCTAATTGGGATGGTGAAGTTAACAATTTTGACATTGATCTTTTATATCAAACTTTATCCAGCAAACCAGACGATGAGTAAAGGAGAGAATTATGAATAGTAAGATTAAAAGTATGCTGAAATTTTTATTGCCAGGCGGATTGTTATTAATTTTGGGATTAACTCTTTGGTTTTTGATTAGGGAAAAAAATTCTGGGAAAACGGTTAAATTTGAAGAAAAAGCAGAGAAAGAAATGACGATTTACTTGATGACAGATGAAGAGAATTTGGTGGTAGGAGAGAAATTTAAATTATTTGTCTATATAGAAGGAGAAGGAGCAGTGGTTGACGGAGTCGAGTTTATTTTAAATTATGATCCTCAAACAATAAGGTGGGAAAAAATTGAGGAAGGCAACTTTTTTTCTCTTTACCCCCAAAAGACCATTAGCGAGAGTAATGGTCAGGTAAGAGTAATAGCCTTGCAGAACCCAGGAGAAACTAAGAGTTTAACTAAAGAAATGGTCGTAGTTTTATCCGGAGAAGGACTGAAGAAGGGAGAAACCAGTTTTGATTTTGACCTCAGTAAAACCCATGCGGCCGGTTATGGCGGGCAGGAACTTTTGCGTCAGACAAAACCCCTTACGATTAAAATAGATTAAAAATCATTGACTTAAAATTATCTGTTTGTTAAAATAACTTTGCTTTCAGGGAAATTTTTCAAGGGTGATTAGCTCAGATGGTTAGAGCGTTGTCCTGATAAGACAAAGGTCCCTGGTTCGACTCCAGGATCACCCACAGGTGAGACCTACCTGCTGGCAGACCTGTCCGATTAAATCTGACAGGTCTGGTTCGATTCCTAGACGACCCACAAAAAACGCGTCACCCATTGACGGATTTTTAATAATCTGTTAAAATCTAAATATAGTTAGAGGAGATTTTTCAAAATAAACTTAATGAGTAACTTAGCTTATCAAAATTTCAGGCGAGTCATCTTCTGGTGGCGTTTAGCAAGATTTTAGTTAGGCTTTTACTTGTTTAAGTTAAGGAAGTCTCCTTTAGGGAGACTTTTTTTATAAGGTACAGAGAGACACAGATTAAAAACAGAGTGAGCACGGATTAGGGTCCATGGCGTAGCGGGAGCGCCTCTCGTTTGTCCCGATGGAGACGGGCTTGTAGCTCAGTTGGTTAGAGCGCTACATTTGCAATGTAGAGGTCAGCGGTTCGACTCCGCTCAAGTCCACCCGTTCGTCGCTTTGCTCCTCAGGGCAAGCTTCTAAGTTAGGAGTTTACCCTGACGCACAAAGTGCGGAAGGGCTCTTTGAAAAGTGAATAGATTTGATCTTTACAGCTCAAATTAAAGCAGACAATGGATGCCTTGGATCTTTGGGCCGAAGAAGGACGCGGCAGGCTGCGAAAATCGCCGGTAAGGTGTCAACAACCTTTGACCCGGCGGTGTCCGAATGGGGAAACCCGTCCCGCATTTGCGAGACATTCTTACGCCAATTCATAACGTAAGAAAGGTAAGCTGGTGAACTGAAATATCTCAGTAACCAGAGGAAAAGAAATCAAAGAGATTTCCTTAGTAGCGACGAGCGAAAAGGAAACAGCTCAAAGTCCGATTTAATCGGACGGTTGTAGGACTCTAATATGGGATTGTTAAGAATAGAAGAATAACTTGGAATAGTTAGCCAAAGAAAGTGATAGCCTTGTATTTAAAATTCAAGACAACCCTAAGAGATTCCTGAGTACCACAGGAGACGGCAAATTCCGGTGGGAATCTGGGGCGACCACGCTCCAAAGCTAAATACCCAAAGATACCGATAGTGAACTAGTACCGTGAGGGAAAGGTGAAAAGAAGGGTGAGAGACCCTGTGAAATAGTACCTGAAATTGTCTGCTAACAAGCAGACAGAGTCCCGGTTTTACCGAGGATGATGTCGTGCCTATTGAAGAATGAACCGGCGAGTTTCTCTCCGCCAGTATTTAGATTAAGCAAGTTTACCTTGTGGAGTCTTAGTGAAAGCGAGCCTTAAAAGGGCGATTTAATTGGCGGGGGAAGACCCGAAACCGAGCGAGCTACCCATGAGCAGGGTGAAGTCCGATTAAAATCGGATGGAAGCCCGAACCCGTTCTTGCTGCAAAAAGTTGGGATGACTTGTGGGTTGGAGTAATATGCTAAGCGTGCTCGGAGATAGCTGGTTCTCCCCGAAATATATTTAGGTATAGCGTTTTAATATAAGCTTGGGGGGTAGAGCACTGGATGGTTATAGGGCAGTGATGTCTTATACTCAACCAAACTCCGAATACCCGAGTGTTTATTAAAGCAGTCAGCGGCTGAGGGCTAAGCTTCAGTTGCAAAAGGGAAACAACCCAGACCCTCGTCTAAGGTCTCAAATTTTCAGTTAAGTCAAAGGAAGTCATTAATCTTAAACAGCCAGGAGGTCGGCTTAGAAGCAGCCATCCTTGAAAGAAAGCGTAACAGCTCACTGGTCGATGATTAGTGGCGCCGAAAATTTATCGAGGATTAAACTGAAAACCGAAGACAGGGACCCCGATTTTATCGGGATGGTAGGGGAGCGTTCTTAAACCCTTGAAGGCTTGATGTAAGTCAGGTTGGAGGTTTAAGAAGTGAGAATGCCGGTATGAGTAGCGAAATCCCGATGAGAATTCGGGACGCCGAATGTCCAAGGTTTCCTCAGCAACGTTCGTCGACTGAGGGTTAGTCGGTCCTAAGACGAGGCCAAATGGCGTAGTCGATGGATAACAGGTTTATATTCCTGTACTAGATTTTAGAGTCAACCAAGGGAGTGACGGAGCTTGATAAGCTGAGCGCTTTATTGATTTAGCGTTTAAGCAACAAGACAGGTTCGAGACTAAAAGACCGAACTGACGTTAAGTTGTAGAAAATTTCTCGCTACGGCGAGGGAAATTCAGCCAGGTTAAGCTTCCGAGAAAAGCTTCATTGGTTTTTAAAATCTATCCGTACCACAAACCGACACAGGTGGACAGGTCGAGTAGACTAAGGCGAGCGGGAGAACTATCTCTAAGGAACTCGGCAAACAAGCTGGACGTAACTTAGGAAGATGTCCTCCCCGATATAAAAATCGGGGTGCAACTAAAGATTCTCAAGCGACTGTTTAACAAAAACACAGGTCTCTGCAAACTCGAAAGAGGAAGTATAGGGGCTGAAACCTGCCCAGTGCCGGAAGGTTAAATGCCCGAGTGAGTCCGATTTAATCGGACAAGCTTGGAATTGAAGCCCCGGTGAACGGCAGCAGTAACTATAACTGTTCTATGGTAGCGAAGTACCTTGTCAGGTAAGTTCTGACGCGCACGAAAGGTGTAACGACTTGAGAACTGTCTTGGAGATAGACCCGGCGAAATTGAAATGGCTGTGAAGATGCGGCCTGCTTACTGCAGGACAAAAAGACCCCGTGGAGCTTTACTGTAACTTGGCACTGGAGTTAATTTATTAATTGTCGAGAATAGGCGGGAGGTTCGACATTTCAGTCGGACCATCAGTGGAATACCGCTCTTTGGTAAATTAATTCCTCACCTTAAACCCTGAATCGGGTTTGGAGACAGTGTCTGGTGGGCAGTTTGACTGGGGAGGTTATTTGCTAAAAAGTACCGCAAACGTACAAAGGTAGCCTTGCTCCGGATGGAAATCGGAGTGGACGTGTAAAGGCAGAAAGGCTGCTTGACTGTGACACTTACAGGTGGAACAGGGACGAAAGTCGGTCTTAGTGATCCTCGAGTCCGTCGTGGGACGGACCGGGCTTATCGGATAAAAGCTACCCCGGGGATAACAGCGTGGTTACGCCCAAGCGTCCATAGCGACGGCGTAGTTCGCGACCTCGATGAATCTATCGTCGCCTCCGACGGCAACGTTGGAGTGAATAATTCGGCTAATAACGGTGAAACCCTACTAAGAAAATGAACAATTAGAGGGCAATATCGTGGGAAGTCCCGGTGTTTTAACCGCGGACCCCGTAGAGACTGATGTCCGATTTAATCGGACTGAAATAGCAACTGCTATTCTGATTAATCAGAATAAATTTATAGTTGTTATTAGACGCCGAACCCCAACCTTTCTCGAAAGGCTGGGTGGTGATATAGTCCATGCCATTAGTAATAATGGAATAACATGGTCGGCTCAGGGTATCCTGGAGGTGAAGAAGCTTCCAAGGGTTGGTCTGTTCGCCCATTAAAACCCTACGTGAGCTGGGTTCAGAACGTCGTAAGACAGTTCGGTCTCTATCCGCAGTAAGCGTTAGATACTTGAGGGAATTCATCCACAGTACGAGAGGACCTGGATGAGTCAATCCCTGGTGTACCAGTTGTTGCTATCAAGCGCATTGCTGGGTAGCCACATTGATTGCAGATAACCGCTGAAAGCATCTCAAGCGGGAAGCTGTTCCCAAGATGAGGTATCTTTGCGAGCTTCGCTCGCAGTAATTCATTAACTTCAATAAATCAGTAAAGCCAAAAATTTACTGGTGTTAATGATGTTATTGATTTATTGGATTATTGCAAGCGGAGCTTGCTTAAGGTTTCTGGTAGACCACCAGATATATAGGCTGGAGGTGTAAGTGTAGTAATACATTAAGCTGACCAGTCCTAAAAAACCGAATAAAGCGTAAAGATCAAGCTTGCCCGCCTAAATTTCCTGAGGCCAACACGGCTGAATAAGCCGACGTACAGCCTCAAGAAATTTGGGTGGGTTTTCTATTCACTTTTCAAGGAGCGAAGAAAAATTCAAGATTTTGTCTTGAATTTTGATGAGCGACGTAGTCCTGAACCTGACGTGTCTGTCATAATACGCCGTAGGCGATTTGACAGACAGGAATGGCTTAGGGCAAGGAGCTTCTCGCTTCAGCGAGAAAAAAATTGTATAATATATTTCCCGGTCGTTTGAGCGCCGCTGAGCTACTCGATACCATTCCGAACTCAGAAGTAAAAGGCGGCAGCGGGGACGATAGTCTGACTTCTCAGTCACGCGAAAATACCTCACGGCCGGGATTTTTTATGCCTGTACTTGTAATTTTTGCTATAATTCAGAAAATTAAAGGAGAATTGTTATGTCAAGCGAAGTTGATGAAGCGCATCATGAGTTAGCTTTGAACTCTTTAGTAGGCGTGGTGAAGCAAGCAATCGGTCTGGTGTATTAAATAAAGATACTGGAGAAATGCTTACTGACGTTGATGCGGCAGAGTATTTACTGAAGATGTCACATAGGGAAGCAGGAGTTTCTTTAAAAGAGATGAGAGAAATAGTGGAAAATGTACCGGATTTTTTCAAGTGCGCCACTAGAATTACGCACTGATAAACCCACTTTTTTAGAGGCACTTGGAAACTTAGAGAAGGCACTAGATTAAAATGGAGGGATTTTACAAAGCTAACTAATTTTTGCTATAATACCCTTATCTAAAGAAAGTGAGGTTATTAATGAATGGCAAGAAAGAAAGTAGACAAAAGTAGAAAAAGTAAAAACACAGTATCAAAAAGTAAAAAAATATCTAAAAAGGTATCAAAAGGTCTCAGAAAAACTACTTCTAAAACTCCCAAAACAATGGAGGAGTTAATTAAAAGTACTGGCTATAAACTCCAAGGACTTAAAAAAGCCGATCAAATAGAGGGGACGATTACTGATATTTCCAAAAAAGCAGTTTTAGTTGATATTGGCGCTAAGACCGAAGGGATGGTAATTGGTAAGGGCTTTGAGATAGCTCAGGACCTCATCGTTAATTTAAAAATAGGTGATAAAATAAAAGCAATTGTTTTATCTCCAGAAAATGAGAAAGGCCAAATTTTACTTTCTCTGAGACAAGCAGCTTCGGATTATAAATGGAATTTATTTGAACAATATTTTAAAACCGAAGAGCCAGTGGAGGTCCGAGGCCTTGAAGTTAATAAAGGTGGTCTTATTGTTCGGATTCTGGGAGTGCGAGGTTTTGTCCCTGCTTCTCAATTGGGTCGTAAATATTTAGGTAAGCCAGAAGAATTACAGAACAAGCTTTTTAAGGCTAAAGTTATAGAGGTTGATCGGGAGAAAAACCGTTTGATATTTTCAGAAAAGTTGATTTCTGAAGCAGAGGCTTTAGCCGCCAAACAGGAAGCGATTAAAAAGATTAAAGTTGGCGAAGAGATTAGGGGTCAAGTTTCCGGAATTATGCCCTTTGGTATTTTTGTCCAAGCGGAAAAAGACAAACTTTTATTAGAGGGTTTAGTGCATATTTCAGAAATTTCCTGGGAAAGAGTGGATGATTTAAACACCCTCTTTAAAGTGGGTCAAAAAGTAAAAGTTAAGGTTTTAGAGATTAATAAAGAAACAGGTAAACTTAATTTGTCAATCAAACAGCTTAAGGATGATCCTTGGGTTGAGATGGCCAAGAAATATCCGTTAGAGAAAAAAACCAAAGGCAAAGTTACTCGTTTAGTTGCTTTTGGTGCTTTTATTGAATTAGAACCAGGAGTTGAAGGACTAATTCACATTTCTAAAATTCCGGCAGAGTATAACATTAAAGCAGGTAAGAAGATTGATGTTTATGTGGAATCACTTGATCCGGAAAAAAGAAGGATGAGTTTGGGCTTGGTTTTAAAAGAAAAACCAGTGGGATATAAGTAAAAGGAGGCTAATATGTCAAAGAAAATGATTGTCGAGGACGATACTATCTTAATCGACTTCCGCTTGATTTTTAAAGCCATTCGCGAAGAAAAAGGTAATTGGCAAAAAGTGGAAAAGGAAATGGAAGAGTATTTAGAATCTTTTAAAGAAGAAGAATAAATCTTAGTTATGGCCAAGCAGGTGACTCACTTTATCTGCCAAAACTGTGGGGCTGAATTTTCCAAATGGCAAGGTCAATGTAGTCAGTGTCAACAGTGGAATACATTAGTGGAGACAATAGTTTCAACTAAAACTCAATCCGCCGGTTGGCGGGCCAAAACTCCAACTGGTCAAATATTAAAACCTCTTAAGCTTTCTCAGATTAAATCCAAAGCTTTTACTCGTCTAACAACCGGTATTAGTGAGTTGGATCGGGTTTTAGGAGGAGGCATTGTTCCTGGCTCCATTGTTTTGGTGGCTGGTGAACCAGGAATAGGTAAGTCAACCTTATTAACTCAGCTTGCGTTAAGATTAGATTCTGTCCTTTATGTCTGTGGTGAAGAATCTCCAGACCAAATAAAGCTAAGAATTAATCGCTTTTCGCCGCCAGTGAAAAGAAATCAAGATACTTTTCACTTCCTTGCAGAGACCAATCTGGAAAATATATTGACCACTCTTTCTTCTGGTAAAGAAAGTTATAGTCTAATAATTATCGATTCTATTCAAACCTTATGGACAGAGAAGCTATCAGGTTCGGCCGGTTCCATCGGTCAAGTGAGACAATCCAGTCAGATGCTGCAGATGTTAGCTAAAAAAACCAATATTCCCATATTTCTGATTGGCCATATTACCAAAGAAGGCATGATTGCTGGCCCTAAGGTTTTAGAACATCTGGTGGATACGGTTTTATATCTTGAGGGTGATCCAGACCATGATTTTCGTATTCTTAGGACTACCAAGAACAGGTTTGGTCCGACTGACGAAGTCGGTATTTTTCAGATGACAGACAGAGGGATGGAAGAAGTTAAAGATGCCTCAAGGATATTTTTATCTGATAATAAGACGGAAACTGCTAGTGGTCGAGCCGTAACCGTCAGTATGCAAGGAATTAGACCAATGCCCGTAGAAATCCAAGCCCTAGTTGTTCCTAGCCAACTAGCCATGCCCCGAAGAGTCGCTTCAGGCATCGATTACAGACGAATTCAAGTTTTATGCGCCGTTTTACAAAAAAGACTAGGTTTACCTCTGGCGACTTCTGACGTTTTTGTCAATGTGGTTGGAGGCCTGAGGTTAACAGAGCCAGCCGCAGATTTAGCTATTTGTTTAGCCATTATTTCTTCAATTAAAAATAAACCCTTAACACCACAATCCATCTGTTTGGGAGAGATTGGTCTTTTGGGAGAAATTAGGCAAGTCTCCTTTATGGCTAAAAGGATTAAGGAGGCCAGAAAATTGGGATATAAGACGATTATTGGGGAAAAAGAGAGAGATTTAAGACAGACCCTAAGTTATCTTCGATAACCCTGTAAATTTCTAATTATTCTAATTAACCTAATTATTCTAAACAAGCACCAATTCCGAGTCCTAAATTTTATATTCTAATTTTGTTTGAAAATTGTAAATTGGTTATTCATTGTAAATTGAAAATTGCTAAATTGAAAATTTTACAAAGTGTAGTATAATATCCCATAGTATAGAGTTATTATATGATGAAATCAAATACAGGTATCATTTACCAGCGTCGAAAAAGAGTAAAAAAGATTACTCAACCTATCCCTGTTTTTGGGGGCAGAAAAAAGCTGGGCTTTTTATTTTTGGGCCTTAGCTTAGTCGGTTTCTTATACTTTTCCAGCCCTTTTGTGGCTGCTCAAATAGCGCAGCAAAAAAAGCAGGGCTTTGACTATTTGATTGAAAAAGAACCAGTTAAAGCTCAGACTGAAGAAGTAAAGCCTGAAGTTCAACCAGAAACCCCTGAAGTAGCACCTCAACCTCTGGAAATTAAATCCTTTTATTTAACCATTGAGAAAATCGGCCTTCATTCTGCTCCGGTGATTGCCAACATTGATGTTAATAACAAAGGCCTTTATGACCAAGCCCTGCAATATGGTTTGGTTCATGCTCAGGGGACAGCCTTACCTGGTCAAGGCCAAATGGTTTATATTTTCGGCCATTCTACCAGTCAACCTTGGTATGTTAAAGAACTTAATGCTTTACTTTATCAAATAGAGAAAGTTGAAGTTAATGACAAGATTAAAATAGAATTCAATGGTGAGCATTATCTTTATTATGTTTATGATAAACAGATTGTTGACCCCCAAAGTTTAAGGGCGGTTAAAAATGAAGTTGATCAGGACGTTTTAATTATTCAAAGCTGTTGGCCTCCGGGCACAGCCTTAAAAAGACTTTTACTCTTTGCCCGTCCCAGTAAAATGGGAGCCCTAATCTATTAATTTTTAACTTTGCACTTTTAGCTTTTAACTTGTTTTGTCCTATAGTCTTGACACCTAAGACTTTTCTGTTATAATAACTCTGCCTGTAAATTTTGCAGGCTTTTTTATTCAAGGAGAAACAATATGAATGCTATTGCCAAGAAATCATTAACGGTTTTATTTGCTTTAAGCTTTTTGCTTTTAGCTTTTCGTTCCGCCCAAGCCGGCCAATATGGTTATGGTGAAGTGGAGATCGTTAAAAAAATCTCTCTTGATAAAAAAGTCAAACATCCGAGTGAAACCACTAAAGGTGGCGAAGCGGTTTGGGTGGATAACCTTTTTGCTTCTCAATATCTTTTTCAAGCTGACCAAGAGGTGGAATTCAAAATTACGGTCACTAATATTTCTAATCAAGATGTTGTTGTTAGGGCTAAAGACATTTTACCTTTGGACTATCTTTTTACTTATGATTCCAAAGATTTTTCAGTTAATGCCAGTAATCAAGATTTGGAAAAAGAATTTGAACTTAAAGCAGGTGAAAGCAAAGATTTATATTTTACTGCCAAAGTTGTCTCTCAAGACAAATTACCTCAAGTAGGCGGTTATTATTGTGTTTTAAACACCGCTCAAGCTCAGATTAAAGATGAAGCAGAAATCCTTCAAGATCAGGCTCAAATTTGTATTGCCGTGGAAGCAGTCACCAAAGGCGGTCTGCCGGTGATTACGGAAAAATTTCCTGAAACCGGTCCCGCAGAAAACTTAGTTATTTTATTTGGTTCAAGCATTTTAGCTTTAACCGGTGGAGTTTTGATCACACGAAGCGGTCTCGACCGAAGCGTCGGACAAAAGAAAAAATAGACAAACGTCATCCTGAACTTGTTTCAGGATCTATAAGTAAATAGGAGACTTAAAGGTTTCATGCTCAAAACCCCGTCTCCTTTTTAGTTTTAGAGTTGAGGTTCGAATAGAGCAGTTCGGGCCTCAACCCTAAAACTAAGAGAAGCGGTCAAGACACCTCGGAGGTGACGCTTGACGGCTCCTCCGGGGTGGAGGAACAAATCAGAGCACTTTGAAAATTTAAGCAAAAACGTGTTTACCTGAAGGATGGATGTTTTCCAGATCCGTGATTCTGGTTTCATGGTCTGAAATTTTGGGAGCGGCTAGTTCATAGGTTTCTCTCATTTTTTTCAGTTCTGCCATAACCTCATCCATTTTTTTATAAAATTCATCTTTATTAGGGAGGTGGGAAAGCTCTTTTTTTAACTCTCTTTTTAGCTCTTGCCTGACAATTGCGGGAACTTTTAACTCTAACGATAGGTTAATCAATTTTTGGATTCTAGCAAGATCAGTTTTGGTTAAAGCCATATTTTTATTAAAACATAGCTAAAATTTATTGTCAATTTTAAATTTTAGATTATTTTATCCGCCAGCTGGCGGATTTAACCCTAGACCAATAAATAGAAGTTACTATTAACTTAATAACTCAATGAACTATTTCTTATTTCTATTTATCTGTCTGGGATTAAACCCAGTACTTTGGTAAATCCAGGTGGATTTATTAGCAAATTCATTCTGAGCTTGCCGAAGAACGCTCTTTAACAATCGAGAAACGCAGAAAGAAATATGCCTCTTTCGCTCAGATTGGAAATGAGAGTGATTGGAAGCGTATAAAGCGCTCAAGACACCCCCGAGGTGTGACGAAGTTACTCCTCGGAGGTGGAGGAATTAACTAAGCGCTTTGTATTTTGCCATTCACTCTCATTTATTCCTTTTCCGATCAAAGATCGGAACAATAGGTTTCTTCCTTAGGAAAGGAGAAACTGAATAAGGCCTTAAGAAGGCAAGGAACCAATCGGCCTGGAAAACGGGCTGACATGGTGAAAGCGGACAGAGTAAGCGTAAGCTGAAAATCCGTTATTAACCATGCCTGGTAAAGCCAGGACTTGAGTTGAGAGAGGGAGAGAAAAGTGAAAACGAGAAAAGTTCTGTTAGTGGTATCGGTTTTGGTCGCGCTAAGCGCGACCCTGACTGGCTGCAACTGGTTCAAGCCAGATCCAGCCAAAGTGGCGGCCGAACTGGCCACGCTTCAGGCGCCGACCCCGACGAGGCCTGTAAGGGTTGTCATCGTGACCAAGATGGTCACCTCGACGCCCGCGCCCGCTACCGCTACATCCGCGCCGTCCGTCCCGCCCACGCCTCGGCCCACTGACGTTCCCGTCGAGTGCGGCCAAGCAAGAGATCTTGGTCCCTGGGCCCCAGACTCGTTTCGCAACGGCGAGACCTTTGAGGTTACGGCCTCGAAAGGGGACAGTGCCGGCGTGGTGCTCGGCCTGTGGTGGCCTAACGGGAACCCTGACTGGGGCACAAAGGAGGTTACGACGTTTGTTCCTCCTGGTTTGTCCGTTACGGTACTCTCTGGCGCCGGACGCGGCTGGGACTATCCTCAGGGCTGTTCAGAAGGCGAGGTGGCCCGTCAGATGTCTGACCATATGGACCAGCGCGCCGAAGACACCAACTATCATGGTTTCGTCTTGGTCGACGACCTGATCGAGGAGGGTCTCGTCGAGGTTCGATTCGACAGGCGGTAGGCTGCCATGGCCACCCAACCCAGAAGGAGCCGCGGGCCGCCGGGCTTGCAAAAGCTGCAGGTTGCCTGCGGCTCCTAAGGGTGAGTGGTACTCGGCCAACAAGTCTCGCAGTAGACTTGGGTTTATAGCCATGGGGCTGTAAACTAAATGAGCTTTAAGACCAGCTCAATCTGCCAGCAAAAAGCTGAATTAATTGGTATTAATTTAATACCTCTTTTTTCAATCTTTTTTGCTGTTCTGCGTTTCTCGGTCTTTCTAAGAAGTAAAAAGATTTTACTTTTTAGAAGGAAGATAATCTATTATGAATAATGCAAAATTATACTTAACCATAGTGATTAGTGCTGTTTTTATGGCTTTGGGCCTATTGGTTCATAGAAGCCTTAATCAGTACTGGCAGAAAAAGATTCAGGTTGAAGAAAGAAAGCTTTTAATTGAAGCGGTCTATTCTTGTGGTCAGGTTACTTCTGCTACCTGGAGAGATGCTGAAGGAACTCAGGTAACTGAACCCTACAGACCAGCTTATGAAAAATGTTTAAGAGATAAAGGATATTAAAATTTCTAATTATTCTAATTAACCTAATTTCTAAAAGAGTCAATATGACAATAAAACCCTAAACCATTCCTGTCTGTCAAATCGCCTACGGCGTATTATGATAGACACGTCAGGTTCAGGGCAGGCAATTGAGCAATGCAACAATGAAACCATTAGTATCAGTGATTATGCCCGTATATAATGCGGCTGATTATTTGGTGGAATCAATCCAAAGTATTATCAACCAGACTTATAAAAACTGGGAATTGATTATTGTGGATGATGCTTCCACTGATAATTCCTGGTCTTTAATCAAGTCTTTTAAAAGTAAATATCCTACTAAGGTTAAGGTTATCAGGCTTAAGAAAAATCTTAATAAAGGGGGCGATGTTTGTGCTAATTTAGCTTTTCAAAAAGCTAAAGGAGAGTTTGTGGCCCGGATGGATGCGGATGATATCGCTCATCCTCAAAGATTAGCTAAACAAGTTAAGTTTCTTTTAGCTAACCCTGATATTTTTATGGTTGGTTCTCAAGCCTGGGTGATTAATGGGGCGGGGGATGTTATTGGTGAAAAAAAACTTCCTTTAAGTTCTCAAGATATTTATAAGCATTATGCGGTTTTTCACCCCATGATTCACCCGACGATTATGTTAAGAAAGGATCAGGTTAAAACTAAGAATCTTTACCAAATCAAATACTCGGCCAATAATGACCTTTTAACCTTTTTTAAGTTATTAAAAGATAAAAAGTTTGTCAATCTCAAGCAAAAACTTTTATATTACCGGGTTCATGGGAAAAATGATTCTTTAACTAATATTAAAGAAAAATATTTTAATACTTTAAAGATCAGGTTAGAGGCAGTTAGAAATCTGGGTTACCGGCCTTCTTTCAGGGCAATTTTAGTTAATCTAAGCCAGTTATTTACCGTCTTGCTTTTGCCAGAAAAGGCTCTCTTTTTACTCTATATGCTGGCCAAAGGCATTATTACTCCTAAAGATCTGTTCAAAAAGGTCTTTTCCTTGTTTGGTTCTCCCCAGCTTGCTAAAATAAAAACTGATGAAGCTTAAAAAAATATCAAGCTGGCTTAAGCAAAACTTTTTCTTGGTTTTTCTTTTTTTCCTTGAGTTGGTTTTGTTTTTGGTTAACTTTAAACCAGGGACATTTTTAATTGGTTGGGATAATACTCTGCCTGAGTTAAACTTTTTCCTTAATCTTAAAAGAAATTTCTTTGCCTCCTGGCAAGAATACCGGGGCTTGGGTTTATTTGACAATATGGCCCATGCGGCCAATCTGGTTCATACTCTTTTTTTGTTTATTTTCTCCTTAATTTTACCCGTTAATCTTTTGCGCTACTTTTTCCATTTTTTAATGCATTTTTTAGGCGGAGTAGGCATTTATTATTTAATGCTTTTTTTGCTTAAGAAAAAAGCCAAGAAACAAGCCTTAATCACTTCTTTATTTTATCTGCTTAACATTGGTACTCTGCAGATGTTTTATGCTCCGTTAGAGGTTTTTTCGATTCACTTTTGTGCTTTACCCTGGCTAAGCCTGTTCTTAATTAAGTTTTTAAAAAAGGGTAAGAGAAAAGATTTGTTTTGGTTTTTTGTTTTATCCTTGCTTTTTAGTTCCCAGGCTTTTGTGCCGCCTTTGTTTATTGTTTATCTTTTGTCAGTTTTAGTGATTCTTGTTTTTACTCCTAAGGTTGCTCGTCGGTTTAAGAAAATATTGACCACCCTAGTTCTTATTTTTTCTCTTAATGCTTTTTGGCTTTTACCTTATGGTTTAAGTGTTTTGCAGGGGGCAGGGACAGTAGTGGAATCTAAGGTGAATCAGATGTCTAATGAGAATATTTTATTGAATAATAAAGAGTTTGGTGATTTTAAATCAGTCAGTTTAATCCATGGTTTTTCTCTAAAATATACGGATTTGGATAAAGATGGTAAAACCAAATATATGATGAAAGACTGGCGTCAGCATTTGGAAAGGCCTTTAGTTTTAGCTATTTCTTGGTTGTTTTTTGGTTTGGTTTTAGTAGGTATTTTTCATAGCCTTATTAAGCAAAGAAAAGAGTTTTATCCTTTTTTGGTTTTGTTAATGATTGGGTTTTTAATGTTGGCTAATGATATTCCTTTTATTTCCTTTCCTTTTAATTTTTTGGCCCAATATGTACCTTTTTTTAGTGCTGGTTTCAGATTTGTCTTTACCAAGTTTTCCCTTTTATATGTTTTTGCTTATAGTCTTTTTTTAGGCTTAGGCATTCACTTTATTTTCATCTTGATTTCTAGATTAAAAGTAAAGAGATATTTATTTTCTTTATTATTGATGGGTTGCTTCTTGCTCTTAATTTATTATTCTTGGACAGCCTTTAAGGGTAGTTTCTTTTACCCTAATTTAAGAGTTAAAATTCCTGAAGAATATTTTCAACTGACCGAATATTTTAAAGGTCAAGACCATAATGCCCGGTTAGCGATTTTGCCCCAACCCGAATTTTGGGGTTGGACTTACTATAGCTGGGGCTTTCGGGGTTCTGGATTTATCTGGCAAGCCTTGCCTCAGGCAAGTATGGATGGCGCTTTTTTACCCTGGTCTGCAGCTAACGAAAATTTCTATTGGCAGATTAGTCAGGCTATCCAAAGCCACAACCAAGAACAGTTTGAAAGCCTTTTAGAAAAATATCAGATCAGTTGGTTGGTCTTAGACAAGAGCATTAGAGGCACAGCTGATTATCAGGCTTTGCATTTAGAAGAAATAGGGGAGATGTTAAATGATTCCACTAAGATAGGGTTAGCAAAAGAATTTGATCCGCCAGCTGGCGGAATTCAAGTTTACCAGGTCAACCTTCAAACTCCGGTTAAAGATTTTGTTTTTTTGGCCAGTGACTTGCCCCAAGTCAATTCATATTCTTGGAATAATGAAGACACTGCTTTTCAGGACTACGGTCACTACCAATCAATTGACTACCTAATTAACGCTCCGACCGCAAGCGTCGGAGCTAATCAACTACTTAATCAACCATCTATTTATTATCCTTTTCGCTCTCTTTTTACTGGCCGCCAGCAAGATGAGTTAGAATTTGAAGTGCGGGAGAGCTTTAACTCTTTTATTTTTTCTTCTCCCTCCATAGCCTCAATTACTAATTACTCATTACTCATCCCTCCTCTTAACGAAGTTGAGGGGGTTTTTTGGACTATTGATCTGCAAGAACAGCCTTTAGCTACCCCTTCAGTGGAAATCAAAGACAATCAGGTAGAAGTTAGACTAGACAAAACCAAAGGCTATTTTACTTATGATTCTTTAGATGATGAGAGATTTTTAACTCAGGAGGTCAGGTCTTGTAATCCTTTTAATGTAGGCGAGATTAAAAGAAAACAGGTGGGTGCAGGGATTAGATTTGAATCTTTAAGCTCAAGTAATTGCATCGATATTGATCTGTCTTCTTTAATTCAGGAAAAAGCCTATTTAGTTAAAGTAGCCAGTCAAAACCTTGAGGGTAAAAGCTTGTTGTTTAAAGTTTTTAATCAGACGGTTAAAAGTACGGTCATTGAAACAGATTTGCCCCAGGATAAACCAGTTTCCTGGTTTATTATTCCTCCTCAGGAAAAATATGGTCAAGGCTATACTTTATTTTTTGACAATATTTCCATCGGCAGACCTGCCTCGCCGTCCGCCTCGTCTCTGACTCGTCGAGACGGGAGTCAAGGCGGGCAAAAAACCATTAACCAACTAGATCGGGTAGAGGTTTACCCCATTCCTTACCACTTTCTGAAATCCATTAAATTAACTACCAATCAACTACTTAATACACGACCTAATCAACTATCAGTTAACGATGTTAAACATCCAAACCCCTCCTTTTACAAAATCCAACTAGACTCTACGCAATACACTCTACGCCCTACACCCTATTTAATATTATCCCAATCCTTTCACTCTGGTTGGCTGGCTTTTTATTTTCAAGGCCTTAAACCAGTGTTTTTAAAAGACCACGTTTTGGTCAACAATTGGCAAAACGGCTGGAATCTAAACAATGAAACAATGAAACAGTGGAACAATGAAGCAATTTATCTTCTCTTCTGGCCCCAATTCCTGGAATACCTGGGTTTTATTTTCTTAGGAGTTTTTATTCTTTTTCTTTTCTTCCCTAGAAAAACACCTAGAAAAAAAACCAAAAAATAGTTTTACTTCGGTATATCAAACCAGAGTTTTTATTCCTCAAGCCAAATATGTTATAAATAACTTATGGAGAAAAAGATAAGAAAAATCCACTTAATTTTCTCCTTCATTTTAGGCCTGACCATTATTTTTGAATTGGTTTATTTATTTTGTCTCAAACCTTTTTATTTTCCTCTTGATTTTCCTCAACCCCAACCTCTACCTGTTGAAGAACAAATAATTGAAAAAAAGATTGCCAGCTTGAGCCTAGAAGAAAAAGTCGGTGCTTTGTTCATTGTTGGTTTTAATGGTTCCACTCTAACCGATGATACCAGAGATTTTATCAATCAACATCATTTCCGCCATTTTTTGCTTTTAGGCAGAAACATTAACAATAAAGAACAGTTAATCAGTTTAACCGCCGAACTGAAAAATGCCACTTCGAGTGCCATTCCCAGCTTAATTACTATTGACCAGGAAGGCGGGCAAGTGGCCCGACTCAACTTTGAAGAGCTAGACAACACTTCTCAAGCAGCAATCACCAGCGTGCCTCAGGCTTATAAAATCGGCCGGGACAGAGGAGGGGTACTTAAGGACTTAGGCATTAATGTAAACTTTGCTCCGGTGGTAGAGGTAATTAGAGATGAAGACTCTTATTTGGCTCGATTAAATCGGGCCTTCCCGGGTGATGAAGATCAAGTCTTTAGATTTTCCCAAGCAATGATTAAAGGCTATCAAGACTCAGCTATCATTGCTGTGGCTAAACACTTTCCCGGAGGCTTAGGCCGTAAAAAAGCTGATCCTCATCAGACCCTGCCCAGGTTAGAGGTTGGTTTTCAGGATTTGAATCAAGATTTATTGCCTTTCCAAGATCTAATTAAACAAGGTAGAATTTCTGCCCTTATGACCACCCACATTCTTTATTCCCAAATTGATGAGAATAACCCGGTTACCACTTCAGAAAAATTCATTAGCGCCATTCTAAGGCAGGAATTAGGCTTTAAAGGGGTAATTATATCAGATGATTTGGTAATGAGAGGTTTGGGTTCTATTAATACCATAGAAGACTCGGCCATCGCCGCGTTTAACGCGGGCCATGACCTTTTAATTGTTTCCGGACCAACGGAGATTCAAGACCGGGTTTACCAAAATTTGCTTCAGACAGTTAAACAAGGAGAAATAACAGAAGAGAGGCTGGACCAATCCCTTCGGCGCCTTCTGCGTCTGAGCAATGGGGAATAGGGAGTAATGCTACTGGCTAACTAAACTTTTCCACAATTCCCAAAAAACTCTTAATAACTTTCTTTTTCTAGAGGTAATTACAATGTAGTATATTTTATAGGCCTAGCTATTTTAGGTGTATTTTTTGCTATAGGCTTGACAGAAGAGAAAAGATATGCTAGATTAAAGGCGTAATTTGAAAAGATGAAGCGCCAGAATGAAAAGAGCATCGCTATCGCTGATCATCCGAGCTTAATAAAGATCAGAAAAACACGAATAGCAATGCCCTTTTATATAGGTCTGACTTAAGGACAGGAATAAATCAAGACCTAAAAAAATCAAAGCATAATTGTAGCTTTTTGTCAATAGAATATTAATTTTTTAGTCTTTGTAAGGTGGCTCGTGGGTAGGGCAGGCACACGAGCTACCTTAGAGAGACTAAACTTAAAGAATTTTACGGGGTAAACAGGTACACTCCCTTCCTTTACTCCTGAACAATTTGAACAGTTGGCGGTAATAGTCGACCAGGACAGAACTCAGGCTCTAGTAAGGGCTAAGGCTTACGGGAAAATCTCCTCTTCTTTTACGCCTTTAGAAGAGTTGATAGAACGTTTAGGAAGAGAATAGACTCTTGACAAAGATTTCTGATTAACCTAAGATTTTAATATCTAAAGTTCAAAAATTTCTCCCATCAGGTTTATTTAATTTTTTTTGATGAAATTTTAGTTTAATTCCCAATTCCCAATTCCTAATAAAATGTTAAATGTCTAATTTCAAATTACTGAATTAGATATTTAAAAATTAAAAATTAAAAATTAAAAATTTTCTTCAGAGGAGGTTTACATGGTTTCTAAAACCACATCCAAAACAACTAAATCTTCTTCTCGTTCTAAAGTGAGGAAGACAACTGCTAAAGCATCTGCCATAGGCGGATCGTCCTTTGGACAAAGAAAAGAAGTCTCAGTCGAAGAACTAGTAGGAGCGACTGTTTCCGAGCCAACTCCACCAGCCCAGGTAGTTGAGGAAAGAAAAGGCTTTACCGGCATTGTTGACAATCGAGTCATTCCTGATGCCGGTGTCCCCACCGAACAAGTAGAAGGCATTTTAGACATGGGCGCTAATGGTCGGGGAATTTTAAGGCCCAATTATACTCCTTCTGACCAAGATATTTATATTTCCAGTTCTCAAATCAGACGGTTTAATATTCGACCAGGAGATTTAGTGGCTGGTCCGGCGCGCCGACCCAAGGAAAAAGAACGTTATTGGGGGCTTTTGAAAGTGGAAAAAATTAATGGGCAGACTCTAGAAAAAATAGCCAAACGGCCTCAGTTTGACCAGTTGACGCCTCTCTATCCTGAAGAGCAAATTAAACTGGAAACAGATCAGGATTTATTATCTACTCGGCTTATTGATATCATTGCCCCTATTGGCAAAGGCCAAAGAGGCTTGATTGTTTCTCCGCCTAAAGCTGGTAAAACCACCATTTTAAAACAAATTGCCAATGCCATTACCAAGAATCATCCCAAAATCAAAATTATGGCTGTTTTAGTGGGGGAAAGGCCGGAAGAAGTGACCGATATCAGAAGGTCGGTCAAAGGTGATGTGATTTCTTCCAACTTTGACGAGCCAGCTGAACGCCAGGTTAATACTGCAGAAATCGGCTTGGAACGGGCCAAAAGAATGGTAGAAATGGGTGATGACGTGGTCATTTTACTTGACTCAATTACTCGGTTGGCTCGAGCCTATAACCTGGCCATTCCCACCTCGGGTCGGACTTTGTCAGGAGGTTTTGACCCGGCCGCTCTTTATCCCCCGAAACATTTCTTCGGCGCGGCCAGAAACTTTGAAAATGGCGGCTCATTGACGGTCATCGGCACTACCCTCATCGAAACCGGCAGCAAGATGGACGAACTGATTTATGAAGAATTTAAAGGTACGGGTAATATGGAACTGCATTTAGATCGGGGACTGGAGCAAAGGAGAATTTTCCCGGCGATTGATGTCCAGAAATCAGGCACTCGTCAGGAACAGCTCTTGTTTGACAAGAAAACATATGAGAAAATAGCGACTCTAAGAAGAATGGTGGATGTTTTGGGTAAAGATGAAAGAACCGAGCTTTTATTAGACCGTCTGCGCAAAACCAAAACCAACAAAGAGTTTTTAGATGGGTTAAATAAGGGATGAAAATTGTTAAATTGGGAATTATAATTCCTCTATGCAATTTTTAGATAACATATCAGATTTTTTTACTAACCTTCGTGAATATGTAGTTTTCCTCAAGGTCTACTTCACCCGTAAAATTTTCCGTTCTTTTTATCGTTTTGAAAAAGGCAAAAGCGTCTTAGTTGATGGCTTGAGCGTTAAAAGAGGGAAGTACGTTCGTCCCTTTTTACATAGCTCTATGATCGGTCTTTTTTTAATCGGTCTTTTAATGGCTCCTTTAATTAGATCTGCTTTGCCTGAGGCAAAATTTGAATTGGCTCAAAACTTTCAGGTTCTAGGCATAGAAGATTTAGATCAGCTGACCACCACCCAAATCTCAGTTAAACCCAGAGACAATGTGGTCACCTATAAAGTCCAAGAGGGTGATACTTTATCTTCAATTGCCTTAAAATTCGGTGTTTCTGAAGAAACAATTATGTGGCAGAATGACCTAAAAAAAGATCCGGTTTTAAAAATCGGAGAGAAATTGGAGATTCCGCCGGTGACCGGCATTGTCCACAAAGTCAAAAGGGGAGAGACGATTCACTCGATTGCCAAAAAATACCAAGTTGACCCTCAGCAGATTGTTAACTGGCCTTTTAACAGTTTTATTAACGATGAAACTTTTGCTTTGGCCGTGGGTCAATTAGTGATTGTACCTGAAGGAATCCAACCCAAAGCTTCACCGCCGCCCAGCTATCTGGCTCAAAGATACCGCCAAACGCCTGATGCGGGCGCAGTTTCTGCTACTGGTGATTTTGTTTGGCCTACTTCCGGAGGCATCACTCAATACTTTGTTTGGTACCATCCGGCGATTGATATTGCTAATAAATCGGCGCCGGCGATTTTAGCGGCTGACTCAGGCACGGTTACTTTAGTCAGATATGATAAATGGTCTTATGGTCACCACGTCATTATTGACCATGGTAATGGCTATACTACTTTATATGCTCATATGAGCAATATCTATGTTTCTGAGGGGCAAACGGTCAGTCGCGGCAATGCTATTGGTCAAATGGGTACCACCGGCCGTTCTTCAGGCATCCACCTTCATTTTGAAATCCGCCTCAACGGCGTCGCCCAAAATCCGTTAGCATATCTGAAATAAAAGCCACGTTTAAATCTGTGAGATTTATTACGGGGCCCAAAATCCGTTAGCATATCTGAAATAAAAGCCACGTTTAAATCTGTGAGATTTATTACGGGGCCCAGAATCCTTTGGCTTATTTAAAATAAAAGTTGTTAAGGGAGATTGTAGAATTTCACCCAGTCAATATACATCTTTTGGTCTCGGTCAAGGTTGAGATTTGATTTTTGAATACTGGAGCCGCTGAGGTTGAGACCCATATTATCTATCCAAATCTCAATCCTTTGACTAGTGGCTGGCCGGTGAGGAGTAGAGGCCACTTCTTGATTATCCACAAAAAATTTAGTTCCGCTCGGAGATAATTCCACCCGGTAAATATGCCATTCTTTCATATCAATGGCCACTGGTTTCAAAAGATGAAAAGTACCGTTTTCTACTACCATGGCTTGGAAGCCTTGGAGTAAGGGATTACTTTCCGAAGAAGCGGACCAAAACCACGCCACATTTAACCGGTTAAGCTGTTCTGTTTCTACATGCCAAAAGCCCCAACCTCTGGTGCCTTTCCCGGAGATGCCGCCGCTAATAGTGCCGTTATCATCAGTGCATCGGAGTTTCATTTCCAAAATACCGTAAGTATGAGTGTAGTTATTTTCATGAAGGGAGCAATCAGAATAAGTGCTTGAGTTAGAGTTTTGGGTAACGCCGATTTCCACGGCGGAATTATCCTCAGTATTGATCAAATTAATCAGAGAATGATAGCCCGTGCCCGTATGGTAGCTCCATTCCCAGCGGGAATTTTGAGAAGTAAATTGATCAGTCCAGACCAAATTTGGCAGTGAGCTTGGGCTAGGTGAAGCGGTTGGGATTGGTGACGGTGTAGGTGAAGGACTACAATTTTGGCCCCAAGATAAAATTAATTCTCCAAACTCTAAACCGTTTACTTTAGAGTCAGAATTAAAATCAAGTTGACCTGAAGAAAACCAAGAACTAAGCAGCATTCTCAGGTCTAATTGATTCACAACACCGTCTTGATTAAGGTCAGCTTGGCAAACATCTTGGGCTTCAACTTCTGAAACTTTGATTAGAGAAAAACAGAAGAGAGTAAGGATAATAAAGAATAAAATAAACTTTTTCATCTTTTCTAATTATAATCACTATAAACCAGAAACGGAAAATTGTAAACCAAGAATTCAATTTGATATAATTTGCTAGGGCCTGTAGGTAAACGGTATACCATACCCTTCGCATGGGTATATTCCGAGTTCGATTCTCGGCAGGTCCACCAGAAAAACAAGATAACAAGATAACAGGATAATAAGGAATAGTCCATTGTTCACTATTATCCTAGCATCCTATTATTCTGAATTTATGAAAGATAAAGTAATTCAATGCATTGATTGTCAACAGAAGTTTCCGTGGGTGGTGGAAGAGCAGGAATTTTATCAAGAAAAAGGCCTCAAACCGCCAACCCGTTGTCCCATTTGCCGAGCGGCTTTCAAAGAGGCAAAAAAAGATAAGTTTCGGGGAAGAATCAAAATTTCTAATTATTCTAAAAAAATCCCAATTTCCCAATAACCAAGAGATTACTTAATTTTTCTATAATATAGAGTTAAAAATCAAATTTAGTTCTTTAGCTTCCTGCCAAAGTTTTCTGGCTTTATCTTTAG
>Ga0315545_1001131_pt1 | contig 26811 bp, 18 predicted proteins | sample SalMarSW160210MG_FD_203096 | JGI IMG/M metagenome (GOLD analysis project Ga0315545, IMG submission 203096) | Salt marsh sediment microbial communities from the Plum Island Ecosystem LTER, Massachusetts, United States - Salt Marsh Sediment SW1602-10 ...
CAATATATTTTGTGTAAAAATTTAGCGTTTTGTAAAGACGGAAATCATATCCTTTTCCTCCGCTCTCAATGGGTAGTGTAAGATAGTGTTCCACGAGACAATAATTATCAGCGGAAAGAGAATCGATTTCCAACGCGAGAGATTGTTCTTGTTCATAAGTGTTGCTATAATAGTCTTTTTTCTGCTCGACCGGAGCGATGTAATCTTCGTCCTCTCGAGTATTTCTCTGTCCAATTTTGAAATTTCCGCCTGAGGGGTTTAAAGAGTCGTCTGAAGTAAAATGTATTCCTTTGTTTTTCCACTTGTTCCCCACTATTCCTATTTTTGCTATAGTTATTCTTGTGCTCTCGTCAAATCCTTGGAACCATATTCTAGTATATAAAATACTCTCAAATGAAGGATTTCTGATTTTCTCATAGGCTAAGGAATCCCTGAGCGGTATTATAAAAACTTTCCACCCGTTTAGACCCTCTTTTGCCAGATATTCCTGTGACGCAAGGTCAATTCTATACCGAAAGAAGCTATTATTTGTTTCCAGAGCAAAGTCTCTGTTTAAGTCTTCTGAGTCCAGTCGTCCATTACTTTCTTTGTTGTGTCTTCTCAATGAATCGGTAAAAGTTCCGCTCCCGTAATAATAATCATCTATTCCATCGTCGTATAAGTTATCCGACCGGTACGTCCAATTATTGTCTTCCATTCCAACTCCGTCAAGGCCGGTATCCTCTCCAGTCTGCATGAGACCGTCTTCGTTTTTATCTTCTGTGTCTTTTTTTTCGTTTGGAGGGATAATCATCAAACTGTCTCCAGAAGGATCTCTACCCAAGCGAGGGATATCCTCATTCATTTTATCTCCCATATCAAATATGAGCTCTCCTTCTTCCGCTTTAACCCATATCTCAAGAAAATTTTTCTGGGAAAAATTTTGATATTGAGTAAAGGCTTTCATAATTCCACCCCAGCTATCATTTGGATCTGCTATTGAAGTGTTAGGCTGAAAATTGAGTACAAGTACACTGGTTCGGTTTTCTTCGTAGGAAGCAACGGCATATTCGGAAAATATTCTGCTTTTTGGGTAATATATATTGGTGAACCAATCTAACTTACCGAGGTTGCTAACGCTAAGCGAACTGTCAGGCAAACTGCTGGTATTCCATATCCTTTCGAGAAGGTCAAGATCAAGAGGCAGGTTAATCGACTCCATATCGTCCAGATAGCTTTTTCCGCTTGCCGCAGGATTTGGTAAGGAAAAATCACAGGCGCCATTTATATCAACGCGCGATTTACTATCATCGCTAACGAAAGGCAATTGACTGAAAACTTGACTTAGAAATTCCGGTTCTTTTTTTAGAGAGAAATCAACATTACCTACTGTAATGCTGGAAGGTTCCTTTCCCGCGGATGGGTGAAAAACACCTTTGTCTGATCGGGAAAGAAAATTAATATCAAAATTAAGTCTGCTATCTTTAATTGGTGTTGAATTAATCTTAACTCTGGTTTTATATTGTGAGTCAAAAGAAAAGAAAGGTTGACTTTTAAACGAATATGTTATTTGGGCATCGGGAGGTAGGGCTGCATCCTCTTTTATTGTTACTTCCCCGGTTTGGTAATTTATTGTATAATCGGTATCTTTTTTAAGAATTTTACCATCTGCTACCAATTTTTCGGAATCTTCAATGATAAATCCTCTCCTGTTTTCTAGTGTGAAACTGCTTGTGGAAGAAGAAGATGTTGTTGTGATGATAATTTCGTAGTTTTCCCCAAATTTTTCACCCGATACAGGCTTTTCTCTGTATATTTCAGAAACTGTATCTGCGCCGAGTTCGGGATTTAAAAAAGGGAATTGGTCCGGGAACATAAGGTCACCGTGTTCCCAAATGATTTGATTCGCAATTACATTGCCTTGGTCGTCATTAGTGATTCCCAGAATATTTGTGTATAGGCTATATTCGCTGTTCCTCGGTTGATTGTTTCCGCTGTTGGCAATTTTATTTATTTCAACTAAGACTTGAGAGGGGGTTGTTGTTCCCAAAGAGTATACGTTTCTCATTTGCATATTCCAGGATGGATCATTAGTCTGCGGATTGTCTAATTTTAAAGCGTAAAGTTCTAGAGTGTCTCCCGTTAGATCACCCAGTGTGTCTCTCTTGCCCGTAGAATCAGCATAAATTAAATATACACCTAAATATTTTTCCTGAAGAATAGAAGTATTCTTGATGTAAAAATAAGGTAATTTTTTGTTACCTGGTAATATGAGTTCTCTAAATTCATAGTCTACTTCTTTATCCAATGGCTTAAAGGGAAATTGATTAATATAATTTCCGTTGAAACTAAACAATTTACATGTCGGTAATTCCCCATCTAAATTTGTAGAGTAACTTCTGAAGAGACGGTATTTTATTAAAGAATCCGAGGAAGGATTTGGTAAGCCGGTATAAAAGTATCGCTCTGGTACATAGTCTTTTTCATTGATTGTTTTCGAATAAGAGCTTACATCTATTGCGCCAGAGCCTTCTGATTCGTAAGTTTCTAATTTGCCTACGCTCAAATCAAATGAGGTGGAACCTATTTGTCCCCTTGTAGCGACTCCGAATATTTTTTCGCTCCCGGCATCTGAAATATTCCCCAGGTGTAGTTCCTGTATTATATCATCCTCAATATCTGAGTCGCTGCCAGTTTGACCGCCATACCAAATTTTTAATTTATTATCCTGTTCGGGTTTGTCTGAATCCTGATCGATTGCAACGTGTAATTTCGTGCCTATTGTCCCATTTATCCTTGCTTGAAGTTTCGATTCGAGTATGACTTGAGGAAAGCCGCTCGAGGATTCTTGAAAAGCATAAGTATATTTATCTCTTTTCACCCCCAGATCAATTGACTGAGATCCCTCTACTGATATCTGTCCTCCTTCTCCTATTATGTTAGTTAAACCTCTAGGCATGTTTAAGTCGAGGTCGATATCAGGAAAAATGCCTTCTCCGGCTCTGGCTTTAGAAGCTTTTTCCGAGCTTTTTTTTATTTTCTCTATAAGTAGTGTTCTAAAGTTATCATTGAATGCCGTATTACTCCAGTTTTGAAGGTTTTTTTCAGGCTCCGTGTACAATAAATGATCTTGAAAATAATAGTTACTAGAAAGAAAATCACCGGATAAAGTTGAATGTTTCGAGAGCTCTTCCTGATAATAAATATTATCAGGAAGATTCGTAAGATTAAGATAAGATATAAATATCAGGAGCTCAAACATTTGCCATTTTAATTGCTATTCTAATAGCTTCTTTCATACTTCCCGGATTCGCAATGCCTTTACCTGCTATATCGAAAGCAGTACCGTGGTCGGGAGAGGTCCGGGGAACAGGCAAGCCAAGAGTAACATTTACTCCTTTTCCGAAGCTTTTTATTTTAAAGGGAATCATCCCTTGATCGTGATATAAAGCGAGTGTACAATCTTTATCCTGGGAAGTCCAGTATGTATCGGCGGGGAAAGGTCCTTCGATTTTGAATCCTTCTTTTTGCAGTTCTTTTATCGCGGGTTTTATTATTTTTTCTTCTTCATTTCCGAATAGCCCGGAGTCTCCGGCGTGTGGATTGAGTCCGAGAATTCCTATGGATGGATTTTGTAAATTCCAATAACGCTTTAGATATTTATCCGCGAGGCGTACTTTTTCTATTATCAATTCTTTTGAAATAACCGCGGGAATTGAAGAAAAAGGTATATGCGTGGTAAGAAAAATTATCTTCATTTCGGAGGAAACCATCATCATTGCGAATTTCCTGCAGGAAAATTCTTCCGCGAGGATTTCGGTATGTCCGGGGTATTTATAACCGGCAAGATGAAGTGCTTTTTTGTTTATTGGTGCTGTTACTATTGCTTTGCACAAGCCTTCTTTTGCGGCTTTTATAGCTTTTATTAGAGATTTGTACGCGATTTTGCCATTTGATTTATCTGTTTTGCCGACATAAAAATCACCCTTAACGTTAACTATTTTTACTGTTTTTGGAATTTTAAGGCCTAAATTTTCCGAGTAATAGGTAATTGCTTCTCTGCTGCCAAAAAGAACAAAATTTCTCTGGTAATCAGAGAGGGCTTTAAGAGCAACCTCGATTCCGACCCCCCCCGGGTCTCCGAGAGTAATTCCAATCATTTATATTGATATAAGAGTTTTCTCCTGAATTGTAGACTTAATTTAAATTCTTTTGATAAAAATATGTTCTTTTTCCTTCTCAAGCCATTCATCTATCAGCTTCATCATTTTTTGCTGCATCATGACGCCGCTTAATCTGTCTTTTATTTCAGAAAACTCTGGCATCCTATTTTTTTCTCGTAAGCTGATTTTTAAGAGATAGAAATTGATTCCTTCTAAAATCGGATCGCATATTTGCTTGACTGTCATTGTGTCAACCAGAGTTGCAAGTCCAGGAGAAAGCGCCTGAATCGGTAAGGGCCCTATTATTTCTATTTTATCTGAAAATGTTGAATCTTCACCATTGGCCCATTGTTCTTTAATTTTTAAGGCCCTTTTTTCAGCTGATTTGATTTCCTTTTCTTTAAATTTAAACTCCATCAATATTTGCGATAGACTTAGATTTATTCCTTCTCTATTTTCCAACTTTATGATATGATAACCGGTAGGAGATTCAAATATTTCCGCTTCTCCTTCTTCAAGTTCAAGTACTCCTGCAAGGTGAGGAGGTATATCTTGTGGAGACAATTTTCCCAATCTCCCTCCGTAAGGAACTGTTGCGATATCGTCTGAATATTTCTTTACGAGCGAAGAGAAGTCCGCGCCCTTTTTATACTCAGCAAGTACATTTTTTGCTTTTTCTAACAAACGATTATTTTCAAGTGGAAGCACTGGAATTTGTATTTTTTCAAGGGTTATAACTTCCGGGATCATCAATGAATCTTTATGGTTCTGGTAAAATTTCTGGATTTCAGCCGGTGAGACCCGTAATCTTTCCCTGAATTTTAAACCCATAAGTTTGTTGGTGAGAAGTTGAGCTTTAACCTGTTCGTTGTAGAGCTTATTTGTATAGTCATCCGTGAGCAGGGAAGCGATACCCGGGGTGTTTGCAACTATTTCGTTTTTCATTTGAGAGATTTCTTCTTCACTCACTTTCAATGTTTCTTCCTGTGCTATATATTCTATTACCTTATTGTTTATAACCCTTTCTATTAGATCATCATAACCGATTCCAGGATAAAACATTGAAATATATGTTAATTCTTCTTTGGTTATTGGTTCTCTATCAATAACGCAAACAAGTTCGTCAAAAGCTAAAAACAAACAAAAGAGTAAAAGCATTATTATTCAGTAGAAGTGGGTAATCCGGGAGCTGTTAAAGGAACTCCCATTTCCTTCTCCAGAACTTCGGGAAATATCTCATAGGGATATACTTCCTTTAGTGAGTCTACGAGTGCTTTGGATCTTATCTGAAATTTTCCTGTTCTTAATTTCATCATTATTGATTGGTAGACGTCTTCATAATTTACAGGAGATTTTTTTCTTGAATGTAATTTGATTATGTCATAATTGAATTCCGTTTCGACAACATCCGAAATTTCCCCTGATTTTTTAAGTTTTAAAACGGCCTCTTCGAAAAGAGGATAGGCTGCGAGCTCTCCCATTCTGAATTCCCCAAGATGACCTCCATTTGCTGCTGTTTCATTATCAGTTGAGTACTCTTTTGCTAGTTTGTAAAAGCTCGTACCTTTTTTTAGTTTAGAAAGGACTTCTTCTGCCTGTTGTTTTGAGTTAAAAGACATATGGGATACTTCTACTATGGAGTTATATTCGTCTTTGTGGATTTCAAAATAACTTTTTGCTTCAAGATCGGAAACAAACTGAACTTCCTCTAATATTTCCTGGATGTATGCTCTTGTCAGCAATTGTTTTTTAAATTGTTCGATTTTTTCCCGAATTTCAGGTTCTTTTTGAAGACCTTTTTTCAGTGCGTCTTTGTAAATTATTTCGTTAGCCACCCAATTTTCGAGTAATGCCTTTCTGTTCTCGGCAGATGTTTGAATCAAGAATTGAGCAGGGACCTGCTTCAGGAAATCTTCAATAGTTAAAGACGCTTTATCAACTTTAGCTATTATCTTCCCGCTAGGTTCTTTTTCTTTTTTGCAACCGCTCACTAATAAAAGGCTAATAAGTATAAGTAAGTATCCGTTTTTTCCTTTAAGCATAAAAATTACCTCCTTGGCAAAGTGTTTGATTTTTGATCTTTATGACAATATTTTGAGTTTATATTTTTCCTTATTTTGCTCAAAGATTTTGTCTCCGAACTCTTCTACCTTATTTGTTTTATAGTCCATTCTTACGGAAGGCTTTACGTCGGAATAATCAGGCAGGTAACCCTTTTTAATATCCGTTACTTTAATGATTGCCCAACCATTTTGCGTTTTAAAGGGTTTTGAATTTTCTCCCTTTTGCAACTCGAAAGCGACTTGTCCGATACTGCCCTGTTGATTTTTTTCTATATAGCCAATGTCTCCGCCTCTTTTTTTCCTTTTTCCGATTGATACCTCTTGCGCGAGGGTTTGGAATTTTTCTCCTTTAATAAGTCTTTTAATTGTTTCATGGGCTTCCTTTTCTTCTTTTACTTCAATTAAAGACACTTTTCTTCTTTCTGCTATTTTATATTTATCTTTGTTGTTTTTATAAAAATCTTTTAAGTCGTTATCATTTTCTTTAATTATAGGTAAGATTTCTTTTCTCTTAAAGAAATCCAGAGTAGAATTCCTGATAGTTTTTTCATAAATTGTTGCAAGAGAAGGAGTTCGTTGAGTTCCGGTTCTTTTACATATTGCTGTAAAAAGACCATCTAAAATTTGGTCTTTTATAAATCCTTTAGCCTGATTTTCGTTGGCAAATGGAGACATGCTTCTTACCGGAGCAACATCTCTTAAGAAATCACTTATTATATATTCTCCGATTGCGCTTCTTGCCAGTACGATGTTCATATCTTCATCTTTAAATGCGTGTGTTAGTGAAGAGGATTTTTCTTCTAAGGTTGTTATGTTTTCGCATAACAAAGAAAGTCCTTTCGAGTCAAATTTCACGTTTGCCAACCACGGAAGAAACATCTGTACTTTATGCACGTAGATTTTCGATTTATCTCTTGAAACCTGCATCTTTAATTCCGGTTTGTTAATATCCTCAAGCTTTATGCGCTTATTGGTATCATTCTCGGAAGCTTGTTTTTCGATATTGATTATTTTTATTATATTCCAGGTTTTTCCGAATTTTAGAGGAATCGATATTTCATCCTTCTCCATATTGAAGGTTTTTTTAAAAGCAGGTGGCAAGGAAAAAGACCATGTAATTGGACGGTTTATAATTCCTTTTGATTGTTTGAGAGATGGCTGGAATGAATATTTTTCTGATATAGCTCCAAAATCTTTACCAATAAGTACTTGTGAGTATGCTCTCATTGCCTGAATAAGATTTTCGGTTTGAATGATTTGTATATATATTTTCTTTCTAGAATTTTTGTAATAAAATGCACATTCATAAGGTGAAGGCTGGGAAGCTGACTTCATATATGCTTGTGCGGTTCTTTTTATTATTTCTTGATCGAAGTTTTTATCTGTTCTTGTTTTTACGGAGTCGACGTATCCCTTTTCTTTTGCCAGTTCAAAAAAAACAAGATTTTGAAGATGTTGGTCCAGAGTCAAATTGTCCGGGATATCTTTTTCAAAAACTTTCTTATTCGCGACTATTGCAACAGGCTTTTCCTTTGAAAGAAAAGAAAAAGCTGAAATTAAAGCTAAAAATAACATACCATCCCTCCATAATTTTTTCTGATAACATAAGTTATATTCTATATAAGTCAAGAGGTGTCTTTTTGTAGAGAAAGACGATTTATTTCAATCAATGTTCCATCTATTTATTGTAGTATATAGTAAATTTTTCTAAAAAGGTTTTTTTTATTTTTTTAATTAATTTTATGCTATCAGATATTCTATAATTGATTTGTTTTTTTGTTTTTACTGACAAACCATCTACATTAACCACATCTACTGAAGTTTAATCACTTTCTCCATTACAGGTTTGGTGTTTCCTGCCTTTAGTACGCCGAAGTACACACCTGAGCCGCATTTATTGCCGGCATAATCTTTTCCATCCCAGGAAAGAGTAATTGGGGAAGAGGATCTATTTCCTAAAGGGAAAGATTTAACCATCGTTCCGCTTACATCATAGATGCTAAAATCAACTTTGTCGGTACCATCAGGCAAATTCAAAACAAATTCCGTTATACTGCTGAAAGGGTTAGGCGAAACCTTAAAACTTAAAGAAGGTGGGTTGTCAAGGGATTCTTCTATACCTGTAGCTTGGTCCTCAATAACAAGGACTTTACCGTTGAGACAACCTACATAGATTAAGTTAGTTACAGGGTCTACATATATACAGGAGACATAGTCTTCTTCAAGCTCAAGGGTAGCAATTACCTCATTATACTCTCCGTCAATCGCAGTAATTTCTTGGTTATCAGGGTTTACCACATAGATACGGTTATTTTGAGGATTCACGCAAATTTGACCGTAGTTATAGTTACTATGAATATTAGTAATTACAGAATTATCCGCCCCGTCAACTACGTAAACATGGTTTGTGCTACCTGTCACATAGATCCTGTTTGTTTGCGAGTTTACAGCAATATCATAGGGAGACATCCCAACCTCGAAGCTGCCAATACGCGTAGCCCCATGAAAAACATAAACAAGATGATCACCATAGCAATCTGTCACATAGATCTTATTCGTCTGAGAATTCACAGCAATATAATAAGGATTATTAAACACATTGTGCGCGGTAATCGTAGTATTGTCTGACCCTCTTTTAATAACTAAATGATGATATGCTCCCGGACATGTTACATAATAGAAGTTGTAATACTCGTTTACCTCAATATCAGACGGATCATCATAACATGTAACAGTTGCAATCACAGAATTGGTTGCTCCATTAATGACGCTAATATTATCGCTCTCCTTATTTGCAACATATATCCGGTTCGTTTGCGAATTAACGCAAACTCCTCTGGGGAAATCTCCAACTCCTATAGTGGTAATGACACTATTAGTTTCTCCGTTAATCACGGCAACTCTAGCGTCATCTCTACATGTTACATAGATACGGCTTGTTATCGGGTTTACCGCAATTGCAATGAGATTATTATACCCAACATCAATTTCATGTACAACCGTCAGGCTGAATCCGGGGACCGTAAAACAAAGCACTAAGATTAACAGTACAATTTTTCGCAAAAAAGACATATCTTCCTCCCTGATTTCTATTTCGATAAATATAATATTTCTGGACTATTCAGTCAAGGGCATATAGGAAGATAGCGAATTTATAAAAAAATGGGGTTGACAGGCTTTAATATATGAATATTTTTTATATTGTCAAGAACAAAATCGTATTTTTAATAAGGAGGCATTATAATGAAGCAGTTGAAATATGTTTTATTGTTATTTCTTAATTTGTCATTTAAGGGGAGAGTCAATTTTTATACAAATTTAATCTTTAATAAAGGAGGTGAATCATGAAGCATTTTGTAAAATCTTTTATATTCCTAAGTTTAATTTCATCCATACTGTGTTGTGCTATATCGAGAGAATCAGGTGTAAAAATGCCAAGCGAAATCGAACCCGCGGATACGATAAGGTATGTGGATAAAGGAAATATATTTGAATATGAGATGGTGAAAGAGATTGATCTGGGAGAAAATGTTTATAAAGCCTGGTTTGGGAAAGACGGAGAATATCCTCGCCTTGTAAAACATTACGGAGAGGTTGGAAAGCCAGGCTTGGCATCTTTTTATACCACTGATTTTAATAGAGCAAGCGAAATAGAGGTTGGCACCCTTTACCCTTCTCCTGATGCAGAGTATACAGGAATGACAAATGTGATTGGATCTCCGGCTACGGGTGGAACGATGAAGATGAAATTTGTATTGTTGGATAGAGATGGAAACGAAATCTGGGAAAAGGAATACGAGAAAGAATATCATGAGGGAGGCGGCTCTTATTATGTTTCCGATAAAGGAATTGTAGTTGAGTATTCCGGTAAAACATTGACTTTCTATGATAGTAAAGGAGACAAAGTAAGGGGAGTGGAACTTTTATACGCAGGAGTGGAAAGAGGTATAACTGGTGGATTTTTCTCTAAAGATGGGAATTACCTTGTTGTCAGGGTTCATGATCCCGATAAAGAGATATTCTCTACTGGAACCGGAGCAATGTTATTCAACAATTTAGGTGTGGAACTGTGGAGATTTAAAACTGAGGGTAACAATGCATGCGCTGTGTACATCTCCCCTAAGGGAAAATATATTATTGTTTCAAGCGTTAATCTAGGATATGATGAACAAGGTATTTATCGTTCTCTTGAACGCACTACTTACCTCCTCAATAGAGAGGGGCATCTCATTAGAGAATATTCAAACTTGTTATCCTCTATTGCTGACTTTTCCTCTTCTGAAAATTATGCGATTGTCTTTGATGCTACAGGAAAAGGAAAAAGAGCATACTTATTAGATACAAAAACAGGTGATAGATTATTCAAGTTTAGTTTGATGGGCACAAGATGGCATGTAAATAACGTTCGTATTGCGGAAGCAGGAAAGCTTATCGGGATTGCCTATGACAATAAGGTCGAATTAATACAGTTTAACGGCGTTAAAGCGTGGTCACAGGAAGTTTCTAATCCTGAGGATCTCTGGTTAAGTGATGATGGAAGTAAGATTGCTGTTAGAAGTAAAAACAAAATACTCAGATTTGAGAAGATGAATTAGAAATGAGGCGGCAAATAATACTTTCAATTTTTATACTTGTTTTCAGTCTTACTTTATATTCTTCTCCAAAAAATAAACTAAAGGATCATTACGAGATAAAAGAAGAAAAAGTTTATATGGTAAGGATAAGCATTCCAACAATGGCAGATTTTGAGAGGTTGAAGGATTTAGGGATTGTATGCAAGAGTCCAGGTAAATTATCAGTAAAGGTAACGGAAGCCAAATTTGAGGAATTAAAGGAAGAAGGCTTTGAAGTTGATATAGTTAAGAAAGCAATTGAAGTTCAGGGCAAAAGGAAGTCTTCTCCGGTTTCCAAGTTAAGACATTCTGAATCGGATTATAATTCTTCCGATTATACTATTCCCGATGATGGCGGCGTCACGTGGGGATATAGTCCGATAACTATTTATAGCGCTCCGTACGGCGCCTTAGTAACCGGTGTTGATGTTTACTACGAGATTATTCATCCTTATACGGGCGAATTGATTGTAGACCTTACAGACGAAGGTCAAGATGTCGAGTATAATCTCTGGTTGCTGGAAGGAGGATCTCAAAACAATATTTACGAGAGCGAATATGGGATTGAAGCTTTTAATGGTGAACCTGTTAATCAGACATGGTATCTATGGGCATTGGACTATTATGAGAATGAAAATGAAGGTTACATTGATTACTGGGAAATAACGGTATATTATGGAGACCCGGATCTTGTAATTGCAGATATAGCCGTAAGTAATACCGAACCTTGGGAATACAATGATATAGATGTATATGTTACCATACGAAACGAGGGAGATGGGTATGCGTCTGAATTCGATACCGACATATTTTATAACGAAGAATCTCAACCCGATCCCTATTCAGTGGGTGATGATTACTTCACAACAGATAAACTTGCCCCCGGACAATCAATTACTCATACATTTGAATCCGTTAGGACCGATGCGCCCGGTAAGTGGACAATGTATGGGCTTATTGATTCTTGGAACGACGTTGTAGAATCAAACGAAAGCAATAACGGTTACGGTCCTGTAGAGGTTTTCTGGAAAGAACAAGCTTTTAACGACTTTTATGGATGGCCTGTTAAAAATCCAGATTTTGATGATCCATCTCCTTTGAATGCAACCCTCAATGAATATCGATGTAAGAAGTCGGATCAAAGCAATAAACATTTCCATGATGGGATAGATATACATGCCCCACGGTATACATGGGTTTATAATGTTGCGGCCGGGGCAGCATATCCAAATCCAGGGGCAGACCCTCCTTGCATGAGAGTTGGAAATTTCAATTATGCTCACTTGGAAAATTTTTACCCTTTTACTTCAGGTGAGTGGGTTAATAGTGAAACATTCATAGCTCAGACTAATGCAGATAACCATGTTCACTTTAGTGATGGAGCTGACGGGTCTGAGGTTAACCCTCTCAGAAGACAGGGCATTAATCCTTACCTGGATACTGAAGCCCCCACAATTAGTGGTGTTAGCTTAGTGAGGGATGGTACTTTATATGAGACAATCGACCCTGAAAACTTCAATGGAGAGGTAGATATAATTGCTCACGCGAAGGATGAGATTAGCAGCCACGGTACGACCGGACCAAAAGCTGTTTATAGGATTGGTTATCAAGTAATAGGGTTTCATGATGACCCGATCTATAATATCCAATTCGATAATTGGCTATCAAGCGGTAATATTACTTATGTGTATGCAATTGATGGTACTAATTTAACGAGAATGACATCCTCCGGGTCGGAACATTATTATATTGTAACCAATAATATGACAAGCAACAATTATCTGGACGCAGGGGATATACCAGCCGGAACCCATACATTGAGAATTACCGCTCAGGATATTAGAGGTTGGGATGGCAGTACTTATCAGTATAATACATCAGATCCATTTGATATAGACATTACAGTATATCCTACTGGAGTTGATGAAAAGAAAGAAATACCTAAAACTTTTGCTATGCATCAGAATTCTCCCAATCCATTTTCTAAAAAAACTGAGATTAAGTACCAGTTACCTAAAGAGTGCGATATGGAGCTGGCAATCTACAATGTAGTTGGTGAAAAAATAATGACTCTTATAGATAAAAAACAATCTCCTGGGTACTACAGCGCATACTGGTCTGGAAAGGATAGTAGGGGAAGAAACGTCCCTGCGGGAGCCTATTTTTTAGTATGTAATGCAGGAAAATTTGAAGCCTATAAGAAGATAGTAAAACTTCAATAAGGAGGCAAAATGAAAAGAATCTTATTTTTATCATTGTATCTTCCGCTTATAGCTTTTTCATCGATTGTTTATGAATGCAGGTACGACGAGGCTTCGGTTTCGCCTGTTGATGTCATTAATCTGGCTCTTCCCCAGGGAGAAGTGGCGGAGTCTCTCAAGGTTGAAGTGTTATCGTCCCGTACACTTCCAAAAACCTATGGAATCAAAACTTCCCCTGATTATTTAGATTATAAAACGAAAAGTTCTTCTCCGGAAGTAAGAGCAGAGTTAATTGGTATAAATATTCTTGCGGGGAACAGTATAGCTCGTATTGCCATATATCCGTTAGCTTCATTGCCTGGAGAAGATAAAGTTGTTTTTTATGATAATATTAGACTTACTCTTTACACGAAGTTTTCAGGTAAACATAATATAAGCCAGGAAGTTCGCACGCAATATTCTGATCATATAGAGAGGGAAGCTTTAAGAAGCATAGTTGACAATGATTATGATATTCCTTTATCTCCTAAAGTAAGCGGTAAAGTTAAATCTCTTACTGTTGAGTATATAATAATAACAAATGAGTCGCTGAGCGGTGGTTTTGAGGTGTTTGCCAATTATTTAAAAAAGAAAGGGGTTGTGGCTGAGATAGCCACTGTAGAAGATATCGTATCTTCCGGATACTATGATAATATATCCGGGCTTTATGACGATCCTGGTGCAATTCGTGGTTATCTAATGGAAAAATATGCTGAAGGTGCTACCTGGGTCCTATTAGGCGGAGATGAAGATGTTGTCCCTGTAAGATATGGAACTTATGCTAGAAATGATACTTTTATTGATTATCGAGCGCCGTCAGATCTCTATTATTCCGATTTGAACGGTAACTGGAATGTAGATGGGGATGAATTTTATGGAGAGCCTATTGATGATTCCGTGGACGTATTTCCCGAGTTGTATGTAGGGCGCGTACCCTGTAAGAATCTTGAAGAATTCAATAATTGGTTTGAGAAATTAGTAAGCTACGAGACAGACCCTGGAGGAGGAAATGCGGCGTATCTCAAAAAGTTCTTTTGGTCGGGATCTGATGATGTGAGGGAGGGGCCAGCTTACACTATTGAAAACGCGCAATTACCCGGTTATATTTCGCATGATACGACAATGCTTGAGCGTCCTGATGGGCTTTTCCCGAGAGGTAGTGATGTAATCAATAAAATGAATGAACATTTCGGATTGCTCAATGTTTTTGGACACGGTAGTCCTCCTAATATAACGGTTTCTTGCCCCGGCGACAATCACCCAAGTCCCGACAGGGATTTTCTTGTGAGTGTAGATTCGGTTGAAATAGGAGGTAGTTGCAGGGAAGAGTATGGGAACGGATTGGATTCACTTAAAAACAAAGATTATTATGGGATTCTTAGTGTGGCTTCCTGCTTTCAAGCTGCTTTTGATTATGAAAAATTTCCTGATCGTTTTATCGTTTGTGGTCCTTCTATGGGAGAGGCTTTTATTCTTCTTCCGGAAAGAGGAGGACCGGCTTTTCGAGGCTATACACGATACGGAGGTCAATATATTCAGCTGGGGAAATTAGAAATTTCTTTTTTAAATAAACTCTTTGTCGATAAGATTACCAACATAGGAGCTGCCGAAGCTTTATCTAAGAATGAGTATCCCTTCTATTATGTACAAAGCAACCATACTCTTTTCGGATGTCCTTTGATGAGAGTTTGGACTGATGTTCCCAAAAAGATGAAAGTTTACCATGATAAAGTTATAACTCCGGGATTTAAAAATATGATTATAACTGTGATTGAAGATGATGTCAGGTGTAAAGGAAAAGGTGTTAGCAACGCGTATGTTTGCCTCTGGAAAGGGGATGAAGTTTATGAACGCGGTTACACCGATGATAATGGGCGTTTGAGTCTGGGAGTCAATCCCACCACAGGAGGAACAATGAGTGTAACTGTTACGAAAGAAAATATGCTGCCTTATGAGGGAGAAGTGACAGTTCAGGACTGTATTAAGCTTTTAGCAGAAAAGATTTCGGTAAGTCAGTCCGACCGTTCCCAGTGGCACACTGTTGATTTCCCGGAAACATACAGTAACCCTGTTGTTGTAATGGGACCTCCTTCATGTAATGATAGCAGTCCGACAACTATAAGGGTTAAAGATGTAGAATTAAATGGGTTTAAGTTTCAAATGGAAGAATGGGATTATCTTGATGGAGCTCATGGCGAAGAAACCATTTCTTTTTTAGCGATGGAAGAAGGCGTGCATAGGATCGGTGATAAAACCTGGGAAGCCGGTAGGGTTTGCTGTCCTAAGTATGAGAATTGGGTAACAGTCAATTTTAAATCCAAGGATTTTAAATGTAGTAAAGTAATTGTACTTACTCAGACAGTTACGGATAACCTTGATTTTCCAGTGGTTACCCGGATAAAAGACGTAACTCCATATGGTTTTAAAGTTATGATTCAAAACGAAGAGAATAATGAAGACTTACATGGATCGGGTCATGATAAACCGGAGATTATTAATTACGTCGCGATACAGACAGGAACCGGAAGAATAAACGATAACGAAATATTCACAGTTTCCAAAACAACGCCCGGACAAACTCCCGCGATAACTCATGAATGGAATACCATTGAATTTCCTGTTATCGACACCGTAAACGTACCTGTATTCCTTGCCGGTATGCAAACATTTCGACCCGATATGAAAAAATCCCGATGTGAAAGCGACAGCGACCCGGCAAGTTTACGTTACAAAGATCTAACTAATACTGAGGTAACAGTAAAAGTAGAAGAAGAGCAATCCGCTGATTTAGAAGTTGAGCATACTGCGGAAGATATTGGATATCTGGCAGTGTTTAAAACCGCGGGAGATACAAGCGCAATTGACGCCGGAGAGATATACGAAAGCTACATTAAACTTCCTGCTTCTATCATAACAGGAAGTCTTATTCTGAATGTTTCGTCCAATTATGATAGAAAAGCGAGTATTGAACTTATTGATATTGCAGGGAGAGTTATAGAGAGAAGAAACTATAAGCTGAAAAGGGGAAAAGAGCAACTAAACTTTGGTCAATTCAAATCCGGCGTATATTTTTTCAGAATCCTATCAGATGAAGAGAACAAACCTGAGGTTCATAAGATTACGGTTTTAAGATAGTAAAAACCGAAAACCCAACAAAAAAGCCGCCCCATTAGGGTCGGCTTTTTTATATGTTGTTCTTAAAATCCGAAAATTTTCATTTCTTTGCCAAAAAGTTTGTATCTAAGGCTCAAGATTTATATTTTTTTATCTGAAACACTTCTGATAGGGCGTTAAGCTTTATATGTTACAGTTGATTGGGAAATTTTAAAATTTTCTGGAGTTATAAAGTGGTGGTTTTGGTTACCTTGACATTTCTTTTCTTTGTATTTATTTTTTAAGGTTGTTGAATATTTGTAATTTGTGTTTTTGAAGAAGGAGATATTATGTGTAAGCGATGGTTATGTATTTTTTAGAATCATATATTTTTTGTCTTAATAGTTTTAATTTATGGTTTTTTCTTTGTGGAAACATATTTGAAAAGTTACGTATGACAAGGAGGTAAGTAATGAAGTATTTTGCGAAATCATTTGCGTTTTTAAGTTTAATTTCATCCATACTGTGCTGTGCTATATCGAGAGAATCAGGTGTAAAAATGCCAAGTGAAATCGAACCCGCGGATACTATAAGATATGTGGATAATGGAAATATATTTGAATATAGAATGGTAGAAGAGATTGATCTGGGAGATAATGTTTATAAAGTCTGGTTTGAGAGGGACGAAGAATATCCTCGCCTTGTAAAATATCATGGAGAGGTTGGAAAACCAGACTTGGTATCATTTCATACTGATGGTTTTAATAAAGCAAGCGAAATAGGGGTTGGAAGACTTTTTCCTTCTCTTAACGCAGTGTATACAGGAATGACAAATGCTGTTGAATATCTGGCTACGGGCAAAACGATTAAGATGAAATTTGTATTGTTGGATAGAAATGGGAATGAAATCTGGGAAAAAGAATACTCAATAGGATATGAGAGTGGAGGAGCGGTTTATTATGTTTCCGATAAAGGGGTTGTAGCTGAGTATTCCGGTAAAACATTGACCTTCTATGATAGTAAGGGAGACAAAGTAAAGGGAGTGGAACTTTTATACGCAGGAGTGGAAAGAGGTATAAATTCCGGATTTTTCTCTGAAGATGGAAATTATCTGGTTGTCAATGTTCAAGATCCCGAAAAAGAGATATTTTCCAGTGGAACCGGAGTAATACTATTCAACAATCGAGGTGAGGAATTATGGAGATTTAAAACCGACGAAGAAAGTGCAGGACGTTTGTATATCTCTTCTGAGGGAAAATACATAATCGCCGCAAGCTCTAATCGGGGATGTGACGAACAAGGTATTTATCGTTCTCTTGAACGCACTACTTACCTCCTCGACAGAGAGGGACATCTTATTAGAAAGTATTCCCGCTTATCATCCTCTCCCGGCGATTTCTCCTCTTCCGGAAACTATGCTATTGTTTGTGATGCCAAAACACATAAAGCATATCTATTAGATACAAAAACAGGTGATAAATTATTCAAATTTAGTTTGATGGGAACAAGATGGCATGTAAATAACGCTCGTATTGCGGAGGCGGCAAAGCTTATCGAGATTGCCTATGACAATAAGGTCGAATTAATACAGTTTAACGGCGTTAAAGCGTGGTCACAGGAAGTTTCTAATCCTGAGGATCTCTGGTTAAGTGATGATGGAAGTAAGATTGCTGTTAGAAGTGAAAATAAAATACTACGATTTGAGAAGGTAAATTTAAAAAGCATAGCCCTCTTCGTCCAGCTCGAGATTATATTGTTCGGGATGATGTCTTAAAACAAAAGATAGAAATTTGCTTAATTTTACGTATTTATATTGAAGATTCGAAATTTCTTTCATAATTACAATTATAATAAAATTTTTAAAAGTTTCAAGAAAAAAATCAAGTAATCCAAAGATAAAATTTGCCTGCCACCCGAAATTTTATGCTCAAATACTTTTAATTTAGTATTTACAACAAATTTTTTTGAGAATAAGGATGGTTAAGTAGGTTCTCTATTTTTTCTCTGTGTTCTTTTAAACACATAAAATTAAGGGAGTTGTGGTTGAGCTCTGTGTCCTCAGTGGCTCCGTGTGAGACATTTGTTTTGAAATAGTTCTTGACAGGTTGTTTTTATTTCGTATCTTAATATTTAGGAACGATGTTTAATATAATTTTTATAATTTTTTCGTTGACTGCTGATGAATTACTGAATAAAGTTGATACCGTCAGGGCTCCAAAGAGGTCCGAATCTCTTATTCAAATGCGTAACTATCTTTCCGAGGACAGAGAGATAACTTACAAAATGCGGGTAATTACCGAAAGGAAAAAAGCAACATATCTGGAAATCCTTGAGCCGGCAAGAGAGGCGGGACGGAAATTCCTTTTAATCGAAAATAATATCTGGATGTATGCTCCTGAGGTAGGTAAACCGTTGCGTCTCTCCGCAAGGGATAAATTTCTCGGCAGTGAGTTCTCGAATAGTGATTTAATGGAAAGCAGTTATGAAAAGAATTTTGAAGCTGCGTCCTTAGATTCCCTTGAGGATTATTATCTTCTTGAACTTGAAGGGAAAAGCAGGGAAGCTCCTTATAAAAGAATTACGATGAAAGTGCGTAAATCCAATTTTATCCCTGCTTATCTTGAATACTACACTCTATCCGGCAGATTATTCAGGGAGATGAGTATGGATAGTGTTAAGATTATTGAAGGAGATCCTTACGCAACCTATTTGAAGATGTCTAACGTTCTAAGTGCAAAGAGTTATACGGAAGTAAAGATTCTTTCATTCAAAAGTCTAAAAAATATATCCTCCTCACTTTTCAAGCCGGAAAATTTAGGTAGATGATTTTACTTTTCTTGTGCTTTTTTAAAACTTCTTTTGGAAGTGAATTAATTTTTACAGAGGATAATATCTTTTATCATCTTGAAAATAGAATTCATATGCAGGAAAAAAGCGATAATTCGTCTTTTGCTCTTTCGCTCAGGACGGGTTTTATTTCTCCAACTGACACCATTTATCTTTCGATAGATAGGGCAATTGTAAGTTTGAATCATAGGGGATATGAATTTTCTCTCGGTAGAGAGAGTTTATTCTGGGGATATGGAATGTTTTATTCTCCTTTTTTCTATGCCAGGTCTTCTATGTCGCCCTTCGATGAAGAACTTTTGAGATCGGGAAAAAATATTTTGAGTGCCAGATATAATAATATTTCATATATGACCCCGGAGTTTATTGTTTTCCTGCCCGACGATATCCCCGATATTGATAGTGTTAAGGCGGGAATAAGACTCACTTTTTTCACATTGGGTGTGGAGACTCATTTTCCGCTTATTTTTAGTAGAGATGCTGTTTATACGGGTTTAGGAGTGCGTTTTTCTCTTCTTGGGTTCACTGTATTTTCCGATCACTCTTTTGATTATTCTTCCGGAGATTTTACTTTAGGTTCTACTGTAGGATTTAATAAAACAATCGGAAGTAATTTCTACTTGCAGAGTGAATACTTTTATAATCAGATGGGGCTAACGACGAATGAGTATGATGCTCTGGGCGAAGAGGCTATTAGTGAGTTTTTGAACTGGGGTTATACAGGCAGGCATTATATTTATTCAATGGTTCAATGGACAAAGGACAAAACAAGCGGGATAGGTTTGTTTTCTTTGATTCACCCCCAGTGGAAGAGCGGGCTTGTAGGTGTTTCTTTAAGTTCTTCATATTTTGATAACGCGCTTATTTCTTTAAATTATATTAGAATATTAAAGGGAAGAGAATTTGATTTTATTCCCTATGACAATAATATTTTGCTTGAATTCAGGTATTATCTCTAAGGAGGTTTCATGCTGATACAAATGGAAAAGGTTAAAAAAGATTATGCTTTGGGAAAGACTACAGTCCATGCAGTCAGGGGAGTTTCGTTTTCGATTGAAGAAGGTGAGTTCGCGGTCATTGCGGGGCCTTCGGGTAGCGGAAAATCAACATTATTGAATCTTATGGGACTCCTTGATGTACCTACTTCCGGGAAAATCAGTTTTGAGGGTAAAGATGTTAGCAGTATTTCGGAAAGCGAAGCTACAAATATTCGAAAAACGCGTATTGGTTTCGTATTCCAGACTTTTAATTTGATACCCGTTCTTACCGCGTTTGAGAACATAGAACTCCCTCTTATATTAAAAGGCAAAGAAGAGGAAGATAGAGAAGAAAGGACTAAGAGGATACTTAAGGAAACAGGGATTAGTGACATAGCTTCTCATAAACCGGATGAACTTTCAGGGGGGCAGAGACAGAGGGTAGCAATAGCCCGTGCACTTGTAAGTGGTCCTGATATTGTTTTTGCCGATGAGCCGACCGCAAATCTCGATTCCGAGACAGGAATGCAGATTATCAAGATAATGCAAAAATTAAATAAAACGGAAGGCGTAACGTTTGTCTTTTCCACTCACGATCCGAGGCTCTTTAAAATCGCGGGCAGAAGATTAGAGCTTCGTGATGGGAGGATTGTTAAAGATGTTGTTCAAAACGGCAATAAGAAATAGTATAAAATATTCCAGAAGAAGTTTGGTTGTTGCTATTTGTATTGCAATTTCAACGATTGCAATGCAGACAATGGATGGGATTGGTGAGGGGTTCAAAATTTCGGCTTTACGATTTATGTTGAATCAGCAAGGGATGATCGTATTCGAACCAGCCAAAGCTGAGCCTCTGGAATTTGCTGTTCACTCAATAAGTAAATATGAAGATATCAAGGAAGAAATCTTAAAAATTATACCTGATGCAAGAATATCGGGAAAAATATTTAGTCCGGCGATAGTCGTCAAAGACAGTTTTTCGATTGAGACTGCGGTGACCTCGGAGGACGACATTTCAGGTACTATTATAGGCGAGAAAACGGCAAAAATGCTTAACAGCGAAGTTGGAGATACGGTTATTCTTTTTGGAAGCAACAGGTACGGAGGATTGAGCGTGGTTCCGGCAAAAGTGGAAAGTACAAGTAAAAATTTCAGGAGTATCAGAAACGGCAAAGGTATTATGCTTCCTATCTCCCTTGCGAGAATGCTGCTTGGTTGGGGAGAGCAGGAAGTCAAGCTCGTTCAAATAAATTTCGATGAATTCTGGAGGGCGGATGAATATACAGCAGAGCTTAGAGGGGTTTTTCCTGATATTAAAATAACTTCCTGGAGAGAAAGGTTGACGAATATCGAGGATCTTTTCAAGGTAACGGATTTCAAGATGAACACTTTTGCGGCAATAATTTTGATTCTTGTTGCGGGTATTATTATGAATACTGTTCTCACAAGTGTTCTTGAACGGAAAAATGATATAGGAACACTCCGTTCGATAGGAGCTTCACGCATTTATGTTACAAAAATGATACTTCTTGAAATACTTTTTATTTCTCTAATTGGAGCTTTAATCGGAACCGGTCTGTCTTATGTTATTATCAAATTATTGTCGAGAAGCGGTTTTTCCCTTGGAGAAGTGGGAGGAGTGATTGATTATATGTCGGGAAATCTTTATCCCAAGATTGTACCCCTGAAATGGTTTGGCCATATTGTTTTCGCTGTTATCTGGGCTGTTCTATGGTCTCTTTATCCTGTTTTATATATTGTACGAATGAAACCGGTTGACGCTTTGAAGAAGACACTATGAATGTATTCAAATTTGGTTTTAGAAATATAGGAAGAAACAGGAAACGGACTTTAATAAATTCGTCTACTGTTGCTGCTGCCGTTATGGTCATTATTTTATTCGATGTGATTAGAGAAGGTCAGTGGAGCGATGTAATAGAAAATTATATTAAGATGGGCGTGGGACATATAAAGATTCACAAGAAGGGTTACGACAGAGAATCCGATAGGCTGCCTATTGACAATTTACTGCTTCGCGATTTTACGGAAGTAGAACAACGTATTAAAGAAACACCTGGAATCAAAGCCATTTATCCCAGACTAAAAGCGGGAGGTCTGATTTCTTACGGGGGTAAACAGTCACCGGTTTTAATAAATGGATTAGACCTAATAGAAGAGAAAAAATTTGGATTGTTAACGGATAAGAATGTAGAAGGTGCTATTCCCAAGTTGGGAGAGTATAAAGTGTTGTTGGGAAAAGAACTCTCAAAACTTCTAAAGTCAGGCGTGGATAGTATTGTTTTTCTATATAGCAGGACCAGTTATGAAACTCATAATGTTATAGACCTTGAAGTATCCGGGATATATTCAATTGGTTTTTCGGAATTTGAGGAGATTAATATTTTTGTTCCGCGTGACATATTGCAGGAATTGATAGGAGCTAACGGCGTATCAGAGCTTACATTAATTCTTGAAGATCCGGGGGAGACCGAGGCAATTGTAGATTCACTTAAAAGTAAGTTATCTGCGTTTGATGTGGAAGTTTTTCCTTATTCTCATTATATGGAAGATATTTTAAGCCTGCGGGGTATGCAGGAAAGTGCTACCGGTTTTATAAGGGGAATACTTTTGATTCTTGCTCTTTTTGGGATTTTGAATATGATGATGGTTTCTACCTGGGAGAGGAAGAAAGAAATCGGTACGATGAGAGCAATAGGATATGGTAAATTACAAATTGTAGAAATTTTTTTGAGTGAAGGGATCTGGATTGGGTTATTGGGTGGAACTTTAGGCTGTTTTATAGGTCTTATAGGAGCCCTGTTGCTTCAAAATATTGGTATTCCTATACCTGCAGGGGCACTGGAAGGCTTTAATATACCAATGAGTACCCATATGTATGGTAAGATTATGTCAATATTTTTCATTCGGGCTTTTTTTCTGGGAGTTTTCACAACTATTATTGCCTCTTTCCCTTCCGCGTTCAGAGCTTCCGCTCTACCTATAATAAAAGCATTGAGAGAATATTGATTTATAATGGAAGCCAGGAGTCAGAATACAGAAACCCATCCCAACTCAAACAATTAGGAACAACGAATGATACTAATAACACGAATAAAAACAAAAAAATTCTACTTGTTTATAAATAAAAATGATTCTTCTTAATTTATTTGTGATATTTGTGCAATTTGTTGTTAAAAAAATGGGTTGTTGGGTGGTAAATTAGAAACTCTGTGAAATTGAATTCAGTTCCAGGTTATCTCGATTTCACTTGTAGTATCACCGTTAGTTAAAGATTTAACCATATTTAGATTGATATTTTTATATCTGCAAATTTCAAGCGTTTTTTCTATCCATCCTAAAATCCGATTTTCTACAATTTCATCCATTTCCGGAAATTCAGTTATTTTTAATAGTCCTTTTTTCTCACTTATGTTCTCTGCTTTCATTGAGCATGGTTTATAATAAGTTGATAAGATTTGTGAAGCTCTTCTTGTTAGAGCTTGTGGAGTAGCTCTTCTTATAAATACTTTATAAAAGCCTTGTAGAGCGTATTCGGCACTGAACCTTCCAATTTCCCGGGCACCCTTTAGGTCTTGTTTGTAGAACATGTCGCACATTTTTTTGGTAGGCTCAGTAAATATTGTTTTTAGAGGAAACCATGAACTTATCATGATTTTACTTCTATAGACTTTATGTGCTTCTTCCGGGAGGGAGTCAAGCCATATATTAAAGTTCTTTTTGCCGAAATTGCTTTTTATGAATTCCGGCAGAACAACAATTGCGCTTCCCTTCACTTCCATTCATTTTCCTTCCTTTATATTATTATATGAATTTTTATAGAACATGTCAATGTACATTTCACTGAATTTTATATTAAAAGACTCTTTACTTTCAAAAAATTTATTGTAGATTATAAATTAAAAGTAAGGAGGATAATATGGCGGAATCTTTTGAAACAATTTCAAAAAATAAAGGTCTTAGTCCCGGTACAGTGGTTTATATTGGGGAAGAGAAAACTGCCGAGGTTCGGATTTCAGTAATTGATTATAATAAAAACGAGTTTATCAAAAGAGAAGGAGTGAAGGCAGAGGATTGTTTCCCCTTTAAAGATAAGGATTCGATTACCTGGATAAATATTGATGGTGTTCACAATACCGATATTATTGAGAATATCGGAGAATACTTCGGCTTACATCCTCTTGTGATGGAAGATATTGGAAATACAACTCAACGTCCGAAAGTGGAAGATTTTGATGATTACATGTTTGTTGTAATTAAAATGCTTTATTACGATAATAGCGTTGAGAAGATTGAAGTTGAACAGGTGAGTTTGATACTTGGCAAGAATTTTGTTATTTCTTTTCAGGAAAGAGAGGGAGACGTTTTCGATTCTGTTCGAGAAAGGATAGAAAAAGGAAAGGGACGCATAAGAAAGATGGGAAGCGATTATCTTCTTTACAGCTTAATAGATGCAGTGGTCGACAACTACTTTTCCGTGCTTGAAAGAATGGGAGATAAGATCGAGGATTTAGAAGAAGATATTGTCGAACAAACAGCTCCGGAGTCTTTACATAATATCCATAAATCAAAAAAAGATATGATATTGCTTCGCAGATCTGTTTGGCCTTTGAGGGAGGTAATTAATTCTCTTGTCAGAGATAAGACGGCTCTAATCTCCGAAAATGTTATTATATATTTTAGAGATGTTTATGACCATACCATTCAGGTTATCGATACTGTGGAAACTTTTCGTGATATGCTTTCCGGATTACACGACACCTACCTTTCAAGTATCAGCAATAAAATGAATGAGATTATGAAAGTATTGACTATGTTTGCCTCGATATTTATTCCTTTAACTTTTATTGCCGGTGTTTACGGCATGAATTTTACTTTTATGCCTGAACTTGATTGGCGTTGGGGTTATTTTTCTGTGTGGGGGATTATTGTTATTGTTGGAGTATCGATGCTATTTTATTTTAAACGAAAAAAATGGCTGTAATCTTTGGGCAAGGATTTAATACTATTAATAAAAAAGGTTCTTTCTCTGAAAGAACCTTTAGTGTATAATCTTAATATAATAACGTTCTCGAAAAAGTCAAGGGCAAAAGAGAAGAAAAACAGCTTTTTCTTTTAAGGGTTTGATTGTCAATAGCTTGTACTTGTATAATATTTAGTTGTTTTTTAAGTTTTTTTGCTGTATTTTAGGCTAAATTTCTGATTTTTTTATTGAATGTCAGCCACTAATTACTATTTTCAGTCGTCCGTCCTCGGTCTTCGGTCGGTCTTAGCTTAAAGCTAAGACCTAAGCTGCAGCCTTGGTTCTCCCCATTCTTTAAGGTATCTCTTAAAAGTTTCTTTTATTTCGGGGTCATCGGTTTTTACTTCCATGTTTCTGATTTTGTTTTCGTATGTTTTCCCCCAAAGTCCTATAGTAAGGGTGATTACTCCAAATAGGAATAATATAAGAGCAGCCTCTTTAAATAATTTGTTCAGTGCCAGAACGCCTAAAATAGCGATTAACAAGATAAAGAAAACAATATAGTATACTGCGAGTTTCATATTTATATTGATAACTTCTTTAATTCTTTCCAGGTCGTTCATCGACATAATTATACCATTCGTTTCTTTTAATACGGTTTTTATTTTTGAAACAGCATAGAAATGAAAAATTAATGCGATCCCTACTGAACATCCGAGTATGATTAAAGAAATTTGAAACATAAGACCTCCTTTATTTGTATTTTAATGGTAAATAAAAACGTTCGATATGTCAAGATATTTTATTTCAGGAGTTTCACGATTTTTTAAGTTATAATTTTTTAAAAGATATCAATTGCAATCGTTCCATTAGATTTGCAAGTGGATAGTACACATTCTCAAATTAAAGAACTGCGAGGAGTAACCATTCATCAGGAATGCGGTCAATTCCACCGCCGAGGGAATTGCCGCTCGCGCTCAACCCTGTCCCGTGGAATAGAGGGACTTTATGCCAGACAAGCTATTCCACGGGATGAACTCCTCTTGAAATACAACTATTTCAAGAGGCCGTGACCGCTTGGCTTCCGAGACGTCCTTCTGAACGGTTACTTCTCGCTTTAATCACGCTGGAATACATGGATTCCAAAATGTCACAGCAATTTAAGGAGAAAAAATCGTGAAACTCTAAAGTTTATTTTAGTACGCTTTGTGTCTTTAAAATTATTAATAGGCTTTCTCTCAATTTTTAAGTTCCCTTGACTTTTTATTTTTAAAGTATTAAAATGAATTTCATGTTTAATTATGGAAAAAGGGAGGAATCATGAAAAATCCTATGTCTTTCAGGGTTGCCATAAAGAGTATATTTTTTTCAGTGTTTATACTATTATGTTTCTCATCCTGCAAAGGTTCCAAGAGTGGTATCGCCGAAGATATTATTAAGAAAATTGAGAGTAGTGATAACTTAGAGGTAGAGTTAGTATTCGAATGCGCCGAACCGCTTGTAGCTGTAGATTCCGATAAAGGAGGAAATTTTTACCTTGCAAGTTATGGTGGTGATATCTTCAAGATTTCTAAAAGTGGAACAACCGATACGATATATTCCGGTATTAAATATTGCGGTTTTAGCCTTACATCTCTTACAGTGTTACCCAATGGAGATTTGATTGTCAATGATTGTGTGGATGATAAGGATGTATTATTTAAAATATATAAGCAGGGAGGGAGGAGTGAATTTGCTAAAATCGAAAGTAATTTACTTTCTTTGACTTCTGATAATTCCGGAAAGGTGTTGGTTGGAGGTTGGGTTAGCGAAGGTAATCTTACCGTAGAATTCGACCCGAATCACTTATCGGCAG
>Ga0315545_1001132_pt1 | contig 26803 bp, 27 predicted proteins | sample SalMarSW160210MG_FD_203096 | JGI IMG/M metagenome (GOLD analysis project Ga0315545, IMG submission 203096) | Salt marsh sediment microbial communities from the Plum Island Ecosystem LTER, Massachusetts, United States - Salt Marsh Sediment SW1602-10 ...
GGACTTCGGTTTGCATTTTTTCCGTGACGCTCCATTAAACCGGGTCGCTATGTCGAAACTGCAATTCCTCGCAGACTTTTGGGCGAAAAACTTCTGATTGTCTGCCTGGAAAAGGAATTCCCGCTTGGCAGGTGTAAGCGGTCGGCCGCTAACAATCGCATACGTGATGTCGTTCAAGGATAAATTGCGTTCCGGGCAGCGGGTATTGACCGTCGAGGCGGCGCCACTCAAGGGGGTGTCGTTCACGCCGGTCCTGGAGCAGGTCGTTGTCTTCAAGGGGCGCGTCGACGCCGTCAACGTGACGGACCTGCAGAGTTCGATGATGCGCCTGAGCGCCTTGGCCGCGGCCGTGCAGATGAAGGGCGCGGGTGTCGAGACGGTCCTGCAGGTGACGTGCCGCGACCGCAACCGCCTCGCCCTGCAGTCGGACCTCCTGGCCGCGGCGAGCTTCGGCATTGAAAATATCCTTGCCTTGACCGGGGACCACCCGATCCTCGGCGACCACCCCCAGACGAAGCCCGTCTTTGACCTGGACGCGGTCCAGTTGATTGCGGCCGCCAGGGGGCTTGAACAGGGGAGCGATATGGCAGGCTACAAGCTGGTGGGTTCACCGCCCCGGTTTTGCGTGGGCGCGGTCGTCAACCCAGGCGCCGATCCCCTGGAACCGGAACTCATCAAGATGGAGAAGAAGATGGCTGCCGGCGCGGAATTTTTTCAGACGCAGGCCCTCTTTGACGAGAAGGTCACCGAGCGGTTTTTCAAGGCCGTTGCCCCTTTCAAGGCGCGGATCCTCGCCGGGATCGTGGTGCTGCGCTCTGAAAAGATGGCCCGCCACATGAACGCGCACGTGCCCGGCGTCCACGTCCCCGAGGCGATGATCCGTGAGCTGGCCCGGGCCGCCGACAGGAGGGCGACGTCCGTGCGGCTCGCCTGCGACCTCATCAAAAAATTCGGGCCGATGGGACAAGGGGTCCACCTGATGCCCATCGGCTGGTATCATGTCGTGCCCGACGTCCTGCACGGCATAGGAGCCTAAAGACATGCGTCACATCGTCATCATCGGAAATTCCGCCGCGGGGACGAGCGCGGCCCAGGCGTTGCGTGAAAAGGATGCGGACGCCCGCATCACCATCGTGACACAGGAGCCGTTTTTGGGCTACGAGCGCTACAAGGTGCTCCGTTTCCTCGACGGCAAGGTGAAGGAGCGGGATCTCGTCTTCCGCGCCAAGGATTTTTACGCCAACTTCCGTATTGAGCTCTTGACGGACAACAAGGTCCTCGATGTGAGCGTCCACCGCAAGCGCGTCCACCTCAAGGACAAGGAGGTCCTGGATTTCGACGACCTGGTGATCGCCTCGGGGAGGCGCGTCACCCTGCCGTCGCTCAAGGGCATCCAGAAAGAAGGGGTGGTGGGCCTGAACGGCCTCGTTGAGGTAAAGTTCCTCATGGAGCGCCTGCCGATCGCCCACACGGTCCTGATCGCGGGAGGCGGGCCCCTCGCCGGCGAATTGACCCGGATCCTGGCCGTTCGCAAGATCGACGTCAAGTTTTTCGGCGCTCTTGACCAGGCGGTCGAAGGCGTCGAGGTGATCGGCGACAATCCGATCATCGAGGTGCTCGGGGACAGCGAGCTCAAGGCGGTGCGCCTGTCAAGCCACAAGGTCATCGGCGCCTCGCTCCTGGTCTTCGCGGGTCCGCGGGAGGCAAGCGTGGATTTTTTAAAAGGGACGGACGTCAAGGTCCGCCAGGGGGTCCTCGTTGACGCCTCTCTGCGGACGAACATCCCCTACATCTTTGCCGTCGGCGATGTGGCCGAGCCCCTCGAGGGGCCGTCGCCGGAAGGGTGGGAAGAGGCGTGCCGGCAGGGTCGGATGTTGGGAGGTTTCTTATGTCAGGTTTGAAAGAGACCGTCGGCCAGACGACGGACACGCTCATCGGCGCGGCGCGCAAGGCCTTGGCGGACGCGGTCGCTCAAAAGGGCGCCTCGGCGTCTTTTGGTTTCCAGGGCACGGCCTTTTACCTGCCTTTGTCCTATGCGCTCCTGGGGTTTGAGGTCAAGACGCTCAAAGATGCCGGGGACGTTCTGGTCCAGGCCCAGAAGCTGGCAAAGGGAGAGAAGGCCGCGAACGGTTTGAGCGTGCCCTATCTGGACGGCATGCTGCAGCAGGGGTGCGCGGCGCTCTTTGCCGAGGAGGTCCTGGCGGCGCTGACGCACAAGCCTGTCGACGGCTATCTCGGGTTCGTGCCGGATACGGTCCTGCGCGCGCTCGGCGTCCAGCTCGTGGACGGACGCATCGCGGGCATCGCGGTCATCGTCGGTGAGGCCCCGGACGCCCAGGCGGCGGTGAAGATCATCCGCGAGCTGCAGGCCCGTAACGTCGTGTCTCTCGTCGTCGGCAACAAGGATGAGACGAACCTCCGTGACCAGTTGGCGGAGGCCAACGTCGAGATGGGCCTCGATAATTATATCGTGCCGCTGGGCCCCGATGAGCTCTCGGCCATCTACGCCGTGAACTTCGCGGTGCGCGCCGCGCTCTCGTTCGGCGGATGCAAGGGCGGCCAGTGGCGGGAGGTGCTGACCTATTGCCAGAACCGCGTGCCGGCCTTTGTCCTGGTTCTGGGCAAGCTCGACGCCGTGATCGCGACGACGGGCCTGGGGGTCCTGAACCTGGGCTTTCCGATCGTGACCGATCAGGACGCGCCGCAGGTGGAGCGCCTGGAGACGACGAAGTTCGAGGCGCTCGTCACCGAGAAGGACTTGGGCCGGATCGTCGCGCGCTGCGTCGAGGTCCGGGGCATCAAGGTCAAGGTGGCCGACATCGCGGTCCCGGTCCTGGTCGCGCCGGCCTTCGAAGGCGAGCGCGTGCGCAAGGAGAACCTGCACGTCGAATTCGGCAGCAAGTATTCGACGGCCTTCGAGTATCTCGCGGCGCGGCCGGCGTCGACCGTCGAAGACGGCCGGGTGACGCTCATCGGTCCGGATATCGATGCGGTAGAGACGAGGGCCCTGCCGCTCGGCATTCTCGTCGAGGTGGCGGCACGAAACTTCAACAAGGACTTCGAGCCGATCCTGGAGCGCCAGATCCACCGCTACATCAACGAGGCGCAGGGCCTCATGCACATGGGCCAGCGCGACATGATCTGGATGCGTATCTCCCGCGAGGCCTTCGGCAAGGGCTTTCGCCTGAAACACGTCGGCGTGCTGTTGCACGCGATGCTCCACAAGAACTTCGGGGCGATCGTCGATAAGGTCCAGGTGACGCTCTTCACGAAAGAGGAGGACGTCGCCCGGCAGCTCGTGGAGGCGCGCGCGTCCTTCGAGGCCCGCGACGAGCGGTTGCGCGGGATGACCGACGAGAGCGTCGATACCTTTTACAGCTGCGCCCTGTGCCAGTCGTTCGCGCCCAACCACATCTGCATCATCACGCCGGAGCGCCTGGGGTTGTGCGGGGCCTACTCGTGGTTGGATGCCAAGGCCGCCCACGAGATCACGCCGACGGGCGGCAACCAGCCCGTGCCCAAGGGCCCGTGCCTCGATGAGACGCTCGGCCAGTGGAGGCAGATCAACGATTTCGTTTACGAGTCCTCCAACAGGACGATCAGCGAGGTAAGCATGTACTCGTTCCTGGTGGCGCCGCAGTCGAGCTGCGGGTGCTTCGAGTGCATCGTGGCGCTGGTCCCCGAGGCGAACGGCGTCCTGATCGTGAACCGTGAGTTCGCAGGTCCGACACCGCTGGGGATGAGCTTCACCCAGCTGGCCAGCTCCGTCGGCGGCGGCGTGCAGACGCCCGGCTTCCTGGGCGTGGGCAAGCTTTACGTGATCAGCAAGAAGTTCATCTCAGCCGAAGGGGGCCTGGCGCGCGTCGTCTGGTGCCCCAAAGACCTGAAGGAGGCCCTGCGGCCGCGCCTGGAGGCGCGCGCCAAGGAGCTGGGCCTCGCCGGCTTCATCGATAAGATTGCGGACGAGACCGTGGCCGAGACGCTCGACGACCTCCTCGTCTGGCTCAAAGAGAAAGACCACCCGGCGCTCTCGATGCCGCCGCTGATCTGACGGGGGGCCGTCCCGGCAGCGCTTACCTATGAAGTCGTCAAGACGTTTCACGATATTTTTTCACATCATTTTTTGGAGTTGTGCTTTTCTGGGCACGGCAGAATGCCAGACCTATGAAGAACAAAATTTCAAAACCGCCGTCAAAAGATCGCCGCCGGTAAGCGTACAAACGCAACGAAGTTTTGATGAGATGACGGCGAGAATCTATGAAGAGGACAATCGCAGGATTCGAGAGATTGAAGAAAGCAACGCGAGGTATCGGGAAAGCTTGGAAAGAATGCCTTTCAGGGAGCGCTATGAATATGATGCAGACTTTCGTTTCGCTGTGCATCTTGCTATGGGTGCATTGGCGGTGATGTTATTGATGTCGGTTTTCGCAAGTTTCGTAGGCTTAAAACAAAGTGTCATATGGGCATTTATAGGTGGTTTCGTCGCCATGAACGTGCTTGTGTTCATTCTTGGCTGGCAGTTTCATTTTGGATTCGGACCCTATAATTTTCTCTTCGCATTCGGTGCCGGTCTTGTTTGTGCCTTTTATGCCCAATCGAGGGGCTAGAGGGCGTCCTCCCGGCCGCCGGGACCTGTCGCCGGTGATCGTGAAGGCCGTAAAAAGTGCTTGCCAAGCACGCGGATTTATATTATCCTAAGTCTAACCCAACCTTAAGGATGAAGAAGGTCACGCCCTTTCTGCCAACGTCCGTAGGCGCCTTAATCCTCTTTCTGATTCTTCCAGCCAGTGTCGTTTCCGCTCAATTGACTCAGGAAGTGTCCAAGAACATGGCCATGGAATATCGGGACAAGGGATTGCAGGCCCAGCGCATCGGCGATCTCGAGACGGCCATGACGTATCTCCAGAAGGCGGTGGAGATGGACCCGTCTTTGGCCGTCGCCTACAACGACCTGGGCGTTCTGTATGAGGCCAAGGGGTGGACGGACCGCGCCAAGCTCGCCTACGGCAAGGCGATCGACCTTGACCCGAACATGCCCAGCCCCTACTACAACCTCGGCAGCATCTATGCCAAGGAGGGGGAGTTTGAGAAGGCGGTCATGTATTTCAAGCAGCGCGTCCTCGTCGGAGATTGGAACGACGAATGGACGAAGAAGGCCCGCCGTGAATTAAAGAGCCTGGGCGTGGACGACCCCGAGCTCCGTCAGGGGTTCCTGGAAGAGCATCTGGCGCGCGTGGAAGACATGGGCGACGTCAAAGGCCGCCCCAAGGGCAACGATCTGGACCCCAAGACGCGCAAGCGCCAGGCCCGGCTTCACCTGTTCCGCGGCAAGCAGCTTGCGTATATGGGGCAATATGTCGAGGCGCTCCGCGAGCTGTCTTACGCCGAGGTTTTAGACCCCCGCAACAAGGAGATACAGAAGGTCTTGGAAGACGTGCACCGCAAGGCCTTGATGGCCAACTAGACTCAGTCCGGATTCCCTATAACATCTTTTCTGCCGCACTTCCCCTTGGATAAAGTTTTCAGATAACGGGTCGAATTATATGGTTGACGCCAAGCTGTGCCTGATTGACGCCAACTCGTTGGTGTACCGGGCCTTCTTCGCCGTCAAGGCGGCGTTGTCGACATCCGGCGGGCAACCGACCAACGCCATCTTCGGATTCCTCAGGATGATCCGCCGTATCCTGGACGACATCGAGCCGGAGTACCTTGCGGTCTGTTTTGACGTCGGCAAGGTGACGCACCGCACCGAGAAGTTCGCGGCCTACAAGCAGCACCGGCCGCCCATGCCCGATACCCTGGTCGCACAAATGCCGTGGATCAGGGACATCGTCCGGGCTCACCGCTTCGCGCTCTTTGAAAAGGAAGGATTCGAGGCCGATGACGTGATCGCGACCCTCGTCCATAAAGCGGCCAAGGGGTTCCGCAAGGTCGTCATCGTCAGCTCCGACAAGGATATCCTTCAGCTCGTGGACGACCGCGTCGAGGTCTACAATCCCTACAAGGAAGAGGGCCTCGTCTTCACGCCCGAGGTCGTCGAGGAGAGGATGGGCGTTGAGCCCGGGCGCATCCGCGACCTGATCGCGTTGATGGGCGACGCCTCGGACAACATCCCCGGCGTCAAGGGCATCGGCGCCAAGACGGCGATCACCTTATTACAGGAGTTCAGGGACGTCGACGACCTGCTCAGGCACCGCGACCGCATCAGGCGTGAGAGTGTGCGCCGCGCCCTGGAAGAGGGGGCGGCATCGCTGGCGCTCAGCCTTGATCTCGCGGTGTTGCGCACGGACGTGCCCATCGACGTGGACATCGAGAAGCTCAAGATACGAGAGCCCGATACCGCGGCGCTCTGGGACCTCTTCACGCGTCTGGAGTTTCGCGGCATGCTCAAAGAGCTGGCTCAGGCCGGCAGGGGTCCGGAGCCTTTCGCCCCGGGCCTCCAGGCCGCGATCGCACCGGCCGGCGCCGATGAGATCGTGCCGGCGCTCAGGAAGAAGACGTTCGGATTTTTCTTCCCCGAAGAAGGACAGGGGACGCCGCAGGTCTTTATCGCCGTCGATGAAAAGAAGGCGTATAAGATCGAGGGCGCCGGGGATATTCGCAAGATCTTTTCGGTGCCGGGATGCGTGGCCGTCGGCTATGACGTCAAGGCCGCGCGCCACCGCCTGGCGGCCCGGGACATCACGCCGGCCGTCGCGTTCTTTGACGTGATGCTCGCGGCGTATCTCGTGGAGTCGGCCAAGGGTAGCTTTGATTTCGTCCCGCTCGTCTGGGACTATCTGGACATGAAGGGGGCATCTGCCCACGCCTTGGCAGGTCAGGAGCCGGTCTTGCTGCTGCGCCTCAAGGCGGCGCTGGAAGACAGGCTCGAAGAGGCCGGGCTGACGTCGCTCTTTGACGACGTCGAGATGCCGCTGGAGCGCATCCTCTTTGACATGGAGCGCTGCGGGGTCGCCATCGACCGCAGGGCCCTGGGGGCGCTGGCCCGTGAGATCGATACAAAGCTCAAGGACTTGATCGAGGGCATTTACGACGCCGCGGGCGCGACGTTCAATATCAACTCGCCCAAGCAGTTGAGCGAGGTGCTCTTTGGTAAATTGAATCTGCCGGTCATCAAGAAGACGAAGACCGGATTCTCGACGGATGAAGAGGTCCTGACCCGGCTCTCCCGGAAGCACGAGCTGCCCAAGACGCTGCTCGAATACCGGCAGCTGACGAAGCTCAAGACGACCTACGTCGACGTCCTGCCCGGGCTGGCCGATGAGGCCGGCCGCCTTCACGGCTCTTTCAACCAGACGGGTACCGAGACCGGCCGCCTGAGTTCGAGCAACCCGAACCTGCAGAACATCCCCATCAAGACACAGATGGGCCGCAGGATCCGCGAGGCGATCGTGGCCTCGGGAAGCGAATATGCGCATCTCTTGAGCGCCGATTATTCCCAGATCGAGTTGCGCGTCCTGGCGCACCTGAGCGAGGACGAGGCATTGGGTGAGGCCTTCCGGAAGGATGCGGATATCCACCGTTATACGGCGTCGCTCATCTTTAACACGGAGGAGGCCGACGTGACCGATGAGATGCGGGAGAATGCCAAGCGCGTCAACTTCGGCATCGTCTACGGCATGAGCCCCTACGGCCTGGCCAAGGACTTGGGGTTAGAGCCGCGCATGGCGGAGGCCTTTATCCAGGAATACTTTCTGCGGTATCCCCGCGTCAAGAGCTACCTGGAAGGGCAGATTGCGTTCGTCCGCGAACACGGCTACGTCACGACGCTCCTGGGCCGGCGGCGTTATATCCCGGAGGTCCACAACAAGAATATCGCCGTGCGCCAGTTTGCCGAGCGCCAGGCCGTCAACGCGCCGATCCAGGGTTCGGCGGCCGACCTCATCAAGGTGGCGATGGTCCGCATCGACCGGCGGTTGAAGAAGGAGGGGTTGGCCTCGCGTCTCATCCTGCAGGTCCACGACGAGCTTGTCTTTGAGATGGCGAAAAAGGAAGAGGTGGCGCTGCCGGAGCTGGTGCGCCGGGAGATGGAGGGCGTGATGCGCCTGCGCGTGCCGTTGAAGGTGACGCTCAAGGCCGGCCGCAATTGGAGCCGAATGGAAGAGGTAGCGTAGGGGGCCGGGACTAAAAGAGCCTGGCTGAATTAGTCCCACCTAGTGAGGAGAATAGATGAAAGTTGTTTTTTGCGCCAGCGAGGCGGTGCCGTTTGCCAAGACCGGCGGGCTGGCCGATGTCTGCGGGGCCCTGCCGGCGGCACTCGCGGCGCTGGGGGCCGAGGTCATCCTCGTCATGCCGCGCTACCACTTGGTGGTGTCGAGCGGCGTCATGGCGAAGTCGTTCAACCGGGATTTCGACGTCGCGACGGTCGGCGGCGCGGTGCGCGTGTATCTCCTGAAGGACCCCACGTATATGCGCTCCGGGCTCTACGGGGACCGCTTCGGCGATTATCCGGACAACCTCAGGCGTTTTTCGAAGTTGTGCCTCAAGACCCTGGAGCTGTTGGGAGAGATCCGGATGACGCCCGACGTCATCCACTGCCACGACTGGCAGACGTCGCTCCTTCCCATTTACCTGAAGGACCCGCGCACGAAGAAGCCCGGCGCCTGGAAGAAGAAACCCCATTCGCTCTTGACGATCCACAACATGGTTTATCAGGGGGTCTTCGCGAAAGAGCACTTCCCGCAGTCGGGGCTCGGGTGGGATTACTTCAACATGTCGGGCGTGGAGTTCTACGGTAAGATGAACCTGTTGAAGGGCGGGATCGTCTTCGCCGACCATATCAATACGGTCAGCCCCACGTACGCCACCGAGGTCCAGACGGTCGAGGCCGGCTGCGGGCTGGAGGGGGTGCTCGCCCATCGCAAGGACCATTTCTGCGGCATCTTGAACGGCATCGATTACCGCATCTGGAATCCGCAGTCAGACGCCTACATCGCCAAGAATTATTCGTCCCAAGACCTCTTTTTTAAAAAAGACAACAAGAGGGTCCTGCAGGAGGCGTGCGGCCTGAGCGTCGCCGAGCGCACGCCCATGTTGGGTTTCGTGGGGCGTCTCGTCGGGCAGAAGGGCGTGGACCTGATCCTCCAGGCCTTACCGAAGATCTGCGCCCAAGGGGTCCAGGTCGTCGTCCTGGGCCAGGGCGATCACCGCCTGGAAGACGCGATGACGGAGATGGCCGGCCGGTTTCCGGGGTGCGTCTTTTACAGCTCCGCCTTCGACGACCACCTCGCGCACCAGATCTACGCGGGCAGCGACATCTTCCTCATGCCGTCGCGCTTTGAGCCGTGCGGCATCGGTCAGATGATCGGCTTCAAGTACGCCACGATCCCCGTCGTCTTTCGGGCCGGCGGCCTGGCCGACACGGTGACGGACTGGGACGAGGACCCCGTCAACGGCAACGGCTTCGTCTTCCGGCGTTACGTGGTCAACGACCTTCTCGATGCGCTGGAGCGGGCCTTGCGCCTCTACGCCAACGCGCCCAAGTGGACCGATCTGATGCGTTCGGTCATGAAGCTGAACTTTTCGTGGAAGGAATCGGCGCGCCGGTACCTGGAGCTGTACGACGACATGTGCGCGAAGTGAGGCATCCCGCCGGAGCGGGATGTCACTAAAATGGGACATTAAGGTGTTCCATGCTTAAGGTGGCCATCACCGGGACAATAGGCGCGGGCAAGACGACGGTCCTGCGGTATTTGGCGCGGCGCGGCGCGGCCGTGATGAGCTGCGACGAGGCGGTGAGGCGGGAGTTGGCGCACAACCGTATTTTAAGGTCGCGTCTGCGGCGCGCGTTCGCAGGAGGCATCTTCCTGCGGGGGCGCGTGAGCCGGCGGCGGCTGGCACGCCTGGTCTTTGCGGACCGCCGCAAGCTGGCTGAACTGAACCGGCAGGTCCACCCGTTCGTGAAGAGGCGCGTGCGCGCTTTTTTCAGGAAAAACAAGGCCCGCCCTCTTGCCGCGGTGGAGGTACCGCTCCTCTTCGAGACGGATTTTTATAGACTCTTTGACGTGACAATAGGTGTCGCAATCGGCGCCCGGGTGCAACGACAACGCCTCAAGAGATCGGGGCTGTTGCACGAGGGTATCCGGCGCATGCGCTGGCAGCTTCCCGAGAAAGAGAAGCTCGCGCGTTGTGATTTTATCATAGATAATAGGGGAACCAGGGCGTCAACGCACCAACAAATCAGGAAGTTCATGGAGGACGGACAGTGGTTGAAAAATTAGAAAAGATGGAGAAGCTGGAGATCGCGAAGCTCAAGGAGATGAAGATCGTCGACTTAAGCAAGTTCGCGCGGGGCCTGGGGATCAACGGCATCAGCGGCCTCAAGAAACAGGACCTCATCTTCAAGATCCTGCAGGCGCAGGCGGAGCGCGAGGGGCTGATGTTCGGCGAGGGGGTCCTGGAGATCCTCTCCGAGGGGTTCGGCTTCCTGAGGTCGGCCAATTACAATTACCTGCCGTGCCCGGACGATATCTACATCTCGCCGTCGCAGATCCGCAAGTTCGACCTGCGCACCGGCGACACCGTCAGCGGCCAGATCCGGCCGCCGAAAGAAGGAGAGAAGTATTTCGCGCTCCTCAAGGTCGAGGCGGTGAACTTCGAGAACCCGGAGTCGATCAAGGATAAGATCCTCTTCGACAACCTGACGCCGATCTATCCGAAGGAACGTTTTATCCTGGAGAACGACCCCGGAGACCCCTCGACGCGCATCATGGACCTGTTGACGCCGATCGGCAGGGGCCAGCGCGGCCTGATCGTCGCCCAGCCCTACAGCGGCAAGACGGTCCTGCTGCAGAAGATCGCCAACGCCATCAGCAAGAACCATCCGGAGACCTACATCCTGGTCCTCTTGATCGACGAGCGGCCCGAAGAGGTGACGGACATGCAGCGCAGCGTCAAGGGCGAGGTCATCAGCTCGACGTTCGACGAGCCGGCCGAGCGCCACGTCCAGGTCGCGGAGATCGTCATCGAAAAGGCCAAGCGGCTCGTCGAGCACAAGAGGGACGTGGTGATCCTCCTGGACAGCATCACGCGCCTGGCCCGCGCCTACAACACGGTCGTGCCGCACAGCGGCAAGATCCTGACGGGCGGCATGGACTCCCACGCCCTGCACAAGCCCAAGAGGTTCTTCGGGGCGGCCCGTGCGCTGGATGAAGGCGGGAGCCTGACGATCATCGCCACGGCCTTGATCGATACCGGCAGCCGCATGGACGAGGTCATCTTCGAAGAGTTCAAGGGCACGGGCAACATGGAGCTGCAGTTGGACCGCAATCTCTTCCAGCGCCGCATCTACCCGGCCATCGACATCAAGCGCTCCAACACGCGCCGCGAGGAGCTCCTGATCGACAACAAGCACCTGTCGAAGATATGGATCCTGCGCAAGGCCTTGAACGACCTGAACTCTGCGGAGGCGATGGAGCTCTTGATCGACAAGCTCGGCAAGACGAAGGACAACGACGCATTCCTGGACAGCATGAACCAATAAGGGATTAGGAAGACCCCGGCTCGCGGGAGAGTGCGTGAGGGGCGCGCCGAGGTGATTTACAAAAATGTAAGTGAGGGTAAATCAGGAGAAGAGAGGCCATGAAAGAGAAGATACATCCTGTTTACAAGGAATCGACGATCATCTGCGCCTGCGGCGAGGTGATCCAGACGCGCTCGACCAAGCCGAACATCCGCGTGGATATCTGTTCCAAGTGCCACCCGTTCTTCACCGGCAAGCAGAAGTTCGTGGACTCGGCCGGCCGCGTCGAGAAGTTCATGAGGAAGTACAAGAAGAAAGAGGAGTGAGACTAAAGGCCAGACCTTTAGTCTCACCTTTAGCAGTGGGGCGAACGCCTCGGACAGGACCCGCGGGCCCTACACGCAGATATGGGTAATAAATACGACGACATCAAGAAGCGTTACGACGAATTGCAGGCGTTCCTGGCGGACAACGCCGTGGCGGCGGACGCCGCCCGGTGCGCCACGTACGCCAAGGAGCTGGCCGAGCTCGCGCCCGTGGTCAAGGCGTATGACGCCCTCCGGGACGCCCGCAAGCAGGTCAAAGAACTGCATCACATCTTGAGCGACACGTCGCACGGCAAGGAGTTCCTGGAGTTGGCGCAGGCCGAGGTCAGTGAGCTCGAGGAGAAGTGCGGCCGCCTGGAGCAGGAGCTCCAGGAGTTGACGCGGCCGCCCGACCCCGACCTCAATAAGAATTGCATCGTCGAGATCCGCGCCGGCACGGGCGGACAGGAGGCGGGTCTCTTTGCCGGCGACCTCTACCGCATGTACACCAGGTACGCGGCGGCGAAGTCCTGGGACGTCGAGCTCATGGACGTCAACCAGACGCCGCTGGGGGGCGTCAAAGAGGTCGTCTTCTCCGTGAAGGGGCAGGAGGCCTACAAGCGACTCAAGTTGGAGAGCGGCGTGCATCGCGTCCAGCGCGTGCCCACGACCGAGGCCTCGGGCCGCATCCACACCTCGGCGGCGACCGTGGCGGTGCTCCTGGAGCCGGAGGAGACGGAGCTGGCCATCGACCCCAAGGACCTGAAGATCGACGTCTACCGCGCGGGCGGCCACGGCGGCCAGCACGTCAACACCACGGATTCGGCCGTGCGCATCACGCATAACCCGACGGGGATCGTCGTGACCTGTCAGGACGAGCGCTCCCAGATCAAGAACAAGGCCAAGGCGATGCGCGTCCTGCGGGCGCGCTTCCTCGACCGGCTCCAGATGAACAGACACAACGAGCGCTCCGAGATGCGGCGCTCCCAGGTCGGCAGCGGTGACCGCAGCGAGAAGATCCGCACCTATAATTTTCCCGATCGGCGGGTGACAGACCACCGCATCGGTTTTACCACTCACCGGTTGGATGAAGTCTTGAACGGCGCCCTGGATGAGTTGACGGACGCTTTGCTTCAGGCGGAGGGCCAAGGCCATGAATGAGATCGAAGCGATCTTGTGTTCGTTGAAGCACTGCGACCGTTCGCGCCTTTATCTGGACGAGGAGGCGACCCTGCTCGACGAGCGGCGGTTGCATTCTCTCGAGGGCATCCTGCGCCACCGCATCAACGGTCAGCCCCTTCAGTATCTCTTGGGGGAGACGGAGTTTATGGGGATGTCTGTCTGCGTCAAGCCGGGCGTCCTGGTCCCGCGGCCGGAGACCGAGATCCTGGTCGAGGAGGTCCTGGGCGCGCTGCGTTCCTTTGCGCGGCGCCGCTGCCGGTTGCTCGATATCGGGACGGGCAGCGGGAACATCGCGATCGCCTGCGCCCGCCTCACGGACGCCGATATCAGGGTTGATGCCGTCGATGTCTCAAAAGAGGCCCTGGCGTGCGCGCGGCGCAATGTCCGGCGCCACGGCCTGGGCGCCAAGGTCCGCGTGCACCGCTCGGACCTTTTTTCCCGTTTCGGCCGGAGGCGGTCCCTCTTTGACCTTATCGTCTCGAACCCGCCGTACATCGCCCAGGGCGAATATACCGGATTGCCCCGGGACGTGCGCGAGGAGCCGCGCGCGGCTTTGGTGGCGCCGGAGGAGGGTTTGTATTATTATGGAAAGATAGAGGCGGGGGCGCGCCGGTTCCTGAGACCCGGCGGACAGGTCTTTCTCGAGATGGATCCTCGTCAGGCCGCGGACCTGCGGCAGATCTTCGGCAACCGGACGGTCTGGAAGGATATCTGCGTGACAAAGGACCATAACGGCCGCGACAGGGTCTTCGCGGCCCGCAGGGCGATCGATGGATAAGCTGATCATTGAAGGCGGTGTGCCGCTTAAGGGAAGCGTCTCGGTCTCGGGCTCCAAGAACGCGCTCCTTCCGATGCTCGCGGCGACGCTCCTGACGCGTGACCGGTGCGTCATCCACAATGCCCCGAACCTGCGCGACACCTATTCGATGCTCAAGCTCCTGCGGTATCTGGGCGTCAACCACGACTTCAAGAACGCCACGATCGTCCTGCGGCCCAACGGCATCGAGCGCACCGAGGCGCCGTATAAATTTGTGAGCACGATGCGCGCCTCGTTCTGCGTCCTGGGGCCGCTTTTGGCCCGCCATAAAAAGGCCCGCGTCTCTTTGCCCGGCGGCTGCATCATCGGCGTGCGGCCCGTGGACCTTCACCTGAAAGGCCTGGCGCGGCTGGGCGCCAAGATCAATATCCGCGAAGGCTACGTCTGCGCCGAGACCAGGTCCTTGCGCGGCGAACATATCTATCTCGGCGGGGCGAGCGGATCGTCGGTCCTGGCGACCGGCAACGTGATGATGGCCGCGACCCTCGCCCGGGGCACGACGGTCATCGAGAACGCGGCGTGCGAGCCCGAGGTCGTGGAGCTGGCGCGCTTCCTCAATAAGATGGGCGCCAGGGTCAAGGGCGAGGGTTCGCCCTATATCGAGATCAGGGGCGTCCGGGAGCTTCACGGCGCGGAGCACCACATCATCCCCGACCGCATCGAGGCGGCGACGCTGATCATGGCCGCCGGCATCACGCGGGGCGAGGTGCTGGTGAAGGGCGTGTTGCCCGGGCACATGACCGCGGTCCTGGAGAAGCTGCGGGACGTCGGCATGAGCCTCAAGGCCGGAAAGGACAGCGTCCTCGTCAAGAAGACCCGCAGGCGCTTCAGGCCCCTTGACATCGTGACCCTGCCGTATCCGGGGTTCCCGACGGACTGCCAGGCGCAGTTCATGACGTTGATGAGCATCACCGACGGCATCAGCGTCATCACCGAGAAGATCTATCCGGACCGCTTCATGCACGTCGCCGAGCTCAACCGCATGAGCGCCCAGATCAAGCGCGAAGGGCCCTACGCCGTCGTCCACGGCGTCCGGTATCTGACCGGCGCGCCGGTCATGGCCTCGGACCTGCGCGCCTCGGCGGGCCTGGTGCTGGCGGGCCTGGTCGCCCGCGGCCGCACGGACGTTTCGCGTCTTTATCACCTGGACCGCGGCTATGAACGGCTCGATGAAAAACTGATGACGCTCGGAGCGCGTATCCGGCGCGTCAAGGAGTAACCATGATCCTCATGATCGACAATTACGACTCCTTTACCTATAATCTGGTCCAGTATCTGGGCGAGATGGGCCAGGAGTTGAAGGTCGTGCGCAACGACAAGACGACGGTCGCCGGGATCCGGCGGCTCAGGCCAAAGGCCATCGTGATCTCTCCGGGGCCCGGCACGCCGCAGGACGCGGGGATCACGGTCGAGGTCGTCAGGGAGCTCGCCGGCCGCATCCCGATCCTGGGGGTGTGCCTCGGGCACCAGGCGATCGGCTATGCCTTCGGGTGCCGCATCGTGCGCGCCAAGCGCCTCATGCACGGCAAGACCTCCCTGATCCACCACAACAGGAAGGATATCTTCAAGGGGGTGCCCAACCCCTTTGAGGCCACGCGCTACCACTCGTTGATCATCGAGCCCAAGAGCCTGGTGCCGGAGTTGGAGGTGACGGCCTGGACGCGCGAGAAGGAGATCATGGGCGTGCGCCACAAGAGATTTCCCGTCTTCGGGGTCCAGTTCCACCCCGAATCGATCATGACGGTAAACGGCAAACAGATCCTCAAAAACTTCCTAAAACGATGAGCACGTCTTCCATCGAAAAGGTCCGCAAGAGACAGGATCTGAGCTTCGAAGAGGCGCAGGATGTCTTTTCGTCGATCGCCCGGGGCCAGGTCCAGGAGAAGGAGATCGAGGTCTTCCTGGTCGCCCTGGCCGACAAAAAAGAGACGCCCGAGGAGATAGCGGGCGCGGCCCAGGCGATGCGTCAGCACCTCAAGCGCATCCACGTCAAGGCGGAGGTTATCTTCGACACGGCGGGGACCGGCGGGGACAAGAAGGGGACCTTCAACATCTCCACCTGCGCGTCTCTGGTCGTGGCAGGGGCCGGGGTGGTCGTGGCCAAGCACGGCAACCGTTCGGTCTCCAGCCACTGCGGCAGCGCAGACCTCTTTGAGGCGCTGGGCGTCAACATCAACGTCGCACCCGAGGTGATCGAGCGGTGCCTGAAGGATCTAGGGTTCGGTTTTCTCTTCGCGCCGAACCTGCACCCGGCGATGGCTTACGTCCAGCCGGTGCGCCGCCGCCTGAAACGCCGCACGATCTTCAATATCCTGGGCCCCCTCATCAATCCGGCCCTGCCCACCCACCAGATCCTGGGTGTCTATGAGCGCGCCCTCTTGCCGGTCGTGGGCCGCGCGCTGGCGCATCTGGGATCGAAGCACGCCATGGTCGTCTGGGGGGAGGGCGGCTATGATGAGGTGACGACGACGGGCAAGACCTACGTCTCTGAGGTCAAGGAAGGGCACATCAAGGAATACGTCCTGGAGCCGGAGAAGTTCGGCCTCAAGCGCGCGGCCGCTCGGGACCTGATCGCCGAAGACAAAGACGCCGGCAAGCACATCGCCCTGAACGTGTTGAAGGGCATGGAGGGGCCCGCGCGCGACGTCGTGGTCTTCAATGCCGGCTGTTGCCTGTATCTGGCGGGCCGGGCGCACACGATCAAGGAAGGCATGCAGCTTGCGGCCGACTCCATCGACTCCGGCGCGGCCATCAAGAAGCTGAACAAGTTGATCGAGAGCACGACGAGTTTCTGAAGCAGGAGGGGACCGTGTCCGAGAACATCCTGGAAAAGATCGTGGCCCGCAAGAGGGAGGCGGTGACCCGGCAAAAGGAGGCCGTGCTGCAGCGCGTCGTGCAGGCCGTCCTCGATAAGAAATTCCAGCCGGCCCTTTTTCAGGAAGCCCTCCTGAAAGACAGCCGCCACCTTATCGCCGAGGTCAAGAAGGCCTCTCCCTCCGCCGGGGTCATCCGCGAGGATTTTGACGGCGTGGCCCTCGCCCGGGCCTATGAGAAGGGCGGCGCGACGGCGATCTCCGTCGTGACGGAGGAAGAGTTCTTCCAGGGGTCTTTGGCGCTCTTTGACGATATCCGCGCGGCGGTGAAGGTGCCGCTCTTGCGCAAGGATTTTGTCATCGACACCTACCAGATCTATGAGTCCAAGCTTCACGGCGCGGATGCCGTCCTGTTGATGGCGTCGATCCTGCCGGGCGGGACCCTCAGCCAGTTCGTCAATCTGTGCCGGCGGCTGGAGCTCGATGCGTTGGTCGAGGTCCATGATACCAGGGACCTGTCGAAGGCGCTCGATGCGGGCGCGAGGCTCATCGGTGTCAATGCGCGTGACCTGACGGATTTTTCCGTCCGGTTGGAAACGTTGCCGTCCCTGGTCGCGCGCATCCCGTCTTCCTGCACGGTCGTCTGTGAAAGCGGCGTGAAGGACACGAAGGACCTGGAGTTTGTCAAGGAGATAAGCCGGGTCCGCGCCGTGCTGGTGGGCGAGGCCCTGATGCGCGCCGATGATCCGGAAAAGAAGGTCCGTGAGTTCATCTGGATGTTGACGCAATGAGGATCCGGACCAAGATCTGCGGCATCACCCGCCTCGCGGATGCCCGGGCGGCGGTCGCAGCCGGCGCAGACCTCCTGGGGTTCGTCTTTTACGCGAAGAGCCCGCGCCACATCCTTCCCCGAAAGGCCCGTTCCATTATCCTCAAGATCCCCGCGCGCGTCAGGAAGGTCGGCGTCTTCGTCAACGCGCCCGTCGGGCAGGTCAGGGAGACGGCGCGCCTGTGCCGGCTGGATTATCTCCAGTTTCACGGCGCGGAGCCCCCGGCCTATTTGCGGCGCTTCAGGGGGTATAAGACGATCAAGGCCGTGCGCGTGAGGGGCGCGGCGTCCCTGCGCGGCTTGAGCCGCTATCCGGCTGACTTTTTTCTCTTTGACGCCTTCCACGCGAAGGCCTTCGGCGGCACGGGCAAGACCTTTGACTGGGCCCTCTTGGCCCGCCTCAAGAAGTTGCGCAGGCCCTTTTTCATCTCCGGCGGCCTGACGCCGGACAATGTCGGTGCGCTCTTGGCGCGCATCCGCCCCTATGGCCTGGACGTCTCCAGCGGCGTCGAGCTGCGGCCCGGCAAGAAGAGCCACCGCCTCATCCGCCGGTTTATGAGAGAAGTATGTCAGGCCCCGCACCTCGGGAAGGTAAGAGGCCGCGGCGCGGGGCAATTTGCGGGAAGGTAAGGGAGGGCAAATTGACCATTAAGCAATGGATCGACCTGTGTTATAAGACCGCTAAAGAGAAGGGGTGGTGGGATTTCGAGCGCTCGGACGGCGAGCTGATCGCGCTGATGCACTCGGAGCTCTCCGAGGCCCTGGAGGCCCTGCGCAACGACTGCGACAAGGAGGCGGTGGCCGAGGAGTTTGCCGACTGCTGTATCCGCATCTTCGATTATTGCGGCGCCCGCGGCATCGACCTCGAGGCCGCCCTCAAGAAGAAGGCCGAGAAGAACAAGGCCCGCCCCTACCGCCACGGCAAGAAGTTCTAAAAACCACGCATCGGGCGCGAACAGAACAGAGAAACAATGTGAGACTCAAAGGTCTGACCTTTGAGTCTCATTTTTTGAGACTGAAAGGCCAGGCCTTTGAGTCTCATTTTTTGGCCAAGTAGTTCCATAAGTGGAATATTATTCTTGATTTCGTGTGGGATATATGTTACAATATTGGAACAATGGAGACACATAGGCCCGAACTCATTTTTGAATTTACGCCCGCCGACTTGAAGATCTGCCGTTGTGTCTGGCAGAGAGGGCGGGGGCGTGTCCTCACGCATTGTTCGTCTCTTGCGACAGAGGGTCTCAATGGCGATCTGTCGCGGCGTATCAGGAGCCACTTGAGAAAGAACCGGATCCCGGCCGAGGGGGCCGTGCTCGTCGTGCCCCGCTCTGCCGCCTTGTGGCGGTCTTTCCGTCTGCCCGCCCGCAGCCATAAGGAGGTAGGCGACATGCTGTCCTGGCGCCTGAAACGCGAGACAGGGGCAGGGGCGGGCCGCAACGTGGTCTATGATTTTCGTGTCGTCGGTCGTGACGATGATGGCTATGCCATCGCCTGCGTATTTTTTTCTCCGGTCGACAGGATCCTGGCGTACGTGCGTGTCCTCGAGCAGGCCGAGATACTTCCTCGGGAGGTGACCTTGAGCACGCAGGGCCTTGTTGATTGGGTGACCCTGGCCTCGCCCGGCGAGGCAAACAGTTATATCCTGCACGCCGGATCCGGCGTGCATGAATTTTGCGTGACGCAGGCAGGCGTCCCGGTTTTTAGCCGGACCTTTTGCCTGCCTGGTGAGCCGGCCGGCCGGCCGGCGTCTGTGCTGCGGGAGGTCAAGATCAGTTTTGAGATGTTCCGGCGGCTCAAGAGGATACCCGGGGAGGCCTTCAAGGGACTGCACGTGGTCGGCCGTCTGGACCCCCAGGAGGCGGTTGCCCTGGCGCCTTTTTTGAAAAGCCTTCACGAAGAAAAGGCGCGCGGTGCGATCGACGTCCGCTCCTTGCAACCATACGAAGGGGACGCCGCTTTTTCTTGCGTCCTGGGTCTTGTCCTGCGTCCGGGCAACGGCCGCATCGATATGATGCCCTTTTTGTTGAAGCAACAGGTCCGCAGAAAAATCGCCTGGCAACGGGGGCTCAGGTCTTTTGTCGTTTGTTATTGTCTCGTCTGGGCGGTCTTTCTTTCGTCCTGGCTCGGCGTCGTCCGGAACGCGCAGACAACGGCCGCCTACCGGGATGTAGGACGGCAGGCGCAGCCTGATGTCGAGCGGTTCAGGGCGTGGGCAGGCCGCACGGCGTTTCAGCGTGCTGTCTGGGGATCGGCAGGGGTCTCGGGCGTCCTGGAGGAGATATTCAAGAGCATGCCGGCCGGCACGGTTCTTACCCGGATGGGGGCACAGCGCGGGGTCTTTTCGTTTTCAGGCCTGGCGCCGGACGCAAAGACCGTTTTAAAGCTGCGCGGCGCACTTTCGTCCTCAGCGCTCTTCTCGGACGTGTTGCTCGATTTCGTCGGTCAGGACGCGCAGGAGCATATGCAAAAATTCAGCATGCGCTGTGTCCTGAAGGAATAGAAGGATGCCGTGATACGATTACCTCTCGCCGTGTTGACAGCGTCCCTTGTCTTGCTTGTTGCCCTGGGGATGCTGCCGGCCCTCAGGGCCTATCGTGTTTCGAAAGCCGAAAACGGGTTGATGCGGGATAAGGCGCTCCAGGTCGACAGGATCCGGGGATGGCTGTGCCGTCACCCGGAAGAACGGGACGCCGAGGGGCCGTCCCTTAAGGAGGGCGCCGAAGGGCCGCTTTCATTAGAAGATGAGGCGGCCCTGATCGCATTTCTTCAGGAGACGTCCCTGCGATTTGGCGCAGACCTGGAGTCGGTCAAGCCGGTCTTTTCTTCGCGAGGCGTGGGCGCGAAGACACGGGCCGGTCGCCTGCTCGCGTATCTTCGTGTAGACGAGCAGGGGATGAGGGCTTTTTTGAATTCCCTGGAAGAGACGCCGATGCCGTGGCGGATAGAAGAGGTCCAGATCAGCGGCGACAAGAACCGCGAGGCGGGCGTCGCCGTCCACCTCTCGCTTGAAAAGCTGGGGCGAGCAGGGGTTTCTCTCGAAGAGATCGAACGCTATTTATCGGAGGAGGGACCTGTCATGGGGACGTCGCAGGGCGCATCGGATCCTCGCCGCACCCTGAGCGCATCGGATCCTCGCCGCACCCTGAGCGCATCGGATCCTCGCCGCACCCTGAGCGCATCGGATCCTGCCCGTACCTTTTTCCGGCCGCCGGCCGGAAGGCCGAGCGCGCCGCAGGAAAAGAACGCGCTGGCCGTTTTGTCCGACGGGTGGCGTCTGGTCGGCATCCTTCAGGGGGCTGATTCGAGGGCCGTCATCGAAGACAGATCGGGCCAGCGTGTCTTTACCGTCAGGCCCGGCGATGCCGTCGCCGGCGCGACGGTCGGGCCCATCGGCGCGGACGGCGTGCTCCTGATGATGGGCAACGACACGTTTCGGCTGACGTTCGAATGAAGAGGGCATTCCCGTGAAGAAGGCGTTCCTGTGAAGAGGGTATTCCCGCGAACAACGGGCTGCGGGATGCGCGCCGGAGTCTGGCTCTGTGTCGGCATGGCCTTGTGCGGCGGCATGGCCTTGTGCGACGGCATAGCCTTGTGCGACGGCGCGCTATCGGCCCAGCCTCCGACAAAAAAAGCGCCGGAGGATAAAATATCCCTTGATATCAAAGGCATGGACGTCGCCGATGTCCTGAAGATGATCGCCGGCCAGACGGGCCTCAATCTCGTTATCAACAAGGGCGTCGGCGGCCGGGCGAATATCTTATTGAAGAACGTCTCTGCCGGGGAGGCGCTCGATGCGGTGCTTGCCGCCAACCGGCTCGTCCGGGATGAGCGCGGCAGCATATCGATCATCATGACGGCCAAGGATTACGAGGAGATGTATGGGGTTTTGCCGTCGGATTACCGCGAACTGGAACGCGTGGTCTTGACGCACACCCCCGCGCGGGCGGCCGCCTCGCTCCTGGACCAGCTTAAATCCGCCAAAGGCCGTGTCCTGGTCGATGAGCCGGCCAATGCCCTGATCCTGGTGGACACGGCCGAAAAGAACAAGCAGCTGCGGTCCATAGCCGAGGAGATGGACGTCCCGCTCTTTACGGAGAGCCTGTCGTTGCGCTACGCCCAGGCGGCGACCGTCGCACCCCTTCTGAGGGAGGCGATGGGACGGCCGGTGACCGGGCTGGTGGTCGATGAGCGGTCCAACAAGCTGATCCTGCGCGACACGCGCGAGAACCTCGCGAAGGCGCGCCGGATCGTCGAGGCGTTGGACGAGCGCACCCGGGAGGTCATGATCGACGCCAGGATCGTCCAGGTCAACCTGGACGACCAGACGAGCCTGGGCATCGACTGGGATTATATCCTTAACGACAAGGTGCGCCTGGAGGGGCGCTTCGACACGTTCGTCTCTTCCGTCGGCAGCGTCTGGACGATCGGGTCTTTGGCGCCGGTCGCCGCCGCCGACTATCGGGCGGTCATCGAGGCCCTGCGGACGATCGGTGAGGTCAATATCCTGTCGAGTCCGCGCCTGACGGTGACGCACAACGAGTCAGCCAAGATCCTCGTCGGGTCCAAACAGGTCTACGTGACGACGTCCGCCGTGCAGAGCACCTCCTCGACGCAGACGACCGAGTCGGTGAGCTTTGTGGACGTGGGGGTCAAGCTTTACGTGACGCCCGCGGTCAGCGCGGACGGCTTTATCTCCATCAAGGTCCGGCCCGAGGTGAGCTCGGTCGTGCAGACTTACCAGACGGCAGCGGGCAACGCCATCCCGGTCGTGGAGACGTCCGAGGCCGAGACGACGGTCTTGCTCAAGGACGGCGCCACGATGGTGATCGCCGGCCTGATGAAGGAAGAGAGTGTCCGCACCGTGAACAAGGTCCCGTTTCTGGGGGACGTCCCTGTCCTGGGCTGGTTCTTCCAAAACAGGACCACCCGCAACAGGAAGACGGAGCTGGCGATCTTTTTGACGTGTCGGATACTGGACTGGGACTCCGGGCCCGGCTCCGACGAAAGGGTTGAAATGGAGGGGGAGGGCGATTATAATACGGGTTTATGAGACAGTTGAGGCCCAAACGGGACGCGTGGGGATCGCGCCTGGGTATCATCATGGCCGTGGCGGGTTCCGCCCTGGGGCTGGGCAACTTTTTAAGGTTCCCGGTCCAGGCCGCGGGCAACGGCGGCGGCGCCTTCATGATCCCGTATTTCGTGTCGCTGCTCCTGTTGGGCATCCCGCTGATGTGGATCGAGTGGACCCTGGGCCGCTTCGGCGGCGGTTTCGAGCACGGCACGGCACCCGGCATCTTCCATAGCGTCTGGCAGAAGAGCCGCTTCATCAAGTACTTCGGCGTCATCGGCATCTTCGGCCCCTTCGTCATCTTCATCTATTATACCTTTATCGAATCCTGGACCCTCGCCTACAGTTACTACAGTCTCAGGGGCATCCTCACGTCGCTCCCCGACCAGGGCGCGCTGCAGTCTTTCTTAAGGGGCTTTCAGGGACTTGAGAAGAACGCCTTCTTCAGTGGCCTGGGGCCGGCGTATATCTTTTTTCTGATCGCGTTCTTTATCAACATGGCGGTCATCTCCTACGGTATCCGCGGCGGCATCGAGGCGCTGTGCAAGATCGCGATGCCGATCCTGCTGGTCCTGGGCATCGTCCTCGTGGTCCGCGTCCTGACGCTGGGCACGCCCGATCCCGCCCGGCCCGAGTGGAACCTCGCCAACGGCCTGGGCTTTCTATGGAATCCGGACCTCTCGGCGCTCAAGTCCGCCAAGGTGTGGCTGGCCGCCGCCGGACAGATCTTCTTCACGCTCAGCGTCGGTATCGGCGTGATCCTGACGTACGCGAGCTACCTCTCTAAAGGCGACGACGTCGTGCTCTCGGGGTTGACGGCGGTCAGCATGAACGAGTTCGCCGAGGTCATCCTGGGCGGCTGCATAATCATCCCCGCGGCCTTCGTCTTCTTCGGCCCGGTGGCGATCCAGTCCATCGCCAAGCAGGGCGCCTTCGACCTGGGGTTTGTGACCATGCCGCTCGTCCTGGGCAAGATCCCGCTGTCGGCCTTCTTCAGCTTTATCTGGTTCGCGCTCCTGTTCCTGGCCGGCGTCACGTCGAGCGTCTCGCTCGCCCAGCCGTCCATCGCCTTCATGGAGGACGAGTTCAACATCACCCGCAAGAAGGCGGTCGGTATCTTTGCCGCGGCCGCGTTCGTCCTGTGCCAGCCCGCCATCTTCTGGCTGGGCCGCGGGGTGGTCAACGAGCTGGACTTCTGGGGCGGGACGTTCTGCCTCGTCCTCTTCGGCACGGTCGAGGCCATCCTCTTCGCCTGGGTCTTCGGTATCGACAAGGCGTGGGAGGAGATACATCACGGTGCGGACCTAAGGGTGCCGCGCGTCTATAAGTTCATCATCAAGTATGTGACCCCGCTCTTTTTGCTGGTCGTTTTGGGGGCCTGGTTCATCCAGGAGGGTCTGCCGACCATATTTTTGGAGGGTGTCAGCGAGGCCGACAGGCCGTTCGTCTTCGGCACGCGCATCGGCCTCGTCGTGCTCTTCGCGACGCTGGCGCTCCTCGTGCGCGTCGCCTGGAAGAAGCGGGCAAGGTGAGGGGAACCTCGATACCACGGATCTTTGTTTGAGGCGAGGCCTCAAGCAAGAAGGGGACACGATGACATTAGGGGGGTGGATCTTTTTCGGTCTTTCCTGGGCGGCCATCCTGGGGTTGGGCGTCTTTTGTTTCACCAAGATCTTTTCCAAAAAAGAAATCCGGTGAGGTCCCGATGAAGATGAAGAGATTAGCTTTGTTCTTGTTTCCCGTCCTGGTCCTGGCCCAGCTGTCCGGCTGCGTCTTTCTGGTCGCCGCCAGCGTCGGTGCGGTCGGCGGCTATGCCATCACGAGCGACACGATCCAGGGCGAATATGACGCCCGGCAGAGCGACGCCTACCGCGCCGCCGTCGAGGTATGCGGGATGCTGGGCACGGTCCTCGCCAAGAGCCTCTCTCAAGGCAGTGTCCAGGCCACGGTCAATCGGGCCATGGTGACCGTCTTGATAACGCCGTTGACGCAGGAGGCCATCCGCATCAAGGTGAAGGCGCGCCGGGGCATCTTCCCGCGCCGGGGCACCGCGGAGCGGGTATTCGTGAAGATCGTTTCGCAGTTGATGTAGCCTGCCTCCTTGAGTGATCCCATGAGTATCTTTTTATCCTTACGTGGTGTTCCGGCAGTCCTGCCGGCGTCGCGACGCGGACGTTGTGTCCGGACGCTGGGCATCTTGTGTCTGGCTTTGGGTCTTGCCGCGTGCTCCGGTGCTCCTGCCGGCGTCGCGCGCGTCGCCAGGGTCGTGGACGGCGATACCGCGGTGCTGTCGGGCGGCCGGGAGGTGCGCTATATCGGCATCGACACCCCCGAGACGCGGCGCCGCACGGCGGCGGGCCTATGGCAGGAGGTCAACGAGCCGTTCGCCGCCGAGGCGCACCGGGCGAACGAAGAGCTGGTATTGGGCCGGCCGGTACGGCTCGAATACGATGTGGAGCGCCAGGACAAGTACGGCCGGCTCCTCGCCTACCTGTGGGTGGAAGGGGCACAGGCCGAGCTGATGGTGCAGGAGGAGCTCTTGCGTCGCGGCCTGGCCCTGCTTTATACCTTTCCGCCGAACGTCAAGCACGTGGATCGGCTAAAGAGCGCCCAGGATGAGGCGCGGCGCGAAAAAAGAGGGCTGTGGTCACGGGATATGGTCATCCCAGCCCCGCAGGCCGCCGATTATGTCGGTCAGCGCAAGATGGTCCGGGGCGCTGTCAGGCGCGTGGACGCCACCCCTGCCATCCTGGGACTCGTCCTGGATGGCTTGCGCGTCGTCATCTTTACGAAGGATAGGGACCAGTTCCTTAAGGAGGGTATCCATCCGGAGAGGGATTACACCGGCAAGGACATCCGCGCCTTCGGCCTCATCAAGACGTACCGCGGCGCGGTCGAGATGATCGTCTCTCATCCGTGGCAGATCGATGTTATCTGAAGTCTGAAGAAAGCGATGTGATCCGAGGTCTGAAGAAAGCGATGTTATCTGAGGTCTTTAGTTGTTCATTACGGGAGGGATGTTCTTCTGGACGAAGTCGGCGATATCGCTGCGTGAGCCGTTGCTGACCTCAAGAAATTCCACGCCTGCCCGGTATCTTTGCGAGTAGACGTCTTTTGAGGTCCAGGTGACGCGCGCGATTCCGGAGGCGGGGTTGGGCAGGTCGTGCAGTCTGATCTGGAAGTAGAGGCAGGTGCCGCGGGGCAGGGGGCTTTCTAAAAGGAGGCCGGCACCGCCCTCGCTGAGGTCGCAGGTGATGCAGCACTGGAACCTGTCTTCTTTCAGGAAACGGTACTTGACCGGTGAGTAGACCCTAAGTCTGGGCCAGCGGCGGCGTTCTTCGATAGGTGTGGTTTCTAAAGCAAAAGCCACGGCAACCTCCCTAATCAGGGATCCGTGGCTACTAAAAACTTAACATATAATTGGCCTGTTTTCAAGGGGTGACGATATGTCCATCGTGACGCGGCGTGGAGACAAAGGCCGGACGTCGTTGTTTCCGCAAGGTGTTGTCGCTAAAGATGATGTGCGTATCGAGCTGGTCGGGACCCTGGATGAGCTGACATCGTTTTTAGGTGTGGTCAAGAGTCTGGCCTCCGGCCGTCGGCTCAAAGGGGAGGCGGCGGCGATCCAGAAGGAGATCTTTTGGGTGAACGCCGAGGCGGTAACGCCCCTGACGCATCTCGGGAAGCTGAAGCGGCGCATCGCAGCCGGGGATGTGGCGCGGCTGGAAAGGACCATCAAGTCCCTGGAAAAGAAGGCTGGCAGAAGAAAGCGCTGTTTTAAGACCCCCGGCACGGATACGCTCTCAGCCCTTCTGCACGTCTGCCGCGCGCTCTGCCGCCGGGCCGAGCGGCGCATGATCACGTTGAAGAAAAAGAAGAAGCTGAAGAATGACGCCCTGTTTTTATATATGAACCGGTTGTCGGATCTGTTGTTTTTGATGGCGGATGAGCGGCGGGGCAGACGATGAAGCGCGATGAGGCCCTCGTGGTCGTGGACGTTCAAAATGACTTCTGTCCGGGCGGCGCCCTGGCCGTCCCCGAGGGCGACGCCGTCGTCCCTATATTGAACACATACATTGCCGAGTTCAGTCGGGAGGGGCTTGCGGTCTTTGTCTCGCGCGACTGGCACCCCGAGGTCACCAGGCACTTTAAAGGGCACGGCGGGGCCTGGCCGGCGCACTGTGTCCGGGACACCGAAGGGGCGGCATTCCACCCCGCCCTGAAACTCCCCAGGGAGGCGGTGGTCCTCTCTAAGGGGACGGAGCCGGACAAAGAAGGTTATTCCGTCTTTTCAGCGCACGACGACAAGGGGGTGACGTTCGAGA
>Ga0315545_1001133_pt1 | contig 26801 bp, 31 predicted proteins | sample SalMarSW160210MG_FD_203096 | JGI IMG/M metagenome (GOLD analysis project Ga0315545, IMG submission 203096) | Salt marsh sediment microbial communities from the Plum Island Ecosystem LTER, Massachusetts, United States - Salt Marsh Sediment SW1602-10 ...
CGGCTTGTTCGATTTTAGTCCCAATTGAACAGACAAGCCAAGTTCTTTAGTTGCCGCGGTAACTATTTGGGGCGCTCGTGCACCAAATTTTGCTCCCAAAATTATCAATTGCAGATTTTAGGTTAAACCTAAATTGCTAAACAAAGATAACCCACATCGGGCTAATGATAATCATGTGTGCCCAAAACCACCTCGATACCGGTCTCGTTCCCCAGCATTTTAGCTATTTCCTCCGCATTGTTATATGGACAAGCAGGTTTTGCATTCGCAAAACAAGAACTCAGGTATATTTTGTCCTCCTTTCTAATTCTTTATGATCTTTTCTTGCCACGGCCCACACCGCCGCCACGGCTCATACCGCCGCCGCCCATTCCCATGCCGCGACCGCCGCCCATACCTCTTCCACCACGGCCTCTACCGCCGCCGCCCATACCTCTTCCGCCGCCCATTCCCATGATGCGATTGCCTTCCGTGTCACCGGTTAAGCCGTTGTGATCCGGCACATTCGCTTTTTGCGCGGGTGTCAGATTTCCGATTTTGCAGTTTTCCAGAACTTCCTTAACGGTTCCCGTGTTTCCGAGAAACATTTGGATTCCCGCCGCATCAAGAGTACTCACAGCATTCGGCCCGCAATTACCGGTTATTACAGCTTTGACCCCTTTGGAAGCAACAAATTGGGCCGACTGAATTCCGGCCCCGCCCCCTAAAACGCCGCTTTCATTATCAAAAACCTCAAAACTCATATCGTCTGTATCGACGATTAAAAAATAAGCACATCGACCAAACCGTGGGTCGACCTCTGAATTAAGATCCTTACCGGACGAACTAATGGCTACTTTCATAATTTAGTTTCCTTTCATATATTAATTCTGTATTGGGTATTATATATTTAAACATCTCGGAAATTCTACAACTTCTCGAGAATACATGTTTTTTTAATGCAATATGTTTCTGCCATCAGAATGGAAGAATGGAATGTTGGAAGAATGGAATATTGGGGGTAAGGGTGGAAACAAACCATTTTAATTGTAAAAAACTCCTTAAGACCCATTACTCCATCATTCCATTATTCCAACATTCCAATTGTGACCCGCCCGTTCGTTCCCCTTACCGCCTCGCCTTTCTTGGCAGATGGGGTGATGCGAACTCACTTAATTTATGCGGGTCGTTTTCCGCAGCAGCTACCCGGTCCGGCGCAGTCGGCCTGGCCGGGAGACAAACCACAGCAAGCGGTATCTCCGGGTCCGGGCATCCGGTTTTTATTCGGACCGGACAGGGAGGAGTGAGCGGAAACAAGTTTTTTCAGGTTATGGCCGCCGCAAGTTTTGCATCCGGGCCTCTCACCCGAACCTGCAATGAGAAGTTCACTGGTCTCTCCGCAGTCCATACACAAAAAATCAAAAAGGGGCATGGCTATTCTCCTTAGCTCCATTGCCGGTTAATATTCCAGTATTCCAATTGCGGACCCAAACGCAGCAAAATTCTAAGCGTTATAACCCGCGTGGATAATTTTCGATATTTTTCGCATAACTTTCAAAGTCGTTTTCCAAAATGAACTGTGAAATCATTTCACTCACTTTGTCAGCGGTATCTATACGATAAACACCTTTTTCATCGCGGCCTTCAATTTTCTTAGCATTCTCCACAATTGCTTTAAGAGAAGCGGCTGTCATTTCAACATTGACATTAACCATAATGGTTTCTTTTGATTCACTCATTGGGTTCAAAAACTCCTTTTAACAATAAAACTTCCCTGTTCGCAACCCATATGACCGGATATCACCGGGCATTTTGCCTTTAACAGAAAAAAAATATTCTTTTCACAACTGCTCAACGTTTCGTAATTACCCTGTCCCTTGGCAATAATCAGATCAGCATGAGCAAAGCATTTCCTGAATTCTTTTGAGCATTTTTCTAAAACCGTTCCGGGTATGTTCGAACCATTATCGATGACATTGACAAGTTCGGTCATACCTGTTTCCTTTGCATCTGCCATTGTCACATCATTTATGATAGGACCGCCCCTTACGACAAATGTTACCTTGTCCACAGGCAATTGTTCTATCAGCAAACGATCAAAAACAATCTCTCCGCAATTGTCCCCCAAATATAGGATATTTTTTGCTGAATCTATTGAATCACACAATATATCAATATTCCCGAACAACTGTACAGACATTGCCTGTTCAATAGTATCAAAGATAATAGACCGGTCTATTTCTGCATTTACACCGAAATCGATAATATTTCCGGCGATGGCCATTCGAATAGCGGTATCCATGGGATTGGAAGAACTTTGGATCCGTTGTTTCAGCTCGGGATAAAGTTCGAGAGCAAAACTGTTGAACCTGTCTTTTATTTTTTTATAGGGGTCATCAATTCCGGAAAGTTCTCTGATTAATTTGTGGATATACTGACCCATCACCGGAGGTGATTGATCCAGGTTCATTTTGCTTGCTGCAGCAAGAACACCGCGAAGCACCTTCTCATGAATATTTTCATCAGAGGTCGTTAACCTTGCTGCGTCAAGGGCCTGACGGATAAAACAGGGCATACAGTCATAAGTTGTTTTCATAGAATTACTGCCGTCTCAAGGCTTGGGTTGTCGTTTTCTTGACTTTTTACGAGTCCATCAGTTATGAGTATAATCTCAAAAAAAACAAACTAAGTCCTATTGTCCGTATGGTCAAGCTGTTTTTTATAAAATATGATTTTTATTTTTTCCGGAACCGTCACTTAATATAATGATCATATGACCAAATAAATGCTTGACACATGGTGTTGTGCTAATTATATTTTAATCAAATGCTCATTTCATAAAGGTAATTTTATTATGCCAAGAATTAAAAAGCCGAGATTTGTATCAAGATATCCGACGATCACCGCTTTTGTGCCCCGGGGAATGTTTCAAACCGGTGAAGTTATTCTACCAGTGGAAGGACTTGAGGCGATAAGATTGAGCGATTTCGAACATCTTGACCAGGAGACCGCCGCAAAAATAATGGAGGTATCTCGACAGACATACGGTAGAATTTTATCCGAAGCCCGTGGAATTATTTCAGAAGCGCTGGTAACGGGAAAGGCTCTCATAATTGAGGGGGGCGCCTATGAAATGCGCGGAAAACACAGAAAACGCCACAGAAGAGGCGGCAGGAAATTTTAAATAGTTTGTAGGAATACAAAGGAGGTGAGTTTTATGCCAAAAAGAGATGGAACAGGTCCAATGGGTAACGGCCGAACGACCGGAAGAGGTCGAGGGGCCTGTAACCCTGACCGAGGGTCTTTTAGCGATAATGCGCAGGGAGGACGGAACGCAGGCAGAGGATCGGGGCAGGACAAAGGCTCCGGCCGGAGTTCAGGCAGAGGTTTAGGACAAGGCCGCGGTTCCGGGAAAGGCCGTGGTAATAGGCGGTAACATAAAAAAGCCGGGTCCAGTGGGCCCGGCTTTTTTATGACTAAATAAATATGCTAAAAGTTCAGACCCATTCCATGAAAATTGGACAGTTCTGACGATGGCGAAATTTTTAACGAAATATCGAGGTCTGAAGTGAAGATAACCATAATATATGACAACACGGCGTGGGATAAAAATTTAAAAGCTGACTGGGGATTTTCATGTTTAGTAGAAGCTTTTGGAAAAAATATACTCTTCGATACCGGCGCTAAAGCGGATATTCTGATGTATAATATGAAAAAATTGAATATTGATCCCCTCCAGGTTGACGAGGTTTTTATTTCTCATTCACACTGGGATCATACCGGTGGGCTTTCCTATTTTCTCAAGTTAAACCCAGTGAAGGTTTATATCCCCGAATCCTTCGCATTATCAGATGATAAAGTAAATGTCGTAAGGGTTAACAAAAAACTCAAATTACACGATAATATATATTCCACAGGTGAATTAAAACGTATCGAGCAGTCCCTGATAATAAAGGAACATACCGGTGTAACGGTGATTGCCGGATGTTCTCATCCGGGTGTCCGGGAAATTTTGCACGCCGCATCAGAAATTGGTAAAGTTACAACGCTCATTGGCGGGCTTCATGGATTCAATGATTTTAATCTGATTGATAATCTGGAAAATATCTGCCCGACTCATTGCACCCGGTTTATTCAGGAAATCAAAGATCTTTACCCCGGCAAAACCATTGAAGGCGGCGCGGGTAGAGTGATTATAACCTGATGATGTCAAGTTATTTGAGGGATCGGGGAGTTTTTTCGATTCAATAGCTCCATGAATAATCAGCGACTGCTGCTGAGTTCTTTTTAGTGAGTCCTTAGATTCAGAGGAGAGTTTGATCATGTTCAAAATTCATCCTATTGTTGTGGGAACCAAAATTTTTGACAAAAGCATGATGACGTATCAATACGGCAACGGCCAGGAATATACCATCCCTATTTACTGCTGGTATTTAGAAGGCGGGGACCGGAAAATCCTTGTGGATACCGGTGAGATGAGTCCGATCCAATCCCCGGACAGGGAAACGTCCATCGGTGGAAAGATTTATACGTTCGAGCAAGGGCTATCCCGATGGGATCTATCACCGGCGGACATCGACATTGTCATCCACACCCATCTGCATAACGACCACTGTGAAAACGATTACAAATGTGAAAATGCTGAAATTTATGTTCACGAAAAAGAAATAGAAAGAATCCACAACCCTCACCCGCTCGATTATCGCTATCTTGAGGATTACATAGAGGATGTGGAGGAAAACGGGCAGATACGAATGATTACCGGTGACAGGGAAATTCTACCAGGGATCCGGGTTGTTCATACACCGGTTCATACTGAAGGTGGGTTGACCGTATTAATTGATACACCTGCCGGTCAGGCCGCCATAACCGGATTTTGTGTAATTAAAGAAAATTTTTATCCGCCGGTTCAAATAAAAGCTATGGAAATGGAGGTAATTCCTCCCGGGACACTTGTAAATGCGTATGAGGCTTATGACATTATGCTGAATGTTAAAAATATGGCGGATATACTGCTGCCGCTTCATGAACCGGAGTTTGCAACTGTGGATACTATTCCTTAATAATTTATCCTTTGTGCCTTTGTGCCTTTGTGGCAAATATTTTTTTTTGTTCTCTCCGAGCCGTAAGCTTACGAGCCGGAGGCCGGCCCGTCCGCCTGACTCCGCTTGGCAGGAGGGCGGGCTTGTCAGGGGTTAGATATCCGGCTGGAAATCTTCAATTATCTTAGTTTTTTCGATAAAAGATTCAATATTATTAAAGGCGGTCTTATAAATATTCATCACCGATTCCAATCTGTGATAAATGGGATCTTCAAATCCCAATAGATTTCCTATTTTCTGTAACAAGTTTTCCCCTTCTTTAAAATGACTCGCAATTTCACCAAGGATCTCCTTTCGTTTGTAATGCTTTTTTCGTTCCTTGGCGATAATCGGTAAAAGCCTCCGAACAGAATATTCAACCAGAACATTTCTTGGCGCATTAAAATTTTTCGAGACGTTATCAAGGGATACCAGCGATTTTTTACTGATAACGAACGTTTTTTGGATTCGGTTTTGCTTGGTTAATTCAATATGTTGAATTTTACGAGCAATCGACCTTAACAACCCCGCATCTTCTACTAAATGATCAAAAAGGGACTTTTGTTTTATGCCCAAATGGGCTGCCACAATACTGATAGCGTCGATGCATCCTTCCGTTAATTTAAAGGTCGCTCGAACCGATTGCCTGCCTATCAGATCTGCAGTGGAAGTCCTGGGCAGGGAGATGCCTTTTTCCCGTTTTTGTTTTTCATCTTTTTCCATCATTCTCACCTCGTTACCGATTTGATTATTATTACTAAACATATATAAACATATTTAATAATGCAATAATTTTTTTAAAATATTATATTGACAACACCAATTTTAACATTATTTTTTTATTAACCAGTATAATAAAAAAGGTTTTTTTAACCTTTAAGAATAACGAAATCAGGAGGTGTATTATGGAACTGATGAGATGGAAGCCTCGAAGAGAGTTGTTCGGTTTGCACAATAATATCAACCGTATGTTTGACAACTTTATTTCTCCGACTGTCAGGAGTGATGAAGCATTGTCCGTCTGGGGCTGGAATCCGGTAGTGGATATTTACGAAAATGAGGAGAATATTATCATTACGGCCGAACTTCCGGGTGTTGACAAAAAAGATATGACTGTCGATGTCAAAGGCAGAGTTCTTACATTCAAAGGTGAGCGTTCAACCGATAATGAAGTGAAAGAGGATAACTATTATCGGCAAGAAAGATGTTATGGGAAATTTGAAAGATGCTTTACCCTGCCTGTGGAAATTGACCCTGAAAAAATCAAGGCGGATTATAAAGACGGTGTTCTGAAAATAGATATTCCCAAAGCCGAGGAAAGCAAACCCAAACAGGTCATGATTCATTAAACGATCATCTATTACCTAAATTCTGCAATTGGCGCATTTGCCGGAGATGCAAGGCATCGAGCGTACAGCTGTAGTGTACTACCGCAAACGCTCGATAACGCAGTAGATCCGGTGAATGCGGCAATCCCGCAGGGTAACTAATCTCGAAAAAAAGCAAAATATATGATGTCTGCATTTTGGTGAAAGTTCAATTTTGTAAAATAGAGTGTAACATTTTGTAATCATAAAACAATAACATGCCTTCGAGATTAGTTATGCAGATTTTAGGTATTAGTAAATACAGGTAACTTTTGGGGTGGTTAGCATTTAACCGCCCCATTTATTTTTCCAGGACGTTTTCCAAAGGTCTCACCTTATGCTTTGAAGATCCTCAAGTATCGGTTTTATTTTAACCCGGTGTTCCGGCGGTATCATCAAAACTGTGATCTTTAGATTAGGGATCAGACCGGTATCCGGATTATCCAGGGTGTTCCTTTTGTAGTTGTGGCGATTCTTTTTTGATGCCATGAATTTTAAAACATCGATCAGATTTCCCGAGAAACCCTGAGAATCGACGTGCTCAATAAACTGCAAAAACAGATTGTTCACGGTTAAGATAAAAGAATCGACTTCGGCATATCCTTGTTTCCGGCAATCTTTTTTTGAAACAAAGCACCGGCACCCGAAGGGCCTTACCTGATAAATCGGACACAGATTGTCTTTTAAAAGCGGGCAGCTCCCATCTGAATTTTCGTGTATCTCTACCGGAGGATCTTCCCCTTTCATGCAAAGATCCGCAAGTCTGTTTGTGGTGGTTCGGGGTTGAAAGCGTCTTTTGGGTATTGCCCTCTCAATATTTTCAAACAAACCTGATTTTCCATATGAAATCATATGGGTTACGATAAGATACCCTTCAAGGGTCGTCATGGTGACATTACGGGTGCAGCAACCGGCACAATATTTTTTGCAGGCGATGTCCAACTTGGCGACAAACTCGTCATAAATTCTGTAAATCTGATCCAAAACCGCTAGCTTTGAATTCAAATCCATTTTTTCCCCTTCCTAACCCTAAACTACTATATTTCTCACCTTTCTATATTCCGAATCCCTTGCGCCACAGGCGTTCAAGCCCTTCATCCGTCAGGTCGTCATTAGGACAGCGCTCCTCTTTGAAACTATAAATTCAAACAATTACGTTGACATTTTTTTTAACCGGTATCTTCTAATCAAAAATTAGTGTTTCATGCTACCAAAAATACTGGAATCCCTTCGCTAATTATCCACCTCCATGATCGGACTTGTAGCAGGCATTCTTGAGTTTTTCTGTCATTGGTATTCAAATTGTTGCTTTTATGATTTCTGACCTCTGTATTTTGTTGCCTTCCCGCACTGCCCATGGCCAGGTTTTAAAGTCCGAAATAATAAATTTATACTATTTTTCAATTAGTTATATTTGCTCAGGCACTTGATGTAATTTTGGCATGGATTTTGCTGAACTAAAAACCACCATTATGCTCGCCAAACAGTGAGGATAAACCAAACTTTTGTTTGAAAAAGACGCAAACAAGAGACCATTTCAGATCAAACCAGTCCAGGGCCTATTTAATTCAATTACGTACAACTTTTAATAAAAGGAGGTGAAAAAACGATAACATATCCATTTTTAGAAGTATATGAACAAGTATAATCGACGGTAAAGGAGGAAACAATGCCTAGTTTTGTCATTGATGAAAAATGCGATGGGTGTAAGGGAGGGGACAAAACTGCATGCATGTATATTTGTCCTAACGATCTAATGGTGCTGGATGCGGATCGGATGAAAGCTTATAATGCTGAGCCCGATATGTGCTGGGAGTGTTATAATTGTGTAAAAATCTGTCCGACACAGGCTGTTGAGGTACGGGGTTATGCTGATTTTAGACCGTTAGGCGCCAGCGTTGTACCCATGAGGGGGTCCGAAGATATCATGTGGACCGTTAAATTCAGAGGAGGTACGATCAAACGTTTCAAATTTCCAATCAGGACCACACCGGAAGGAGAGGCTAAGCCTGATGGCGGCTTTGGAGTTGGACCGGGCACATTGGATGATCAACTCCTGTTTACGGAACCGGCATCCTTGAAAACCGATAAAATCTGGACACTCGGAGACTAAAGGAGGTGATGAATAATGGAAGAATTCAAAACAGTCGAGGTGAACACGGATCTTTTGGTAATCGGTGCGGGGATGGCCTGAGCCGGCGCAGCCATGGAAGGTGGACATTGGGCCAAAGAAAATGATGTAAAATTTACCATAGTAGATAAGGCGACCATGGAACGAAGCGGCGCTGTGGGAATGTGCACCGGATACATATCGCCGAGGCCCACACCCGGCATAAACTGTTTCGCGAGGAAACCCGATGGCCCGGGTATTACTACCGCTCGGATTTTCCAAAGATGGATGAAGATAAATGGGGAAAGGTATTCGTAAACTCGGTTTACGATGCAGAAAAGGACGAGTTTACCATGCTTACAAGACCCATAATACATCTTGTGGATATCAAAGAGGTCGTGGGAATGTAATTCTATTATCAATTACCCTCAGGCGCCGCGCTGCGGCGCCTGAGGCTTCAGTTGCTTACCGGTAGACGTTTGAAATTTTCACCCCATTTAGAGGGTCATTCTAAAATGAAAAATCCGGACGAGGACGAAAAAAATATAGAGCGGGTGACCGAGATATACGTTGCGGTATTTCCGGTGTGGTTTAACGAAGATCAGAAGGCAGAGGTAATATTGGCCGGCTTTAAAAAAGATCCCAATCGGCCGAATATGTCACAAGTCCGGGCGACAGTCGAGACTCATGTGAATGCGGTACCGGATTTGGTAGCGCTATTCGATGAAATTGTTAATGAACAGGAGGAAATAGAATCTTATCGGTTGTTGAAGTTCGATAAAGAAGGCATTCATATCCTTAGCCCTGATGACTTTCGAAACCCTGATGAATTCCAGACGGTTGAGCAAAAATTCATGAGTGTCGAATGGGGCATGTGTTGATATGAAACCTCTCTTTTAAAGGTGCCTGTGTAATGCCACACAGACATCCTCCACCGGCAGCCTCATGAACCTGCTCAATTCGTGAGGCTGTCAATTGTGGTGATCTATATTCTCACAGGTTAAAATTGAAGAGGGTTAACGTAGTACTGACAATGATGGTACAAAAGGAAAAATGGGATCAGAAGGACTGGTTTGATCAGGGGTATAAAAACGGTTATAAATTCGCCAAACACGAAGCGGATTACGATGAACTGGCTGCTGTATATCGGGCCAGGGGAATTCCCATGAATTGGGATATTTTTCGTGCTGGAATTTTAAATAAACATATAGGAGATAAGAGTTTCGATTTTCAGGCTTATGCTGACGGTTTTGCACGGGCATGCATTGAATTTTTCGAAAAACTTTAACCGTTGTTAAAAATCGAGATGGTTTTATGTGTGATTCCAACAGGTTGCAATCCAATATGCTGTCGGAAGCAGAATTCGAACCCATTTTGCAACTTCTTCAAGGAGGTGATCCGGATGTTATTGCGCAACACGCCGGCATCACAAAGGAACAACCAAAAAAAATATTTGACAGTACCAAACCATTCAATTATAATTTTATATGAACTTCATCTAAACGAGATATTATCACCCAATTCATTAAATTCCAGACATTTTTTAATTTAGCTTGATTCACTCATATCCTATTTGGGTGCTTCTAAACCTTGCTCCGGGCGTCCTGAAAACTCGTTCCTTCTACGCCGGCAGTCAGAAAGTTTAGAACGCTTTCCTTCGCTGCGGTAAGAATCATCCCAAATTGGACGTAATGCTGGCTCATGGAATCTACGAATGATGGTAGGCCGTTAATTCCATTATTAACATTCATCTTTACAAAGGAGGTACAACATGTCAGAAGAAGTAACAGAACTTAAAGGCAGGCAACAATTTGTTTGGGTTAAGGATAAGGCAGGAAACGAGTATGCTTGTCCAGTGGATGTGTTAAAAAAATCTGAGGACTTAACAGAGGAAGAAAGAAGCGGTTGTATTGAGGATGCATCCGTGCATCAACCTTATGCAGGAGGATAGATTTATTCTCTTCGAACCAACACCTTTACCGGAGAGGGGCGCGAAAAAAAAATCGCGTCCCTCGGTTCTACACACTTTAATTTTTAAAGAAATCGAAATAAAGAGATGTCAGATAAGAACGATCTAAGAATGTCTCGGATGAAAGATTGAGCCTGTTTTTGAGGCGAAGTACATCATAAGGCGTGAGCACCAGATTAAGATTGGCACAACATTTTGTGAAGCAAGGTAAACCGTTATGGCAGGCGAACCGAAATTTTCCGTCCTTTATGGGGTGCATCACCGTCTGATCTATCATTTTATTTTCAGCTCTTGCTTTTGGGCCTCCATGACATACGGTTTGACTTTGAGCACGTGCTGTCCGAGCAGACCGTATTCAAGCCATATTAGGGCAAAATGATAGAGTTCCACGTCATCTTCTTTTATTTTTCCACCGCTTCCGGTCCCACCTCGAAGCGTTCCAGAAATGTACTTTCCATTACAAAGCGTCTAAAACGATCCAGATCAAAGCAGACCATATAAAATATCTCCTGGATTTTTTTGTTCGTAATCTTATTTTGGCTGAGAAATTCGTTGGTGGTAATTGTTTTAAACGGCGCTTCCATTTCCTGGTAAACGGCAATTCCCTGCTCTTCAATCCACTCTGCTACAGTTAAGATCCTGTCCTCCTCAAGACCGAGACAGAAGGGAACATCCATAACAGAATAGTATTTTTTGCCCGCCTTTTCGGTTAGTTTAGTACTTTCCGGTTGCAGGGGATATATGCGGCAGGACCACGGGAAGGCCTGAGTCGCCGATCATTGACACCGTATAGTTGGCTAAAAACTCTCCTGAGGATATATTCAGAGCGTTTTTCATACGAAGGATATCGTAAGGTGTTAAAAAAATGGTAATGTTACAACAACATCGGGTAAAACAATTAAGGCCTTTATGGCACTCAAATCGGAAATCATTTTCCAGGGTTAGTACGGTTAAACCTTGTTTTTGCTTTGGGTTGTTTTTTTTCGGCATGTCTTTTACCTCGGTTATTTCACTTCAATACCGTACCGTATGATCTTGCGGCGAAGGGTGTTTTTGTCGATCCCAAGCTCTTTGGCTGTTACCGCTTTTTTCCAATTATTTCTCTGGAGGGCCTGTAAAATTGCGTTCTTTTTAGGACTGTTGTTATGAACCGCCTTGGCAAGCAATTCTTTTCCGGTGCCGGTGGCTCCCTCTATTAAAACGATGCAGTCGCTGTCAGCAATTAAAAGAAGGGTTGAAAAAATTTCGAGCATAGCCGTCCCATGGCCTCTTCCTTGGAGACCCCTGTAATCTTTTCTGCCGACCGATTAAACGAAGTGATGCGCCAGTCTAAATCAACAGTAAAGACGCCTTCCTCGATACTGTCCAATATAATATTATGGTGTTCCCCTATTAATTGGCGTGGCAGGTCCATTGAAGCATCGAATCTTTGGTAAGTTATTCTTAAAATGCTTTCTATAATACAATTAAAATCTGCGGAGATTCTGCGGAGATCAAGTGCCGGGAGAATCCGGTGTCGGGAGAATCCGGTGTCGCGTAGTCAAGCAGAGAGAATTATTTTTTATTAATTTTTTCTCCTTATTCCAGAATTTTAATATCATGCCTGTGGATCTGAAATTAGAAATGCTGTTTGTGTGTAATAAAAAATGTGCCTGTTGTCAATATCAAACATAGGTGGAGGGTTTGTTTCGCACTGATTTGCCTGGAAATCTATCACCAAAGCCAAATCCCAAGCAGTCGGCTAGGAGTTTTTTCATTACCCACAACTGTGAGTTACACTGAGTTTAAACTCTTTATTCAAACACCTTGACTTTGGGTAAAGCAATAAGTAATTTTTTTATTAAGACAACAATTTTAACGGGAGGATGCCATGAAAAGCAACGTCTATTTTATCGACTTAAGGGCCACAGCCAAGGAAAACCTTGTTGCAAAATTAGCAAGGCTGTTGGATACCGCCGGTCTTTCCGAAACAATCAAACAAAGGGATCTTGTTGCGGTCAAGCTCCATTTTGGAGAGCAGGGGAATACCGCTTTTATCCGGCCTGTATTTATACGGAAGATTGTGGAATCAATCAAAAATAACGGAGCGGTTCCGTTTCTGACCGATGCCAACACGCTCTATGCCGGGACACGAAGCGACTCTCCCCATCATCTGTTAACCGCGATTCAAAACGGTTTTGCGTATGCTGTTGTGGATGCTCCTATTATCATTGCCGATGGATTAAGAGGTAAAAGCGAAACAGCGGTAACCATCAATCAGAAAAATTTTAAAAAAGTGTACATCGGATCGGATATTATGGAGGCCGATGCACTGGTATCTGTGGCCCACTTCAAAGGACATGAACTCTCCGGTTTTGGCGGAACCATAAAAAATGTGGGAATGGGATGCGCTTCCCGCCGGGGGAAACTGGCGCAGCATTCAACTGTGGCACCCAAAGTGATAAAGGAAAAATGTGTGGGATGCGGAGACTGTACGGATCACTGTTCACAGAACGCCCTTTCATTAAAAAAAGAAAAGGCGGTGCTAAACGCAAAAAAGTGTATCGGCTGCGGGGAATGTATCATTATTTGTCCCAACGATGCCATACAGATCCAGTGGAATCAAGCCATACCTGTTTTTTTGGAAAATATGGTGGAATACACCCTGGGTGTTTTAAAGAATAAAGCAAGTAAAACATTGTTCGTAAATTTCATCACCGATATATCCCCGGCATGTGATTGTTACGGTCATAATGATTCCCCTATCGTAAGGAACATCGGCATCGTTGCGTCTACCGACCCGGTTGCCATTGACCAGGCATCCGTAGATCTTGTGAACCGGGAACAGGCGCTTCCGGAATCATGCCTTACAACGAACATCGAAAAAGGTGAGGATAAATTCAGGGGTATTTATCCTAACGTCGACTGGACCATTCAGCTCGATTATGCCCAAAGTCTTGGACTTGGAAGCCGAAGTTATAAACTAAAAAAAATATAAACGACTCCAAATGATGGTATTTTTATTTTCGGCTTGTTCGGATGAGTTGTTATGTCGCTCTTGTCCGACAACTTTTGCTGACAGAATGTCTATGGGGGGGGTGTTGCGGAATGATATGAAGATAGTCTTTATTTTTTATTAACGCTGCCTTGCCGGAGAGTTGTTTTACGGAATCACCAAAAAAATAGTTCATAATATCGTTGAGCCGGTTCCGAAGAACAGAATAAGAATAATGCCGTGCTGCAACCTCATAATTATAATTTACCATTTTTTCTCTTCGCTCCGGCGAGTCCATAATTTCTTTAACGCTATGGACGGTCTTTCTTGAGAGAAATCCGTCCATGACCGCAAGATCAAAACCTTGAGGCTCAATATCCCTTATAAATGTAGAATAACGATTGATCAGCATCGGTTTTTTAAAGTAGATGGCCTCTAGAAAAGCATTACCGAATCCTTCATACAGGCTGGGATATGTGATAAAATCAGCGAAAGGATAAACATCCCAGAGAGAATACCTGGCCCCACCATTACCATTGTTACACCAGGGATCGGCGATTCTGGTCGTTAATAGTCTAAGATTGATGTCATGCTCGCAAGCATATTCTTTTAACCATTCCACATATTCGAATCCTTCATCACCGGCTTCGTGGGATACCACCAGTTTGTTCCGGGGATCTTTCAGTTCCTTGACCAATTCAATGGCGTGTTCAATGCCTTTACGTTGAATGATGCGGGTCGGCTGTAAAATCATCCGGTCATCCGGTTTTAAACCCATGGATTCCCGGAAAACACGGGCCGCTCCAATATCCATCACGGGGGGGTTTTCAAAGTCGAGAACATTGGGAATGATAATCGAAGAAATCCCCGTGCGAAGTGCCAGTTGTTCCTGGGCTTCGGAATTTATCACCACATGTTTGATATTGTCCAGCTTGGGAGGAAACGCCATTCGGAGGTAATCGTTAACGGCATTTACTGAAAAACGGACCCGTTCCCAATAAAAATCATGATTGTGAGCAATGGTTGGAATCTGGGTCTCCGCAATGATTTCCGTCAATGCCAGTCCCAAAGGGACGTGCATCGGAATAGTGAGAACATTTTCGGCAATCAGAAGGTCTATGTTGAAATACTCGATGAATTCATGGAGTTGGACTTTAAGCAGTGATCTTAAATCGTGGATTGCTTGGGTAACCGGCGGTTTGCGGCCTTTTTTGCCCATAACCTGCGCATTGATCCATTTATTTTTTTCATTTTGGAAATGCGCTACAGGGACAAGATAACTTTTGTCACTATCCCGATCCAGTTCTCCGCCAAACCAGAAACAGTTGTGGCCATTTTTTTCAAAAACATCTGCCCACTTACTCGATTCCAGAGTAACGCCGTCTATTCCTGAAAAGCGGGTTGAAACAAATCCGATGTTCTTTATCATAGCGCAAACGCTTTTAAAAATGAAACGGATCGGTTTATTTCATAGAAAATGTTTTATCGAGTATTGAAAAAAGATATAAAATCAATTTTACCGATCAAGAATTTTTGTTGCCTTTACCTTAATATATTTCTGAATGTCAACAAAAAAAATCGATTTATCGCACTATTGGAAAAAAATCTGACACAGTTGCTTAAAAAAACTATATTGTGCTGTGAAACCTCTTCCACCGCTCCAGCAAATCTCCGATAACAATACATTCCAAGCCAAATGGGAGATATCCGGCATAACCTAAAAGCGGCATTTCAAAGATTTGAAACCCATGAACAAACGGGACGCTGTATTCCCATCTGGCCAAACTGTAATAGTTCCACATCTCCCAGAATCCTCCGCAAAAAAGAGCTGCGGCTGCGGACGTGATGATCAGGCTCCAATCTCCGTTGGCTATGCCCGACAGGATAGTGCATTCCCCGGTCAGGGTTTGGAGTGACACAATGACAACCAGAGGAGATACCCAGAGGAGAGGAAAAAGATAATTCGGCCAGACGCCGATGCCGGCCAGGCTTGCACCGGACATCAGTATGGCAGCCCCTGCCAACATTCTGGGATACGGGAACCTCAAGGGGCGAAAGTCCCCCACTCCCTGCTGGGTCCAGGAAGCACCGGCGATCCATTCCCGAGTTCCCAAAACCGCAGGAAGTACGGTTGAAAAAGAGAGTGTTGCGTAGCAGAAATACTCCCAGGAACTATAATGAACCCCGGTGTAGTTCCAGTTCTGGACAAACCGGTTCAGGTATTCAAAGAACCACCAAAATGAGGCGCTTAAGGGAAAAAGCAGTAGAAAAAAACGTGTGCGGTCTATCATCATACAGTGCCCGGTTCGTTTATGGCACAGGGCATTTATCACCAGGATGAAAGAAAACCACAAAGGAGTGAATGTGTGAGGCTGATATCGGGCAAACCAGGAAAAACGTGTCCATGCCAATATCCATGAAACAGCACCGGTGATAATACCCATCCATCCCCACCATGGAAAAGTATAAGTGGCCGAAGGTCTGATTTTAATCTGTCGGATCCGTACCATGGAGTTAACGATAAGGGGAAAAACCACTGCAAGGATAAAAAGGGTGTAAGCGATGAAGGCAACCCATGAAAACGGTGCATGGCAAACATACCGGGTTTCAGGGGGAAACTCCAGATACCGGGTAATCGGGTAACCTGCCAGAACCACACCCAGCATGGGCAACCCCAGCAACATTCCCGTCAGGATAGAAAATTTCAAAAATAAGCTTTTCACAGATCTCTCATTGGCTCTGATTAAAACCTTTACCGGAAAGATTTTTACTGGTATTCTTTTTTTGTATCCATTTTATCCATTATAACAGGATTTTCAGATGATTTCTCAACTTTTTCACATCTTTTGATCATGGAGACCTATAAAATGGACCGAACCATCCGAATAGGAGCACTGATATCAGGAACCGGGACAAACCTGCAGGCCATTATCGATTCCTGTGAATCGGGAAAAATAAACGGGAAAATAGTATTCGTGGGATCGGATAATCCCAATGCACGGGGTCTTGAAAAAGGAACCCGGCTTGGAATTCCAACGTTTGTGGTCGATTATGGATCAATCATTCAAAATTTCAAAAATACACCGGAAAAGGTTGTACCCCCGGACGATTTTGACCTTAACGATCTGCTTTCAAAACAGACTTTTTTTACAGCCGATGCCGACACTGAAACGGTGAAGGCTTTTATAATCACAAGGGCTGTTGCAGAGGCAAAACTTATTGATGCGATGAAGCATTATCCGTTTGATCTTCTGGTATTGGCCGGTTATATGAGGAATTTATCGCCTTATTTTATCGACAGGGTAAATACGGATTCAGATATACCGCGTATAATGAATATCCATCCGGCACTGCTTCCGGCTTTTCCCGGTGTAGATGGATATGGGGACACATTCCGATATGGATGCAAGATTGGCGGGTGTACGGTACATTTTGTCGATTACGGTGAAGATTCAGGGCCGATTATCGGCCAGAAGGCTTATGAAATACTCGAGGATGATACCCTAGATTCCATCAGAGCAAAAGGCTTGAAGCTGGAGTGGACGCTTTATCCGGAATGTGTAAAGATGTTTGCCCAGGGGCGACTTAAAACTGTCCGGATGTCCTATCAATTGAAGAATGGCAAGAAAATGGAGAGAACCGTAGTGAAAATTCTGCCGTCACCGGAAGACTAATTTGACGTTTCGGAATTTCGACAACTTATTTAAGTTAAAGGTAACTTTTCAATTATTTCTGGTGGATGAAATAATCATATTTACCCGCCCACTCCATTATTCTAACATTTTTCAGAAATTACAATACTTTTACCATTAACGGAATAGCAACAAAGGTGCCCAGAGAACTGCCCAGGTTAGTAAAAACAACCACCAAAAGGATTCGCGTTATCTTGTTTTTCCAGAATCCCTTTATGGAGAGTATGTCTTCCGGTAATTGTTCGAAATCCCTGACCTTGGGTTTTCGTGAAAAGGCTTCAACAAGCCCGGCAACCCATCCTGCAGCAATCATGGGATTCAAGGAAGTCAAAGGGGCGGCCAAAACCGACGAGAGAATCGTCAGGGGATGAGCCAAAGCAATGATGGCCCCAAGACCTGCCAGAATACCGTTTGCCATAACCCACCACGTTATCATATCCGTTCCGGTATTGGCCCCGCCATGATAAAAGCCTAAGACAAACAGCACAACTATGGCAATTGGGATAATCCATTTTAATATGGCTGATGTTTTTCCTTTGGGCGGGATTTTCTCAAGACTTTCAAAATCAATTTCCCGGTTCCAGTATTTTTTAATACCGGGCACATGTCCTGCGCCCACAACCGCAACAATTTTATTTCCGGGCGCCGTCCGGATTTTGTGGGTCAGATACTGGTCTCTTTCATCAATCAGTATATCTTTCAATGCCGGAAGTGATTTCCCAACATCGGCAAGAAGCGTTTCAAGCACATCCTCCTGCTTCATTTTTTCTATGTCTTCCTCGCTAATGTCGTCGATTTTTCCCAAGGATAAAACCAGTTGAAATAAAAGTTTGATTTTATCCCACAATCCCATGACACGCCATGTTTTTGTCAGGGTGATACGGATGTTCCTATCGGCAAGATGTATTCCTGCGCCCGCGGCCTCTCCGGCTTCAATGGCCTTTATCATTTCCTCCCCGGGTTTAATGTCAAATTTTTCTGCAATTCTTTTTTGAAAAGACGCCAGGAGAAGATTTGAAAGAAGAAGAAATGATTTTTTTTCCTTAATCACTTTGATGATATCTTTGTCCAGCCATTTGTCTTTTTGTCGAATGGACTGGAACCTGGATTCGCACAACTCAACACAGACCGTGTCAGGTTTTTCCGACTCAATAACATCGGCTACCAGCCGGACACTCTCTTTTGATACGTGTGCTGTCCCCAAAAGTATGATCTCTTTGCCTTCAAATACGAGTCGATGTATGTTATGGGGGTTGTTTATCATCTGAATTCGGTATATGTATCTTGGCCGGTTAATAATTTGATAAACTCGTAAAAAGTCCGATCTAGACGGTATCGTAAAAAGTTCAAATTCAAGGCGTGCAAATTTTGTAATTATGAGGCGTACTTTTAGTACGTTGAATGATTACGAAATGCAGCACAACGCAGAAGTTGGACTTTTTAGGAAACCGTCAATGATTTTTCGATGTTGCTAACATAATTATTACATTGACCATGTCAATACAACCTAAAAACTTGCACACATATTTTAAATTGCAGATTTTAGGTGAAATCTAAAACTTGCATTAATTATGAGGCAATCCATCTATGACACACCAAATTCAACCGGATACCGCCAGCCATTCGATTATAGAAGAGCCGTATTATCTTAGGACAGGGGATGAGATCAAAATGTTTGAGGCTGCTTTTGATGCCAGGCTCCCGGTTATGCTGAAAGGGCCTACCGGATGCGGCAAGACCAGATTTGTTGAATATATGTCGTATCATTTAAAACGCCCCCTGATAACCGTTGCCTGCCATGAAGACCTGTTTGCTTCCGACCTTTTGGGGCGCTACCTTTTAAAAAAGGACGAGACCGTATGGGTTGACGGTCCGTTAACACGGGCCGTGCGTATGGGTGCCATCTGCTATTTGGACGAAATCGTTGAAGCTCGAAAGGATACAACGGTTGTCATACATCCATTAACAGACATGCGGCGAACCCTTTCCATTGACAAAAAAGGAGAAATGATTCACGCCCATCCGGATTTTATGATGGTGATATCGTATAATCCGGGATATCAATCGGTATTGAAAGATCTCAAACAGAGTACGCGCCAGCGCTTTATATCCCTTGAGTTTGATTATCCCGAATCCGAAAAAGAAGCTGAGATTGTCTCCCATGAAGGGAATATCGATATGAAATCCGCTTTGAAATTGGTATCTCTGGCGCAAAAAATAAGAAACATCAGAGAGCATGGCCTTACCGAAGGGGCCAGTACCCGGCTTTTAATTTATGCTGCTCAGATGATCGGACGGAACATTCCGGTTCACGATGCGTGCCGGTCCGCCATATGTCTTCCCTTAACCGATGATGCCAGGCTTCAGGAAACCCTGAACGATCTGATCGAAGATATGTTTTAGTTTTAAAAACAGGATTAATAGAGTTAAAAGTTGCATCCTTAGCCACGAAAACATCGGCCAGCTAAACACCTATGTGAGTTGGTACAAAAAGAACATGACAACCGACGGTGACAATCCGCACGTAGGCATTCTGCTCTGCACACAAAAAGACCATGCCTTGGTGGACACGATACCATTTCTCCCGCTCACAAAGCTCACAACGCCCACAGGATACGGTTTTGACAGTCCATTCTTTAAAGGCTGGGTGGTGCGGCATACATTGTCGGATGTCAGTCTTCCGTAGGGAATGGTATTTGAAAAAATAGTGAAGCTGGAAGCAAAAATGGCCGATGTTGATACGCCCATGATGCAGCTATTTAAAAAGCGTAAGTTGTTTTTTGTCTGAAGCTTCCTTTTTCTTGCTGTTGACGATTGGCCAAAATCTAAATTTACTGCCCTCCAAATAATCCCGCTCAATTTCAAGGGCTATCCATCTTCGCCCCAAAGATTCTGCAACTTGTCCGGCAGTGTTGCTTCCCGCGAAAGGATCAAGCACTACAGCCCCGGCGCCGGTTGTCAATTTAATTGCGAATTCCGGCAGATTCCATGGAAAGCGGGCTGGATGCGGCTTTATGCCTGATTCTTTGCACGACATCAAATAAGCATCATTGGCGCTATTGTTTCCGCATTCTATTAGATTTGAAGGGATGGCACCGCCAAGATCACGCTTCCATTTTTCAGTTATTTTATGGCCGCTCGGTCGTTCTTTGGCGCGATACCCTTTCACCAACAGCCGTTCCATGTCCTTGCTGTAAGGGGTAAGCACATTCCGATTGCTGGCCTTAGGCCGTTCTGTTTTTCCAAACCAAAATACATATTCAACCGCATCTTTGATCCGTTGTCTAGTGACTGTCACCCATTGTGCAGGAACCGGCAGCTTAGCGGGGTTGTGCCAAAAAAGCTCCTGTGCTAAAAAGAAACCTACCTCATCCACCAATTTAATAGCCAACCTTAAATGATACAGGGATTTGACCGGATGCCCTTTTCTGTAACTGCCTCCGATGTTTAGAAAAAAACTGCCTTCCGGCTTGAGCACGCGATGAAACTCTTTGGCGAATTCAGCAAACCAGTCAACGTATTCCTTTTTCCCGACATTGCCGTATTCTTTCTTAAAATGTAGGGCGTAGGGAGGCGACGTAAAAATTAAGTCGATGCTATTGTTAGGGATTTCTTTGAGTAAAATGAGTGCGTCACCAAGATAGGCGGCACCCATCTTGGTTTCATAGAAGGGGTGGCTTTTGAGGTACTTAATGTTTCGGCTCGAATTTAACTTCACCAGCAACGTCCTTAATAATCTTTGAAAAATCGGTTGCCCAAGGAAATGATGGCATCAATGGCACGGGTTGGAATGTCTTTAAAAACTTTTCGTCAGATGCTCGTTCAAGGTTTCTTGCCGAGCTATAAATGAAATCCCACTTCCCGGTTTGATTAAACATGCAAACTGCCAAGATATCAAAATGATCCACAGGATATGAGCGGGTAGGTGATCCATCTTTTGAATTTCTGGTTTTTTGCACTTCAACTTTGTAGGCTGGATCTTTCTTGTATTTGCCTTCTTCGCCGCTCCGCAAGTTTTTGCATTCAATGATATATTCGTGGCCGTGGTACTTTATTTTAAAATCAGGTTCTCCGTCCTTGTCGCTCCAAAAGTAGTCTTGAATCAATCCTTCCGCTTTAAACCTATCAAGTTCCCGAGCAAGGTATAGCTCAGCGAGCTTGCCCTTCACGTCCACCTGCGCCCGGAAACCGGCTAAAATGGCGTCCAAAATATCGTAACTCGGGGCATTGAATTTTTTTTCGAGATCATGAACATCGAGCTTGAATAATTCGTCAACAGGAATTCCGAACGCGTTAGCTATCTTTAGATACGACTCTATCGTGGCATTCCGTTCGCCACGTTCGATGCCACCAATGTAGGTGGGATGAAGACCACTTTTCTCTGATAGGGACTCTTGCTTCCAGCCACGGCCCTCTCGAAGATTCCGAATTCTCTTACCGATTCTTTCTTGAATGGTAGGCATACTAGCCTTTTATCATTCAAGATTACAACCAACAAGAGACTATAAGTATTATAACGGTATTTGCTTTAATTGATAAAATACTATTTATTTATATTAAATATAATAAGTTATTTTCATTGTCAATAAAAATAAAAATGAGGTTAACCGATATATTAAAAACTATGGGCATTGGGGTTGTAGTAAGTATAAGGGGTTCACCGCACTAACTGATCCTATCTTTCCACTTTGCACATCATCTATGGAATGGTCTGTTGATATGCCCCTGATGCAGCGTTCCAGGGGAGCCTCCAAGGGTAACTTTTTTCGATATCCAATACGGATTTCATCCTTTTATTTGGCTATTTGGGCCGTTATCGGTGTGTGGATACTGAAAATAATAACTCCTCGATAGCGCATTGTAATTATGTTAAATTTATCTTTTTCGAAAAAAGTTAATGCAGATTTTAGATGAGAGGCAAAGCAGGTCACATCGCTACAACCCGTTGATATTCATTGTAAAGATTCTGTGCTTATTTTTTTTATAACCGTGAAAAAAGTTCTGATTTTTAACTTACTTCTAAATTATCGATAACCTGCGACACCACCAACTTAAAAGTGACTAAATTATTACGCGCAATTTGACTAAACCCACTGACTTAATTAGATAATCAACAGTATTATTTTCGTCAAGTTTGACTCGCTCGTGCAGAGAATGCGGCACAAAAGAGCATTTTACACATGCCTATCTTGAATTTGAATCATGCATCCAGAAACCAGCATCAAAAAATCAGTGCCCAGAAGCAAGCATGCCCGTCAAATCGGGATTTCCGCTGCGCTACAACAAGCAATCAGAAACCAGTATCCAGAAATTATAAATTCCTTGACCGTTAGGGGGTAATTGTGTATGTATACTTTTGAATTTACTTTAATATTTTGCACAAATTTCATTCTCGACCTGGGCGGGGCTCGCCGATTCCGCTGGTCTTATCCCGCCTTGCAGTGAACAGTTCAAGTCTCTTTACAGTTGTTGATTTATCACAGTGCTCCGGTTTTAAGCTATTCGGTAAGAAACTTATTATATAAGGGACGTACCGAAAGTCCCGGATATAACCTCATATTAATAGAGATATCCGAACTTATTTCGGAAATGCTAGCATTTTTAGAAATTTCATTGATATATTTAAGAATGATTGCTTTAGCGAGAAGTTATGGATAAAACGAGTGAATTCTTCATTAAGTTTTTTGAAATTTCAACTGGTGTAATTGTGGCCTTTATAACATATTGGGTTTCTGAACCCAAGAGTAGCATCACAGGTTTGTTTAGCATTATGATAGGCCTTATAAGCACTTTAGTTGTAGCCAACCTTATTGAATCCTATCGTCAGTCTCGGGATATTAAGAAAACCAACCTTCATTTAGCCAGTCTTTTGAAAAGAATTTCGGAAAGTCAACAAGCCACTTCGCATTTAGTGAATATTTTTCGTTATTCTGTACCTATAATTCCTCGTGAACAAGCTCCAGAAATCTGGATAGAATTCTTATGGGGAATCGAAGATAGTTTTTCGGCAACAAGTTATATTAACCCTGACGAGGGCTGGGACCAAGTGTACACCCAATTAGGACTTGAAATCCAAAGGACAAAAATCAGAGTGAACAAGGCTTCTATCAGAAGAGTCTTTATAGTTGACAATAAGGAAGAAATAACCAAATTACAAAATGTTATGGGCAAACAAAAAGAAGCAGGAATTATGGTAAAATACATTTTCAAACGAGAGATAGAAACTAACTCTATGCTAAATACTTTAGCAGGTAAACTTGAGACATTGGATTTTGCATTGGTAGACTCAACATTTATCTCACTCCTTTTCGTTGATAAAAATCGGAAGATTAAACACGGCCAAGTAATATTTAGTAAAAATCAGTTTGAACTGTATAAGAGGTTTTACGATTATTTGTTCGAAGAAGCAGAGGAAATCGAATTCTGAAGAGTGATGGCAAGCAAATTTGTACAACAGCGTATAATAGAAAAATCAAAGTTTTCCACAAATTGTCTTACGCAACTTCTTTTATTCCCATGGCTTTGGAGGAAATCCCTGCTGATTGCGGTCTACAAGGGAAAAATTAAAAGCTTGAAAATCACAAGCCTCTAAAATATATAAAATAACATTTTATAAAAGGAGGTATTGATTTATGAAACGAACATTCTGTTGGATATTGATTCTAGGGTTTCTAATTCCTTCCGGAATGGTTGGTTGCGCGAAAAAGGAAAAAGAAACAAAAATAGGCGCTATAATGCCTTTAACAGGTGATAATGCAGTTTATGGTGATGCTCTTAAAAAGGGGATGGATTTGGCTATTGAAGAAATAAATTCTGAGGGAGGAATTGAAGGAAATAAATTATCGGTATTATTCGAAGACAGTCAGGCTGAACCGCAAAAGGGTGTAAGTGCATTTAACAAATTGACAAAAGTTGACAGGGTTTCGATGATAATAGGTGCTATGTTCTCTGCTGTAACGCTAGCAATTGCCCCTGTAGCTGAGAGAGAAAAAATTGTTCTTTTATCCCCAACGTCTTCCGCTGTAGATATAACAAACGCTGGGGATTACATTTTTAGAATATATCCATCGGATGCCTATGATGGCTTATTTCTCGCAGATTTTGCGGTTAATAATTTTAAAGCCAAAACCGCGTCCATTTTGTATATTCAAGTTGCCTCTGTATCAGCGATAGTCAAAGTATTTGAAGAAAGATTTGAAGAATACGGAGGGATCATACTAGTGAAAGAAAGCTATGCCGAAGGCGCTAAGGATTTTCGAACACAACTCATCAAAATTAAGCAGTCTAACCCTGACATTATTTTTCTCCCTGGCTATTTACGAGAGATGGCGATTCAACTAACGCAATCGAAGGAGTTAGGAATCAAAAAACCAGTACTGTCTATTTCAACCTTCTATGACTCTAAAATCTTCGATTTGGCTAAGGATGCTGCGGAAGGTGTAATATTTTCTACACCATTTTTTGATCCTGAAGGTAAAAATCCTGTTGTTAGGCAATTCGTTGATAACTTTTCGAAGAAGTATGGTGAAAAACCGAATATCTGGTCAGGCTACGGATATGACGCAACTAAAATATCAGCTTTGGCAATACAGAAGGGAAGTCTCCAATCGGATAGGATTAAGGAAGAGTTGTACAAAATTAAGGATTTCCCTGGAGTGACTGGCATGACTAGCTTCGATAAAAACGGTGACGTATTGAAACAATTGAGAGTTTTAAAGGCAGTGGATAAAACATTTATCTCTTATTGATAACAAATGAATCGACTTGAATATTTTGAAGAACTAAGAAAGACTTCTGATGCTATAAAACCCAGCATTGAGAAATACTTTGCTGGCTTCTATCAAAAACATGGGGGCATCTACAGAAGTATTCTCTATCTAGTCTCGGAAAGAATTAAAAAAAATACTCTTTTGCTCAAGCCTTTTTTGGTCAGACTATCATATGAAGTAAGTGGTGGAAAAAGCTTGGAAAGAATATTACCAATCTGTGCAGCAGCGGAGTTAATAAACATCTCATCCTATCAAGCGAACCTATCCTTCGATGGAAAAAACAGATTAATGTCACAAGACGCTAAGAGCAACCAGTTTATTGCTTCAATGATTACAAGAGAGATGGTGATAGATGCTATTTATGATGCCGCTCAGGTTTTTAAATATACCGAAGCAGATAAAATCGTACGTGCATTCGCAGAAAGTAATAAACATATCTATATTGGGCAATTTTATGACATGAATCTTTTAACCTGTAAAACCTTCGACTTATCAAGCGATTTTTCTACTTATCTCAAACTCTACATAGACAGATGTCAATATTTAAGCGGTGTTTTCTCCGAGCAATGTGCGCTGATTGGCGGAATGCTTTCAGGCGCTAGCGAAGAAGAACTGTTTGCTCTCAGGTCATTTGGAAGGCATTTCGGTATTGGTCTTCATATAGTAAATGATATTGGAGATTTTGTGCCGCCCTCTTCAACAATAGCTCCTTCCCTAAAAAAAATCTATGACCAGTATAATGACCTAAAGCAAGGAAAACTTACGCTGCCTATCATGTATGCCTTGAAATTTGGAGATGATAATCAAAGAAAGAAGGTTTTACAAGTGTTGGGAAAACACTGCGCCCTCGAGAGTGATTTGATGGGCATTACGAAAATTATGATAATCACTGGCTCCATTTCTTTCTCAAAAAAGCTTGCAAAAGATTATATGAAAAAGGCAAAATATGCCTTGCGACAATTTGAGCCTTCTTATGCTCGATCACTTTTGTCTGTGATGACATCTCAACTAAGAAGCAATAAGTATTTTGCCGCTCTCAGGAGGTTCACAAATGAGTAATGAAACCTGGTGGGATAGACATCGAAAGAAAGTGCATGTTGGCTTTGAGGTTTTATCTGTAATCATATTTTCCTCCGCTGCATGGGCATTTACTAACAAGGTTTATCTTACAGTCGCAAGTGCATTCTTTGGTCCCTTCCTTATTCGCTCAATTGTTAACATGGCAGATTTTAATGTGATGTATCCAAAGATGAGGGAGCATATTGTTTCAGTCTTAGGTTCGCTTAAGGATGTTGCCTTCTTCCTTGATGAAGCTCACCGATTGGATGAAGGCAAGAAGCGTTTGAGTGTCAGTTTGGCCAATACGAGCCTCAAGAGTCTTACAGAAAAAGGGTTCCTTGAGGTTGATGTTGACTATTATGCCTTCCTTGATCATATTAAGGACCTAGGCAGGGAAACGAATGTCAAAATCTTTGGAACCGCTGTAATTCGCCAACCCATAGAACATGCAATGGATACTTTCAGCAAGAACTATCTGAAAGTATTACTTGAGAAGGCAGAGCGTAGATTGGTCCGAGTTACAGTACTAAATGATAGAGATGTGGAAGGCGTTGTTGAAAGAGCTGTTGAAAATCTTCAGCAAGGTTCGGGGTCACCACCTACGACAGGTATTTATGATATCCCCGAGATTCAGTGGTGGGTTGCCTGGGCTAACCAGGTGTCCTATAGTACGCCTGATGAACGACAATTATATTTAAGGTTCAACGACAATTAAAATTGCGGGTCGACGACAATTAGAATTGAGGTTTCCGAACAAACAATAGATGATCCTGTGTTCTGAAAAAAATGACAAAGGAGGAC
>Ga0315545_1001136_pt1 | contig 26769 bp, 17 predicted proteins | sample SalMarSW160210MG_FD_203096 | JGI IMG/M metagenome (GOLD analysis project Ga0315545, IMG submission 203096) | Salt marsh sediment microbial communities from the Plum Island Ecosystem LTER, Massachusetts, United States - Salt Marsh Sediment SW1602-10 ...
GCCACAGCAGCATCCTCGTTTGCGTTCACGTACATCCCCAGGTGTGTCTGGGGTGCTAATGAGCGTTTCTACTTGGCTGGCATCGGCGTCGGCGGCAAAGGGGCCGGTGAAGTGAGAGACTTGACCCGGGCGGGCGGCAGGTTCGTGGCGCTCTGCGACGTCGATGGGACTCGGGCCGGCAAGACGTTCAAGGGCTTCCCTGACGCGAAGCGCTACAGGGACTTCCGTGTTATGCTCGAAAAGGAAAAAGGCATCGACGCCGTCACAGTAAGCACGCCTGACCACACGCACACGATTGCGTCCGTGATGGCCATGTCTTTAGGCAAGCATGTGTATTGCCAGAAACCGCTGACGCATTCGATCTACGAGGCGCGCGTAATGGCACAGGCGGCCGGGTATTACAAGGTGCAGACGCAGATGGGCAATCAGGCGCATGCTGGAGAGCCGATTCGTCGCGCCGTAGAGCTGGTGCGCGCGGGCATCATCGGTCCGGTGCGTGAAGTACACGCATGGACTAACCGTCCGATCTGGCCGCAGGGACAAACCGCGCTGGAAGAGCGAAAACGCCTCGCCGGCAAGCCCAAACCGGCTGACCTGGACTGGGACCTCTGGCTCGGCCCGGCGCCGATGCGCACGTATAACGCCTGCTATGTGCCGTTCAAGTGGCGCGGCTGGTGGGACTTCGGCACCGGCGCGCTCGGTGACATGGCTTGCCACATTATGGATATGCCGTATTGGGCACTCGATCTGGGCTCGCCACTGACTGTCGAAGCCGAATCCGGCGGGAAGACCACGGAGACCGGTCCTTACTGGTCGACCATCACGTATCAATTCGCCGCGCGCGGGTCGGTTGGTGGTGGCAAGCTCGGCGGCGCGGTTGGCCCAAAGGCCGCGGTCGAGCAGCCCGCAGTGAAATTCATCTGGTACGACGGCAGTAAGGATGGCAAGCAGAATGCGCCGTACGACCTGCTGGAGAAGGCGACCGAAGAGGCCAGGAGGACCAGCGCAGGCAGTCAGGTTGCCGAGACCAGGGGCGAGAGGAAAAAAAGGAAAACGCCTGCCGCCATTGAAGACCCGAAGCGTTGGGACATGATTCTTGTCGGCGAGAAGGGAATGATGTTGTTCAGGCGAAGCTCGACCGACTGGGTCGTTACGCCTGGCCGCCGCCTCGAGCAGTTCGCCGACGTCCCGAAGACCATCCGCCGTGTGTCCAACGAAGATGTGGAATGGATGGAGGCTTGCAAAGGGGGACCCAAACCGCTATCCAGTTTCGACTACGCAGGCCCGTTCACCGAAATGGTGGTGCTGGGCACTCTGGCCGTGCGTCTCGGCAAAAAGATTGAGTGGGATGCCGAGGCTTTGAAGGCGACAAATGCCCCCGAGGCCGACGAGCTCATCCAGCGTCAGTACCGAAAGGGCTGGGACCTGACCGTACCGACGGCGGTGTCGCGGGTCGGTTGAACCAGTCTTTTCCAAGTATTCATCCACCTCGGAGGCTACATGTATGAGTGGATTCAGGGTGAGCTGGGAAAGCTCGGTATCGCAATCTCCGAAAACTGTGTAACAAATATCCACCATCCCCAAAGCCTTCGGCTTTGAGGCTACTACTCAACCGTGGGAATGACAGGCCGGCTGTTGTCATAGTATTTAAAAAAAGATTTGAACCAAATAAAAAATTCTTGTATTATCCCTATTAGGAATCAGGCTTATTTGTTCGTAAGAAGCGGTCGCAGATACATTTTATAAGACGTAATCTCGGATACATGAATGAAAAAGTTCTTTTCAGCTCTGCTTGTTCTTTTAATAGTTGCGTTGATCGGCTGGCAAGCATACACACGAATCACCGCCTCTGCCAATAAGAAGGGCCTCAGCCGTTCGGCTGCCCCGGTGGCTATCGAGACAAGACCGATTCGCAAAGATGTAATCAGGGATATTGGAATTTTTACCGGGTCTCTGCTACCGAAGTCACAGTTTATTGTCGCACCCAAGGTGGCCGGCTGGCTTAAAAAACTCTTAGTCAATATCGGTGATGCAGTTCAACAAAATCAGGTGATAGCAATCCTGGATGACGAAGAATATACCCAGCAGGTACAACAGGCCCGGGCCGAATTACAGGTCGCCAAGGCAAATGCCGAAAACTGTACCAGCGACCTTGACATCGCCAAACGTGAGTATGAAAGGGCAAAGGCGCTTCGTGAAAAAAAGATTGCCTCCGCTTCGGAGCTGGATGAATCCGAGGCCGCATTTAACGCCTGCCAGATGAGACTCAAAGTCTCACTCGCTCAGGTGGCTCAAAAGGAAGCGGCTCTAAAAACTGCTGATGTTCGACTTTCCTATACCAAGGTTCAGGCGTTCTGGGAAAACGGTGATGAGCCAAGGGTTGTTGGTGAAAGATTTGTGGACGAGGGAGCGCTGCTGCAGATGAATGAGCCCATTGTTTCCATCCTCGAAAACAACCCATTGACCGCAGTGGTTTACGTCATTGAAAGGGACTACCAAAAAGTCGAGGTGGGTCAACAGTCTATTGTCACCACTGATGCTTATCCCGACAAAACTTTTACCGGCAGTGTTATCCGCATAGCACCGCTTCTCAAAGAAAGCTCCCGTCAGGCCAGAGTTGAAATAGAAGTCCCGAATCCTGACCAGCTGCTCAAGCCGGGAATGTTTGTAAGGTCCCGAATCGAGTTTGCCAGGCATGATAACGCCACATTGGTTCCGTTCGCTGCTCTGGTCAGAAGAGAGGACAAAGAAGGGATTTTTATTGCCGAGGCGAACAATCTCAAGGCTCGTTTTGTTCCCGTAACAACAGGCATCATAAACGGCGAATTAGCTGAGGTAATAGAACCGAAAATTTCAGGTTTGGTGGTCACTTTGGGTAATCATCTTCTCGAGGATGGCTCAGATATTATAATATCCGAGAAGAAGGACTCGGAAAAGGTTCCCCAAAATATGGACATTAAATCTAATTCGGCGTCAGTCAATACGAGGTCAGGAGATTCGCGATGAGAATCTCACGCTTTGCTGTCCACCGCCCGATATTCACGATTATGGTGGTTTTGATTGTAGTCCTCCTTGGCACTATCTCGCTATTAAGACTTCCTATCGACCTTATGCCGGATATTTCATACCCGACTCTCAGCATTTCCTGTGCTTACGAAAACGCCGGCCCTGAGGAAATCGAGGAGCTTATCACGCGTCCAATCGAAGAAGCCATGAGTGCTGTGCCCGGAGTGGATGAGGTAACCTCCGTTTCCGTCGAAGGCCAGGGCACCGTTCGGGTAACTTTCAGCTGGGGGACTGATCTTGACGCCGCCGCAAATGATATTCGTGACCGTTTGGATCGGATTATTGATCATCTACCGGATGATTCCGACCGACCCACACTTCGAAAATTTGACCTTGCAAGCTTCCCAATCTTAATTCTTGGCGCCTATAGTAACCTCGATCCCGTCCAGACCCGGCAGATTATTGAAGACCAGGTAAAATATCGCCTCGAGCGCGTGCCCGGTGTGGCCGCCGTTGATATATATGGAGGTCAGGAGCGTGAGATTCACGTTAATCTCGACCCGGCCAAGATAAATGCTTTGGCCATATCGCTCGACGAGATTATGGGGCATATACGCGCGGGAAACGTAAACGTTCCGGCGGGCACCATCGAAAGGGGAAATCTGGAGGTTACTATCAGAACGCCCGGCGAATATACCGACCTTACGCAGCTACAGGACACTGTAATAGCGATTCGGCAGGGTGTGCCCATTCAATTGAGGGAAATCGCTTCCGTAGAGGATTCCTGGCAGAAGATTACAAGGATTGTCCGAGTTAACGGCATGCCGGGTATGCGGCTCTCGGTCAATAAACAATCAGGAAAAAATACCGTGGAGGTCGCACGTGGTGCACTTGAGGAGCTTGAACGCATCAACCGCGATATACCGCAAATTAATATAACCTCTATTCTTGATACCTCTGATTATATCAAGCGCTCCATCAAAAATGTGGGCGCTTCTGCAATTTATGGAGGAATATTGGCCGTAATCGTGCTGCTTTTGTTTTTACGCAACGTGCGAAGCACCATTGTTATTGCGACCGCCATTCCGGTCTCAATCATAGCAACTTTTGCCTTGTTGTATTTCGGTAGTCTTACTCTCAATATCATGACACTTGGCGGATTGGCTCTTGGAATCGGCATGCTCGTTGATAATGCAATTGTCGTTCTCGAAAACGTCTTTCGAATGCGGGAATCCGGCGACTTGTTGGAGCATGCCGCCGTCAATGGCACTGAAGAGGTCACAAATGCCATCATTGCAAGCACACTGACTACAATGGTTGTCTTTTTGCCGCTGGTCTTTATGAGAGGCATGTCCGGCGTGATGTTCAAACAGCTCTCAATCGTGGTCAGCTTCTCGCTTCTATGCTCCCTTGTGGTAGCGCTGACGGTGGTGCCGATGCTCTCTGCACGTATTCTTCCTGCTTCTTCAAAAGATGCACAGTTTAGGCAAACGTTCGGAAGCAGGATATTCGAAATTAGTGCACGATTTTTCAAACGTCTGGAAGACAGCTATAAAAGGCTCCTCCACCTTGCTTTAGATAACCGTTCCTTTGTTGTGGTTGTTGCGGGTTTAGTTTTAGCTGCAAGTTTGATGCTTATTCCATACGTGGGTGTAGAGTTGATGCCCAGTACGGATGAAGGTGAGGTCCGAGTCGATGGCGAAATGCAGGTCGGCACTCGTCTGGATTTGATGGACGAGAAATTTTTATTCATCGAGGAAATCGTTGACGACGCCGTACCTGAAATTCAAAACGTGGTTACAAGTGTGGGGGGCTCCCGATGGCGTGGAAGTGGTGGACATACCGGCAGTATTCGCATCTCACTGAAATCCCAGTCTCAGCGGTCGAGGTCAAGTGAGCAGATTACCGCCGAGCTGCGCCGCAAGTTAAGCAACATACCGGGAATGATTATTCGATGCCGCGCCGGACAGGGATTATTTATATTCCGTTTAGGCACCTCGGGAACCGACAAGGTTCAGGTCGAAGTCCGCGGCCACGACCTGCAGATGGCAGACGTGTTGGCCGCACAGGTCAAAGAAATTGTGGAATCAGTGGAAGGTATCACCGATGCCCGAATCAGCCGTGAATTAGGCAGTCCTGAAGAGCTGATTTTCATAGACCGCCAGAAAGCCGCCGATATGAATCTGACCGTTTCAAAGATCGCAAATGCCCTTCAAACTATAATCTCGGGAACAAGGGCCGGCTACTATCGCCAGGCTGGGGACGAATATACAATTCTTGTTAAGCTCAGAGAGGCCGAGAAAATGGACTTGAGAGACATTCTTGACCTTACCCTTGTCAGCTCCAACGGCCAGCCGGTTGTCCTTAGAAATGTCGTAAATGTAGCTCCTCAAAGTGGTCCTGTAGTAATTGAACGAAAGGACCAGGAACGCATCGTTAGCATTTCGGCTGACATTAGCGGAAGGGACATGGGCTCAGTTATCTCGGACATACGTGGACTACTGCGAGGTATCCCTGTACCGGCAGAATTTACTATCGCTTTCGGGGGTGATTATGAAGAGCAGCAGAAGTCATTTCGCGAGCTCCTGTTCAGCTGCGTTCTGGCACTGGTGCTGGTTTATATGGTGATGGCCTGCCAGTATGAGTCTTTACGTGACCCTTTCGTTGTGATGTTTTCGGTGCCGCTGGCCGCGATAGGAGTGATTCTGATGCTTTTCCTCACGGGTACAACTTTTAACGTTCAGTCTTTCATCGGATGTATTATGCTGGGAGGAATTGTCGTCAACAATGCAATTCTTCTTGTTGACCATACCAACCTGCTGCGTCGCAAAGCCTCTATGCCGATTCGAGACGCTATAGAAGAAGCAGGCCGAAGACGCCTGCGGCCGATTCTTATGACTGCAATGACAACTATTACTGCCCTGGTACCTTTGGCCCTCGGCCTCGGTGAAGGAGGCGAAGCTCAGGCCCCCATGGCAAGAGCCGTCATTGGAGGTTTGCTAAGCTCAACATTGATTACCCTCGTATTTGTTCCTGTTGTCTATTCTATTTTTGAACGCCGCAGCTTTGGCGGAACATCCGGTGGTGAAAGTGATATGGAAAATATTTCAGATTAATGGCGATTGAAAAAGTGTTTGTAAAAAATTCAACCACAATATTTTGTGGCATAATATTGTTTATCAAGGCTGTCTTGCTGTCCTCATGCTTGTCAGTCGATCCGGAACCCTACTCTGATTATATCGGGCCCGCGACTGGAGGTGATTTACTAAAGGACCAACAAAAGCTTCCGGTGCATAAACCTGTTGACGCAAACAATACTACTATAACGAAAGGTCCTCTCGAAATAGGTATCCAGAAGGCGATTCTTCTCGCTATGGAAAACAACCGGTCGCTTGTTGTCGAAAGAATGAATCCTGAGATAAGCCGTACGTTTGAAAAGGAGGAGCTTGCGGTCTTTGACCCAGTCCTTGATGCCGAAGTATCCAACAGTAGATCTGTCGCTGATAGACTCACCCGTGCAGTTTCCAGCGCTGAAAGTTCCATCTTAGACTCCGTTACAGGCTCGGTTTCGCTGGGCAAACTTTTGCCCACCGGCACAGCTCTTGAGCTTCAGGGTAGTACAAGTTATACGGACATATCTCTATATAGCGATACATTCACAGCCACTCGTCTTGGAGTCAGTGTTACCCAGGCGCTTCTGCAGGGGATGGATATACGTGCTAATTTGGCACGCGTAAATCAGGCCAGAATCGAGGCGCTTATATCAGAGTATGAGCTTCGTGGTTTTATGGAGATTCTCGTAGAAAATGTTGAATCAAAGTTTTGGGACTATGCCCTCGCTCAAAGGCAAATTGAAATCTATACCAACTCACTCAATCTCGCCGAAAAACAGATGGACGAGGTTCAGGAACGAATCAATATTGGACAACTTGCCGAGACCGAGCTGGCTGCTGCGCAGGCCGAGGTCGCACTCAGGCGGGAAAACCTCATAAATGCAAGAAGTGACCTTGCCAAGGAACGTTTGAATCTGCTACGGCTGCTGAACCCGTCAGAGAATGTTAATTGGAACAGGGACATCATTCTTGAATACGAGACTTCGCTGCCCAGCATCGAGCTTGACAATGTCGAACAGCACGTCCAGGTTGCGCTGAAGATGCGTCCAGACCTGAATCAGGCCCGGCTACAGATACAACAAGGGGAGCTGGAAGTGATAAAAACCAAAAACGGGCTGCTTCCTAAGATGGATTTCTTTATTGCTTTTGGCAGGACAGGCTATGCGGATACCTTCAATCGTTCCACAAATAATATATTCGGTGATAGTTACGATGTTACCGGCGGTCTTATATTCGAATATCCTCCGATAAGTCGAGGCGCTCGTGCCCGGCATAGTCGGGCTGTTATCAGCAGGCAGCAGCTGCTTGAAGCCTTAAAAAATCTCAACCAGCTTGTACAGGTCGACGTTCGCTCTGCTTACATTGAGGCGACTCGTGCACGCGAACAAATTGCCGCAACGGCCGCTACTCGTAATTTCCAGGAGGAAAAACTCCGCACCGAAACCGAAAAGTTCCGGGTGGGCAAATCCACTTCATTGCTCGTTGCCCAGGCCCAGAGGGACCTTCTTGCCAGTCAGATTGCCGAGATACAGGCCTTCGCTAATTATCTAAAGGCCCTGGTTGCTCTTTACAAAATGGAAGGCTCGCTGTTGCAGCGCCGGGGCATTTCGGCACCGGGTATAAAACCCGTCAGTCTCGACAGCGAAAAATAATGTGATTATGATCTAATTAGTATCTTTTGCGGAAAACGAAAATCAACGATGTCACCCCTGCGAAACCTGTCCTGAGCGAAATCGAAGGAGCAGGGGTCAAAAGCGAAAAACTGGATTCCTGCCTTCGCAGGAATGACAGAGTCAGGTAATCAGCAATCAATAAAGGGTCTGTTGAAAAAGCCGAGATTGCTTCGTCATTACATTCCTCGCAATGACGCAAAGTGCGTTTTCATGTCATTGCGAGCGATTCGAAGAATCGCGCGGCAATCTCAAAATGTTCATTTAGAACTTTGGCAACAGGCCCTAAATAGAATTGTTATAACTTTAACACATTGGAAATATCAAATAATCCTAATCACAGCTTTTTCATCATACAGTCTCGGCCATCTGCATATCGTGCATATAGATTTCCTCAAGGTCGGCATGTTTGAAGTCCTGTTTCTTCCGAACGGCAACCAGACGTCCCTGCTTCATAATGCCCACCCTGTCTGCTATGAGCTTGGCTCGGAATATATCATGGGTAGTCATCAAAATGGCTTTGCCCTGCTCCCGTAATCGGCGCAGTTGAGCCAGGAATTCCTGGGCGCTTGTGGGGTCGAGCCCGCTCGTTGGCTCGTCCATCAGAATAGCCGGGGGGTCTTTTAGCAGTGCAATGGCAATACCCAGCTTTTGGCGCATGCCCTTCGAGAAATTCTTCAACCTCATTCTCAAGGCTTTTTCCGGCAGACCCACGGTGCGCATTACATCGTCATAATCCTTCTTTTTAAGTCCAGTTTTGCCGGCCAGCTCTGCAAAGAACGCCAGATTCTGCCTTGCCATGAACATCCCGTAAAGCTGCACATTCTCAGAGACATACGAGACATACTTTTTGGCCTCAAGAGGGAACTTGTTGCAGTCGTGACCGTTGATAAAGGCATGGCCGCTGGTCGGTGGGATAAAGTCCAGCAGGATATTGATTGTGGTGGTCTTGCCGGCCCCGTTGGCGCCCAGCAGGCAGAATATCTCACCCTGCTCGACCTTATAAGTGACATGGTCCAGGGCCAAGACATCATCCTCATACCGTTTTGTCAATTCATTAATCTCAATCATTCTTTTTTATCCTTTCGTGTGAAAAGTTAATATTCTTTGATTTAAACAGTCCTTTTCTTACCGCACGTCATATCTCATGAATCCCGCAAACGCTGCGGCAAAAAACACGACATTAAACAAAACGAGTATCCCCCAGTAAGGCAGCACTTCGCCTAATTTGTATTTCAACGGCTCCTCTTTGAACACAAAACGCGGCCGGTCACTAACGTCCAAAAAATACTCTTCATCAATTGCCGGATTCTTTTTTCTCGCACCGCTTATTTTCTCTTCCGCATACGATACAAACTGCTCTTCATATTCGTTTTTAGTCCGTTCAAAGTACTTTAAGTTTCGCAGGCCTGTACCTGTCAAATCTCTGGCAACATAAACAAAATTTGCAAAAGGTGAAATGCAGGCCAGGTTTTTAGCGAGCTTCGTTTGCATAGCAACTTTTCTATGCAGGTTTTTCGCAATCTTATCAAAGCCTGCTTCCTTCACGATACGCCTAAATTCTTTCATTGCCATTTCAAACTCCTGACGGAATGAATCCATCATGGCCTTGAACTTAGGATCGGCTTCTGCTCGCTGCTGGGCCGCTTTTTGTTGTGTAGAGCTAGCTTCTCTACCAAGAAAGAACCATGTACCAATGCCTCCGTATTCCATTGATTCGAATTCAGAAAATAGTCCGTCATATTTGAGTTTGAATCTTTTTGCAGCCTCGTTCATATGTTTCCGTGCTCCTTTAAGAGCAGGATACTTAATTTCATCCTGCATCCTTTCAGTTTCTTTAATCGACGGAATACGACAAAGCTGGGCAGAGATATAGGTGCATACATTGGGAATCACCAGAATCAGCAGTACCCAAAGGAAAAGACAATTCAGGATCGAAGTAGAAGAATATCTGGAAAATGTAGATACCATAAGCCCCAAAAGATAAAACAATGTAATGAAAATAATAGAGGCTGCGGTCAACAGAACAAGTTCTGCCCATGCGGAGCCATCCCACTGGATAGCCGGATTTACTGAAATATAAAGTACGCCAACCAGAAGTGATAAGATAAATGGTATTATCAGGCTGGCGATACCTCCGATAAATTTACCTAAAAGAATATTTGTTCTGGATATGGAATTGGATATCACTAATCTCAACGTACCGTTCTGTCGTTCCCCGGCTATGGCATCGTGAGAAAACAACATCGCCAGCAAACTCATAATAATCGTCACAATAAATAGAAAATCCAGAGGAGGAAAGAGTATTGGCAGCGGATTATCATCAAAAGACCCCACATTCTCGTTGCCTTGAATGCCAACGATTAGCGGCCGAAACCGTTCAGGCGGCTTCTGTGTACGAACCATCCCTAAAAGTCGGTCGAATTCAACTGGAGCGTAATTATCCAGGATTTCATCCTCTAAGTTTACCCTGGCGTTGTAGTCCTTCATCTCCTGCCGGTAATCATGTGCCAAAATCATAATGCAGGCGATGGTGATAATGATGCACAAAACAAAGCCAACTATAAACCGCAAATCGAGGATATTGTTCAAAAACTCCTTTGCAATAATTGTTTTTAACATGGTTTTTTCCTTTAATTATAATTATCGCACGTCGTATCGGAGGAAAGCCACATGCGCTCCTGTGAAAAACAGTATGTTAAACAAAATGAGAATTAAAAAATTACTCAGGCCTCCCTGGCCTAAAATCTCTTTGACCGAACTTCGCTGGTAATTGAAAATCGGAGGTTTGCTCTTTTCATCCCTATTCTCATTCGTATACCAATCAATTAATAAGATGTTCCTGTATTGCAAAACCGCCCTTTTCAACCTTCGTTCTTCTGCCATACCCGTTCCCATAATATCCGTTGCCAGGAAGGTAAATGCAGCAGCCGGGGAAAATCGGGTGATATTTTGAGATACTTTTACCAGTCTATTGAAGCGGTTGCGATAATCTTCGTTTAAATTATCGATTTCCGCCATCATGCGTCTAATAATGATGATTTCCTGACGCCTATAATCATCCACCTTGCGGAACTCAGAGTCCCCCTTAATCCGGTCTCGTCTACGTTCTAATTCGGTGAGCTCAAAGTTCCCCTTAATCCAGTTTCGTCGATGTTTTAATTCAAGGTGCTGAACGGTGGGAATTTCGACAAGCTGACGGGCCAGGATATTGCCAAGATTCGGTATCAGAAAGACGAGTATAGCCCAGACAAATAAAGAGATGAACAAAGATGTGGAAGAACGATGTGTAAGGCACGAAATTAAAAGTCCCAGGGAAAAGAAAACGGCTAAATATATCACCCCGCTAAGGAGGAACAGCCCCAGCTTTGCACAATCCTGGGCGTTCATATCTACCATAGGTGATAGGGTCACGTAAGTTGTGCCTAAAAGCACAGCAATAAAGAAAGGCAGGATAAAGCTAATAAATCCACCGATCCATTTGCCGATAACCAGAATCGGCCTTTTCAGCCTGTTGCTTAGCGATTGCCGCAGTGTCCCTGTCTCTTTTTCACCGCAAATTATGTCAAAGGCAAAGAGCATCGCACAAAGAGACAGTATGACCTTGATGATATACAGCAGGTCCGGCGCTGTGAAAAGCTTGAAAAGATCGTTCACCGACTTCTGTTTTTTGTTGCTGATCTCGATTCCCTCAGGATCGATTACAAAGGAGCGGCATAGATTCTCGTCCAGGCCCTTTGTGAAAATGCCCAAAGGTGTTGGCGGAATAATTTCAACATTATCACCGGATTCGGCCCGCAAGATGTCATGATTTTCCATGGCCAGGTAGTAATCGCGATACATAACGAATATGCTGATGAGAATCAATATTGTGGAAAGAATAGTTATGATCGAAAACTTATAACCCAGAAGGTTACTAAGTATTTCTTTTCTGATTATCGACTTTAGCATTGTTTCTTTCCTTTCTTAGCGCACATCGTATCTGGATTGCTTTGCCCCTGTAAACTCTTGCCGTTCTGTTTATTAAGACGGTGGGGGTATCAATTTGTTAACCCGAAATTTTCCATTTTCTGTAAAAAATGAGCAGTTTTGATGCAAAGTGATAAATAAAGTTGCGCGAAAATGATAGCATTATCGGTTTGTGACTGAAGAGGCAACGTGGCTCGGCATACGTGGTTGGCCAGTTCCCAATGAACATCTCTGGATGTGTAGCTCTCACTTTTCTTCTTGCAGGGGTCTACGGCAAACATATAATATCTTGTAAGTCGTATAGTTGAGACCAGGTCTCTGATAGTTTCGAGGAATTTAATATGTGGCGGAGAATTCTCCATTTCTTTCGTAAGCCAACGCAGAGCGATAACCTCCTGGCCGAGTTCGAAGACACTTTAATGCTCATAGTTGATCCTGAGCAGCTAACCAATAATTTGCTTAGCAAGCTCAAGGAGCTGATAAGTGTGGAAAAAGCCTTTGTATATCTTGTAAATCAGAGTGAGTCGTCTCGAACTATCTTTCTGGTGGATAGGGTCTCTGAAGGTGCATCCCGGCTGCCGAATCTCACCATTAATAGCAGAATAGCACAATGGTTCCGTGCAAATCGTCAAATCTTATTTTTTGACAGCGACAAAGAGGTGATAAACTATTTGAGCTCAGAGCTTCAACCGTTTCTGGATTTGTCTGTTAATCTGGCTTTCCCTCTTATTTCGATGGATAGATTAATTGGCATAGTGTTTCTGCATATAGGTCAGGAGCCGCTGAATAAGATTCAGATTGCAAATTTGCAAGTGCTCGGCAAACAAGCCGGTTTAGCGTTTGAAAATGCCCTTCTTTTCAAGGAGCGCTTACGCCAGAATGAACGAATGTTCCGCGCCGAGCAATTAGCCACAATGGGCCAGTTTGCTGCGGGGATCGCGCATGAGCTTCGAAATCCCCTGACGGCGATTCGCAGCACGATACAGTACCTTGCGGGCGATTTTGCTGGAGACACGGACCAAAGGAAACTCGCTAATGACATATTGGATGAAGTCGATAGGCTCAATAATATTGTGGGTAATCTACTTTCGCTTGCCCAGCCTGCTGAGAGTAACCCGGAAGAGATAGATATTCCTCAGGAAATCGAACACTGCCTGAATTTCATTAAGGCTAAAGCTAAAAGTCAGAATGTCAAGTTACAAACAGATTTCGAGAACAACCTCCCAAAGCTTACCTTCGACCCGGCCGAGTTACGTCAGCTGCTTTTGAATGTCGTGATGAATGCTCTGCAAGCTATGCCCAAAGGTGGAACACTCTCAATCAAAACTAATCAGTTGACGGAAGGAGGCCCCGGCTATACCTCAGGCTTCAACAGGCTGTTGATACGGGTTGAAGATGAGGGAGCCGGAATAGCCTCTGACCTGCATGACAAGGTTTTTGAGCCTTTTTTCACGACAAAAGCCGGCGGGACAGGTCTCGGACTGGCCATTTGCAACAGTATTGTCAAACGATATAATGGAGAAATCTGGGTAAAGAAAGCTAAAAGTGGCGGTACAGAAGTCAATATAGCATTGCCTGTAAGCTAAACACCGTTCTCTGGAGTCGAGTCACATGAAGAAACCCAAAGTGCTTATTATTGATGATGAGGCCGGCATATCTTCCATCTTGTCCACACTATTAACGAAGAACGGTTACGAAGCAGAGGTTGCCAATTCCGGTGAGTCGGGTCTTGATGTGTATGCTCAATTTATGCCGGCCGTTATTCTGTTAGACCTTAAAATGCCGGGAATCGATGGCATAAAGGTAATGGAAATACTTAATAAGCAGCTCAACGCCGACTGCAAAATTATAATAATGACCGCACACGGGGAGGTTCGTTCTGCAGTTGAAGCAATGAAGAAGGGAGCTTTCGACTATCTCGAGAAGCCTTTTGATAACGACGAGCTTCTGGCCATAATTTCTCGGGCAGTAGAGATGGTAACACTCAAACGGAGGGTCAAGCAGCTGGAAGACCAGCTGGAAGAGACCTACCGGTTTGAAAATATTGTGGGTGTCTCGGACAAGATGAAGTCAACGTTCGCTCTGATGCGAAAATTTGCCGCCACTGACGGCACGGTATTAGTCTGCGGCCAGAGCGGTACAGGCAAAGAGTTAATAGTTCGGGCAATTCATCAGGCCGGTAAACGTAAATCCGGGCCATTTGTTGTAATCAACTGTGGCGCCATACCCCCGAATCTTATCGAGAGTGAGTTTTTTGGTCACGAGGCGGGTTCATTTACCGATGCCAAAGAGCTTAGGGTAGGCAAATTTGAATCTGCTAACGGCGGAACTTTGTTTCTTGACGAAATCGCCGAACTGACTCTTGAAGCACAAGTGAAGTTTTTGAGGGTCATCGAGGAAGGGACTTTTTCTCGTGTGGGTAGTAACATGCCCATTGCGGTCGATGTCCGTGTAATGGCAGCAACGAACCGAGACCTGGCAACTATGGTTGAGGAAGGAAAATTCAGAGAGGACCTTTACTGGCGATTGAATGTTCTGAGCTTGAATGTTTGTTCACTGCGTCAGCGCAAAGAGGATATTCCAATACTGGTGGATTACTTCCTTGAGAGGTATGCTACACCGCTGGGAATAGAACAGCCTGCCGTTTCTGATAAAGCGATGGAATTATTGATGGCTTATGATTGGCCGGGCAACGTTAGAGAGCTGCAAAATTGCATTTATAGCGCGATGACGATTGCGAGCGGCCCGACCATTGAGCCTGCTGACTTGCCAAGGCGAATTTACCTTGATTCGGAGCCATCAGAAGTAACCAGTGTGTTATCGGGGCGAATATCACTCGCCGAGGCAGCCGCTCAGGCCACAGCGAAGGCTGAGCAGGAAGCGATTAACAAGGCCCTTTTGGAGACCGGGGGCAATCGTGAAAAGGCCGCTGAGCTGCTTGGCATCGGCAGGAAAACTCTTTACCGCAAGCTGAGACAATACGGAACAGAATAATTCACTCGTTTGATATTAGCGTGTCATTCGTGACCCAAGTGTGTCATTGATGACCCAAGTGTGTCATTGATGACCCACTGGACACCGCAGCGGCAGCATCTCTTAAAGGTATTTTTCACCTCTATCTCTTTTCAGCACGACGACTTACGAAAGCTGCACAGGATTATGCTTTCTTTGGCATGCTTTTTGCGAAAGTAAAACCATGAAATCAGCAAAGAGAATCAGGCGGCAAAAAAGTGAATTGGCTAAAGGATTTGTTGAAAGCCTATAGTCTTCATGGGCTTGAAACTGAGCAGAAGATAAAAAGAAATAGATCGCTAATATGCAAAAAGGCGAAAAAGCACAAAGCTATCATGAAACAGTGGAGAAGTTAAGTAGTTAAATTCAATCTTATCAGATTTTGAAAGGGCGGAATTATGAAGAAGTGGATTGCCATAGCTGTCATATTGATGTGCTGTCTTGTGTATGCAATTGTTAAACTTAGCATGTCAGAAAACCAAAACATGTCACAAAACCAAAAAGCGTATAAGCAGGCAGAAGAGACGCAAAGTGCAAAACAAATAAATGCTGACAACACTGATAAAGCAACACCCGAAGAAGGCTCCGGTTCCGCTGTTCCTGCTGTTCAGGTCGAAGCCGTTACAAAAGTCTTAAGCGAATTTCTAAGTGCCCTCAAGAGTGAAGATTATGAGCAGGCATGGAAGCTTACGTCGGAATTCTTCAAAAGTAAGCTAAGCTTTGAAAAATTCAAGAAGTTTGAGCCTGTAACGGTGAACCTCACCATACATCCGGAGTCTGCCATTAACATTGAGGGTCGTGTGGGATTACTTGTTACTCTCCCGTCTGAGGAACAAGGCATGTATTTTCTTTTCAATCAAGAAGATGGGCAGTGGAAATTATATGGTATGAAGCAATCTGCCCAGAACGTGGATACCCCGAAAGAATGATTCTCATAGTGGAAAAATTTATCGTTAGAGCGTCTTAATATACGTTATGTCAAAGATACGACCGCGTAAGAGGGATCCGACATGATTTGGAAAATTACTAAAAAGGAGTTCTTGCTGAACCTGATGAAGTTTAAGTTTTCGCTCGGAACATTGCTCTGCATCGTATTAGTGGCGGTATTCGACCCCGTCCTTGCAGATGACTATCAGCAGAGGTTGGCTGCCCAGACAAATGAACTGTTAGGCATAAAGCAGGATTAGTCCAATTATTACTTTTTACCGGCCCGGCGGCTCGGTGCCGGATGTGTTTGAAAAGTTAATTTTTTGAAAGGATTAAGCATATGTTGAATCGGCCTATACCAAGAAGTTTAAAGTTGGGGATTTTGGGACTAATCGTAATTGTTGTTATTGGCACTATCCCATTGCTGCTGATGTATCCCAGAACGTCCGACACACAGAAACAGTCTCGTGTGCATTCCGAGCCTATTATAATCGTGCCCGGGCTGGGAGTTGGTGATTATACGCTTGGAATGAGCAAGGACGAAGTGTTGAAAGGCCTGGGAGAACCAAAGGTCATTAATTATGAGGGAGAAAGGTACACTCTTAACAATCTACCGACAAAGTACTGCATGTACTTTGACGATATCATGTTTTACATCGTTGACGATTCAGTCAGCCGTATTTTCGTGTGGAGTAGTCCTTTATATAAATTAGCTGACGGCTTGGGAGTGGGTGACTCGGAGGAAAAGGTCAAACAAGCCTTTGGCAATGACTTCCATCTTAGGGAATTCGAGAAAGCAGAGTATGATGTTCTCACTTACGAGGACGAAGGTCTCACGTTTGACATCCGCAAGAAGGACAGGACGGTCATCCAGATCGCCGTTACAAAGAAAATTTCTCGTGGGCATGGAGACTCTTTGGTCAAGCCAATAATGCTCAGCGAGCAATCACCAGGGCCAATTACGTTTCCTAAGATAGACCGCAAGCCAAAGCCGGGTCGTTGGGGACGGGGTGAACTGGAATCTCTTCCGAAATATGACCCCGATTCGGGCAATCCATTCCAGGTAGATCTGCGGGGTTACGACTTGTCGAAGCTCGATTTACGGAATTCTATCGAGGATCTCATGTATGCAGAGTTCGATGACAGGACGGTCTGGCCGGCTCCCGATCGGATGCCCTCCGACTTCAACTGGCAAAAAATGATGGAACTGGGAAAGAATCCAGGCTTAGGCATACGAAGTTTGCACAAGAAAGGAATTACCGGTCGTGGAGTGAGGGTCGCAATAATCGATCAGCCGTTATTAGTTGACCATCAAGAGTATGTCGAACGTGTGCGTTTGTATGAGGAGATTGATTTACAGGGCGAAACGGACCCGTCGATGCATGGGGCTGCTGTTGCGTCTATTGCCGTGGGCAAAACAGTAGGAGTTGCCCCCTGAGGCAGAGCTTTACTATATCGCTCAGTATAATTTTGACCGGGACAAGGGAACTCCAACTTTGCGGTCCCTTGCTAAAGGTATTCACAGAATGCTGGAGATAAACGAGCAGCTCCCGAAGGATAAAAAGATTCGAGTCATCTCAATATCGAAAGGATGGATGCCATCGCACAAGGACTATAAGGTAATTACAGAAGCAGTGCAGAAAGCACGAGCTGCGGGCATGTTGGTAGTATGCTCGTGTGTTGAGTTAATCCACGATGGCTGCGGTTTTGGCGCGCTTGGTCGTTCGCCTTTGGCTGATCCAGAAGTTTTTGAATCCTATGAGCCAGGATTATTCTTGGCCAAAGCATTTCGGGCTCGTCGAATATTTCTTCCTGAATGCCATTTCTGGGCACCCATGGATTCACGAACAACAGCCAGCCCTACTGGTAGCGATGAATACGTCTTTTATAGGATAAATGGCGTTAGCTGGACTATCCCTTATATCGCCGGTGTTTATGCTCTGGCAGTTCAGGTAGATCCTGCTATAACACCTGAAAGTTTCTGGGCGTTGGCCGTGCAAACCGGACGTACCATCGAACTGAATTGCGATGGCAAGACGATGCCTTTGGGACCAATCATTGATCCTGTTAAACTGATTAGTTCGATCTCTGACGACGGAGCGGCAAGTCAACAAACGCAATCGAAGAATACTATCGTACCTGGGCAGCGGCAGCATCTCTTAAAGGTGTTTTTGGCCTCTATCTCTTTTAAAAACAACGACTTGCGATCGCTGCACAGGATCTGGCCTTTTTTGGCACGCTTTTTGCAAATACACCGGTTCAGCGAAGCAGATTAGGCACCAGGAAGTTAAATTTTGGGGATATGATATAACTTACGATAAAGAAAGGAAACACATGCTTAAGTCAATAATCAGAAAAGAGATACTTAATAACCTTCTCAGTTACAAGTTTTCGGTCATAACTATTCTTTCCACTATATTGATTCTCGTCAGCATATTCGTTATGTATGGCGATTACTGTCTGGCCCTTGATAATCATGACATCTTGCGGAAGGAATCCGGTGATAGTGTTGAAATTATTCCGCCAACACCATTGGGCATTTTCGCCAAGGGCCTGGACGAGAATCTATGCCGTTCCTGGCAATTACAGCCTGTTGGAGTCGAGATCAGCAGCGAAAGACAGAAGTCGCTGAACGATCTTTTCAAGCTTTTCACAGCGCCGGACCTGCTGTATGTCATCAAGGTGATACTGTCTCTTTGCGCTATGCTGTTTGCCTTTGACATAATTTGCGGCGAAAAAGAGAAAGGGACACTGCGGCAGACGATAAGCAACACTGTGAAAAGGCCGATTCTGATTTTTGGTAAATTTATCGGTGGATTTATTAGCTTTATCCTGCCTTTCTTTATTGCTGTGCTTTTAGGCACAATTTTCGTGACCCTGTCGCCTATGGTAGATATGAACGCCCAGGATTGGGCAAAGCTGGGGCTGTTCCTCCTAAGCGGCGTGATCTATTTAGCCGCTTTCTTCTCCCTGGGACTATTAATCTCGTGCCTTACACATCGTTCTTCCACATCTTTGGTCATTTCTTTGTTTGTCTGGACTATTCTTGTATTTCTCATTCCGAACCTTGGTAATATTCTGGCCCGTCAATTTGTCCAGATTCCGACGGCTCAGCAGCTTGATCTAAAACGTAAACAAATCATGAATAGGGCGCGTTTTGAATTGAAACGGATTCCCAAAACTCGACCGGATTTCGAAGAGCGTCAGAAGGCACTTCAACTTCGGGCTATGGCAGAAGGCGATAGATTAGACGAAGATTATCGCAACCGCATCAATAGTCTGGTAAAAGTATCTCAGAGTATCACCGGACTTTCCCCGGCCCCTGCGTTTACCTTGCTGGCAACTGACATTATGGGAACTGGTGTAGCAGAAGAACGAAGGTTGAAAAAGGCGGCTCAAAACTACAAGGACATCGTAGTCGAATGGTATACGGATGAGAATAGGGATAAAGGGAGCGAACCACCAGATTTCCACTTCCACTATCAGCGAAGTTCGGTCAAAGAGATTTTAGGCCAGGGAGGACTGAGTAATTTTTTAATTCTCATTTTGTTTAACATACTGTTTTTCACAGGAGCGTATGTGACTTTCCTGCGATATGATGTGCGATAATTTTAATTAAAGGAAAAAACCATGTTAAAAACAATTATTGCAAAGGAGTTTTTGAACAATATCCTCAATCTGCGGTTTATGATTGGTCTTGTTTTGTGCATCATTGTCACCGTAGCTTGCATTATGATTTTGGCCCATGATTACCGGCGGGAGATGAAGGATTACAACGCCAGGATGAACTTACAGGATGAAATCCTGGACAATTATGCTAAAGCTGACCGCCATCGACTTTTAGGTATGCTTCGTCCACAGAAGCCGCCGGAACGGTTTCGGCCGCTAATCATTGGCATTCCAGGCAACGAAGATTTGGGATTTTTTGATTATAACCCGCTGCCAATACTTTTTCCACCTCTTGACTTCTTATTTATTGTGACGATTATTATGAGTTTGCTGGCGATGTTGTTTTCTTACGATGCCATAGCCGGGGAACGACAAAGCGGTACATTGAGATTAGTGATATCCAATTCCATATCCAGAACAAAGGTTCTTTTTGGTAAATTCATAGGAGGTGCCGCCAGCCTGCTAATACCATTTATCCTGGCGCTTCTGGTCGGCGTACTTTATGTTTCGGTAAATCCGGCTATCCAATGGGATAGCTCGGCATGGGTAGAGCTTGCCTTATTAACCGCAGCTTCAATCACTTTCATCACGTTGTTTTATCTTTTGGGGCTTATGATATCTACGTTTTCTAAATACTCGGCCATCTCGATTCTGAACTGCCTTTTTCTTTGGGTACTGCTGATTCTGGTAATTCCCAATGTATGCCCCTATATCTCCGCCCAGTTTTGTGGTATTGCTTCGATTAAAGAGACTGAAAGGCTGAGTCGTGAAATTGAGATGCGTTCTATTGAAGCAGCACGGGAATATATGAAAGAAATTGTAAAAAAATTCAAACTCAAATATGGCACACTATTTTATGAATTTGAATCGATGGAATTCGGAGGCATTGCTGGCTTTTATCTTGGTATAAATGCCAGCCCTGAGCATCGAGAAGCAGCGAAGCAGCGAGCAGAAGCCGATCCTGAGTTTAAGGCCATGATGGATGCATTCCGTCAGGAGTATAAAAACCAAGATCTTATACGTAGCCGAGGAAAGGAATCTGATAAACTTTGGGAAGACCTGGGGACAAAAGCCGCCGTTCAAACGAAGCTCGCTAAAAACCTGGCCTGCATTTCACCTTTTGCAAATTTTGTTTATATTGCCAGAGATTTGACAGGTACAGGCCTGCGAAGCTTAAAGTACTTTGAACAGACTAAAGACGAATATGATGATCAGTTTCGGTCATATGCGGAAGAGAAAATAAATGATGCGAGAAAAAAGGACCCGGCACTTGAGGGCGAGTCTTTTTTAGACGTAAGCGACCGGCCGCGTTTTGTTTTCAAAGAGGAGGCGTTAAAAGACAAATTAAGCGAAGTGCTGCCGTACTGGGGGATACTCGTTTTGTTTAATGTCGTGTTTTTTGCAGCGGCGTTTGCTGGTTTTATGAGATACGACGTGAGATAAGAAATAAGGAAAATCTGGTATGGTCTGGAAAATTGCTAAAAAAGAGTTCCTGTTAGGCCTGATTATAAAAAAGAGAGATTGGATATTAACTATATGCAAATGTTTTATCTATGTGGTTCTTGATGCAGGAATTCGCCGGAGTATAAAAGGCAGATTCTAATTCAGAAACAATCCGAAAGGAAAAAAAATGATACGAAAAACCACCGCATTGGTTGTCATTTTAGGTCTTTCTGTTTGTGTTTTTTTACCCGTTAGCTTCGGTATTCCAACCGAGGAGAGGATAAAGCCCCGTGAATCAGCAGTCAATCGGGTGCTGAGTCTGGATGGGGAGGAGGCTTATGTGCAGGTTGCGGACTCGCAGTCGCTCCATTCGTTTACAAACGCAATTACAATTGAAGTCTGGCTCAAGGCGTCGTCGTTTTATGCAGAAAACGGGTACATTAATTCCATTATCCGTAAAAGCATCAATCAGGGTCTTGAAAATTTCTTTCTACGGTTTCGGAATGTCGCCGGCAAGCCGGCGGTGGAAATGAGTATAGGTTATGATATAGAGACAATGCGGGCTCCCGGTGAGTTTGCCGTAGGCACATGGTACCACCTTGCCGGCACTTTTGATGGAAGCACTATGACAGTTTTAGCAGATGGTGTCAGTATCAGAAGCAATAAGGTCTCCGGCCCACCGTATATCGATAAGTCTGACCTGTTCATTGGTAAAGGTGACCCGGAATTCAGTTTCGGGGAATACTTCCACGGCGAACTTGACGAAATCCGCATCTGGAATGTCGCCCGGTCGCCGGAGGAAATCAAGGCCGCCATGAGCACCCCCTTGACCGGAAAAGAAGAGGGTCTGGTCGCTTACTGGAATTTCGATGACGGCACAGCAAAAGACCTGTCCGGCCACGGCAACGATGGAGTTCTCAATGGAGATGCTCAAATTGTGGAATCTCCTCATCCGGCCTCACTTGCACCTCAGGAAAAAAAACCGTATAAGCTCGTTGCCTGGTGGAAGCTCGACGAAGCCGACGGCAACGACGTGGCTGATTCCTCCGGTAACGGCCGAGTGGGCAGGCTGTTCGGGAATCCGCAGTGGCGGCCTGCCGGCGGGAAGGTCGGCGGGGCCCTTGAGCTCGACGGCTATGGTGACTATGTCGAGATCAGCAATGAGTCGGCGTTCGATATTACGGGTGCAATAACCGTTGCTGCCTGGATCAAGGTCAACAGGTTCGAGAAGCGGTGGCAGACCATTGTTGCCAAAGGAGACTCGTCCTGGCGGCTACAAAGAACGGCCATGGAGGACACGCTCGCGTTCCACTGCACCGGGATTGAATCTATCTCAGGCGAATGGCCCCAGGGTATCGAAGGAAAAAAGAGCGTCAATGACGGCGAATGGCATCATGTGGTTGGTGTCTATGACGGGTCCACAGTATCATTGTACCTCGATGGAGTACTGGACAATTCGGGTCAAGCCTACGGTGCCATCCAGACGAATGACTTTGCCGTGAACATCGGCGAAAACAGTGAGCAAATTGTCCGCGAATGGAACGGATTGATCGATGAGGTCTGCATTATTGCTGGTGCGATTGATGCCAATATGGTCAATGCGTTCTATTCGGGCAAAGACCCTATGGCGGTTGCAGAGGAGGCGAAAACCGTCACCCCGGCACAAATCCAGGAAAAGCAATCCCAAGCTCGTAATAAACTCGTCGCCTGGTGGAAATTCGAGAACAACACCAACGAAAGCGCCGGTGCCAATCCTGGGACCGCACGTGGGAACCCAACCTATGTAGCTGGCAAGTTTGGCCAGGCAATCAGCCTCGATGGTGACGATTATGTGGACTGTGGCAAGCCGAGCTTGCTGGACTTCGGGACCGGCAATTGGACGGTATCCGCCTGGATAAAAACTACCCAGTCCGGCACAGACGATGGGAACGAACCGAACAGAGGGACTGTCTTCGCCAACGGAGGAGACGAAACCGGTGGAATACGTTATACATTGGCGGTGAACGAAGGACAATCGGGGATGATTACCTTGACCACGGATGACGACCTAAGCAAGGTACAAGCAATAAGCACGACTGTCGTGAATGATGGCGCCTGGCACCATGTCGTCGGGATGAGAAACGAAGGGACATTGGGGGTCTATGTCGACGGCGTATTAGAGAGAACCGAAATCCTTCCTGCCGGATATGACCTTTCCGGTTCATCCAGGCAAAATGCTTATATCGGGGTCATAGCGAACTACGGAGACGGCAGCCTGTTCAAGCATTTTGTCGGTCTGATTGACGAGGTTTGCATCTTCGCGTGCGCGCTCAATGCTAACAGTGTCAGCGCTCTATACTCAGGCCGGGACCCAATGAAGGTTGCAGAGGAGACGACAACCGTCCCCCTCGCACAAGCCTCGGACGAACAGCTCGAATATCCAATCAGCGGCAAAAGCAGCATGGCAACCACACTAATTTTGGTCCTGGGTCTGCTTGGTCTGATTGGAGGAATAGTACTTTTTCTCGTGAAATCAAGCATAAGAACATAAAACAAGAGGTGCCCTATGATTTGGAAAATTGCTAAAAAGGAGTTCTTGCTGAACCTGATGACGTTTAAGTTCGCTGTTGGGACGATACTTTGCGTTGTTCTGACGGCTGTATTTGTGCCTATCCTGGCAAAAGCCTACCAGGAAAGACTCAAAACCTATAGTGAGAACGTTGCCTATAACGAATCTGAATTGCATAAAGTTACGGTTTATAAGAATATTACACCCACAGTATACCGGCCGCCATCGGCGCTGTCGATCTTTAGCGAAGGACTTGAGAAGCAGCTCGGCAACTCCGCTACAATAAATTATAACGAGGTCCCTGAAATAAGTGCATCGGCGGCCAATCACTACCTGTCAATCTTTTCAATCTTTGATGCATCACTGATTTTCAAGATTGTCATAAGTGTCCTGGCTTTGCTCGTAGCGTATGATACGATATCCGGCGAAAGGGAGAGTGGGACGTTGAGGCTGATATTGGCAAACAGGACGGCTCGCCATGAGGTGCTATTGGGTAAGCTGCTGGCTGGGCTGGTAACCTTGATTATTCCTGTCACAATCGCCTTTATCCTGGGGCTGGTCATTCTGTTATCTTTTCCAATGGTGGATTTGGCCGGTTCAGATTGGATTCGCATCGGATTTATGTTTCTTTCCTCGTTAGTGTTCATCGCAGCGATGTACAATTTGGGGCTGCTATTTTCCTGTCTGGCAAGAAGGTCCGCTATCTCCCTTGTATTCGGATTGTTTATGTGGATAATCTTTGTGGCGGTGATTCCTAACGGGAGTGTCTATTTGGCCACCCAGATTTTACCCGTTGAGTCGGAGGACAAGGTCAACGAGCAGATCGCCTTGCTGCGGAGAGACGCCCAAAGGGAATTCATAAGGGAGTTCCGGAATTCCGGCCGGAGTTTTCAGCCCGGCTCCAGTCGGAACGACAAGTCTGGTAAAGGCGGCTTTGGGCATGGCTACGTTCGGTCCTGCAATAAGGCCTTTATGGAAAACAATCTGATACAGTATGGCATCGGAGTGCCCATTGAAATCAAATATGCCGATAAGTACTCGGAGGTAGAATATGGCCGTCTCCGAAGTCTGTTCGAGCAGACACGTCTTGCCGACAATCTTTCGCGAATCTCGCCGATTTTTCTATATGAGAACGTAATGTCTGCACTGGCCGGGACCGACATGGCCAGCTTTCGGTACTTCATCGACGCCGTCAAGCCGCACCGAAATGACATCATCGAGTACATGCGGTCTCGAACCGACAACTTCTCTTCATCGTCTTTTTTTACACCCTGTACTATGGAAGAGACGGAGATGTCGCCAATAGTAGACGACGATGCCCCTCCTCTTGACCTGCGTGACCTGCCACGGTTCGTTTATAAGGCTGACATTATTGGAAGTCTGCGCAGGGTCATTCCCGATTTAGCGCTTCTGGTCTTTGGGAATGTACTGTTTTTTGCTTTGGCCTTTGTAGCCTTCTTAAGATACGACGTAAGGTGATTTAACATCAATACAAAATGAATTGAAATGTATTTTTATCCAAGCATGGGAGGCCTAATATGATTCGTCAGATTATACACAAGGAAATTCTGGAGAACATTTTGAGTTTTCGTTTCATTCTTTCACTGGTGCTGATAATCTTGCTTTTTGCTGTGAGCGGATTTGTCTTTGTGAGCAAATATCGGCAACAGTCAAGTGATTACTGGGAAAAGACAAACGAGAATCTGGAAGGCTTGAATGGACAAACGGGCCAGCTTTTCAGACTGGCATTCTATGAACAGAGCATCTGGAGAAAACCAAAACCGCTTACTCTGTGTACCGAGGGATTTGAAAAATCTCTCCCGAATCGTTTTACGTTCGACTTATTCAGCAGCGATTTGCCCGAAATAAAAGGCAGGGGCAACTTTACCCTTTCCCATTTCAGCAGTATTGACTGGGTGTTCATAATTTCTATGATTCTGAGCTTTCTGGCACTGGTTTTTACCTACGACAGCATCAGCGGCGAGAAAGAAGATGGAACACTGCGTCAGATGCTGGCAAACACAATCCCAAGGTATGAGGTGCTCTTAGGTAAGTATCTTGGCGTTTTGTTAACCATAGGAATCCCTTTACTTATTGGCCTGCTGGTCAGCCTTATCATTGTGGTATCTTCCAACGTTGCTGTCATTAGTGGGTTGGATTGGTTAAAAATTTTCACCACTGTGCTCTTGTCTTTCCTGTATCTTTCCATTTTCATTTTATTGGGGATGTTTGTATCCAGCAGAACAGCCCACCCGGCCAATTCCATGGTTATGCTTTTATTAATCTGGGTCGTGCTCGTCATTCTTATACCGAGCTTTGGGAGAATTATATCAGAGGTGTCCGGCAGGGCACCAAATCCTGTAGAGTTGGAGAGAAGGTTGGGCGAAATCTCGGCCGAGATGTGGGAAAAAAGCGAGAGATTTGGGGAAAGGGCGGGCTACATGTCTCCTAATCCTGACGCTCCCGGTAATAATCCGCCTGCAAGGGCCCGGCTCAGAAACGCAGAGACAAATGCCAAAAACCAGGCTCGTGAAGACCATCACAACAAAATGATTGCACAGGCGCTCGTTGGCCGCAATCTCACATGCGTGTCACCGACCGTCATCTACCAGCGCACCTCTGAAGCCGTTGCAGGCACAGGGATTAACCACTGCGTAAATCTTTATCAGCAGATCAAACAATATCAAACCGGCTTAAGGGACTATATACGCACCAAAGACGCCGAAGACCCTACTAGTCTGCATTTAATATTCCCGGATGGAGCATGCGCGCAGGCTTGGAGAACAATCTCTCATAATCCTGTAGATTTCGGCACCGTGCCCAAATTTCAGGAGCGGGACCTTGCGCTTGGCCAGTCTCTAAAATTAGCCATCTGGGACATTGGACTATTGGCGCTATTCAACTTGGTCTTCTTTGCAGCGTCTTTTGTGTCATTTTTGAGGTATGATGTGAGATAAGAAGGGAAATACGAAATTCAAGTCCCGGCGTGCCGGGAAAATGTTAAATTCAGAAAGAGAGAAAAATGGAAATTAGGCAAACCTACAGAGTTGTGTTTTTGACGGCCGTCGTATTGTGTTGGTTACATTTGGGACAGGGCGATGCTCTTGCGGACAAGAAGCTTGACCCTTCACTTGTGCAGATTGAGCAACGCCTCGAAGAAGAAACTAAAATGGGTCCTTCGGAGCCTAACTCGCTTACGTACCTACGGGCAGTTGGAGAACGCCCGGCGCGAACCGTATCACCCAGACAGATGGAAGCCAAACGCGTGCTGACTCTCGAAGAATGCCTGCAATTAGCCTTCACTAACAGTAACGAAATCAATCAAGCGCGCCAGCAAATACTTTACGTAGGAGGAAGTAAGCTGGTTAAAAATTCGAGGTTTTTGCCTACTATTGAGCTAATCAGCCAATAC
>Ga0315545_1001137_pt1 | contig 26765 bp, 26 predicted proteins | sample SalMarSW160210MG_FD_203096 | JGI IMG/M metagenome (GOLD analysis project Ga0315545, IMG submission 203096) | Salt marsh sediment microbial communities from the Plum Island Ecosystem LTER, Massachusetts, United States - Salt Marsh Sediment SW1602-10 ...
TTTCATCCGGGCAAGGTCGTCCTTACCGAGAAGAAAAGGAGTCTGCGGATCGACGACACCCGTCATGAAGTCCACGTATTTTCTCTCTGTGGGGCAATCCGTGTTGCTGACGACAATGGACTTGGCCAGCCAAAAGAGAGAGAAGCCCACAATCACTACGCAGACTATACCGAGGAATGCAGACAGTATTTTATGTCTCTTGAAGAAACCCATTCAAATACCTCCCTCACGTTCCGAAATACCAGTGTTTTGGCAAAGCAAGGTTGTGTTTCCCTTGGATAATCAAGAAACTTTGGCTTTCTCCGCATCCCGCCTTGTGCATTGCTCACCCCATTCCAAAGTGGCTGGGGAAGAAGGATTCGAACCTTCCCTTACGGATCCAGAGTCCGCTGTCCTACCGCTAGACGATTCCCCAGCACGGGAAAATTATAGCATTTAGCGGTACATCAGGCAATGCCGTCCCGTTTGACATACTTTATCTGGATGCTTATCCTTTAAATACCCGGAGAGGAAGGGTTTTGAAGCGTGTCCGATATCCATTCGCTGCAGGAGTTACTGAACGTCAAGTTCAAAAGCCCGGCGCTGCTGGAGCAGGCCCTGATTCATAGCTCCTATCTTAACGAATACCCCACGGCGGTGCCGGCTTCCAACGAGAGGCTGGAATTCCTCGGTGATGCTGTACTGGGCCTCATCGTGGCGGAGAAGCTGTACCGGGACTTCCCTGACCTGGCGGAAGGCGAGATGACCAGAGTCCGCTCGGCCCTGGTGCGGCGGGAGACGCTGGCGCATGTGGCCGGGAGCCTGGAGCTCGGGAATTACCTGTATGTGGGAAGGGGTGAGGAGGCAAGCGGCGGGCGGCAGAAACCGGCTAACCTGTCGGGCGCACTGGAAGCGGTGATTGCCGCCATTTATCTTGACCGGGGCCTGGCGGTGGCCAGGGAGCTGGTGCTGGGGTGGCTGGCCGGGGAATTTCAGGCGGTGATGACAGGGGAAAAAGAAGGCGATTACAAATCGCGGCTGCAGGAACTGGTACAGTCGAAATATCGTTCGTCGCCTTCATACCGGACGCTACAGGCTGCCGGCCCGGACCATGATAAGACATTCACCGTTGAGGTACAGATTGGCGACAGGGTTCTGGGGAGGGGTTCCGGCAAAAGCAAAAAGCTGGCCGAGACGGAAGCGGCGCGCAGCGCCCTGGAGCGGCTCGGAAGCGACTTTACAGGGTAGTGACTCTTTGCTAAACTGCAATTAGGTTTCGGCACTGCGGTTTACTAATCAAATCAGAGGGCCAGTGATGGGAAGACGAGATTACCGACACAGAGAGTCAAAGAAGCCAAAAAAAGATACGCAAAAAATAGCACCGGTCAATATCCTGCAGCCATCGGTACAGGTAGAAGTAATCAAGAAGGGGAAAAAGAAACGGGGAGAAGTGGAGGAGGAAGAAGGGTAGCTGCTTACCAGCACCTTTTTCGGACCGGAGAGCTGAGAGTCAGGGTAGAAAAAGCCCGGTCACTTCTTGCCCGGTGTCATCTCTGCTATCACGCTTATGATTATCCGCAGATATCACGGCCGATAACCGGGGAGGAATTCTCGGCGGCGATGAAACTGGCCCGGCGCTATGGTTTGCATCGCCTTGATGAACGGGTTCCTCTTCCATTGCGACTTATTCACTGGTAACATATATAATTGATGATGGGCGGGTTGGTCTCCGTTCGCGTTGCCGTTTACGGTCTAGTCCAGGGAGTGTTCTTTCGCACTTTTGTGGAGGAGTATGCGCAGCAGCTCGGCCTGAAGGGCTACGTGCGCAACCTGCCTTCGGGTGATGTGGAGGTGGTGGCGGAGGGCGAGCGGGAATCCGTGGAAAAGCTGGTGGAGTACCTGAAGATGGGGCCACCGGCGGCCAGGGTGGGCAGGGTGGAAACCATCTGGTCCGAATATACAGGCAACTTTTCAGACTTCAGGGTCAGATATTAGTCAGCCGCCGGGCGAAATCCGTAATAGCGGTCATGTTGCAGCAGGTGGAGCAGAAGCTCCTCGGACGTGCGGAAAATATCGCCGCCACGCCGTTCGTTCATCTGTCTTCCCAGTTCCCCCACCGTCATTGGCTCGTTGCCACTGGCGATAAAGAGTCGAAATGCGCTTTCCAGAACGGGCATCTTGCTGGTGATAAACTCAGCACTACTATTACAGCATTTTCTGATACAGGCGAGGAGTTCAGTGTCGGAGGGCTGATTGCTCTCTTTATTCAGCTTTTTATGGCAACCGTCGCAGAGACAGCTCTGAAGAAGAGCGGAAATAGAGCGACGATGCTGTGGATACCAGTTAAGGTCAATAAACCAGCGCGTTTTTGGTCGGTCAGTTTTGATGTCGTCTTTCGTCATGCTGCTCATATGAGCCCGGCTATTTTTCAAACTCGACTTTGGCTGTTTTAATAAAATCCAGATACGGCGTTTTCAATCCAAGCGTTTCGGAAACCTCGCAGTCCACCTCATAGGGTTCGCCGATAAATATCTTACCATATTCCTCAACCTCGCTGCGAGGCGAGTCATCTTTACTTAGCAGCTTTTTTCGGGCTTCGATAATTCCCAGGTCGAAGGGAAGGGTGAAATATAGGTCAGCGATGACCCTATCAATGCCCAGGCTATACAACGGAAGGCCGTTGGAAAACTTATCATAGTACTTGCTGCTTGGCAGCAGTGAAAGCAAATTCATGATACTCAGGTTGCCGCTGCCTCCGATTACCTTCAGAGGCGCTACCGATATCAGGTAATCGCTGGAGAGGATGACGTTTGGTACCCAGAATGTGGGCACGGCCAGGGGCTTGGGGAGCGGATTATCCACCTCAACCCAGACGCAGTCCTTGACGTCCATGGTCAATATCCGGGGGAAATCGTAACCCAGGGCCTGGTATATTGGATAAATCGGCTCGCTCTCCGGCGCACCCTCCAGAATAATAATATCGGCATCACTGACCCGGCGAATGCCCTTGATAATCGTCGCCAGCATGCCCTTGCTCGTTGAAACCGGGTAGGCATCGGCACGTGAGGCTGTCGGCTTGATTAAAATCCGGCGCGCCCTTGAGACCACAGCCGGTGGTTTAAACACAAAATCATCGGCCTCGAATATCAAGATTTCCTCCTCATCAAGATACCAAACCTTCTCAATCAGTTAGATATTGTCCTCGTCATCCCAGCCCAGCAGCATCACCTTTACTACCTGGCCGGTTTCAGCGCCTGCGGTATCCTCGGGAACGATGGCCAGCCCGTTGGCCAGGCTCATCGAGGTGAGAATCCCGGAGCCCTGGGGACCGGTAGGGCGGGCATAGTACTGGCCATTGCGCCTGGTAACGATTGCCCGGGCATAAACGCGGCGGCCGTCGGTGTTTGCCACGGGCTCCTCCAGCACGGCTTCAACCACAGGTTTGGCCAGGTTCTTTTTCCCCATCATCTTCAGCATTGCCGGGCGAGCAAACAGCTCGAAGGTAACCATGGAGCTTACCGGATTGCCGGGGAGGCCGAGGTGGGGTATCCTTTTCGCGTTTCCTTTCTTATCTACCCCCCTGATTGTGCCGAAGGCCAGCGGCTTGCCCGGCTTCATGCGAACCGTCCAGAAGGTGATTTCACCTTCGCTGGCGAGGACGTCTTTTACCATATCATAATCGCCGGCGGATACGCCGCCGCTGGTGAGCAGCATATCGGCGTCAAGTCCCTGGCGGAGCTTGGCCACCAGCGATTCCTCGTTATCAGAGGCGATGCCCAGTATTCTGGGGATGCCGCCATAGCGCCTGACCAGCGCGGCAACGCTGTAGGTGTTGCTGTTATATATCTTTCCGGCGGGTAGCGGCTGGTCGATATCGGCCAGCTCGTTGCCGGTGGCCAGAATCGCCACCACCGGGCGGCGGATTACGTTCACCGCGCTTCTGCCCAGGGAGGCCAGCACACCGATTTCAGCGGGCCTGATTACGGTGCCTTTTTTTAGCACAACAGCACCTCTGGCGATATCCTCTCCGGCCTGACGGATATTCAGGCCGGGATTGACTTCACATAATATTCCAATTTCGCCGGTGTCTGAACTCTGGCGCCGGGCTTCGTCCGTGTCTTCAAATCGAATAACGCTGTCGGCGCCTTTGGGCACCGGCGCCCCGGTCATAATGCGGATGGCTGTTCCTGGCGTGACCTCATGCTGGGAGATGGAGCCGGCGATAACGGTATCGATGACGCGCAGAAAACGCGGCGACCGGCCGCTGGCGCCGCGCGTATCATCAGCTATCACGGCATAGCCGTCCATAGCGGCATTGTCCAGTGGCGGTATGTCTATATGAGAGGCGATATCTTCCGCCAGTACCTGTCCCAGTGATTCCAGAACTGGGGTTTCCTCGGCTTCCAACACATCTACATGGCCGAGCACTTTCTCCAGTGCCTCTTCAACGCTTATCATGGTTTCATTCCTCGCGCAATTTCTTCTGCTTTGGAGAGGTCGGCCCGCGTGTTCACGTTGAAAAAGCTCAGGTGGTCGGGGTCAAACCGGTCGATTTCATCGGCTTCCACATACCTGGTCCTGACCATGGAGAAGAGCTGGCGTACCGAAAGCGCATTGTGCTTGAGCAAATGCTCTGCGGGTTCCAGGCATCTCTTGGTATAAACCGCATGCAGCGGCTCAACCAGATCGCCGATTCTGGGTACCACGAGGTCGAAATCAGTCGAAACCTGTATCATATAGCGCAGCAGTGCCGGATTCAGAAAAGGCATGTCCGAGGCGACGACGAGATTCAAGAATGATGTGGAGTTCAGCAAACCCGTGTAAACGCCGCCCAATGGACCTTTATCCGGATAAACATCGGTTACCAACTTTAAACCAGGATATTTACCAGATTGAAACAGAGCATTTTTGCTGGCGGCGACAAGTATCGTCTCCCGAGAAAGCGGGGCTACACGGTCGATTACAAAGTCCAGCAAATTTCGGTCGCCAACAGGTTTGAAAACCTTATCGCGCCCTAGACGCGAACTCCTGCCACCAGCAAGAACAATACTGCTTATTTCCAACGCAATAAAATCGTCCCTGCAGCCTCGACCCCTTAACTTATTTTACCACGATAATCAATAAACTTCCAGAGGTGGAAGCTGGTTTTTCGCTTCTTCTGGCTACGGTTTGGCCAGCCAGGGCATCAACTGGCGCAGCTTTTTACCCGCGACCTCGGACCCGTGCTCGTCTTCCATGCTCAGCTTGCTGTCTACAGTGCTGGCTTCAGCACGATGATTTGGGTGGCCTCTGGCAGTTCACCGGCCTTGAGCTCAACTTCGCTGGCATCGGGCTGGCTGACGTCCTTCTTGCCGCGCAGGAATTCCTCCACGCCGGCTATGGGGAAACCGCACTTCTTGTTTTTAAAATGCATCGGGATGACAATTCTGGGCTTCAGCTGCTCGACAACCCGGCTGGCGACGCTGGCGTCAATGGTATAAAAGCCTCCCACCGGCAACAGGAGCACGTCCACGGCGCCTGTTTGCGCCACCTGCCCGGCAGTCAGTTCGTGGCCGAGGTCGCCGAGATGGCATACCTTTACCCCATCGACCTCAAAGCAGAATATGGTATTTTTGCCCCGCTCCTTTCCGCCGGCAGCATCATGGAAGGTGGGGATGCCCTTAAACTTGATTCCTTCGACCTCGGCGTCACCCTTAACCACCTGGGGATTGCCCTTTACGGCGGCCACATTGCCGTGGTCGGAGTGGTCATGGCTTACGGTAACGATTTCTGCCGACTCTTTGATCTCTCCGTAGCGGAGTCTGTCGTTTGGCTCATAAGGGTCGGTGATGATTCTCACCCCGCTGTCTGAGGTAATCAGAAACGATGCGTGACCCAGCCATTTTATTTTCATTTCAGGCCTCCTTCTTGATGCTATTTTGATTCTTCCTGCGCCAGGGAAAGTACCAGATTGACCAGTGTCCGTACCGGCACGCCGGTGGCCCCCTTTACCTGGTAGCCGCGCTCCTTATCAGTCAGGCTGGTGCCGGCGATATCCAGATGTACCCAGGGGATGTCATCGACGAACTCGGCCAGGAATTTGGCCGCGGTGATGGCCCCGGCCGGCCGGCCGCCAACGTTCTTGATATCGGCCACATCGCTTTTATTCTGCTCTTTGTACTCGTCATACATCGGCATCTGCCATACCAGCTCACCTGCTTCTTTGCCAGCGGCAATAATGCGGTCCATTAGCTCCTGGTTGTTGCCGAAAGCGCCGGTACAGATGTCACCCAGCGCAATGCGGCAGGCACCGGTCAGCGTGGCGGCGTCAACCATTTTCTTGGCACCGTGCTTTTTGGCGTAGCTCAAAGCGTCGGCCAGTACCAGCCTTCCTTCAGCGTCGGTGGAGATTATCTCGATGGTCTTGCCGTTCATGGCGGTGAGGACATCACCCGGCTTGAACGCATTGCCATCGGGCAGGTTCTCCGTTGCCGGAATGAGCGCCATCACGTTGATTTTGGGCTTGAGCCGGGCGATGGCCAGCATGGCGGCTATGACTGCGGCGCCTCCCGCCATATCTCCTTTCATTTCCTCAAGCTTCTCCGAGGGTTTTATGGAAATGCCGCCCGAGTCAAAGGTGATTCCCTTGCCCACCAGGGCGATATCCGGCTCTTTTGCCGCGCTGCCTTTGTAGTCGAGCACGATGAATTTCGGCGGCTGCAGGCTTCCCTGAGCGACGCCGAGAAGTCCACCCATACCCATCTCCTTCATCTGCTCAAGGTCAATTACGGTGATTTCCAGACCAGAACTTTTGGCTAATTTGGCGGCCATTTCCGCCATATCGGTGGGCGTCATGTAGTTGGCGGGTTCGTTGACCATATCGCGGGCAAGGTTGGTCGCCTCGGATACAATCTGCCCTTTGTTTACTCCGCCTTCGAGTTCCAGCTTTAACTTCTCAGTCCCCACGATGGATAGTTGTTTGATTTCACCGGGCTTGTCCTCTTCCTTGGTCATGTGCTTGCGAAACGTGTAGGTCCCGAGCAGGGCACCTTCAGTGATGGCCTGGGCGGCATCACCGGGGCTGACATCGTTTCTGTTCGCCCCCTGCGGGATGGTGGCGATGTCGCTGATTTCTTTGGAACGCAGCCAGCGGCAGGTCTCGGCCACCGCCCCCCGTATTTTGTTGACGGACAGCTCGGACGGCTTGCCCAGCCCGACCACCACCACGCGGGCTGCCGGCAGCTTGCCGAAGCTGTGCACCATCGTTATCTCATTCGCTTTTCCCTTTATTTCGCCCTGCTTGATAAGCTGCGAGATGGCGCCATCGAGTGCTCTGTCCACAGCGGCCGTTTCCCCGTCAGGGTTTTTCATGCCTTCAAAATGGTTTACCATAATGGCGTCAGCCGCAATACCAGCAATGTCACCCACAATAACGTTAATCTCCATAGTATAAATCTCCTTTCAGCGGTTTACCTCTCTGACTATCTTGTCCAGGACCGGAGCGATATCCCGGGAGGTATCAACGGCAAAATGGTTGCGACCGATTTTCTGCACCGAGTTTTTCATCTTCTGGAAAACCGCCCAGTCAGCCTCCGAGTGGTCTTCCTCTGAAGCGGCGCCTTCGGTGCGATTTCTCAGTCGTTCCTGCACGACCTTGGCCGGTGCTTCAACGCGCACCAGGACCAGCCTGACATTCAGCTGGTAAGCAATGTGGTACAGGCGCTCGCGGTTCCTTTCCGAGAGATTGGTGGCATCCAGAACGACGGGTATTCCCCTCTTCAGCAGCAGCCCAATAAGATGGTGAATGGCCTGGAAAAGGCGGGCGCTTTCTGCGGCGCTGTAGGCAGGCGAAGGGAAAAGTGTCCTGCGCATCACATCGCTTTCCAGAATGATAACGGGGGTTCTCGCCGCCAGCTGGCGGCAGAAATGTGATTTGCCGGTTCCGGGCAGGCCGCTGACCACAATGAAAGCTGGCCTGACGACCGGCTCGGGCGGTTGCTCCAGGCTTTTCAGTAGCTGCTCTGTGTCGCTGACAACCTGCGTATCGGTCACACTCTGATTATAAAATGTTTTCAATGATTGTGCCAGATGGCTGGGGAGATTAAATGTCTGGTTTTGCCGGTTCTCTAGCACCTGTTACGCGCTTTCACCGTAGAAGGCGGTGCCGACGAGCCCTGGTCCGGTGTGGACGCCCATTACCGGGGTGAATTCGGTGATGAAGAGCTCGGAGCAGTTGAACTGCGAGGCAATGCGATTTCTCAGAACGATGGTGTTATCCAGAGCGTCGGCGTGCATCACGGCAACGTGGAGCGGCTCTCCCTTGACCACGTTCCGCTCCATCAGCTTCAGGATGCGCTTCATGGCACTCTCGATGGTGCGCGGAAGTGCCACCGTGCGGGCATCGACGTGATTGAGGGTAAAAACGGGCTTTATCTGCAGGATGGAGTTGACCAGTGCCGCCGCCTGAGGCACACGCCCGCTTTTTACCAGATACTGCAGGGTGTCCAGCGCGGCGAACAGGTTTACACGCTCCATAACGTGCTCTGCCGTTTCCTTTACCCCTTTCAGTTTCTGGCCAGTTGCCGCCGCCCTGGCGGCAGCCAAAGCCACCAGTCCCTGCCCGGCGGCAGCAGTGGTGCAGTCGAGTATTTCTATGTCCACACCGGGCATCGTTTTCCCCGCCATCTCTCTGGCTACCGATGCCGACTCAAACATGGCGCTGAACTTGGACGGCTCGGTAATACAGATAATGCCCTCTGCCCCCTGTGCGGCTTTCTGAAAGGCCTCAAGGTACAGCTCCGGTGAGGAACTGGAGGTGGTCGGTGGTTTGGATGCCTGCCGGAGCCGTGCATAGAACTCGGAAGCACTGATGTCTATGCCGTCGCGGTAGGTTTTATCCTCGAAGATAAGCTGGACCGGCACGATTTCAATGCCGTACTGCTGCACCTGCTCCTGGGGGATGCAGGCGGTGGTGTCGGTTATCACGGCTGCTTTTCTCATCTGCTTTTCCTAGTCTGCCAGATATAAATCCCCTTGTCCGTGAAGGCGGCCTTTCCACCAATTCTCTCAATCTTCAGTGTAAAAAGCAAGGCCGAGAGTTCCTGTGCCACAGGCGTAGCCCATCAGCGGGCTGAACTCGGTCAGCCACAGCTCAGCGCATTTGAATTCAGCGGCGACCCTTGCCTTTAGCTTTTCCGCCTCTTCGAGGGCATACGCATGCATTACGGCAACATGTGCCGCTTTGCTGCCCACGCTTTCTCGCATCATCTGCAGGATGCGCTCGATGCCTCGTTTCTTATTTCTCACCGCCCCGGCGAAAATGACCGTGTCGGAAACGGTGAAAATGGGCCTGATATTGAGTATGGAGCCTAATTTGGCGGCAATTTTGGGGATGCGCCCGGAGCGATAAACATGCTTTATGGTGTCCAGGAGGACAACAGCGTGTACCCGCTCTCTCATGTCATTGACCACGCTGATTACGTCAGGCATGTCTTTCCCCTCGCCTGCGGCGCGGGCGGCCGCCAGAGCAACAAATCCCTCGGCAGGGGTAGCTGTATGTGAGTCCACGACCTCAATTTGAGTATCAGGATGTTCGTTCTGGACTATTTCTCTGGCTTCGCAGGCGACATTATAAACGGTGCTGAGTTTGACCGAAACGGTAATGCAGACGATGTTTCTGGCTATCTGCCTGGCCTTGTAGAAAGCGTTAAGGCAGTCTTCAGGAGAAGATGCCGCGGTTTTAAAGGAATCAGGGTCTTCGAGGAATAGCTCGTATGCCTCGGATGGGGTAACATCAACCCAGTCCTTGTACAGCTTACCGCCGGCGTAAAAGTTGAGAGGTATGATTCCAATACCGTATTGTTCAACCAGCGCATGGTTGAGGCACGCGATGCTATCCGTAACAACCGCTACCTTCTGCGTCGGAGGGTCCTCCTCTAGGTTACCGATGGGGTGGAGAAAATAGTGCGTAACGTTGTAATATTCGCTTGCTCTTCCTGAGACACCACTCCATGACTGGTGGAATCAGGAAAAGGCCCCACATTACCAGGACAAGGCCGGCGAAAGTCTGTGCACTGAGCTTTCCGCCAACATAATAGACTACCATGGTCAGCGTCAGCAGTCCGGAAATGATTAGCAAAGCGATGCGTAACCACCTCTGGCGCAGGCGGATAAAAGCAGCGATAGTTAAAGCCAGTATGAGAAAACTCAGCGCAATCCAGGGAGCGAAATAGTTGATGCGCTCCATAGTCTGGTCGGTTATTTTCGCCTCCGGCACCAAGGTCAGCATCCAGCCGATGATAATCGGCACGGGGAGCAGCATTAAAGAGCTCAGCAGCCAGTCTTTCCTTGCCGTCTGAACCACGAGGCAGAACAACCACCACAGTGCCAGCAGGAAATAGAATGGGATGGTCAGGAGCGACCACTCCCTTGGGAGGTAGGGGAGGATGAGCCCGCAGGCGGCCACCGGGACTAATGAGTAGCCCAGCCACGGGAAAACCCAGGCCGGTTTACCGTGCCACCATCCGTAGATGGATGTGCCAATCACCATGACCAGGAGAATGGATAGCCAGCCAATGTGGTGCCACCAGTTAAGGGCAAACAGCGCCGCGAAAAGCAGGTGGGGCGTGGCGGCTAAAAGTGCCTGCCCCCAGCTGCCCTGGCTGTGGGCTTCATATATCTGCTTGGCGATTAGCTTGGCGGAGCCCAGCAATCCCAGACAGGTTCTTTCCGCTTCTTCCTCGGAAAGGCCGGACTCTTTCAGCTCCTGGAGCCTGTCTTCAATATGTGTCTCCAGCTCACCGATGACCTCTTTTTCTTCGGCAAGGTCAATCCTCAAGTTGTCCCGGATGATTTCCAGGTATTGGTTCAGCGCGGTTGTCATTGCTTTGCCCGTTTAATTCTCTGCTGGCTGAAGTATAATGTTCACGGCTTTGATGAAGTCCTGCCACCGGACTCTCTCGGTGGAGAGCTTGGTGAGCCCTTTGGCGGTAATGTGGTAGTATCGCCTTGGCCGGCCGTTGGACAACATCTGCCATTTGCCCAGAATCAGGCCCGCCTTTTCCAGGCGATGGAGCGCCGGGTACAGGGTCCCTTCCTTGAATTTGAAGTAGCCCTGACTCCTTTTCTCCAGCTCCTTGATAATCTGGTACCCGTACATTGGCTGCTGCGCCAGCAAACAGAGAAGCAGGGAGTCGGAGCTGCCCTTAATAAGTTCCCGCTTCTGCACCATAATTACCTCGTGTAAATATACATTTTGTTATTCTATATATAATATTAAGGCGCATGATGTCAACTGGCAAGAGATTTACCGATATCCTTCTGGGGTTAGATGGGATAATCATTTAAATTGGCAGGCTCGTATGTTTCCGACGATGCTAATAAGGTGGAAGACTATCTCTTATCTGGTTATTCTTGCATAATCTCAGCCAGTTCCACCAGCTGGCGCAGGGCTTTTGACATTTCACTCAGCTCTTCTCCCCAGCCAGCCCAGTCGCCTTCTTTGAGATATTCCTGTGCTTTGTTGTAGTGTTCCTGTGCCAGCTTGGCCAGTTCCGCCAGCTTATCTGATCTTTCCGGCGCTGTCGGGGAAGTCACCGGCAGCTCTTCAGAGGAAAGGCCGGCATAGATGGCATTCAGGCTCTCAGCGAGGGTCTCTTCCATGGCAATCAGGTCGCCGCTGGCCACCACCACTCTTTTCAGTTCCGGCAGTTGACCTCTCTCCGCTTGAAGGTAGATCGGTTCAATATACAGGATTGACTGCTCGATGGGTATCACCAGCAGGCTGCCCCGGATAACCTGCGAGCCCTTCTGACCCCACAGGGTAAGCTGGCTGGAGATGGTGGGGTCCTGGTCAATCCTGGCTTCAATCTGTCGTGGGCCATAAATCAGTTTGTCTTTGGGGAAGTTATAGGCAATAAGTTTACCGTACTTGTCGCTATCGCTGCGGGCGGCCAGCCACGTTATCATGTTGTCTTTCTGTGTGGGGGTGAAGGGGAGCATGAGCACAAATTCCTCCCGCTCTTCACCCGGCAGCCTCATGATTACATAGTATGGCTCCATGCTGCGTTCTGAATCGGCATACGTTTCCACAGGGATGGTCCAGACGTCCTCCTTGTTGTAAAAGACACGCGGGTCAGTCATGTGATAGGTCTGATAGACGGAGGACTGCATCCGGAATAGGTCGAAGGGATAGCGCAGATGTTCCCGGAGGGATGGCGACATTTCGTCAATCGGTCGGAACAGGGCCGGGAACATAGACGCATAGGTATTTATTATCGCGTCCTCAGGGTCAATGAGATAAAATGTAACCGCCCCGTCATACGCATTGATGATCACCTTGACGCTGTTGCGGACATAATTTATACCGCTGGCGGTGGGCTGGGAATACGGATAGCGGTCAGAAATGGTGTAGGCATCCTGTACCCAGTAAAGCTGTCCGTCGTCGATGACGATGTACGGGTCACTGTCGAGCTTCAGGAAAGGGGCGATATGGGTTACTCTCTTCTGAATGTTACGTTGATAGAGAAGCTGGCTCTTTTCGGTAAGCTCGTCGCTGATCATGATGTTAATGTCGCCAAGCTGCCAGGCAAAGGCCAGCTTGCGCAGGAACGAGTCGAGCCGGATACCGCTGCCTGCCTCATAGTGTGTGTAAACATTACTATCTCCCTTGGGATAATCGAACTCGGCAATCCCGGTGTTAACGATTACATAGTCATCGGTTTTTTCGCCAAAGTAAATCTCCGGCCTCTCTATCTCCGCAATGCCGATAGGCGGCACATCTTTAATCAGCAGGTTAGGGAGTCCCTGTTCGGTAACCGCGTTGGTGGGGCTCATGGTCACGCCGTAGCCGTGTGTGAACTGCAGTCGGCGGTTCACCCAGGTCTGTGCCTGAGCAGCGAGCTTTTCCGGTGTGAGTTCTCTGGCTCCCAGAAGCACCTGGCGGTAACTGCCGTCTATCTGGTAGCGGTCCACGTCGATATCAAAAAATTCATAGTACAGCCTGATGGACTGTATCTGGTTGTACGTGTCCTTGATGGGCCGGTAATCCCATAATCTGATATTGTTTATAGTAGCGTCGTTCTGGAGAATGTCATCTTCACTTGGGGCAACTTCAATGGGAATATCCCTTACCTCAATGCGGTCGAGGCCGAAGGCCAGGCGGGTGAGCTGAATATTGTTCTTGATATAGTATTTTTCCCGTGCCAGCTCATTTGGTTCCACCTGGAATCTCTGCATTATGGACGGATAGATACTGCCGAAAATGATGGCGATGGCAATCCACAGAACAATCGGCCCAAGAAGCCAGCGCCAGCCGCGACGGAAGACGCCGGCTAGCATGAGCAGGCCGCATATGATGGTGGTGGCAATAAGCAGTCGCCAGGCCAGTAATTGAGCGTGCTCATCCGTGTATGCGGCGCCAAAGATAACGCCGCGTTCCGAATAAAGAAGGTCGAAAATATTCAGCCGGTAGCTCCAGGCGATGAGGAAAAAGAGGGCGGCGCCAATGGCAAGGAGGTGACCTTTAATCCACCGGCTGAAGCCGGCGCGACTGAAGCCGATGTTTAAAAGATATACTGTTCCCGTGAAGAGCAGAATTAAAACCGCTGCCCAGACCAGCCATCCCTGAATAAAATGATAGAGGGGCAGTTTAAAGATATAAAAGCCAACATCCCTTTCCAGCAGTGGCTCAACGACGTTGAAATCGGTGGCGTGAGCGAAGCGCAGCACCATTTCCCAGTGTCCGGAAGTAACCAGACCGAAAATGAGGCTGATAAAGGCTGCCGCGGTGAGGATGCCAGTGTCAATGGCACGGCGCACCACCAGCAGTCCTTGCCCGGCGAGCACGGTGCCTGCGGCTGGCGGCGATAGCCGCCGTGCCAGAAAGAGGTTTATTAAAAGCAGGGCTAGGAAAACAAGGGCACCGGCAAAGAAGAGCCAGACTCTGGTGGTCAGTATGGTCGCGTAAATGCTGCTGAATCCCAGGCTCTCAAACCAGAGCCAATCTGTGTAGATACCTTTGCTGATGGTGGCAAGGATGAACAGAGCAATGAGCGCCCCGATGGCAATCAGCCACCTGCTGGTCTGATGGGGCTTTATCTTGCTTCTCAAGGACTGGCCCGAGTCAGAGCTTGCCCTTCCCCATATTCTGTCCAGCTCATCGAAGTAGCTCATGGTTTCAGCTTCCCATAACTGGTCAGTTGGCTGAATTCAATCATACCGCTCTCGGCAATGTTCTCAATCTCAATACCGGCCTCAACCGCCGCCGCCAGCGGGTTCAAGCCGCCGAGCAATACCATTCCCACTCGGTTCAGACCGATGGCAATCTGGCAGATGTGCTCGCTGGTATTTCCCAGCGCGTAGACACCGCGGATTCCGGCTTCACTGAGTGAGTCAATGACTTCCTGAGCCAGTGACCTTGACGGAGCCGGTATTTCACGGAAATTGGCCAGTATCTTGCCGTGGCCGGTCTTGGCCGCTTGATTAACCGTGGTCATTTTGGCCCGGATATACTGCTCAGAAGGGTCCAGTGAGGTGCCGGCATAGTTGATAATGGCCACAAAGCGCCTTGGCTTGGAGTCTCTCACTTCAAGCACGCCGCCGAATCTTGACTCGGTGGGAATGCCTGCTTTCAACAGGACGCCGTTGATAACCACGCTGCAGACCGTGGCCAGTCCAATTTTGCCTCGGGGAACAACCACCGAACCCAGTTTCTCCCCTTCAGAGGCAATGGCGACAAGGTCACTGACGCCGAGTCCGGCGCGAAAGACCTCACTCATTATCTCCACCGCTTTCTTAAAATCAGGCTGGTCAATAATCGAGGTATTTATGGGGATCTGCCCGGTGCGGGTTTTCGGGTCAAAGGTGGTGTGGAAGGCGAGCAGTTCCAGTTTTTCATGGATGAAGCCGACCTGCTCCGGGGCAAGCGCAATTTTGAGTTCTTCAAGGCCAAGTTCGGTCAGCATCCGGCCATCGTGGCCCATTGGCTGCGTGTAGCCGCGCTCATCGGTTATCCTGAGGTGATACCGGACCGCCCTTTCGCTCAGGAAAATGCCGTGTCGCTCCAGTTCCCGGGCGATGTGGATTGACCCGAGCGGCTCGGTGGACTCGCTGAGGACCTTGAGGATGGCGATTATCTTTCTTTCCGTTTCAAAACTGGCTATCTGTACCATGTCGACTCCCTTTTGCAGATAGACTTCTGCTATTATAGCATTAACATGGGAAAAGCTAAATGAGGGATTTATTATACAGCAATACTGGCAGTAATACTGGCTCAGCTTTTAAATCGGTTGGTGATGGGTAATCTGCGGTCCCGTCCAAAGGCTCTGGGCGTTATTTTAATACCGGGAGGGGCCTGCCGTCGCTTGTATTCACTGGTATCTACCAGACGGGCGATTTTTCTGACCATTTGAGGACTGAACCCCATGTTCACAATCTGCTCGATGTTTTTATCCTCCTCGACATAAGCGGTGAGCACCGGGTCCAGCTGCCCATAGGGAGGCAGTGAATCGGTATCTTTCTGGTCTGGTCTTAGCTCGGCCGAGGGGGCTTTATCAATAACGTTTTCTGGTATCAATGTAATTTTGGAGATGGAGTTACGATACCTGGCCAGTTTATAGACTGCGGTCTTGGGCACGTCCTTGAGCACGGCAAAACCGCCCGCCATATCGCCGTACAGCGTAGTATAGCCGGTGGCCGTTTCGCTTTTGTTGCCGGTGGTAAGGACCAGCCAGCCAAATTTATTAGATAGTGCCATCAGGATATTGCCCCTGATGCGGGCCTGGATATTTTCCTCGGTGATATCAGGTTTGGTTCCCTGAAAACTCTCCGCCAGCGTCTCCATATAGACGGTAAGAATTTTATCTATGGGAATGGTGAGCAGGTTTATGCCGAGATTGTTCGCCAGCGCCTGGGCATCGGTGATGCTGCCCGGCGACGAATATGGCGAAGGCATGGCGACTCCGGTCACGTTTGCTGCCCCCAGCGCGTCAACGGCGATGGCAGCCACCAGGCTTGAATCAATGCCCCCGGATAGTCCTATCACCACTTTCTGGAAGCCGTTTTTTCGTACGTAATCGTGGGTGCCGAGCACCAGTGCCGCATAGATTTCTTCAGTCTCTTCCCGTGGCTGTATTTGCCTCTGCGGCAACGGCGGCTTGTCGGGCTCGGGCGCTTTATCGGATACGGCTACCCTGACAACCTGACACCGTTCTGCATCAAGCAGGAGTGATTCCTTGCGCCACCGGGGGTCATGCAGGCGGGCCCGGAAGACGGCCTCAACATCGAGGTCGGCCACAATCAGGTCCTCTTCAAACTGTTTGCCCCGGGCAACAAGTTCGCCTTTCTCGTCCAGTATCATGCTGTTGCCGTCAAAGACCAGTTCATCCTGTCCGCCGACCAGGTTGTTATAGGCGATGATGGCCACGTTGTCCGTGGCTCTCGCGCTGAGCATCCTCAGCCGAGAATCGCTTTTGCCGGCGTGATAGGGCGATGCGCTTATATTGACTATGACCTCGGCTCCAGAGTAAGCCTGCGCCGTTGCCGGCCCGGCTTCGTACCAGATATCCTCGCAGATATTGAGGCCGATGCCGATATCAGCGATCCGGTATACGGGGATGTCTTTCCCGGCCTGGAAGTAGCGGTTTTCGTCAAATACGCCGTAGTTGGGCAGATATATCTTGTGGTAGATATCGAACAGCCTGCCATCATGGATAACTGCGGCGGCATTGTAAATATCCTCTTTGGCGTCAACGAAGCCGACAATAATGGTCAGTCCTGAGGAATTGCTGACGACTTCATTTAGTGCTTTGAGGTTCTCTGAGATGAACTGCGGCTTGAAGAGCAAATCTTCCGGCGGGTAACCACAAATGGCGAGCTCCGGGAACGTCAGCAGGTCTATTCCCAGAGCCCTGGCATCATCAATGGTTTTCCGTATTTTTTTCTTATTGCCCGTAAAGTCGCCGACGGTGGTATTGATCTGAGCCATGCCAATGCGTAATAGGCGCATGCTCATCCCTCCCCTCCATGGACAACGGAGAAAGCGAGCCTAAAGAATCGGCAGGTACCTGTTCAGCTCGTACTCGGTCACCTGGGTGCGGTACTGGTTCCACTCTATCTTTTTATTCTCGATAAACGCGTTGAACACATGGTCGCCAAGGGCCTTGCGTACCAGCTCGCTCTTCTCGGTCAGCAGGATAGCTTCCAGCAGGCTGGCAGGGAGTGTATCGATGCCCCTTCGCTGCCTCTCCTCTTCACTCATCTCGTAGACGTTCTCCTCGATTGGCTCCGGTGCCTCGTAGCCTTTTTCAATGCCCTCCAGCCCGGCGGCCAGCATTACGCTGAAAGCGAGGTACGGATTGCAGGCCGGGTCCGGGGAGCGGAACTCAATCCGGGTTGCCTTTTCGCGTCCCGGTCGGTACTCGGGGACGCGGATCAGGTCAGAGCGGTTGCGCCGTGCCCAGGAGAGATAGACCGGTGCCTCATAGCCGGGAACAAGGCGCTTGTAGGAATTTATCCACTGGTTGGTGACGGCGGTAATCTCCGGGGCATACTTCAGCAGGCCGGCGATGAAGCACTTGGCCACCCTGGAAAGGTGGTAGGGGTCTTTGGGGTCAAAGAAGGCATTCCTATCGCCGGTGAAGAGAGACTGGTGGGTGTGCATGCCGCTGCCGTTGATGCCGAACACCGGCTTGGGCATGAAAGTGGCATAGACGCCATATTTCATGGCCACCTCTTTGACCACCAGGCGGTAGGTCATCACGCTGTCGGCCATGGTCAGGGCATCGGTATACCTCATGTCAATTTCATGCTGGCTGGGGGCGACCTCGTGGTGGGAGTATTCCACGCCGATGCCCATCTCTTCCAGAGTGAGCACGGTATCTTTTCTCATATCGGTGGCGGCATCCCGCGGCGTCAGGTCGAAGTAACCTCCCTGGTCAAGGACTTCCGTGCCCTGCGAGTCGCGGAAGTAGAAAAACTCCAGTTCCGGCCCCACGTAGTAGGTGTAGCCCAGGTCAGCCGCCTGCTTCAGGTTGCGCTTCAGGACATACCGTGGGTCACCCTCAAATGGCTCGCCGCCCGGTCTCAGAATATCGCAGAACATGCGTGCCACGGCGCGGTGCTCCGTTGACCGCCAGGGCAGCAGCTGAAAGGTGTCCGGGTCGGGCAGCGCCACCATATCGCTTTCGTCGATGCGGGCAAAACCCTCGATTGATGAGCCGTCAAAGCCCATCCCTTCCTCGAGAGCGCCCTCCAGCTCCTCGACCGTAATGGCGAAGTTCTTCAGGAAACCGAGGATGTCAGTGAACCACAGTCTGATAAATTTGATATCGTGTTCCTTGGCCATCTTAAGGACGTATTCCTTGCCTTCTTCTCTATTTCCTTTTACCATTTTGAACCTCCATAGTGTATTAATTGTAAATCAGATTGCTTTTTCGCCGGCTTCGCCGGTCCTGACGCGGACCGCATTTTCCACGGGCAGGACAAATATCTTGCCGTCTCCCATGTCGCCGGTACGGGCTCTGGTGTTGATGGCATGTACCACCTGGGGTACATCGTCATCGAGGACCACCACCTCAATCTTGATTTTGGGCAGAAAATCCACACGGTATTCACCAACGCGCCACTGCAGTGGAATTCCCTTCTGCCGCCCCCGGCCGCTCACCTCGCTGATGGTCATGCCGAAGTAGCCATTGTCTTCCAGCGCTTTGCGTACTGGCTCCAGCTTTTCCTCCCTGATGATGGCCTCGATTTTCTTCATCGCAGCACACCTCCATAGGCCCTTTCGCCATGCTGGGCGATGTCCAGCCCCACCGTCTCTTCCATTCCACTAACCCTCAGTCCGAAGGTAACGCTTACCATCTTGGCCAGAACCAGGGTGGTGATGAAGGCAAACAGCCATACTGCGGCCACGCCGGCCATTTGTTTACCCAATTGTAGCACATTACCCAGTAGCAGGCCATCGGCGCCGGCGGAGTTGACGGCCACGCTGGCGAAGATGCCGGTGGCGATGGCGCCCCAGGTGCCGCCCATGCCGTGCACTGCCCAGACGTCCAGAGATTCATCGATGTGCCGCCGCATCCGCAAGAGCATGCAGTAGTAGCAGATAACCGCCGCTCCGATGCCGATGGGGATGCCCATCATCGGTTCCACGAAGCCGGCCGCCGGCGTGATGGCAACAAGGCCGGCAACCGCTCCTGTAGCCGTGCCCAGCAGGGTAGGCCGGCGGTAAATCCAGTCCAGCACCATCCAGGTGAAGGCCGCCGCCGCTGCCGAGGTATTGGTGGCAACGAAAGCGCTGGCGGCCAGCCCTCCGGAAGTAAGGGCGCTGCCGGCATTGAAGCCGAACCAGCCGAACCAGAGCAGCCCGGCACCGAGCATGACCATCGGGATGTTGTGTGGTTCCATTGGCTGACCGTCGCGGAAACCCTTGCGCGGACCGAGTATCAGGGCCAGAGCCAGTGCCGAAACGCCGGCGCAGATGTGGACCACGGTGCCTCCGGCGAAGTCAAGCGCTCCGAGTTCCGCCAGCCACCCGCCATCGCCCCAGACCCAGTGTGCCACCGGGGCGTAGACAAAGGTCAGCCACAGTGCGGAGAAGAGGAGGAGCGAGCTGAACTTGATTCTCTCCACTACGGCTCCGGTGATAAGGGCGACGGTGATGATGGCGAACATTCCCTGGAAGACCATAAAGGCGAGGTGCGGTACCGAACTGGCGTAAATGGGTGAAGGCTCCTGGCCGACACCGCGCAGGCCGATGAAGTCCAGCCGCCCGATAAGACCACCGATATCAGGGCCGAAACTCAGGCTGTAGCCGTAGAGCACCCAGAGCAACCCCACCAGCCCCAGCGCGGCAAAGCTCATCATCAGGGTGGAGAGGACATTTTTTCTCCGCACCATGCCACCATAGAATAGGGCGACCCCCGGCGTCATGAGCATGACCAGTGCCGAGGAAATCAGAATCCAGGCGGTGTCTCCGGAACTTATTGACATTTCAGAACTCCTGCTTTATCCTTCCCGTCTTCAGTTTAAAGCTGGATTGTTTCCAAAAGATTACAGGCATGTTAAATCTGTGCCGCTGATAAAGCAGGAGGGTGGGCTTACTGACTGCAGTTGAAGCGGTAGCCGATATTGCGCACCGTCTCAATGAAAGTGTGGCCCAGGCCCTCAATCTTGCTTCTGAGGCGCCTGATGTGGACGTCAACCGTGCGGTCGCCGCCGAAATAATCGTATCCCCAGACCCTGTTCAGCAGAGCATCGCGACTGTAGACCCGACCCGGGTGACCGGCGAGGAACCGCAGCAGCTCGTACTCTTTGAAGGTAAGCTCAATACGTCGGCCGCCGATGGATACCTCGTATTTGGCCAGGTCAATCACCAGGTCGCCGCACCGGATAGCCTTGCTTGATTCGGTGCTGCCGGCCCTGTTCAGCAGTCTTTTTATCCGCAAAGCCAGTTCGCTGGCATCGCCCGGCTCAATGATGAAATCATCGATGGCCTCCAGGTCAATGTCAGGGCGGTCAATAACCTCTCTGCTTATCAGGGCGATAACAGGTAGCTGCTTTCTTTTTTTTATCTTCTGAGGGAGCTCTGCCAGTTCTGGGCCACGTTTGCCCTTTATCTCCAGCATTATCAGGTCTGGAAAGTGGTGGCTGATTTGCTCCACGATATCCTCGTCAGTGGAAGCAATGGAACAGTCGAATCCATTCTGGATAAGCCCGGAATGAATGCCATTCAGGCTCTGGCCCTCGTCAGCGATGATAAGAATGCGGGGCAAAATACCACCTCTTCTTCAGGGGGTGTAGATTCTGCCGTACGGTCTCAGGTAAAGGGGGAACAGCTTGATGAATTCGCCTTTCAGTATCTCATCAGCATTATATTTGAAGTGGCGGGCAAACTCAATAACCAGTTTCCTGACCAGTTGCCAGTCGTCTTCACCGGGTTCGGCCATGCCTACTTCTCTGCCCAGCTGATGTTTCTCCACGCTGCCTCTGAGATAGATGGCGCCGCCGTGCATTCCGGTGCCGATGAACCTGGCTTTGTGCTCTCCTCCCCCGTTCAGCCCCAGCAGAACCAGCACGCCTCCCGCCATGTACTCGCCGAGGAAATCCTGCGCCGTGCCGCCGATGACCACCACCGGTTTCTTCTCCTGGTATTCTTTCATATGGATGCCCGCCCGGTAGCCGACGCTGTCGCGGACGAGTATCCTGCCGCCTCGTGCCGAGAGGCCTGTAATATCGCCGGCATGGCCGTGAACGATGATTTCACCGTCGTTCATGGTGTTGCCGCAGCCGTCCTGAGCATTGCCGTAGACGGTGATTTCTGGCCCGTCCATGAAGGCACCCAGGTCATTGCCGGGTGTCCCGTGAATCTCAATCTTCAGGGGCGTATTCAGGCTGGTGCCGATGTAGCGCTGGCCGTACACATTGTGGATTTCGACCTGCCTGGTGCCATTGCTGGCCAGCTCCTTGAGACGTGCGTTGAGCTCGCGGTAGTGCAGGCCGCTGGCGTCAATCGATATCTTTGGCTCATTCACCTGCGTTGTCATTTCAGCTCCCCGCCATCCTCACGCCGAGGATATTGAGTTCGTTTTCGTTGAGTCCCACGCCCCTCAGGGCCAGACGATTGCCGCGCAGGCTTTCCAGCGCGTTGATGCCCATGCCGCCGAGCATATCTTTCAGCTCCAGGCTCCAGCCGCGCAGCAGGTTGGCCAGTCGCCGTGCGCCGATTTCCGGATTCACCCGCTTGGAGAGAAAGAGGTCGGTGGTGCAGATGCCCCAGGCGCACTTTCCGGTGTGGCACTGCTGGCAGAGGCGGCAGCCCAGGGCAATGAGGGCGGCGGTGCCGATGTATACTGCATCAGCACCGAGGGCAATCGCCTTGGCCATGTCGGCGCTGTTGCGGATGCCGCCGGAGATGACAATCGAGGCCCGGTTGCGGATGCCCTCCTGACGGAGACGGCTGTCCACTGAAGCCAGGGCCAGCTCAATGGGTATGCCGACGTTGTCTCGGATAACCTTGGGGGCAGCCCCGGTGGCTCCCCGCAGACCGTCAAGAACTATGATATCGGCGCCGGCGCGTACCATGCCGCTGGCGATGGCCGCCGAGTTATGCACCGCGGCGATTTTCACCGATACCGGTTTTTCATAATGGGTAGCCTCTTTCAGTGCGTAGACCAGCTGCGACAGGTCCTCGATGGAGTAGATATCGTGCTGCGGCGCCGGGGAGAGAGCATCGGTGCCCTGTGGTATCATGCGGGTGGTGGAGACCTCGGCGCTGACCTTCTCTCCGGGCAGATGGCCGCCGATGCCGGGCTTGGCCCCCTGGCCGATTTTAATCTCAACGACGCGGGCGGCCTTCAGGTAGTCCGGGTGAACTCCGAAGCGACCCGATGCCACCTGAACAATGGTATTGTTTCCATATTTATAGAGAGCGGGATGCAGACCGCCCTCGCCGGTATTCCACAGCGTGCCCATCTCGGTCGCCGCCCTGGCCAGCGATTTATGCACGTTAAGGCTCACCGCGCCGTAGGACATGGCGGCGAACATCACCGGCACTTCCAGCCTGACCTGAGGGGTCAGCTTCGTTTTCAGGTTCAGGTCAGCGTCAAGCTCAATCCGGTCGGGCTTACCGCCCAGAAACGTGGTCAGCTCCATCGGCTCGCGCAGCGGGTCAATGGAGGGGTTGGTCACCTGGCTGGCGTTGAGCACCAGATGGTCCCAGTAGATGCGCTGGCCCTTATCATTGCCCATGCCGGTGAGGAGGATGCCGCCGGTCTCGGCCTGCTTTATGATGTCTTCGATATACTCCGGGCGCCAGTTATAGTTATCCCGGTACTCGAGCGGGTTGCGCCGCACCGTCAGTGCGCCGGTGGGGCAGAAGGTGACGCAGCGATGGCAGCCGACGCAGTTCTCGGTGCGGCTCTTCATCTCGTCGTCTTCCGCGTCATAATAGTGGTTGTCAAAAGAGCACTGGTTGACGCAGACCTGGCACTTGATGCAGCGCTCAGGGTCTCGTTCTACCAGAAACTTGGGCGGCAGATAGGTCTTCACCTTGCTTGACTCCTAAATTCTTATCGGTATCCCTTTTTGGGACAGGTATTTCTTGGTCTCCGGAATGGAGTGCGTGCCGTAGTGGAAGATGCTGGCCGCCAGCACCGCATCCGCCTTGCCGGCCACCAGTGCCTGATACAGGTCTTCCAGCACGCCGGCGCCGCCGCTGGCGATAACCGGCACGGACACTGCTTCCGAGATGGCGCGGGTGAGCTCTATGTCATAGCCAGCACGGTGTCCATCGGCGTCAATGCTGGTGAGCAGTATTTCCCCCGCCCCCATCTGAACGGCCTGCCGTGCCCAGTATAAAGCGTCAATCCCCGTCGGTTGCTGGCCGCTGTGGGTGTAGACCTCCCACTTCAGCCCCTTTTCATCCTCAACGCGCTTGGCGTCAATGGCCACGACGATGCACTGGCTGCCGAATTTTTCGGCTCCTTCCTGTATTAATTCCGGGGCGAGCACCGCCGCGGTATTGATTGATACCTTATCGGCACCTGCCTTCAGCATGCGGCGCATGTCACCGGTGGTGCGCAGGCCACCGCCAACGGTCAGTGGTATGAACACCTGCTCCGAGATGCGCTCCACCACGTCCGCCAGCGTGTCACGCCCCTCCGGCGTGGCGCTGATGTCGAGAAAGACCAGTTCATCGGCGCCCTGCTGGTAGTAGAAGGCGGCCAGCTCCACCGGGTCGCCGGCGTCGCGCAGATGTATAAAGCTGGTTCCCTTGACTACCCGACCGTCTTTGACATCGAGGCAGGGGATAATGCGCTCAGTGAGCATGGGAAATCATCTCCTCGGCAGTGGGTTTTATCGGTGCTTGCAGGCTGCCGATTATCGGTTCGCCGCCGGCCGGAATCCAGGCATCATCGAGGTCAGGGCAGACGAGGCGTATGGCCGATTCCTCAGACGAAAGGTAGAGCATGCTGCCCTTCACGCCCACGGTCAGCGGGCGCAGCCGGATGCGGTCGGTGAGGCCAACCATCTCGCCGTGATGGGCGATGATGACGGTGAACGGCCCGTTCAGCAGCAGGCTGCCGTAGACCTGGCGCAGGGTGCGCAGCAGCTCCTGTTCCGCTGGCGGGCGACGCTCTATCTCAGACCAGAGTGGGGCGGCCAGAACACGGGCGGCAATCTCAACGGGGAGGTTGTGCTTCCGTATCAGCAGGTCGACGGCGTAGGCCACCACCTCGGTATCGGTCTGCATGGTGCATTGGTAGCCGTACTGCTCCAGATAGCGCCGGTTTATCCCGTAGGACGATATCTCCCCGTTGTGCACCACCGTCCAGTCCAAGATGCAGAAGGGATGGGCACCACCCCACCACCCGGGGGTATTGGTCGGGAAGCGGCCGTGCGCCGTCCACAGGTAGCCCTCGTACTGCTCCAGTTCAAAATACTCGGCGATTTCCTCCGGATAGCCCACGCCTTTGAAAACGCCCATGTTCCTGCCGCTGGAGAAGACGAAGGCGTCCTGGAGGCCGGTATTGATAGTCATCACCTGTTCCACAACGTAGTCATCATCCGACTGGCCTTCCGGCTTCTGCTCGCCGATATCCAGAAAGTAGCGCCATACCGCGGGCGGGTCGGTGATGGCCGCCGTTGGTCGGGTAAGTACCTCCTCCTGGTGGATTAGCTGAAATCGTTTCCGGAGCAGCGACTCCACTTCTTCCTGCCCCTTCCGGCTGAGGTACATGATGTGGAAGGCATAGAGGTCGGCGTAATCGGGGTACAGCCCGTAGACGGCAAACCCGCCGCCGAGTCCGTTGCCGCGGTCGTGCATGTTGGCGATCGCCCTTATAATATCTTTCCCGGAGAACCTTTTGCCGGACGTGTCCATCATGCCAAATATGGAGCAGGCATCGATTACTTTATCGTCCCGGTACGGGTTCTGTATTCGGTCAAGGTCTTTCATAATATATCTCCACGCAAAGATAAATTATTCGCCGGCAATCACTTCCTCAGGCTCTTCTTCGACAATGGGCGAGACCACGGCTCCGGCGGGCACTTCCAGCTCCGGTCGCCACAGTTCTCCGGGCAGGGAAGCCAGCCCGAAATCATCGGCCACCAGCGACTGCTTGAATTCATCCACATTTATCTGGTCTTTGATTAAACCCCGGATAATGCCTGATTTCTCAATTTCGCCGGCAAAGATGAGACCAAACACAACCCCATTTTTGAGAATGACTTTGCGGTAGGCCCCGTCTTTGCTCGACGTGATAACCTCGTAGCTGTCATCCGGCGGGGTCACCATACCGGCCGAGACCACATTCAGGCCGAAGTACTTGAGCGAGTTCATGGCCATCCCGCCCGGATATTCTGCTGGCCGGCCGGCCATATTGAAGCCGGCGGTTCGCCCGCCGATGTAGGCATTGGGCCAGATAGGGGTGAGGCGGCATTCCCCGCAGGTGATGTCGTAGGCTTCGGCAACGTCGCCGCAGGCGTAAACATCGGGATGCGAGGTCGCCATCTGGCGGTCAACAATGATGCCGCGGTTCACCTTTATCCTGCTGCCATTGACCAGCTCGAGGCGCGGACGGACGCCGATGGCGACTATGACCATGTCGCAGGGAATCCTGGTGCCATTATCCAGAGTGATGCTATTTACTCTTTTCCCGCGACCGTTTATTTCCGAAACGACGCGGCCGGTTATGATATTCACCCCGGCCTGACACAGCGCACTGTCCTCAAGAGCGGATACCTCTTCATCCAGTATGGTGTTGAGCACGCGGTCCTTCATCTCAACGATGGTGACTTCGGCACCGCGCTTGACCAGCGCTTCGGTAACGCTGACCCCGATAAGGCCGCCCCCGATGACCACCACCCTGTCTGCCTCATCAAGGTATCGGTCAATGGCTTTGGCGTCGTCCAGCCTGGTGAAAGTGAAGATGCCTTCCCGTTCAGCACCTTTGATGGGCGGGACAATGGGCACGCCACCGGTTGCCAGCAGCAGCTTCTGCCAGGAAATCACGCTGCCTGATTCCAGCGTCAGCGTGCGACCGGTCAGGTCAAGGCTTACCGCCTTCTGGCCGAGAATGGCGCGGATGCCGTTTCTCTCGTAGAAATCGGCCGGCCGATAGAGCATGCGCTCCAGCGAGCATCCCTCCGCCAGGTGCTCGGAGATGAGCGGTCGCGAGTAAGCCGGGTAGGGCTCATCGGAGACGATGGCCATGCTTCCCCGCTCGTCAACTTCACGTATCGCTTCCGCAGCACCGATACCGCCGGCGGAGTTGCCGATTATTAAATATTTGGCTTCAGTCAAGTTAACTGCCATCTTGCCTTTCTTCCTGATTATGGATTTTTGTCGGCCAGGGCATGCCGGAGAAAGTTGGCATACATTTTCAGCCCATATTCTCCGCTCTTTTCCGGGTGGAACTGCGTCGCCACCAGGTTGCCGCGGGCGATAACGCTGGCCATGGCGACCCCGTATTCCGTTTCCCCGGCCACCAGTGATTTATCCTCCGGCGCTCCGTAATAGCTGTGCACGAAGTAGAAGTTCGCTTCATCAGGGATGCCTTCAAATAACGGGTGGCTGATGCGCTGCTTTACCTGGTTCCATCCCATGTGGGGTACTTTCAGCCCATCCGGCAATTTTTTCACTCTACCCGCGATAATGCCGAGGCAGTCATGCCCGCCTCCCTCCTCGGTGGCGGTGAAGAGCACCTGCAGCCCGATGCAGACTCCGAAAAAAGGCCGGTCTTCGGCGATGAGCTGCTTTATCGGCTCCACCAGCCCCAGATTTCGCAGGCTTTCCATGGTATCGCCGG
>Ga0315545_1001138_pt1 | contig 26764 bp, 20 predicted proteins | sample SalMarSW160210MG_FD_203096 | JGI IMG/M metagenome (GOLD analysis project Ga0315545, IMG submission 203096) | Salt marsh sediment microbial communities from the Plum Island Ecosystem LTER, Massachusetts, United States - Salt Marsh Sediment SW1602-10 ...
GAGAGTAAAAGATTTATCTTTCCTGACCCAGAAGTATAGTCTGCTTCTGATAATCCCCGCAGCGTATTTTTTTGTCGTGATGGGTAAGGAATTCTTATGGATTTGGGTTGGCGACAGATTTCAGGAGCCGGGCATTATTAACCGGATGGCTGTAATTCTCGCTATCTTAGCTGTGGCCCACTCTCTCCGACTGGCCCAGCATAGTAACTTCCTCGTGTTGGTTGGTCGTGGCCAACACCGAGTTTTCGGTATCCTTACCGGTCTTACTGCTCTAATTTGTGTAATTGCCTCAGTTGTCTCAGTCAAAGTATTCAATTGGAGTTTGCTTGCTATAGCGTGGTCCAATTTCATACCCATAGTGTTAATCTCCGGCCTGCTGTTGCCAATGTACTTCAATCGAAGGATGAAGGTGTCGACACTGGAGACTGTCCTTAATATATGGTGGCCGGCGTTTTTGGGATGCCTGCCGAGCATAGTAATAATCAGCTTCTGGAAATATCTTGCGCCGCCTAGCTCATGGCTGCAAATACTGGCTGTAGTAGTCACCACCGCGTTGGTGACACTAACGAGTAGTTGGTTCCTGAGCCTGGCGCCAATCGAGCGAAAGCGTTTTTCAAAAATTCTTCCAAGACTCAGCAGGTAGGGTGGGCTTTAGCCCACCGATTTGGTTGTAGTGGGGCAAGCCCCGCCCTACATTTTAGGAATTCCAATGCGAGAAGATATTCAACACATATTGATCGCAGACCAAGTGCCTCTTGCTAACAAAGGGGAAGAAGCTATAGCAAGGGGCATCGCAGATATGCTACGCGATAAGCGTGAGGTTCAAATCGGCCTCTTTGATAACGTCGAGCAAATAACACACCATCCCGGCATCACGGTCTTTCCGAGCAGATGGATTTTGCGCGTCGAAAGTAAGCAGACACTGCCCGAATGGGGCCGAACGCTTGGCCAGGCATTAGTCTCACTTCAACTGCGACTCGGATGGTATTCGAGACTTAAAAGGCTTGTAAGTTCTTCAAGCTCAATCTATCGTCCACTTCAGGAGTTCTTTGAATCTGCTGAGTATGTGGTTGTAGGCCACGATGGTGTTTTCTGTGCCGAGTCATGTGGGATCATCCACCTTGCCGGAAAAGCAGGGAAGTGTGTCGGCATTCTTGGCGCAAGCACCGGAGTCGGACGAATCGGCAAGATATATAAAACCTGGCTGTATCGACGTGCGGTTTCTGAAAGCGACTTCTGTGTCTTTCGCGAGCGATTTTCATTTACAAGTATGATCCGCGCGTTGGGCATGTCAGACAAGTTAGTTATCGCACCTGATCCTGCCTTTGCTATGCGACCGGAAGAGCCAAAAGCAGCACAAAAAATCCTGCAAAGCTTGTCCGCCTACGGCGGGCGAGCCCGTTACAATCGCGCACGTCGGAAAAAAAGGCAGATTGTCGCAGCAGCCGTGCTTGAAAAAGGCGAGGTGTATACGCGCTTCAAACCCGAACTAAAAGGTCTTCAAAAGCAAAAAGCCCACGCAAAATACCTCGCAGCTATCTTCGATGCCCTGATAACACAGCGTAATGCTTTTGTCGTTTTCCTGCCTCATGCAATCGAACAGGATAGCAGTGACATTACTGCCGCAAAGCATGTCACAGAAGCGATGAAATCTGGCCCTGACAGCTATACTATCATCGACCAGGATATGCCTGCAAGGCTGCTAAAAGCCATAATCAAAGAGTGTGATTTCCTTGTAGGTCAGCGTACCCACTCGCTTATTGGAAGCGTTGCCGTAGCCACGCCGTTTATGGGGCTTACCAACCGCAGAGACAACAGAACACATGGAATTATCGGTGATATGTGCCGTTGTGAAAACTGTATCGTAGATATGGATATAACTGACGAGCGAGCAACAAGCCAGAAGGCTTTGTCGCTATTTGATACTCGTAAAGATATTCAAAAATCCCTCAGACAAGTAAGTCGTGAGCTTTTGGGTAAGCTTGACGAGGTCTCGAAGATGATAAAATCGAAAAGGACATCCATCAATACATGGCAGGAGTCTTGAGCAGAGTTCATAGTATTCAGGATGTTGTCCGCTACGGTCTTTGCGTGTCATGTGGCGCATGTGTAAGCGCCACACCACCAGGGGCAATTCGGATGGTCTTCGATGATAAGAGGTCGATTTTCGTGCCGGAAATAATAGACACAAATCGTGCCTCTGGAAAAGGCATTGAATTCAGGGTCTGCCCGGGTAAAGGCTTTCCGATTATGGAAATTGCTGAGCAGCTATATAGTGATGCTCCCAATAGAAGCTTTGAGCTTGGATTGTATAGAACGGCAATAGCTGCTCATTCCACCGAGGAGCGCATTATTAAAAACGCTGCTTCAGGCGGAGTGATGACTGAGATCGCCAGATATCTTATTGATAAAAATCTGGTCAAAGGCGTGACAGCCTCTCGTTTTATTTATGGTCCAAAGGGACCCCGAACGGAGTCATTTATAGCTCGCACCTTCGATGATCTACTCGCTGCCCAGGGCTCAAAGTATTGTCCAACCACAACAAATGTGCTGGCACGCCAATGTGTCGAAACTGGACGGCGGTATCTTTTCATAGGCACGCCCTGTCAGGTCGCTGGGCTTCGCTTAGCTACGAGGGAAGATTCCAATCTGGCTAAGGTATTTCCGTATACTATGGCCAACTTCTGTGGGGGCTTTCACAATTTCCGCCAGCTCGAAGACCTCATTACCTTCGATAGAATTGATCCAACTAAAGTTGAATACTTCCGATTTCGTCGGGATGGTCAGCCCGGCTCGATGTTCGCGCGCACAACCGACGGCAGAACAATCAGCGCTTCCTACCCTAACTACCTGCACCGCTCGGATGTCCCTAAACATAAGCGGTGCAGTTACTGCGTGGATGCGACGGGCGAATTGGCGGATTTTGCGTGCGGCGATGCCTGGATAGAGCGACTCCTACAGACGCAGCAGTCTTGGTCCATAATATTGACCAGGTCACACTTCGCCGAGCAAATAGTCAATGAGCTAATCTCTGCGGGCCGCATCGTTGTTACCCCTGTCTCTTTTGAAGAGCTCTGCGAGTCTCAGCGTAAGAACCTGATGTCTAAGAAATTCCGTCAATACAAGCGTATGCGCATTTCTCGTTTACTTGGAATAACAATGCCCGAATGGGATGTGCAACTGCCGCGTGGCAACAGTACCTATCTTCATGAGGCCCGTGTACTTTTTGTCAAAACAAGATTAGGGCGACGTATACGAAAGATAAGAAACGCAATAAGAAACGCCTTAAAACCAAAAACTCAACAGAACTAAACTGTTAAAAAAGCCGATGAAAATAGCTGTGCAGACAATCTTTTAGTCAAATAGGGCTTAGCAATGTACGCCGAGGCTGTCGAATTACCATACGAAGATAATATCGATTACGAGGAGCAAGAGCGGACGTCCGATATACAATTGCCGGCGATAATGAACTTTCTGTTGCTGGCGATTTGGTTGGTAATCTGTCTTATTGGATTCGCTGTAATCTTTCTGGCTGAAAATCCTGTTGCCGGTGCCGTGCTTATAGCCATACCTACCGTTATCGGCATGTTAATAAAACCAACCTTCGGACTTTGCATATTGATGCTGGTATTACCAACCGGTGCAGGTGTCGGCTTCAGGCAAATGTTCAGCCTTGACCGTGGCGTTGGAATCGCCGTTGCCCTAACTTTTGCGCTGAATCTGTTGTTGACGCGACCGGGAGTGCGCGTGGCTAACAAGGCGCTATGGATTTTGGTCGCTTATACATTCTGGATATTTTTGGCTTCCCTGTTTTCACCGTATCTGAGCCAAGAGCTTCGCCGGGCATTCACGCAGTTTCAATTGCTTGCTCTGGTCTTTATTGTCTATTGGATACTACAGTCAAATACTGAAAAGACACTCATTTGGGCGCTACGGTCATACGTGGTGGGCTCTATAGGCACAATCGTCCTTACGTATCTTACCGGAACTGCTATCAGAAGCATGGAAGAGGCAGAAGGAAGATATGCCGCAACGCTCGGTCAGGCTATCGACGCTAACATGTTGGCAGCATTGGCCAGCCTTGCCTTTTTATCTGCAATCTATCTGTTCGCACGCGATAAAAACATATTCTGGCGAATCATATATCTTGCTGCGATATTGTTTTTGCCTGTGATGCTATTAAGAATCGCATCCCGTGGAGCAATCGTTGCGATTGCTTTTACAATGCTGTCACCCTTATTATTTGTTAGGCAGGTTCTGCGTCGGCCTGCGCTGGCGGTACTGGTCCTTACAACAATTCTGCTCGGCTCAGTTTCGGCGGGGTTGATAGTAAAACGCAGCGGATTAGAAACGGACGCCGCAGGTAGACTGACCGATATCCCAAGAGCAAAAACAGCCCTTAGTTACAGAATGGTGCCAATCAAACAGGCCGTCAAAGTTGCTGTCCGAAGACCCACGGGGACAAGTTATTACGGCTGGTTCGAACGAGCAGGAACTCGACATTGGCCCCACAACGATTTCTTTTTAGCTCTCGGGGCATACGGGATACCAGCCGCTTTGCTGTTCGCTATTTTTGCAATAATCCTAATGTTCACCGTAAGACGCATGCATCTGGGCTGGGAAAAACTCTATGCCAGAGCTGTTCTGACATTCCTGCTGGTAAATGGATTGAGCATAGGCCAATTGTACCACAAACATTTCTGGGTGTTCTTAGCGGTCGTTGTCGCAATGGAACGCATAAGCTATCTTAAATCTGCCCAAACTGAGAACCTGGCCGAAGAGTCGGTGGAAGACGAAATTGAAGAGTTTGAACATCAATCTTATGCTCTGTAATAGGTCTTCGCCTTTGTTTTGTCGGTAACTCTTTGGCTCTTTATTCCAATACAAAATCCGTCGCAGTCGAAATTAATAAGCACATACGAAGTGAAGATTTTAGCTATCTCGCATTTGTTTCCGCATGAGAAGGAAAAGAGATACGGTATTTTCGTTGCCCGCCAGCTTTCAGAAATAGCCAGGCAGGCAGGTGAGATAACTGTTGTGGTGCCACGCGTTTGGTGCCCTGCTTTACTCAGACGTTTTCAACGGTGGAAGGACTATGACCATGAAGTCCCGCTATGTCACTTTGAAGGATTAGATACAATTAGTGTCCCTTACCTCAGGCCTCCTGGCAATTGGTATAACCGTTTTTCCGGTCTGGTTGCTTTCCAGGCGATGAAAGAAATGGTCCTTCAGTTACACAAAAAAAGAAGATTTGACATTCTTTATGCCACAGATTTTTTCCCCGATGGTGACGCAGCGGTGCGATTAGCACGATATATAAAAATCCCTGCTGCTTGTCTGGCTATAGGCGTGGATACTAATGTCACCGCACATACCAACAATATGATGTACCGACACTTTGTAAGAACCGCTCAGGCGCTCGATGGCACGTTGGCTTGCGGCTACGCCGTTGCCGATGGATTGCATGCAATAACAGGAAAACGCCCATTGTGCGTATATGGCGTTATCGACTTGCAGGAATTCTCTCCGATTTCAAAAAAATCATCTCTACGAAAGGAATTGAACCTACCGGCTGATAAGTTCGTAGCGCTGTATGCGGGTTATCTAATCAGGCGTAAGGGTATATACGAGCTGGTTGAAGCATTCTCAAAAATACGCAGAAAAGGCGTAGATGCGATGCTTGTTATATGCGGTTCGGGCCCGGAGGAATCAGCACTGAAGTCGCTAATCAGAGAAAAAAACATTGAGGATGCCGTCAGTATGGTCAGCGAAGTCGAGCCGGAACAGATGAGCAAATGGATGCAAGTTAGCGACCTTTTTGTGCTCGCTACTCACACCGAGGGGATGCCGAATGTTGTCATGGAGGCGATGGCCTGTGGAGTTCCGGTTATTGCTACTGCCGTTGGTGGCCTGACCGCTTCAATCGGTGACTGCGAAGGCGCGATACTCGTACCACCCAAAAACGTCAGTGCCTTTGCAGATGCGATAATGAGAGTAATCAGTGATAACAAACTGCGTGAGCGTATGCAAAAGGCCGCAAGAAAAAAAGCAGAGCAAGACTTCGGCGTCGAGAAAAATGCCCGTCGGATTCTAAACTATCTAAAGCAGGTCATAGAAGAAGGCAAAAGCAAATATGCAAACCAATAGCTGCCCAGGTACTCCTTGCGGACAGCAAACATGCCTGGTGATAGACGCCTGTCAATTCTCGCCTAACTACGATTACTGTTTTCTGGACGCGTTAGTAAAACAGGGCCAAAAAATGGTGTTTGCGACAACGGAGTTCGCACACGAATACATACCGGATGTGCCAGGCGTAAAGGTTTTCCGATGTTTTTTCTACCTGGCACGATTCGTAAACAGGCTAACTCGGTTCCGGCCATTACGTCGTTTGCTTAGAGCTATAGAATATCCGTTGGATGTATTGATTCTGTTTATATACATACTGTTAAAGCGTGTTAAATTGGTCCATTTTATGTGGATTGTTTGGCCGAGTTTTGATTGGAGGCTGATAAAGTTACTGCGTTTTATTGGCTGCAGAGTCGTTTACACGGCTCATAATCCTTTTCCTCATGAGCTAAAGCAGAAGCACATTAAAAAATACGCTCGAATATATCATACTGTTGATCACATAATAGGCCTGACCAATTACACACGCGAACAGACTGTAGGTCAGTTTGAAATTCCGCCGGAGAAGGTATCTGTCATACCTCACGGCGATTTCGATGCTTTGTTCTCGCAGTATGGCTTTAATAGGGCCCTTGCAAAAAAGGTCCGCGATAAAGCTGCCGACAGAAAAATAATTGCATTTCTCGGCAATATCAGACCTTACAAAGGCCTGGATTACTTCATCGAAGCATTGCCATTGATTAAGCAGCGATTGCCGGAGTCTTTCTTCTTGGTTGCCGGCTCTGTCTTGATAGGCGAGGAAAAAAATCTTAAGCGTAAGCTCACAGAGAACTGTAAACCGGACGAACTCTGGGCAGACATACGGTTCTTACCGGTCGAGGATTTAAAGGCGTATCTGGCAGTTACCAATGTCTTGGTTCAGCCGTACGTTAGCGCCTCACAGAGCGGCAACACCGCAATGGCATACGCTGCAGGAATACCTGTAATCTCAACAAATGTCGGCGGGTTGGGTGAAATGACCGAAGATGGAAAAACAGGTTATGTCATTGCTCCGGAGGATCCGAACGCAATCGCAGTAGCCGTCGCAAAGTGTTTCACAAACAACAACTATACAAAGATGTCCCGAAATGCCCGTAAGGTTGCAGACGAGCAATACAGTTGGGAAAAAATAGCCCGACAAACTGTCTCGGCCTATCAGCAAGCACTGAGCTCAGACAAGCCGGGCAAAAAGGCTTAATGAAACATTCAGGGAACAGGGGTCAGGAATCAGGGGTCAGGGGTCGGGGAACGGTACCGGTCCCCGAATCCTGAGCCCTGCTAATTCTCAGGGAAAAACTTGGGGATTACCATTATCAGCCAACAACCGTGCACCCCAGGCATAAAAACAAAGTGGTGCATTTGCCATCGTCTTGTTCTGAGACGCGGGCATGTTTGGCCCGCCGTTAGTTAGGTCGTAAGCAAGAGAAAGAAAAAGCTCTTTTAAGTCGTCGTCATACGCGGCAAGGCGGTGCCAGCCGAACCAGACGTGGCCCTTAAATCCGGGTGGCAATTCGCCGTACTTGGAGTCATTATAGGGTGCATCATTGCCGTCAATAAAATTAGCAAAGTAGAAAGGGCTCTTTTGCGGTTTCCAGATTTGCTTTTTCAATGTTTTAGCGAAACCATCGACAATGGCTTTATCGACAAGGCCTTCGGAGTATGCCTTTGTAGCGAGCCAGACTGTACGATTGGCATGTGCGGTATCCAGAACCGCTATTTTCTGTTTCTGTTTCCAATCGGGGATAAAGTGCCAGACGTAGCCGCCGCTTGACTTACGTGGCAATAGCCCCCAGTCTTCTGGTTTTAGCTGGCCCAATTTGTCACTATCGGGTGCATCGGCGTCAAGGCTCGGGCGTTCGCCAACATAGAGTTTCGTTAAGAATTTAGCCCATTTTTCATAAGGATATTTGTTGTAACCCAATTTGTGCAAGTCCATGCAAATCGTTGTAAAGTGCTCACGTTTATCGCGAGCAAGATCCAGTACAACAAGCAGATACTTATTAGACTCAGGCCCTTTCAGGTGCCCGAGTCTAACAGATGGTCTGTAAAGAAGCCATTTTTCAACAATGCTCTTTTCAACAAAGTCAGCGATTTCTTGCCAGCCGTCCTGGTCAGCTTCTTTCAGTGCTGTGGCAACCAGAAGAAATCCTGCGGCACCCTGAAAATCGCATATCTGGTTATGGCCGCCAGTTTGTTTTTCGACGCTTTTTAGTAAAAAGCATGGCCAGTTTCCACGCGGCTTGTTGTGTAAGAGTAGCGGACGTGGACTGGAACTGGCATCAGCGATTGCCTTAACAATTTGTTTCTTTGCCTGCTGGAGATATGTTAATTTGCCGGTAGCTCGCCACATATCAACGAGAGCCTGGAGCTCTTGGCGGAGAAAATAAACTGTGTATCCTTCTGCAAGATTTCTTTGCTTGTTATTTAAGGTATGTATAGCGTATTGCTTGTCGAAAGCTGCAACGAATCTCTTAAATAGTAAAGGCTCATTCTCCCTGGCTAAAGGCGATATGTCAGGCTTTAATTTTGGTAGACCGGCTTCTACCTTAGAAGAGGTAGACGACCCCACCTGCTTCGTCGATCCAGCATAGGTTGAGCAAATAAGGCCAGTAAGAACTACAGCAACAATATAAAAGTTATGCCTATATATTTTCATTTTACATTTTTAGAAGTGTAAAAATCTAAATAAATGACTCGGCAACCTTCTGCCGGAACGCCACCTTTTTATCTACAATTACTCATATATATTATAACCTATTATAGACTAAACAACAAACGCGTGATGGTTCTTGTACCTTGTGTGCTGTTACGAAATGACAAAAAGGTGTTTTTCTTTCACTAAATGACACATTAGTCAGACAACTTAACGGTAAGTGGCTCTATTGCCGGTGTGTTCATTTCGTTAATGTAATTGTTATATCATACCGATGATTTCTCAGGACTGTAGGCAGGATTAAGCAATATGAAGATAACCATATTTGGAATGGGCTATGTAGGGGTCGTTAGCGCTGCGTGTCTCGTTCGCGATGGCCATGAGGTCGTTGGAGTAGATAACGTGGCCGCGAAGGTCGATGATCTGGCCCAGGGCCGCTGCCCTATCCAGGAGCCCGATGTAGCTGATATAATCGCGCAGGGCCACAAAACGGGACCTCTGAAAGCAACAACTAATCCCGCGGAGGCACTAACAGATAGCGACATGGCCTGGATATGTGTCGGAACACCATCTGAAGCAGACGGCACCGTAAATCTCTCATCGGTTCAGGCAGTTGTTAGACAGATTGGACGGTGCCTTCATAGCTCTAAAGAACCCCCAAGGAGCGGGCGTCCTCTAATTGTCCTGCGAAGCACAGCCCCTCCGGGAACTACAACCAACCACGTTATCCCTATTCTGCAAAATGAGTCTGGCTTGAAGGTGGGAATTGATATTCATGTGGTCTATCATCCGGAATTCCTTCGCGAAGGTACAGCAGTTGACGACTTCTATAATCCGTCAAAAATCGTTGTCGGAGAAGCACAGCCCGGCGCCGCAGAACCACTTTTGAGTATCTATGAGAAATACAATGCTCCTGTCTTTCGCCTGGCACTGGGTGAGGCCGAAATGGTTAAATATTACGACAATGTTTTTCACGCTCTGAAAATTACCTTTGCCAATGAGGTTGCGGCAATTGCCAAATCCACAGGTCTTGACGCACGCAAAGTAGCTGATGTTTTTTGTGCCGACACAAAGCTTAACATCAGTGACAAATATCTTCGTCCCGGCTTTGCATTTGGTGGTTCATGCCTATCGAAAGACCTGCGGGCAGTATTGCGTCTTGCATCGCTCAAATCTGTGCCGATTCCGATGCTTCAAAGCGTGCTTCAGAGCAACGACGCGCAGATAAATAATCTTGTCTGGCGTATCCTGAAATATCAGCCGCAAACAGTAGGCATGATTGGCCTGGCTTTTAAGCCTGGCACCGACGATATGCGTGAAAGCCCGCATGTCAAGGTTGCTAAAGCACTAATCGGCGAGGGCGTTAAGCTGCTAATTTATGACCCGGCTGTCCAACCCGACCGCCTGATAGGAAGTAATAAAGAGCAGCTTCAAAAAGCACTGCGTCACCTAAAAGAGCTTCTTGTTCACTCTTTGAAAGAACTCGATGCTGTGGATTTGATTATCATAAACCATCGAATTATTGATGCTGAGCACGTCCATGGTTGGCTCAAGGCTGGAATTCGTGTCCTGGATTTGGCGGATATCAAGGGCGTCGACCGCCATACTAAAGGCTACGAAGGTATATACTGGTAAGACAAAGGTGAACATACTTTATCTACACCAATATTTCGCCTCACGCAAAGGCATAACAGGCACACGCTCCTACGAATTCAGCAAACGCCTCATCGAAAAAAGTCACCATGTCACCATGATAACTTCAGGGCTTGCCAATCGTGAGTTTGCTGTGCCAAAAGGTAGCGACTACATCCAACTACAGTTCGAAGGCATAAATGTGGTTCCGATAGCCGCAGGTTACAATGACCCACAACTGGGTACCGGAATGAGCGGCTACCAACGTATGCTCAAATTTCATCAGTTTGCTTCTCTTGCAAAAAAGGTGGGCAAGAAACTTAAAAAACCAAACGTTATTTTCGCAACGCATACACCTTTGCCTGTAGGTTTGGCTGGCGCTGCACTTGGCCGGTACTTTAACGTGCCCTTTATCTTCGAGATTCGTGACCTATGGCCGGAGGCACTGGTAAATATCGGGGCACTGAATAATCCACTGGCTATATGGTACCTGCGACGAATGGCAAAGAAAATATATCGACAGGCCAAACATATTGTTGCATTGTCACCCGGCATGAAAGAAGGGATCGTCCGAGCGGGCGTATCACCTGGGAAAGTCACTATCATCCCTAATGCCAGCGACCTCGACCTTTTCAAGCCGGACCTTGACGGTTCTGCTGAGCGTCGTCGGCTCGGATTAGGCGATAGATTCGCTGCCATATATTTTGGTGCCATGGGCATGGCTAATGGACTTGAATATGTGATAGAAGCCGCACGAATTCTAAGCAGGCGAAAAAGAGATAACATTGTTTTTGTGCTGCACGGCGCCGGCGCAAAACGGAAAGAACTAAAAGAAATGGCACGTCAATATAATTTGACGAACGTTGTGTTCAGCGACCTTGTCCCGAATAAGGCTGATGTCGCCCGTATCGTAGCTGGCTGTGATGTATGTATGACTATATATCGTGCTGCCAAAGAGCACACGTGGTCGCCCAATAAGATGTTCGATGCCCTAGCAGCGGGCAAACCGATACTGATAAATGTATCAGGTTGGCTGGGCCGGACAATTCAAAATAACAAATGCGGAATATGTCTCAATCCGAATGACCCAAAGTCGCTAACAGAGGCTGTTGAGCAACTTCAGGCTGATCGACAACTATGCCGGCAAATGGGTAAAAATGCCCGAGAATTGGCCGAGCGAGAATTTGACCGTGCCAAGTTGGCCGAACGCCTGGAATCGGTCCTGCTTCAAGCCATTGAACAATCCTGAACAAAACTGAGATTGCCGGCCATTATATTTTTGCTGCAACTGAACCAAGCTTATCTCTTTATTTGCTCAAACCGACCGAATTTTAATTGAAAACAACGTAAGTACCTATTTGGCGAGAATATATTGCACTTTGTCATTCCCGTGAAACTTGTCCTCGGCTACGACCGGGGAACGGAAATCCAGTTTTCTGAAAACTTTAATAGATTCCCGCCTGCGCGGGAATGACACAAAGAATCGGTCAGTTTGAATTATTTAGAAACTTTTACCTATGGCCGAAATAAAATTGCCAATGGTTAGTATAATAGCACCTTGTCGCAACGAAGCTGCATTCATAGAGGATGCTTTGAATTCGATTCTGCAGAGTGACTATCCCGCTGAGCGCATGGAACTGTTGGTGGTGGATGGGATGAGCACGGATGGCACTCGTGATACTATCCAAAAAATAGTTAATCAGGACAGCCGGATAAAACTGATCGATAATCCAAAGCACACAGTTCCTGCAGCCATGAACATCGGCATTAAGGCGGCGCGCGGTGAGTATATTCTCAGGATCGATTGTCACTGTAAATTTGCTCCGGATTATGTGCGCAAATGTATTGAAATTATCAAGAGAACCGGTGCTGACAATGTCGGTGGTTACTGTGCAACGTTAGCTGGAGCTGATACCAATGTGGCAAGGGCAATTGCTACAGCCACATCTTCTGCGTTCGGCGTGGGCAACGCAATGTTCCGCTTAGGCGGCAGTGAGCGGGAAGTCGATACCGTTCCTTTTGGAACGTATCGAAAAGAAATCTTCGACAGAATCGGCATGTATGATGAAAGACTCGTTCGCAATCAGGATATTGAACTGAACTGGCGGATTCGCAAGGCAGGAGGCCGGATTATCATTTCGCCTGAGATAAAAGTAGTCTACTACAATCGCGCCACTTACCGCGGCTTATGGCAGCAGGCGTTTAACAATGGCCTGTGGAATCCCTATACAATCTGGCTAATTGGTGGAGGCTTATCCCTCAGGCACTTTGTCCCCATGTTCTTCGTCCTGAGCTTGATTATACTTACCGCAGTCAGCTTCTTTCTCAGCATCGCCAAGTGGATATTGCTGGTTTATACGGCGTTGTATCTCTCTGTGGCTGTGTTCTTTTCACTCAAACACAGTCGCAGTAAAGATACCTCAGCTATCCTGGTCTTATGGTCGTACGTAGTATTACATATTGCATACGGCCTTGGCTCAATTTGGTCTGTTTTAACAATACCATTTTATACGCCTTAGGCGTATTAAGTTTCCTAACCGCCACAGAAGTGTAGTGGGCAAACCACCTGCGGATAGGAAACCATAGTTTACGTTTTTATACGCCTTAGGCGTATAAACTTGATATTTTCTGTTTCCAACTCCAATGTCTACGGAAGTAAACAAGTCAACAAATGGCCTTCCCATTGCGACGCACCGCGGCGAAGAAGGTATGCAAGCCGGCTCGGATATGATGGTCTTTCGAGACGATAACTGGGAGACAAGGGGCGGTGGAAAATTGCTAATATACACGGGGTTGCCTTTGAAAGAAAACCTGCAATACCGCTTAGTACAGGAATTTGTGCGTCAGAAGCGTGCGTGGGGCGCAATGTGGACTTATGGCTGGGATAGCGAAAGCGAAGGACAATGGTATAGATATATCTGTGACATACCCGACTACGACATCGAAAAGATAGAAAGCAAATCCACTCGCAAAGACATAAGAAGATGTCTCAAACAGTGTGCTATAAAAGAGGTTGACTTAACATGGCTGGCCCCAAATGGATATCAAACTTACATAAATGCCTCTCGAAGATACGCACACTTTGTGCCGCTGAGCAAAGACCGCTTCGAAAAGAACATGCTGGACCTCGCGGAAAAGTCCGGCTACGAGGCCTGGGGAGTCTTTCAGGAAGATACGGTAATCGCGTACGCCATCGCTCAGATATGTGATGATTCTGTTCAACTATTGGTTGCAAAATTTGATCCTGATTATGCTAAGGCATATCCAATGTATGGCCTTTACTATTCGATAGCACAGCACTATTTGAAACAGCAAAAGTACAGACAGGTTTTAGGGGCATCCAGAGCGCTACTGCATGAAACCAATATCGGAGATTTTCGCCTCAAAATGGGATGGCGAAAAGTTTACTGCCGGCTCGGACTATACCTGGTATTGCGCGCAAGGCTAATATTATTTCTGGCAAGAGCTTTGCGAATTCCGATCAGACTTCTGACGCCACAAAGATACTGCGCAATCCTGGACAGTCTCCTGCAAGCTCAGGATATAGCCAGAGCCACCCAGCCAAAGGTGAGCAAATGAGCCGAAATCTTGCCAAGCGATTCTTCGATCTGCTGATTTCCATACCGGCTACTACATTTCTTTTGCCGGTTATAGCGATTATAGCGGTAGTAATCAGGCTTACCAGTAAGGGACCCGCCATTTTCAAACAGCAAAGGGTCGGTAAAAATGCAGAGCCATTTACCTTCTACAAATTCCGGACAATGCGGGTCGATGTAAATGCCTTCGGCCCAAGCCCAAAATCAGCTCAGGACCCCAGGCTTACAAAAATCGGCCGATTTCTACGAGAATATTCTCTTGACGAACTGCCGCAATTGTTTAACGTATTAAAAGGGGATATGAGTATAGTTGGCCCCCGGCCTTTGTACGTTTCACAGGTATCCGAGTGGAATAAAAGGCAGAAAAGACGCCTTCTTGTCAAGCCGGGTCTTACGGGATTGGCACAAATCTCAGGGCGAGCAGGGTTAACCCAGGAAGAAAAACTTGAATTAGACGTTAAGTATGTGGAAAGCGCATCCTTTTTAACCGATATAAAGATAATACTGACCACCTTTAGAAAGGTCTTTGGGCGAAAAGGCATCTACGAGAACAAATATTCAGAAACTGAATATACAAGAGGCGAGGATAAATAAATCTCCACGGACCGATAAATAGGAGAGCGGGTTAAATGGAAATCAAAACAGGCACTACTTGCAAATACCTGACACACATAGAACAGTTGGATCAGTTAAGCAAGCAGGAAAAAAGAGAGCTAAATCGTGTCACAGAGCAGTTTAGTTTCCGTGCCAACGACTACTATTTGTCTTTGATTAACTGGGATGACCCCAATGATCCAATACGAAGAATCATCATCCCACATATCGACGAACTCAACGATTGGGGCCAGCTCGATCCTTCCAATGAGGAAGATTACACAATCCTGCCGGGACTGGAGCACAAATATAATTCCACCGTACTTCTGTTGACAAGTAATGTCTGCGATGGCATTTGCAGATACTGTTTCCGCAAGCGTGTCTTCATAAATCCCCAAAGCGAGTACCTACGTGACATACCAGCCGCCATGCGATACATAGAACAGCACAAAGAGATAACAAACGTCTTACTCACAGGTGGTGATCCTCTCGTCCTTACAACTGCCAAGCTTGAAAATATCATTCGACAATTACGCGACATCAATCACGTCCAGATAATCCGAATCGGCACAAAAATACCTGCATTCAATCCGTACCGTATTATCAATGATCCTTCCATATTGGAAATGATAGAAAACTACAGCACCGAGCGAAAGAGAATCTACATAATGACCCACTTTGTTCATCCGAGGGAGCTAACAAACACAGCGATAAAAGCAGTACATCTGCTACAAAAAGCAGGTGCCGTGCTGGCAAATCAAGCACCTCTGATAAGAGGATTAAATGACGATCCAGAGACTATGGCAGAACTTCTAAAGCAGCTATCCTTCGTCGGCGCGGTTCCCTACTACATTTTCCAGTGCCGCCCGGCACTTGGAAACAAGACTTACATAGTACCAATAGAAGAAGGTTATGAAATCATCGAGAAGGCAAAATCGCTGGTATCCGGACTTGCAAAACGCGCCCGTTTTACAATGTCTCACGCAACCGGAAAAATCGAAGTTGTCGGCATGACAGATGAATTTGTCTACTTCAAGTATCACCGCGCCGCCGACGATGCTGACAACGGACGCTTCCTCGTCTTCAAACGAAATCCAAACGCCTACTGGCTCGATGACTATGATGAATCGGTACGCGACTCCGGGATCGTTACTTCGTATCAAGTATATGGACCGGATTAATAAGCCTCCGGCTGATTAAAAGTTGATGCGTAAATGAGTGAAACAGTAACGCTTAGCGTATCAACGCATTTATTCGTCAACCCAAGATTCTAATGTTTCAAAGGAAACAAATAATTGTTCTATTTGTTCTGATGGGCGTTGCCGCCGCATTTGCTCTGGAGCCAAACGAGATTCTTGTAATAGCAAATGGACACATTCCGGATTCTAAGGACATAGCTCAATACTATTGCCAAAAACGAAACGTCCCCACCGAGAATGTGCTTTACTTGCCTTTAGGTATAAACCTTAAGGATTCGATCAGCAGAGACGACTACAACAGACAACTTGCAAGGCCAATCCGGAGTGAAATACAAACCCGTAAAGAATTCAGCAAAATAAAGTGCCTGGTGACAACTTATGGTGTCCCGTATAAGGTCGGAAAACGACCGCCTCTGCCATATATGGAAAACCAGCTACAAAAGCTCAGAGAGCTAGCTGACCTGGAAAAGAGCAAGCTTGAACAATTAAAGCAAAGCAGTTCAACCAAATCAGACCAATACAAACAAACCGAACGTATACTCTCCCTGTATAAACTTCAAATTGGCCGTATAACAGGCGATGAAACAAATGCCTCCGTTGATAGCGAACTATCCATGCTACTATTCGGCGACTACGAATTGTACCGCTGGCAATTAAATATGCTAAAAGGTGCAGCGCACGGGACGGGCTTTAAAACGCTAATGGTCGCACGACTCGACGGTCCTAGTAGCACAATAGCCAAAGGATTGATTGACAAAGCAATAGCCGCCGAGAACACCGGCTTAGACGGTATAGCCTATTTCGACTCACGAGGTAATACAGGAAAAAGCACGCATGGGCAATTCGACCAATCTTTACGTGATCTGGCAACAGTTACAAAAGTTAAAACGAAACTGATTGTAAAAGAGGAGCGAACGGGCAATCTCTTCTCGCCAGGTGACTGTTCCCAAACAGCCATCTACTGCGGCTGGTACAGTGTGGAAAAATATATCGATGCCTTTGACTTCGTTGATGGCGCTATTGGTTATCATATCGCAAGCTTCGAAGCAGTAAGACTTCGCGACCCAAACAGTACGCAATGGTGCCCAGCCATGTTAATGGACGGCATAACCGCGACTCTCGGAGCAGTTGCTGAACCCTATCTCCATACAATACCTCTGCCAAAGGAGTTTTTTCTCGATCTTTACAATGGTAGCTGTCTTGTCGAAGCCTATTATCATACAAAGCCGTTCAATTCCTGGCAGTTGATTCTTATAGGCGACCCCTTATATACACCATTCAAAGAATCCATACCGCCTTCCAGCCAAGTGCCCTCAAGCCTTGCAGACCCTCCGAACTAGTTCACAAGCACCGGCCACGGCTACAACAATCCCAATTCCTATCATAGATATAATCATCTCTGAACGTGTAAAATCCCTGCCCAAAACCAGCGACCCTAACTTGGTCGCCAAAAGCAGACCTACAGGCAAAGACAGCATAACAATTAGCCATTTCACACCTATAACTGCACACGGAAAATAACCACGCTCGGGATTACGACTTAGCTCGTAGTTTGCGCGTAGATGAACATATCTGAGCCACAGTATAGTGAAAAACGCATAGGCAAACATGCGGAGTACTACATTTATCACCGGTAGCAAATCAGCCATATCTACACGCGTAACATTTGTCAGGATGAAGATAGTCACACCAGTTACGACCAGTAAAGCCGGCCAGAAAGTAAAAAATGTAAGCACTACCAAGCTCGCCAGGGTGCCAGCCACGTCAAGAAAAAAGTCCATGATGTCCGGATTACGTCCTGCAACGTAACCTTGTAGCCATTCGTCAATAATCCCATACGCTGCAATTAACAAAAGAATCCACCAAACTACAACCTTGTTCCACTTCACCTTCTTGTCAGGATTGACCACACTAAAAAGCAAAAAAGCCAGAATCAAATACGCAACAAAGTGAATGCTCTTATCCGACACTCCTGCTTTTTGAACTAAGTTGGGAATAGGTATATGCGCAAAAATAAACACAGCCGGCCAATAAAACAGCAACATAATCACCATCAATTTTTGCCGTCGCGATAGCGCCATTAAACCGCCCGAAAAACTTACTGACAACCTATTATCTCTGGTAAAGCTCGGTCTTTTATAGTTAAGCCCAGCTTCTGCGCTCGACCTCATCTTCAAGCTCGCATTGTCTCAGACAGGCTTTTTTGTATCAAAGATTTACAATCCATGCAATATATTGTTTGCTCTTAGAACACAAAGTCCAATATAGTTCATACTCGCGGCAGCTTCGCCGACAAAAAAGAAATAACCCTGAAAAAAACGACCGTTGGTTGTATAATGTCTAAAGATGTATCAATAATACTTTGTTTGGGAGGATTGAAAGATGAACGGTCGAGAACATTCAAGAATTTCAACGTCACTGCATCTTGTCAAGTATACTTTCTTATTCATTATTTTGGCTGGTTTTTCAATTATTTGTTGGGGGCAGTACAGGTCTCGAACAGCAGCCGTTAGGATAATTCAGCTTCCAGAAGCTAAACAGACAGGTTCTATGAGTTTCGAGCAGGCCCTGGCAGAAAAACGACAGGGCCTCTATCGGCTTTCGGGCGAGCAACTCGATTACGCTCAATTAGGGCAACTGGCCTGGGCAGGTCAGGGTCTCGTAGAAGGTCCTGAACAATCTCAAACTCAGCCACAGCCTAATGCAGCAGAGCTACGCAATGAGCAAAACCGGCCAATAAGCATCTACTTTGCCACGTCTAATGGCTTATACGTTTACGAACCCGATGAGCACAGTTTAGAGCAAACCTCCGACCAGGATGTACGAGCCGCACTTGCAAACGCAACATCAAATCCTGAGGTAGTAAGCATCGCCGGTTGTGATGTCATCGTTGCAGGCTCTGTTAGAGCTATCACAAGACGTTACGGTAGCGAGGCCAGAAAGGTGATGTTATTACAGGCAGGACGAGTACTTGAAGATATCCAACTGCAAGCCATCAGCCTGGAATTGGGCATCGTGGAGGTATCCGGCTTTGATGTCAATGGCGTTAAAAGGGCGTGTAATCTACCCAGAACCGTCGAGCCCCTTTTTATCGTTGCTACTGGTCATCCACTTGCAGAATCAACATCAGACTCACTTCAGCCTGGTACGGTAACACAAGGTATGCAGAAAAAAGCCGCCCTGATTATTGCCCGCCAGAACTTCCGCGACGAGGAACTCTTCGAGACACAACGAGTTCTTGAAGCCGGAGGAGTCCAGACCATTATAGCAAGTACAACCTTGGGCGCGGCAAGAGGAATGCTCGGTGGCATAGCTGAAGCACGTATTCTCATCGACCAGCTAAGGGTAGATGACTACGATGCTATAGTATTCATCGGTGGTGTTGGTGCCACTGAATATTTCGACAATCCCGTAGCGCTAAATCTGGCCCGCGAGGCAGCACATAGAGGTAAAATACTCGCAGCAATTTCCACTGCACCCGCTATCCTGGCCCAGGCTGGTGTGATTCGCGGCTACAGAACTACAAGCCTTCTGACAGAGCGTGACAGACTTGTACAGGCCGGCGCTATCTACACAGGCACACCCGTTGAGAGAGACAGACTGATAATAACCGCCAGTGGTCCGATGGCCTCGGTCCAGTTCGGCAGACTTATCGCCGCTGCCCTGGCAGGCAGATAGCGAGGAATAAATAATTCGAGGCATCATTCTTTTACTAACTCAAACTGACCGTTTTTATTGTCATGCTGAGCCGAAAGGCGAAGCATCCGGCTTTAGCAAAAGAAAATCCATATTTTCTCTGGCCAGATTCTTCGCTTCACTTCGTGGAGTTTACCCTTGAGCAGAGCGAAGGGCTCAGAATGACAAGGCGATATATGTCTTTGCAAATTAATACGCCTGAGGCGTATAAAAGAATTATCAATAATAATGTTAGTAAATAGGTCAGTTTGAGTTACTAAATTGAGTCTGGAATATAGCGGTTTGTAATAGGCAGCCGACGATCCTTGCCGAAGCCCTTCGGCGTGATTCTTACCCCAGGTGGTGACTGTCGTCTCTTATACTCGTTTCGATCAACCATTCGAATGACCTTGTGCACCACCTCTCTGGCCAGACCTGAATCAATAAGTTCCTTAGCTGATTTATCCTGCTCAACATAGCCTTGAATAATTTTATCGAGCAGCTCATAGTCCGGCAGCGCGTCCGTATCTTTTTGCCCCGCTCGCAACTCAGCGCTGGGGGCCCTTTTCATAACATCATCCGGTATAATTTGCCTGCCGGCAATTTTATTGATATACTTAGCCAGCTCAAAGACAGCCGTCTTGAGCACATCTTTTAGTACTGCAAAGCCGCCTGCGGTGTCTCCATAAAGCGTACTATAACCTACAGATATTTCGCTTTTGTTGCCGGTCGTTAGTACCAAAGCCCCAAACTGGTTACTGAGTGACATCAATATAGTGCCACGAATTCTTGCCTGTAGGTTCTCATAGGCAATGCCTTTATCATCCCAGCCGGCGACCGCTTTTAGTGCCTCGTGAAAGTGGCTCAATATCGGCTCGATTGGAATTGTCAAAAATTCCGTACCCAGATTTTCCGCAACCTTCTTTGCGTCCTTTACAGTCTCAGGTCTGTTGAACCTCGTCGGCATCGTAATACAGAGGACGTTTTCAGCTCCTAATGCCTCCGCAGCAACAGCTGCTGTCACTGCTGAATCTATACCACCGCTAATACCGACCAGTGTTTTTTTAAAGCCATTTTTTCGTACATAGTCTCTCGTCCCAAGCAGTAACGCCTGGTGAATCTCTTCAAGCTTACTCACAGACTGAGGTGCGCACTCACAAATGGGCTTGACCCGAACTGCCCCATCATTAGCTCGCTCGACATCTGCTATTAAGAGGTCCTCATAAAAGCCCTTCGCCTGCGCAACAATCCTGCCAGCCGAGTCAGCAATCATACTACGCCCATCAAAAACAAGCTCGTCCTGACCGCCCACGAGGTTACAGTACGAAACAGCGCAGCTAAACTCGCTGGCGCATTGGCTAATCAAACCATGCCTTGTCGTGAGCTTGCCTACGTGAAAGGGAGAAGCGGAGATATTAAGGATCATATCAAGCCTGCCGACTTCTCGCAGAAGACCTTTGAGCCAACTCATATTCCAGAGGTCAAAACATATTGTGATTGCAATGCGAATGTCCCTCACATTGATAACGACCGGTTCTGTACCAACGTCGAAATATCTTTTTTCGTCAAACACACTGAAATTAGGCAAAAGGCTCTTCCGATAGACCTTGTTGATCTTGCCTTTCTTTAATATTGCGGCGGCGTTATACGTCCCATCTTGTGCACCTTCAGCAAAGCCTACCACTATGGTCTTTTCCGGACATGCTGCCGCAAGTTTTTCAACAGCCAGACGGTTGTCCACAAGGAAATGTCGTTTTTGCAGTAAGTCCTCCGGCGGATAGCCACAGACAGCAAGTTCGGGAAAGACAAGCAAATCCACATCAGCCTCAACCGCTTGAGTCCAAATCTTGCTCATCTTCTCGATGTTACCATCTAAATCCCCCACAGTTGCGTTGAATTGTCCCAGCCCTATACGCAACACATCCGTCTCCAAATTGCGAATGCTCTACCGATGATTCCTCTTTTGTTACAAATTCCAATAACCGGAGAGGGCGGGATTCGAACCCGCGGTAGGGACAAGCCCTACACAGCCTTTCCAAGGCTGCTCGATAAGCCACTCCGACACCTCTCCAAAGTGGTTTTTAGTTCTTAGTTCTTAGTTGTTACTCAAACTGACCGATTCTCTGTGTCATTCCCGCGCAGGGCCTGCCCTGAGCTTGCCGAATGGGCGGGAATCTATTAAAGTTTTAAGCAAATTGGATTCCCGTTTTCACGGGAATGACAAAGGGCAATATGTTGTTGTCAAATAGGTGTTTACGTTGGTTTTCAATTTAAATTCGGTCAGTTTGAGTAGTTTAATAACGTCTTTCCATTAACTTGGTGAGAACCTCTAATATTTGATTTAAACATCCATTCAGTGTCGATTCTTTAAACTTTAACTTATTGTATTTTTCGATCAATATAGCGGTAATATAAGAAGTCTGCAATTATAAATCGCTCCAAGTATGGACTTTGTCTGATGAAGGTTTTTAACAAAGCATGAAAAGTAGCGTTTTCTTAATGAAGAATTTATCTTGGCGGATGGTTAGCAGAAGTGGTATTAAGCGGGAAACAAAGCGACTGGAGCTTCGCATCGCGGAATTAGCTGAGACCGTGAAAAACAAGTAAGTAAAAGTCTACTTTGCTATTTATTGAAAGGAGTTACAAGATGCGTGCATTAAAGGTATGTTTGTGGATAGCCGGTCTCGGGTGCTTACTATCGGTACCTGGAATATTCCTGCCTATCTCGGCGTGGGAATCCATTGCCAGATTTTTTGGGGTTGAATCGCTTCCAGATTCGCCGCTGTTCTGGTATGCGGCCCGTTTGATGTCAGCCACGTATGCTGCGGTGGGGGTATTTTTTATCATTCTGGCCCTGCACCCTATGAAATACGGAGTAATGGTGCCGTTCTCAGGGTTGGCCGCGATGTTCATAGGTGTGGTTTGTGCGATAACAGGACGGGCAGTGGGACTGCCAACTCTGTGGTTCCTGGGTGATTCTTTGAGCTGTTTGGTGTTGGGCATTCTCATAGTTGTATTCTGGCGACAGACGAAGTAGACGCCTGAGAGATTGATCGATAAAATTCAAAGCGACTGCCTCGAATAATCCGGCGAACGACGAGATATAAGTGACAAGTCACGAAAATATCTTGCCTTTACCGGTAATCCTGACTACCATACCAACAGTCGAAGCGGGAATTGCACCCTTGACAAAATGATTAAAGAGTATGGTGGGCACCCCTTAGGGGGCAAGCTTCAGCCCACGAATCATAACTAAGGACAGTAGTGAGTGAAAGTTTAAGAAGCCCGTGACTATATAATTGATTATCAAATTGAAGGGAAAGTATTATGAAAAGGACATTTTATTTAGCTGTTAGTTTGATGTTGGCCTTTGCATTTGTTTGTGCAGCTTTAATTTGTGCGGCATTCGCGGTAGAGCCAGCCACGCCGAGTGGAGACCTTTCAGCCGAGCTCAAGCCGATCCAGCTGCCAAAGCCGCAAACAGATGGCGGCAGACCACTGATGCAGGTGTTGAAGGATAGAAAGTCTTCGCGTGAATTTAGTACTGAGAAGTTGCCCCTGCAGGTGCTTTCAAATATGCTTTGGGCGGCGTTCGGAATAAGCCGTCCGGATTCGGGAAAGCGAACCGCACCATCTGCGGTGAATTGGCAGGAGATCGATGTCTACGTTACCACCGCTGAAGGCCTTTACCTTTATGATGCCAAGGCACACTCATTGATGCCGGTTCTGGCACAGGACCTCCGTGCTGCAACCGGGCTTCAGCCGTTCGTAAAGGATGCGCCTGTGAACCTTGTCTATGTGGCTGATTTCTCCAGGATGGGCGAAAAAACGACAGCCGAGGATAAAGTTTTTTATTCTGCAGCCGACACGGGCTTTATTAGTCAGAACGTATATCTATTCTGTGCTTCCGAAGGATTGGCGACGGTTGTACGCAATCTAATTGATAAGCCAGCCTTGGCGAAGCTGATGAAACTCCGCCCGGATCAGAGGGTCATCCTCGCACAGACGGTCGGATATCCGAAAAAATAGATTTGGCCCCATAGATATAGAGCCTCCTCATCCTACTATAACTTTCATAAGAAAGATTGACTTGAGACCCAAAATATAGTAAATTAATAGTTTAGAACAATATAATAGTTATTTCGGATGAGGATACTGGGAGAAAACATATCCTGAAGAGAAAGAGGAGGTTCAACAACGAAAACATATTCGATAACAAGAGGTTTCATATTGTGCTGTTTACTTATTTATTTTCTTTCTGTGCCTGTTACAGCCGTAGACTATGACGATTTTCCAACGAACCTAAAGGAGATTCTTGACGAGAGGATCGCTGCGATTAATTCTGATGGCGGAATTTGCATCGCGGGGAGAGTCGCCTTGAGTGATAGCGCCGCTATCAATGGAGGTGAGGATGTAAAGGTTAATTTACTTCATCACTGGGATGAACCACTTTGGGTATATGAAGGTGGATGGTTTATCATGGGGCGCATAGGACCATCATCTCTTGCAGGGCCAGGGGCGGACCTTATCCTACGAGCATTCGGATACGACCCAATCGATGCTTCATTTACTTTACTGGATGGAAAAATCACCTACGTAGAGTTCGAATTGATGAAAACCCAGAACGAAAAATTAGCAAGTGTTATTGGGACAGTTTATGATGAAAACAACCAACCCTTCAAAGGAGCACGTGTCTCGATTAGTTTTCCACTTTCTAGCCATGGGACCGATACGGAACCGCGCATGTCAATTACCACAGGCCAGAACGGGCAGTATTTATTCGAAGGTTTGTCAATTACAGAACACAGTGTCACGGCTGCCGCAACAGGTTACGCATACCATTATGATAAATTCACACCTCCAGTAGGTGGGACTGCTGTTGAGAATAGGAAGCTCTTTCCTAATCGCAGAATTATTATTGATTATGTCTATCAGGTAGATGGCAGCAGCAGTTTTATCGAAGGTAATCTCCAAACAGGTACAATTGACTGGCTAAACGGTGAAGGTGGACTTGATTTTTCTGAGGGACAGGTGAAATGCTGCGGTTGGGGAAAAGACCTGAATATGGAACAACAACAAGACGTTCTAACCTTCCGGAATGCTTACGGCTGCGTTGGGAATAATGGATTTTATGATGCGGGCGTAGTTGATTTCCTTTCAGTAGCTGAGGCTTCAGCAACAGGCTATTCACAAAACGAAAGACCAGTTTTAGTTGGTCATGTCTATGTCGTTAGAACTTGTGATGAAGCTAACTACGCAAAATTCATTGTGAAGAGTGGTGAATCTTCATTTCGTACAGTTGTTCCTGGTGATTCTGATCCAATTGACTTTGCAGGTTATGGGCTGACGATAGATTTTTCCTTTTGCTCCGATTATGGAAGGGTCTACGTGCGGAAATATTCTGGTATGCCAATCGGCATTCAAAAAAGTGCATTGCCCTATTACTGGGAAATCACAGGTATGAAAGACCTGACATTTTTGGCCGACCTTACCATAACATACAATGAAGATGACGTGATGACCTTGGATTTATCAGAACGTGATTTGACGATTTTACAATCCCCAGACAACGGAGGAACTTGGATCCAACTTGAAACACAAAGAGACCTCTTAAATAATACGCTCCACGTTGAGGGAATTAATTCATTATCATGGTTCGCGATTGCTAGCGAGCATACTAACACCCACACTTTGCGTGCTGACATCGACGGCAATGGAATAGTTGATTTTGGTGACTTTGCTATAATGGTGAGTGAGTGGCTCAAAACAGAATCATGGCATACTGAATACGGATACAGGTATACATTTTAGATGGGGCTTTACTAAAGTGCAGATTCTTGCCCATCAACAAAGCGAATTAAGATAGACTTTTAATCCATGCGGATTTCCATTCAATGAGAAAGGAGGCTCAAATAATGAATTTCAAACAAATCACTTTTTGGCTACTGGCAGGACTATTGTGTATTGGAGCTACCGCATTGTTTGGTTCAGAAAGTGCCATTGAGCTGGTGACACCTAATACTTCGCCGGAGGCAAAGGCACTATTGCAATTGTTGTATAGCATTTCAGGAAAGTATACACTAACCGGCCAGCACAATTATCCAAATACGAAGGATACATCCACCCGACAGGCAGCCGAGTATACCGGCAAGACGCCGGCTGTTTACAGCCAGGATTGGGGCTTTGCCAAGGATGGTGACAAAGACTCGTATCTTGCCAGGCCCGACATTGTTGAAGAAGTTAAACGCAAGCATAAGTTAGGCTCAATAATCACTATATGCTGGCATGCGGTGCCGCCAACGGCTGATGAACCGGTTACTTTTCAGCCGAAAAAGGGTGAGCCTGCGCCGGCCAAGCTCGCAACTGTACAGGGCCAGCTCACGGATGAGCAGTTCAAAGATGTGCTTACGCCGGGAACGGAACTGCATAAACGCTGGTGCGCACAGGTTGATACGATAGCTGGGTTTCTAAAGCAGCTTCAGGATGCGAACGTCCCGGTGCTGTGGCGGCCTTACCATGAAATGAACGGCGAATGGTTCTGGTGGGGCGGCCGGCGAGGTGAATACAGTACCAAGGCACTATACCGTCAAATGTTCGATAGGTACGTAAATCATCACAAACTTAACAATTTGATCTGGGTCTGGAGTGTGGATAGGCCCAGCACGCCAAGAAGGCAGTTTGCTGACTACCTTCCTGGCAGCGAGTACCTCAACGTCGTCTCGTTGGATGTTTATGGGAGCGACTTTAAGCAGTCCTATTACGATGAGTTGCTCAAGCTGGCGGATGGCAAACCGCTTATACTCGGTGAGGTTGGAAATCCGCCATCGCCCGAGGTTCTTGAGAAACAGCCGAAGTGGGCACTGTATGTGATATGGGCTGAGATGGTTCGGATAACCAAGCAGGATGCGCTAAAGACCCTGGTCAATGATCCGCGCGTTCTCAGCCTGGAGGATGCTACTTATCACGAGGCAGTAGCGCCGTTCCGGGCCGCATGTGGCCTGCCACCATTAACACCTGTCCAGACACAGCACGAGCAATAAATTCATTAAGATTAAAGATGAGATGAATAATCGAAACTATCTGCGGAGTCGTGGGCAAAATTATGTCCGCAAAGCAAGCTTCTACACAACCTGTTAGTGATGGAGAACAATTATGAAAAAAACAATCCAGCTCACAGCGATTATCTTTATAGCACTATTGTTTCTGCAAAATATCTATGCACAACAAACAGCAGAAAAAAAAGAATATCG
>Ga0315545_1001141_pt1 | contig 26678 bp, 22 predicted proteins | sample SalMarSW160210MG_FD_203096 | JGI IMG/M metagenome (GOLD analysis project Ga0315545, IMG submission 203096) | Salt marsh sediment microbial communities from the Plum Island Ecosystem LTER, Massachusetts, United States - Salt Marsh Sediment SW1602-10 ...
AGAGATGGAGCCCGAAAATGGCATCGACTCCCTCCAGTGCCCCTTCTTCGATCATCTCCTTGGCTCCTCCAGGAAGCTTCTCCTCCGAAGGCTGGAAAAGGAAGACGACTCTGCCTTTAAAACTGCCTTTTCTATGGGAAAGGAGCTCAGCCGCTGCCATGACGATAGCCATATGACCGTCATGAGCACAGGCGTGGGCAGCTTCTGGATTTTCAGAAATATATTCCTTATCCCCTTCTTCCCTTAAAGGAAGGGCATCCATATCAGCTCTCAAAGCAACGGTTCTTCCTCCCGGTTTCCCTTCTAGGACTCCTTTTAATCCCGTCTTGGCGAGAGTGACCGCAGGAATACCGAGACCTTCTAAGAATGTGCGAATGACAGATGAGGTTCGGTGCTCCTGAAGGGCAATCTCGGGATGGCGGTGGAAGTCCCTCCGCCATTGGACGATTTTTGGGGTTAATTTCTTAATCTCTTTCTTTAATCCCTCGATCATTCTCTCCTCCATACCTAAGACAATTTCAATTTATGTCTTCTTTTTTATCTCTATAACTCAAGTGGAGACATTTGAGCCCATTTGGCCTGTTTACTGAACGGGCCCCACATGTTAATGACATTTTCTTTATTAACCCTGTAAGCCTCGAATCTGAGGCTTCGTCATCAGGCTTACCCCCAAAGTGATGATGGAATTGACCACCAGGCCCACAAACCCGGCATTCATCCCCAAGAAGGGATCCTTTCCTCCGAGAACGAGAAGTATCACCACTGCTACTCCTGCTAACAATCCGGAAAAGACACCAGTCTTGGTCACTCTCTTCCAGAAAAGGCCTAAAACCACTCCCGGGAAAAACTGGCTGACACCATCATAGCCGAAGATGAGCAAAGGAACCAGCTCATTGGGAAGAAAGATGGCAAAGACAAGGGCCAGAGTGGTGACGGCCAGCACCATGAACCGGGAAAGGCTCATGACTTTCTCTTCGCTGGCTTGGGGACGAAACCCAGTCTGGTAGACATTCTTGGCCAAAAGGGTGGCGGCAAAGAGAACCAAGATGGCTGAGGGGACCATAGCTGTTACCGCTCCAGCTGCACCCACAAAACCCATGAACCAGGAGGGATAGGTCTTGCTGACCAACTCCAGAAAAGCCATATCCCCATTTTCCAAGCCCGGAATGACAAGAAGGGCGGTGAATCCCACCATGAAGACAAGAAGAATCGGGATCTGATAGAAAGGCATGATGACAGCATTGCGCTTTATGATCTTTGCGCTCTTTGCCGAAAAAGCGGAACCGAACACATGGGGCCACATATAGAAGCCTAAGCCAGTGAGAAGAACTGTTGACATGACCCAGCCCACATCCATATGGACAGTAGCTCCGGGAAGCATAAGATGGTGAGGATATTGTTTGATGAGGGCCTGAAACATCTTCCCAAAGCCTCCAAAATAGATGAGAGGAACTCCTATGCCCACGATTCCCACCGCAAGAACCATCATCACATCCTTGACGATAGCCACCCAGGCTGCCCCCTTTATTCCGCTGGTGTAGACAAAGGTACAAGTCAAAAGAAAAGAGATGATGATGGCCAGATGAGAACTGACGGCTCTGTTGCTGGCTGCTTCAACGATCAAACCCAGGCCTGAAAGCTGGAGTTGAAGGTAGGGGATGATGGAAAAAACACCGATAAGGGCCACCAGCACCCCGAGAGATCGACTCCCGTACCTGTTGATGAAAAAATCGGGCTGGGTGTGAAGGCCGTGGCGCTTGCCCACCTTCCATAGAGCAGGAAGGATAAAAAAAGACAGAGTGTAGGCTAAAGCGCCATAGATAAGAATATAGAAAGTGGGAGCCCCTTTTGAATAAGCCCATCCACTTGCTCCCAGGAAAGTGAAAGTGGTGTAAATCTCCCCTGCCATCAGCAGCCAGATGATGATGGCCCCAAACTGGCGGCCTCCCACAGTCCAGTTTTCCAGGTTCATCTTGAGCCGCCGCCCCGCATAGATGCCAAGGAGGGAGGAAAAGAGGATGGTTGCAAAGATGATGATCAGAGCCGAGTTCATTCTTCCTCTCCCCCTTGCGGAGGATTGAACTTCTTTTCCACCCTATAAGCCAGGAAGAGGATGAAAGGAGTCAATATGACCCAAGAAAGAATCCAGAACAGAATAAAGGGCAGACCCAAAATAATGGGATAAATTCGATTGACTAACGGGAGGGCAAAAACAAGGGTGATAAAGGGCACAGCTCCAAGAAGCAGAGCGTATATTGTCCCTTTTCGCATCAGAACCTCCTTTCCGGAATCTTGCCCATTATATCAAAAGCAGAAAAATCTCAAAATAAAAGAGGTAGCCAATCTTTTTTCCAAGATAGGAGTGAGGGCGGGATATAATCGGTCATAGCGCCGGTTCCTCTCCATCCTCGCCAAGACCCTCCCACCCTCCACTATGGGCCTCGGATGGACAGGAACCGCTACCTCACTGGTTACAGAAAAAATTCTTCACTCATCATGGAAATAGAGATGCTATTAATAAAAGATAATCCCGGAAGATTTATCATTTCTGTGATTTGCCTTATAATAAATTTCTCATTCTGCGGTTACTTTGAGGATTGAGGCTGAATGAATCGCACTGGAAACAAGGACAAAAAAATCATACTCAGGGGAGTTAGAGTCCATAACCTGAAAAACATCAATCTCGATATTCCCCTCAACAAATTGATCATCGTTACCGGAGTTTCTGGATCTGGAAAATCCTCGCTCGCTTTTGACACCGTGTATGCAGAAGGACAGCGGCGCTACATCGAATCCCTCTCCGCCTATGCCCGTCAATTCCTGGAAAGGATGGAAAAACCCGATGCAGATGCCATTGAAGGTATTACTCCTGCCATAGCCATCCAGCAAAAAGCCGTCACTAAGAATCCGCGCTCGACTGTGGCCACAGTCACTGAAATCTATGACTTCCTCCGGGTTCTCTTCGCCCGCATCGGAACTGTGCACTGCCTTAAGTGCGGTCAGCCTGTCAGGCGTGACACGATCGATGCGATCGTTGAGACCCTGTTCAAGTTTCCCCCTCAGACCGGAATCTGGATAACCTTCTCCTGGCCATTGAAGAAAGGGGTCAAAGCTCTGAAAAAAGATGGCTTTTTCCGAATCGTAAAGGACAACAAAATTCTCAACCTGGACGAGGCCAAGTTGAGGGAAGAAAAAGAGATCGATGTCTTGGTAGATAGGATGAGCCTGTCGAGAGAGGAAAGAGGAAGGCTGGTCGATTCTCTGGAAATGGGTCTAAAAAAAGGAGAGGGAAAGATCAAAGTCCGCTCCCATAAAGGAGATGAGTTTATTTTCTCCGAAAGGCTGGAGTGCAAGCGCTGTGGCATCCTCTATGAAGATCCTTTTCCCAATCTCTTCTCCTTCAACAGCCCCCAAGGCGCATGCCCCACCTGCCACGGATTCAGGGATTTGGCCACATTGGATGAAGACAGGATTGTCCCTGACAAGAGCAAAAGCCTGGAAGAAGGTGCCGTAGAGCCATGGACAAAGCCGCTCTCACGAGGATTGATGGAGGAGATGATCTATGAGGCAAGGCGAAGGGGGATTCCTACTGATGTCTCTTTCAAAGACTTGAAGGAAGAGGAGAAGAAATTGATCCTGGAGGGAGGAGATGGCTATTACGGGGTGAAAGGCTTCTTTGAATGGTTACAGACCAAAAAATACAAAGTCCAGGTCAGGGTGCTCCTCAGCCGCTACCGGAAATATGTGCCCTGTCCAGCCTGCAACCAGATGAGACTTAATCCCCAAGCCTTGAGTGTCAAGATTGAAGGCCTTTCCATCGGAGAAGTTGTCCAGATGACGGTCGAGGAGGCTCGTGATTTCTTCCAAAGGATCCAGCTGACTCCTTTTGAGAGACAGATCGCTGAAAAATTAATCCATGAAATCCAAAACCGGCTGAATTTCCTCCTGGAGGTTGGCCTGGATTACATCACTCTGGATCGCATGACTTTTACACTCGCTGGAGGAGAAGCCCAGAGAATAAACCTGGCTGCTGCCTTGAGTACATCCCTGGTAGGGACTCTTTTCGTTCTGGACGAACCCAGCATCGGCCTTCATGCCCGGGATAACCACCGTTTGATCAAAATCCTCAAGTCTCTGAAAGAGATCGGAAACACCGTTTTGGTTGTGGAACATGATCCAGAAATCATTAGATCTGGTGACTATCTGATTGATCTGGGACCAAGAGCAGGGGAAGCCGGCGGCGAGATTATTTTTTCAGGAGCTATGAGTAAGTTTCTCCACGCCCCTCACTCCCTCACCGCTCAGTACATGAGAGGTGAAAAGAAAATCGAACTGCCCAGGAAAAGGAGGCTCCCGCATCAATTTATCGAAGTCGAAAACGCCTACAGGCACAACCTGAGGAATCTCAATATCCAGATTCCCCTGGGGATTTTCACCTGTATTACTGGAGTCTCCGGCTCAGGAAAAAGCACCCTTCTCTTCAATGTCCTCTACCAAGGATGGATGGGGGAGGCCAAAGACGGGTTCAAGAGAATAAAGGGAAAGGATGCCGTGGATAAAATCATCATGGTCGACCAGTCTCCTCTGAGCACATCTCCCCGTTCTATCCCTGCCACTTACACCAAGGCTATGGATGATATCCGACAAATTTTCAGCCAGACGCGAGAGGCGAAGGTTCTGGGATACAGACCCGGTTTCTTCTCTTTCAACACTGCAGGGGGAAGGTGCGAGGAATGCAAGGGGGCCGGCCAGCAGATCGTGGAGATGCATTTCCTCTCAGATGTGGTCTTAACCTGTGAAGCCTGTAAAGGAAAGCGTTTCAAGGATGAAATTCTCGAAGTAAAACACAAAGACAAGAATATCGACGATGTGTTGAATATGACCGTGGAGGATGCCTGTGAGTTCTTCTCTGACCGGCCCAAAATCAGGAAAAAACTTTCTCCTCTTATCGAAGTCGGCCTGGGCTATTTGAAATTGGGGCAGCCCACCACAACCTTATCGGGGGGAGAATCACAGAGGATTAAGCTGGCTTACCATCTTGTCCACCAAAGGGAAAAGCACATCCTCTATCTCTTCGATGAACCTACCATCGGCCTCCATCCTGATGATATCTCTGTGCTCCTGGGCTGTTTCCAGAAGCTGGTGGAAGAGGGCCATTCAGTAATTGTCATCGAGCACAACATGGATGTGATCAAGAGTGCCGACTATATTATTGATTTAGGGCCAGAGGGAGGGGAGAAGGGCGGAAAAATCGTGACTCAAGGCCCACCGGAGAAGATCATCAAATCCAAAAAATCCCACACCGCCCGCTACCTGAAAAAATACCTTAGCCGGTCGCAAGTGTAGAGGAATAATTCAGGCTATTAAAAATCTTATAAAATTACGGATGTCATGAAATTCGCAGTTACCGGAAAAGGCGGGACGGGGAAGACCACTCTAGCTGGAATATTAGCTCATTACTTTAAAAATGACGGGTATCAAGTCTTGGCTGTGGACGCAGATCCTGATGCCAATCTGGCATCGGCAATCGGAATCCCTGCGGATCAGGCAGCCTCAATTGACCTGCCCCCCTGATATCGGTACAGGAGATATGTTAGAATTTTCCTGGACGAAAGGAGAGGGATATGGGCAGGAAACGATTCACAGCCAAACAGATCATCAACATGCTTCGGGAAGCCGAAGTGCTATTAAACCAAGGTTCTACAGTTGGAGAGGTTTGCCGAAAACTTGGCATCTCTGAGCAGACCTATTATCGCTGGAGGAAAGACTACGGCGGGATGAGAGTGGACCAGGCCAAGCGTCTAAAGGAGCTTGAAAAGGAGAATGCTAGGTTAAAGAAGCTTGTGGCTGATCTTTCTCTGGACAATGATACTCTCAAAGAGGCAGCACGGGGAAACTTCTGAGCCCGGTGAAAAGAAGCCGGGCAGTCGCATATGTATGTAAGAGGTTGAGTGTTTCTCAGAGAAGAGCGTGTACGGTTTTGGGCCAGCCACTCTCCACACAGCGGCACATGCGGAAAGTGCCTGAAGATGAGGAGAGGTTGGTAGAGCGCATTATTGACTTGGCTTGTCAATATGGACGCTATGGCTACTGCCGGATCACTGCTTTATTGCGGAACGAAGGCTGGCAAGTTAATCATAAGAGAGTGGAGAGGATCTGGAGGCAGGAGGGATTGAAAGTGCCAAAGAAGCAGCCAAAAAGGGGACGTTTGTGGCTAACGGATGGATCGTGTATTCGACTGCGTCCTGAGAAGAAAGACCATGTATGGAGCTATGATTTTGTCATGATCAGAACTACAGACGGGAAGCCAATACGCATATTGGTTATTATCGATGAATACACAAGAGAGTGTTTGTCCTTGTTGGTTGACGCAGGATCAGGTCTCAAGATGTTTTGGATCAGCTGCATGAGCTGTTCATAAGACGGGGCATTCCGGAATATATTCGTTCTGATAATGGGCCCGAATTTACGGCTAAAGTGGTGAGGGAGTGGTTGGCAGATATCGGAGTCAGCACCTTGTTCATCGAACCCGGCAGTCCATGGGAGAATGGCTATGTGGAATCCTTCATCGGAAAATTTAGAGATGAGTTGCTCAACAGAGAGATCTTTGATACATTATTGGAGGCGAGGATGGTCATAGAGAACTGGCGAAAGGAATATAATCACTTCCGGCCGCACAGTTCCCTGGGATACAGACCGCCGGCTCCAGAGGCTATTGATTATGGAGCTCTAACTTTGCATGTGTAACAATAGATGGGGGCAGGTCAACCTGGCTGTTTTATCCGTGATACTCCATTCCAGTACGTCAGCAGGTGGGAATTAAAGGAAATCAATAAAATCCTTGAAAATGTATCTGGTGGGATTCAGAAATCTCGGTATATTTTATGAAAACACCGTGAACCGCATTCTGGAAGATATCGTCCAGGTCTGTCAGCCGGTGCGGGCCACGGTCATCGGAAAATTCAATCCCAATAACTGAAGTCGCTTGACAGGCCATATTTATTGGATTATATTAACCATATAGTTAAACTAACTGATTGGTTAATTTAAGGAGAGGAATGACAAGTAAAGAAAAACACGCCAAGCAGAAGATACTGGATGCAAGCCTCGAGGAATTTGCTGTTTTTGGATTCGAAGGCGCGCGTGTAGACCGGATCGCTCAAAAGGCCGACATCAATAAAGCCATGATCTTCTATTATTTCTCCTCCAAACAGAATCTGTACCGGACGGTCATCAAGGAGGTTCTCCTCGACTTCATTCCCAGAGTTCAACGTGTAGTCATGGAGGCGCATACTCCCGAGAGTCTCTTTGAAATCCTCCCTGCTCTCTACATCCGCTATTTTTCCGCCAAAAAAGAGGTCATCAAAATAATATGCCGCGAAATGATTCACTCACCCCAGAACATCACTCCCCTGATGAGAGAGATTTTCGCAGAGTTTCCCGATGCTCCCTCAAAAATGCTTCCCCGAGTCATCCGAGAGTGGCACAGCAAGGGCCTGTTATCCGAATCCGATCCTGTCCAGTTTATCTTTAATATCGTTCCTCTCTGTCTCTTTCCATTTATCGCCCAGCCCATGGTGGAAGCGATTTTGGATGTACGCATCTCAGATGATAAAGACTTCCTCGAGAAGCGCATCCAAAGCATCACCCATCTCTTAAAAAGGGGATTGTTGCCATGAAAAAAAAATATCTTTTTGGACTCGTTCATCTTGTGCTTTTTTTCTTTCTCGGCACTTTTGTTTTTTCCCGGCAAACAGTAGAAAAAATCTCACTAACCAAAGCCATCGAGGAGGGCCTGAACAAGAATTATGAATACCTAAACACCATACTCGACGAGCAGAGCGCAGCCCTCCAGCGTCAAATCTCCTCCAAAGACAAACTGTTCCGTATCGACTTTGACGCCAGCTATCTCTACAAGTCGGAGACCATGATCATCGGCATTCCCGCGGTTGAGATTCCAGGGATTTACACCGTTCCCGGAAGGGAAATCGAGGCCGGTCTCCATCACAGTTACGACCTCAATATCGGCCTCACCCAGCCCCTCTTCACCGGGGGAATCCTCTCCAATTCCATCAAACTCAATGAAGTGCGCCAAGCCATCGAGGCCAACCAAAAAATCCTTAAAGTCAACGAATTCGCCGGTCTGATCAAATCCTCCTATTTCCAATTTCACCTCCTGACCCAAAAAAAACAATCCCTCCAGATCCTTGAAAAAAAACTGGGCCTTCACCGTCAGCGAATAGAGGATTTGCGGAACGAAGGGCTCGTCCGCAAATCCGACCTCTTGGAAACCCTCTCTAAGATCGAGGAAATCCAGGCTAATATCAGCGATATCGAACAGGCTATAGAGTCTGAAAGAATACATTTTCATAAGCTCTGCGGATACTATCCTGAAGAGATCGATGCCGCCTACAAGGAGGAATCCGTCAACCAGAACGTCGCCCTATCCTATTTCGAGGAGAATCATCCCGTGCTGAAAACTCTTCAGAACCAAGCCGATATTCTTGCCCTTCAAAAAAAGATCAACTCCGGCAAGTATCTTCCCCAGATTAGCGGATTTGCCAAATTGCACTATGGGAAGCCAGGAATCGATTTTTTCAAGAAAAAATGGGCCCTCTACTTTCAGGGTGGAATTGTCCTTTCGCTTCCTGTGTTCGAATGGAATCGACTCCATGGTGAAAAAATCCTGCTCGATTACCAAGAACAAAAGCTTCTGAACCAGAAAAACAAGTTTATCCAGGATATCGCCACCTCCCTCGAAATCCTGTTCGCCTCCCTCCAAAAGCTGGAAGAAAAAAAAGCCCACATCACCCAACTGCTCGAGTACTCCAAGGAGGATGCCGACCTGAAGGAAGCCCTTTATGTGGAAAGGCAAATCCCCAATGTCGATTATCTGGAGGCGCTTCTCACTCGGGAGAAAAATGCCTTACTCCTCCAAGAAATCCAGATCCAGATCGAGAGGATCAAGGTGAATATCAACACCCTCATCGGGAAAAGCAAGGAGGATGCTCATGAGTAAAAAAATATTGGTTGTATCCATCGGTTTGATAGTCTTGACTGCCTGCTCCAGGGGAACTCCAGAATTCGTCATGGCTGCCGGCGTGGTGGATGGTGAGGTGATCACGGTAAAAGCTGCCGTTACCGGCAAAATCGAAACCCTCCATATCCTAGAGGGTACGGAGGTGGATAAAGATAGTATCCTGGTGACCGTCGATTCAGATAAAATCGAAAACCAGATCCAAGGTCTTGAAATCCAGGAACAGGGGATTACCCTGAACCGTAAAAAACTCGATCGCAGAATTCAGCTCCTTAATTCTAATCTTGAATATTGGAAAAAACAGGTGGAAAGTTTCGAACGGCTGGAGAAAAAAGAGTCCATAGCCGGCGATCAACTAGAACAGGCCCGCCTCAAGATGGATGAAGTTGAAGCTTCCCTTTTCGATGCTCAGCAATCCTTGCTCGAACTTTTCGTCCAGTCCAAAAATGTAAAGAATCAGAAGGAATATTTGAATCTTCTCCTTGAGGACCATATCATTGTCTCTCCGGTGTCCGGTGTAGTTCTGGAAAAGTTCGTCTCCCAAGGTGAGACAGTTTTCCCCGGAACCTCAGTGGCCGATATCCTGGACTGGTCCAGCCTGTATGTGGAGACTTTTCTCGAAGAAACCGAACTTTCCCGTTTAGAGCTCGGCCAGAAAATCGATGTCCTGGTTGATGGTATGGAAGGTCGGGTTTTTTCGGGCACGATCATCTACTTCGGCAAAAAGGCCGAATTTTCTCCCAAATACATCATCTCGGAAAAGGAGCGGCAGTCGCTGCTTTACAGGGTAAAGATAAAATTGGAGCAAGACCTGAAGGTTTTTAAGCTTGGAATGCCGGTCACGGTGAGGATCGGTCGTGTTTAAAGCGAAGCGAAGAAAAAATCGCCGAAGCTTTATGAGGGCTGAGAATGCTTAGGGTGGAAGGGATTTCCAAGTCCTTCGGCTCCTTAAAGGCGGTCGACAGAGTCTCTTTTGCCCTCGAGCCGGGCACGATCAGCATCCTGGCTGGAGCCGACGGTGCAGGCAAGTCCACCATCCTGAAGATGACTCTGGGCCTGGTCAAAAAGGACTCAGGGGAAATTTACCTCGACGGCAAGCCGGTTGGAAAAAAATTTAAGCGCATCACAGAAATCACCGGCTACATGCCGGAAAGATTTTCTTTATATTCCGACCTCAGCGTTGAGGAAAACTTAAACTTCTATTCTGATATCCACCAGGTGCCCCGCCGGCGTCGAGAGGAGATGAAACATCGGCTTTTGGAAAAAACCGGGATGCTCCCTTTTAAAAAAAGGAGGGCAGGGGCTCTCTCCGGAGGAATGAAACAGAAGTTAGCCCTTTCCTCCATCCTCCTCGCTTTTCCCGAGATCATCATCCTCGACGAACCAACAACAGGTGTGGACCCCCTTTCACGTATCGAGTTCTTCAGCATCATCCAGGAACTCAAACAGGAAGGGAAAACCATTATCATGGCCACACCCTATCTGGATGAGGCGGAAAAGGGAGACGAGGGCATTTTTATAAAAGACGGGAAAGTGCTTCGGAAAGGTTCGATCGTATCCCTCAAAGAGTCTTTCCCTGCCAAGCTGTTCAGGATCCTGCCCGAGGGAAATATTCTGGAGGTTATGGAGAGCCTCCAAGAAAATCCGGATATCAAGGATGACGTCTATATACGCGGCCGTTACATCAAATATTTGCAGAAGGAGGGTAGCCTCCTCCTCGAACAGATCCCGGCCCGTGAAATCCATGAGGAATCCCCCACCTTGGAGGATATCTATATTTATTATGAAAGGATCGGTCATGTTGGGCCACAAGCAGAATAGCGGCCAGCAATCGCTGGAGTCTCGGGAATTTTTGATCCAAGTCAGTAATCTGACAAAAAAGTTCGGGAATTTCACGGCTGTCGATCGCATCACTTTCGATATCACCAAAGGAGAGATTCTGGGATTTCTAGGGCCGAACGGTGCCGGTAAGACGACCACTATCAAAATGATCCTCGGATTGCTCCGGATCACTTCAGGCGAAGTGTTCATCAAAAACTTGAACGTCAAAAAAGACCTGAAGAAGATCAAGACCTTTATCGGGTATATGTCACAGAAATTTTCTCTTTATCCCTTGTTGAGTTCTTACGAAAATATGGAATTCTTTGGGGGAGTATCAGGACTGTCCCGTTCACAAATCCGTACACACAAGGAAAATATTTCCCGCGAGATCCCCGCCAAAATCCTCCGCCAGAAGGTGATGGACATCCCTCCCGGGATCAAGCAAAAGGTCTCCCTCTTCACCTGCTTGATGCCCGACCCTGAGATCGTGCTGCTGGACGAGCCCACATCAGGAGTTGATCCTGAGAACCGCAGGGATTTCTGGATGCGGATCTATGGGTTAAAGAAAGCGGGCAAGACTGTCCTGGTCACTACTCATAACTTGGATGAAGCTGAATATGCCGACCGGGTCATTATCATCCATAGAGGAAACATCATTCTGGAGGGGGAGCCGTTTGCCCTGCTGGAGAGGGAAGGGGCCGATTCTATGGAGACTCTTTTTAAGCGAGCCATACAAGGCCATGAAACGCATTAAAGCCGTCATCGCCAAGGAATTTTTTCATATTCTTCGTGACCCCCGGAGTCTAGTCGTCATTCTTGCCCTGCCGCTTCTCCAGATCTTTATTTTCGGTTATGCCCTTTCCTTCGATGTAAAGAAGATCGAAACAGCGGTGATTGACGACTCTCACAGTGAGCTATCCAAGAATCTCGTCCAGGCCTTTTCCAATAACTCCTATTATGTTTTGATCCCTCTGACAAAGGGAATTGAACCAGGAGCCGCCACCATAGATCGTGCTGAAGAGATGCTCCGTGCTGGTTCGATCAAGCAATATCTGCACATCCCTCAGGACTTTTCTGCTAACCTCCAAATGGGCCGGCCAGCTCGGGTTGCAACAGTCATCGACGGTAGCGATTCCAACGTGACCAATATCGTTCACCAGTACAACGAGATGGTCATTCTCGAATTCCTCTCGAAAAATAACAGCATAAGGGATCTTCTGAAAATCAACACCAAGATGTATTTCAACCCGGAAGTCAAGAGCTCCACCTTTATCATCCCCGGCCTTGTGGCGGTGATCATGATCATGATTACTGCGCTGCTGACTTCTTTGAGTGTTGCCAGAGAGAAGGAATCAGGCTCGATCGAGCTCCTTTTCATTTCCCCGTTAAGGTCTTGGGAGATCATTCTCGGGAAGACCATTCCCTATGTCGGGGTGGCATTTCTTGAAGGCACCATCATCATGCTGGTAGCAAGGTTCGGATTCGGCATCCCCATCAGGGGGAATCTGCTGATATTGCTGTTGTTTTCCCTGGTTTACATCATCACCGGGCTGTCGCTCGGGATTACTATCTCAACTGTGGCCGGCTCTCAAAAGGTGGCCATGATCGCCACCCTGCTGATTACCCTGCTGCCTTCGATTCTCCTCTCTGGGTTTATCTTTCCTTTGGATTCTCTGGGGCCTGTATTAAGGTCTTTTTCTTACATTGTACCAGCGACATATTTCCTCCGTATCATCCGAGGGGTTGTCTTAAAGGGGGCCGCGCTCAAACATTATATCAAGGAAGGGCTGATCCTTTTCGGTTTCAGTTTGTTGCTCATTAATATCGCGTCCACCAAATTTTCAAGGGAGAGAAAGGCCCGCTGATGAGGATTTTCTATCTTCTGCGCAAAGAACTGATCGAGATTTTCCGGCAGAAAGAAATGCTGTTTTTCATATTTGTGGCTCCTGTGATCCAAATAATCGTTCTCGGCTATGTGGTCACCACCGACGTCAAGAATATACCTGTTCAGGTCGTAAATCTTTCAAAAAACAAAGTCGCCCGAGAGTTGATTGCCCGAATGGAAAGTTCGCCGCTTTTTAACGTCAGGCGGGTTACCCGTAGCCCAGAGGATTACATCGAGGTATTCAAGAAAGGAGAGGTTCGTTCCATCATCATCATGAGAGACGGGTACGATACAAAGCGCAAGGCCCTTCATTATCCGGAGATTCAGATTCTGATGGATGGCATCGATTCCAATACAGCCCTAGTCGCAGCAGGCTATTTTAACGGCATCACCAAGAAGTACATCTTGGAAGATATCAGCCAAAAAGGCATGAAATTTCCGCTGGAAAGCCGGTCCCTTATCCGGTTCAATCCCGATCTCAAGAGCATCAATTATATGGGGCCTGGGATCGTGGCCCTTTTGCTGACCATCACGGCTATATTTCTGACATCGATCGGTCTGGTCCGGGAGAAAGAACAACAGACTATGGACACTTTACTGATCAGTCGTCTGAGGCCGATCGAAATCTACATCGGAAAGGCCCTCCCGATGGCTATACTGGGGCTGGTCGATATGGGGATCGGGATTGTGGTGGTAATCCTTGTCTTCGGCATCCCCCTGCGGGGAAACCTGTTTTACCTGCTCGTAGCAGCGGTTATTTTCCTTTTTGCTATCCTGTCTTATGCTCTGCTGATCTCTACCCTTTCATCCAGCCAACAGCAGGCGCTTTTCTTCGGATGGTTTTCCATGGTCACCTTCCTTATGTTGTCAGGACTTTTCACTCCCCTAGAGAATATTCCACCTGCTTTCCGCTGGCTGGCAGACATCAATCCCCTCCGCTACCTCATCAAGATCATCCGGGAAATTTTTCTCAAGGGGAACGGGATCGCCTACTTCAGCCGCGATTTGCTGATAATGGGGGGGATCACTGCCGTCGTTCTCTCTTTGTCCCTCATCAACTTCCGCCGCCTCATCTCTAAATAGATAGAGGGATTAGGCTTTTGTAGTCTTCACGCTTTTTTAGTTTGGAGAAGATCATTCTTTGGATCATTTTGAAATCAGAGACTCGGTCTTGTAAAGGTTTATCTATTTAAAATACAGAGTGCATCCAATAATGTGCAAGATCAACAATTTGACAAAGGAAAGCCTGTCTACATTGGCTGAACCGGAATCTTTTGACTTTTTGTATACTCACAACGAGTCGTGGAATCTAGATTTAAAACATCTGTAAAACGAATAAGTTTTCCTATAGAGATTTGCCACTTGACGATAGAACTCTCTCCTGGTCAAAGCTATCGGCAAAACAGAGTGAATATGGTCATAAAAATCGTAATTTTGAATGAGCAAGCGGTCATAAAAAAATGTCGGCCTGAGTTTCAATGAAATAGATTCAATCCACATTGCAGGAGGATTTGGCCAGAGCTTGAACATAGAAAATGCTATTCGTATCGGCTTTTGCCTGATTTAGACAGGGAGAGATTTCATTATGTCGGAAACAGCTCACTACACGGTGCTTATCTCATCCTGCTCTCTGGCAGAAACAAAGATTTAGTTAATGAAATTTCCGAAAAAATGACCTATATCGGAATTGAACACAGAACCTCAATACATGAACGAATATACAGCCTCATTATTCTTGCCGCATACAGATATGAATCTTTTTCCTTCTGTTCGACAGGCACTCAATCCTTGATCCCAAGTGGGTTCATTGAATCAGGCAATGTCTCTGTTTTGATAGTCAATAAGCCCCAATAGCAAATTCTTATCCTTGCAGGTCAAGTTCTAAACGTCCTTATGTCCTTTATAACCTTTCTTGGGCCTACTCATCGAAAGAAGAAAGCCCTTTAAAACTTAAAGATTGCAGTAGAAAAGGGTATTTCAATCTTTTTCCGCCTCTTGCGGCCTTCTCCGCCTTTTTTTTTGACACAAGATTTTATCTGTGCTATAAGCTTTTTTGTCTGAAATATTCTGAAAGCCGAAAAAGAGAGAAAAAAAGAATTTTAAATTACGAACAAAAGGAGGCAACCATGCGCACAAGAATCATTTTAGTATTGGCAACAATATCCATTCTTATTTTCAGCTGTGCTCCCAAAGAAGAAATGGGCCGTTTGATCCCGATGGAGGATTTTTTCCGCAATCCTGAAAATACCTCTTTTTCATTGTCACCGGATGGAGAACATCTGGCATTCATGAAACCATGGGAAAATCGATTAAATATTCATGTCCAAAAAATTGGAGAGGAAGAGGTGACTCGCATTACCAGCGCAACCGAAAGAGACATCGCTGGATACTTATGGGCGAATAATAATCGTATAGCCTATGTTCAGGATACAGCAGGAGATGAAAACTTCAGATTATATGCCGTCAATGTCGATGGTACTGAGGAAAAAGAACTCACCCCATTCGAAAAGGTACAGGTACAGCTCATTGATGATCTCAAAGAGGATGAGGAGCACATGCTGATTGGGATGAATAAGCGAGACGCGCGTGTGTTTGATGCTTATCGCATTAACATCAACACAGGCGATATGGAGATGATCGCTCAAAATCCGGGAAATATTATAAGCTGGCAGACCGATCATGACGGAAATTTAAGAGTGGCTGGAACAACGGATGGAGTCAACACAAGCGTGTTGTACAGAGAAAATGAAAAGGATGATTTTCAAGTCCTTATCACGACCAATTTCAAGGAAACCTTACAACCGTTATTCTTTACCTTCGATAATAAAAATCTTTATGTGGCTTCCAACATAGGCAGGGATAAAACAGCTATTTATGAATATGACATTAAAAGTAAAGAAACGACCAAATTAGTATATGAACATCCAGAAGTCGACGTATCCAATCTATTAAAATCGGATAAACGAAAGAAAATTACAGGCGTTTCCTATTTCATCGATAAAAGACATTACCATTTCTTTGATGAGGAAAGAGAACAATTGCAGAAGAGCCTTGAAGAGCGGCTACCTGGCTATGAAGTAGTGGTTACTGATATGAGCAAGGATGAAAGGAAAGTCATGGTGAGAACCTACAGTGACAGGTCTCTTGGAGCATACTATTACTTTAACCACGACACAGATGAATTCATAAAGCTGGCGGATGTGAGCTCCTGGCTAAACGAAGAGGAATTAGCCGAGATGAAACCCATTGCTTATCAATCCCGGGATGGATTGACCATACACGGATATTTAACATTGCCCTTGGGATTGAAACCTGAGAAACTGCCTGTTGTTATCAATCCACACGGCGGTCCATGGGCCAGAGACAGATGGGGATTTAATCCAGAAGCCCAATTTCTTGCCAATCGAGGTTATGGAGTGCTGCAGATGAATTTCAGAGGCTCTACAGGCTATGGCCGTTCGTTCTGGGAGACTAGTTTTAAACAATGGGGCCTTACCATGCAGGATGATATCACAGATGGTGTCAAATGGCTCATTGACGAGGGAATTGCAGACTCAGAACGCGTGGGTATCTATGGCGGCTCGTATGGAGGCTATGCCACTCTGGCAGGGGTAACATTTACTCCGGATTTATATGCCTGTGGTGTAGATTACGTGGGTGTCTCCAACCTTTTCACGTTGATAAAAAGCATCCCACCCTATTGGGAACCTATGAGGCAGATGTTCTACGAAATGATAGGAGATCCCGAAAAGGATAAGGAACTGTACGAAAAAATTTCTCCTCTTTTCCACGCTGATAATATTAAAGCCCCCTTGCTCGTTGCTCAAGGAGCTAATGATCCCCGCGTGAATAAGCAGGAGTCTGACCAGATCGTGGAAGCCCTGAAAAAGCGGGGAATTGAAGTTAATTATATGGTCAAGGACAACGAAGGACACGGCTTCCGAAATGAGGAGAATCGATTTGATTTCTACAGGGCCATGGAGGAATTCCTGGGTAAACATCTAGGCGGAAGAGTGGAGAAAAAAGCTCAAGAGTAGAGCTGGTCTTTTGTGCTTAGGAATTTATTGAGTTCCAAGAATAATTAGGTCACTTTCCTTCAGAGTTGCTCATCCTTGTTTTCTATCTTGAGATATTTCTCAAGCCAGAGGTGAATCTCCTTCCACCAACGCACATTATTCTGTGGACCTGAAATCACATGCCCTTCATCGGGAAAGACGACCAGTCGTGAGGGAATCCCCTGTCTTTGAAGAGCCGTGAAGAGCTGCAGGCTCTCTGCAAAAGGCACTCTGTAGTCCCGTTCACCATGAGTAACCAGAGTCGGAGTTTTGAATTTTTTGGCTTGAACGTGGGGCGACCATTTTTTGTAGAGTTCCGGTTCATTCCAGGGGCTTTTCCCCATATCCCACTCTGGAAACCACAGCTCTTCAGTGGCTCCATAAAAGCTTATCAAGTTGTACAGACTGGCGTGGCTGACAATACATCTGAAGCGGTCTGTATGACCAATGATCCAGTTAACCATATAGCCACCGAAGGAACCTCCGATGGCCGCCTGCCGCTTCTTATCCACAAAATCGTAATGTTGGTTAACATAGTCCAGACCCTTCATCAAGTCCTCAAAACAGCGGCCTCCATAATCTCGGCTGATCTGCTCCCGGAAGGTGGAACCGTATCCTGAACTGCCCCTGGGATTGATGAATACCCCCACATAACCAGGAGAGCAGACAAGCTGGAAAGTAAACCAGGTGGTCATGAACCTGTCTGCCCACATATTCTGCGGCCCGCCATGGATAGTGAGCACGACCGGGTATTTCTTCTTGGGGTCGAATCCAGGAGGCTTCTGGATAAAACCGTGAACTTTTGCTCTCTCTGCCCCTTCGAACCAGAACTCTTCCAACCGAGGAAACTCGATCTCCTCCAAAAGCTCTGAATTTGTATATGTGAGCTGGGTAGCCTCTCCCCCAGAAGAAGGAATAGTGAAGAGTTCATTGGGCGTATGGTTATGAGAACGGATAAAAACAAGATTATTTCCATCTGGGGTAATATCTATCTGAACATTGTACCCGTCATCGTTGATTTTCTTGATGTCTCCTTTCAAATCCACTCTATATATGGAACTGCGGCCATGCTCCCGCGCGGTGAAAAAGAGAGTACGGCTGTCCGGGGCCCACAGGATCTGACCAACCGACAGGTCGAGCGGCTCTGTCAAGCATAGATGTTTATCCTCTTTTCTATCATAGACAGCCAGTCGCTTCCGGTCGGATTCATAGCCAACTTTTTCCATTGCTGCATAGGCGATGTATCGTCCATCAGGGCAATAATGGGGCTGGCTGTCCAAGGCAGGGTTAGAAGTGAGCTTTCTTTCTTCCGCTGTCTTGATATTTGCGACGAAAATATCATGATTTGTACTGATGGCCAGCATGGGGTCTTCATTCTTGACAAAACAGATCTGCGAACCATCGGGAGAAATGTCAAAGTCATGGTCACTGGAAAGCGAAACCGGCGGAGTGTCAAAATCACCAGGCGTAAGATCTTTCATCGATCCATCCTCAATGCTAACCAGAAGAACATGGTTTCTCTTGTCGCCTAGCCACCTGTCCCACTGCCGGAAGAGGAGGTGGTTGATTGTCCTTGCTTCACATTTAGGAAGTGCGGACTCAGTCCAATTCTCCTTGACCTTCCTTTCCTCCGACATCACTCTTGATCCGCAGATGAGGTATGCTCCATTCTTAGACCAGAGGGGAGAGTAGAGATCGGTTTGAGAGGAAGTGATTTTTTTGGCCTCTCCTCCGTTTACCCTGATCAGGTAAATATTGGCCACACCATCTCTGGAAGAGATAAATGCAATCTGCTTTCCATCCGGCGACCATCGCGGTGAATGATCGGCCTTCGGACTTCGAGTTAACTGTAGGGGCTTCCCGCCAGAAACTGGCATTAGCCAGATATCGCTGTTAAAACTATTCTCTTCCAGATCAGGGACAGAGATGGTGAAGGCGATCCATTTCCCATCGGGGGAAACCTGAGGATCGGAGACCGCTTTTATTTGATAGAGGTCTTCGGGCGTCATGGGGCGCTTGGCTTGGGCAAAGGTTGAAGGGAATAAAATTAACAATATGACACAAAAAGCCGCCAAATATTTATTCATGCATTCCTCCTTTTATGAATCTTGAAATCTTCCTCTCTTGCAGGGGATGTCTCTTTTATCCCTGAAAGACGCATTTTAAATCCAAATTTATCTTTATTCTCTTTCTGTAGCTATTAACACATAGAAACCCTGGCGTCAATTCAGTATCGTGGAAATTTTCATAGACTGATTGTTGTCAACAAATGCTTGACTGGGGCAGATAAAACTGATAAGAAAGAGCCTTTAATAAAGGAGGTGGAGATGAAAATTCTTCGCATCGCATTTATCCTTGTCTTGGTCTCTCTGGTTCTTATTGCAGCCCAAGACAAGAAAAAGCCCAAGCCTCCTAAAGTGGAGCAGAAAGTGGTCGTGGTCCCGGGCAACCAAGCATGGACTGATACCGGCTTGACATTAAGGCCGCAAGATAGAGTGACGATTACAGCCTCAGGCAAGGTATGTTTTAACAGTGGTTACACAGATTCTTGCGTGGGGCCAGAGGGATGGGATCGGCAAAATTACCAGAGTGACTGGCCAGGTGATTACCTCCAATGTGACGATCCTTTACCCTCCGTCAATCATGCCGCTCTTATCGGAGGAATTGAAAATAATAACTTCTTTGTGGGCAAAGACATCACTTTTCATGGAAAAAGAGGACAGCTCTTTCTAGGAATCAACGATTGCAGCTTCACAGGTAACTGTTCCAACACGGGCGAGTTCAGCGCGGTGATCAAGGTCGAGCGCAACGCTGTTCCCACAGAAAATTAGGGACAGCCTACGGTTTCTCTTTCTTTTTTTTCTGAAATTCCTTCACCATCGCAGGTTTGACCCAAAAGGTTCCATCCAGGTTTTCAGCAGCCACAAGGGAATGCGTCCTAATCTCACAGCCTCTCTTATCTTGGCTGGTTTTGACACAATCATCGTAAAACTTCCTGACAAATCCTGCTGTAACCAGATAATAACCACCGAGCCGCTCTTCCTGGGCAAGTATCTTAGCCTCGCCGCGCTTAATTTTTTGAGCATTGAATTTCCATGGAGAGGAAACGCAGGCAACAGAGAGGGTAAGGAGAAGAATCAGCAACTTTGATCTCACAGCTTCCTCCTTTTGGCTTTACGCCAAGCGACTAAATCAGACTATTCTATAGCCTTCACTCTTCCCAAAAGAATTCTAACGGTTTGAAATATGCCTGTCAACATAACCTCAACCACTTACTCTTCACCCAGAATTTGACATCCAAGTTTCCGAGTGCTATATGTCTCTTCTAGGAAAATCCCCCCATGGACTCATATGGCTGGCTCTCCATCCTGCCTCCACTTTTTGCCATTTTCCTCGCCATTAAAACCAAACATGTTTACATTTCCCTCATCCTGGGTATCTGGCTAGGATGGACCATCATCCAGGCATGGAATCCTCTTACCGGCCTTTTTCAGACAATTAATGCCCTTATCGCTGTGTTTAAGGATGAGGATAACACGAGGGTAGTACTCTTCAGCGCTCTGATTGGGGCCATCATCACCTTCACTCAGTATTCCGGTGGGATGAAGGGCTTCATCAACTGGGTTGTGGACAAAGGGATCGTCAGAACCAGAAAATCCGCAGGACTCCTCGCCTGGTTTTTGGGCTTTGTCATCTTCATCGAATCCAGCATATGCGTTCTTGTCTCAGGAGCGATAGCGCGGCCCCTTTTCGACAAACTGAAAATCTCCAGGGAAAAGCTGAGCTACATCCTTGATTCCACATCTGCTCCTAAATGCATCCTCATTCCCTTGAATGCCTGGGGAGCGTTCGTCATCGGACTTCTGGCCACACAGGGTGTGGAAAATCCGGTCAAATTCCTGGTCTCTTCAATCCCATTCAACTTCTACGCTATCCTGGCTCTCCTCCTTGTCATCGTGTTGGTTTTGACCGAAAAAGACATCGGCCCCATGCAGGCAGCAGAAAGACGCGTTCGCATTGAAAACAAACTCCTCCGCGACGGGGCTGAACCTTTGATCGCTGACGAGGTGGTAATGATGAAGGCAAAAGAAGGAGTCAAGCCACGAGCTGTGAACATGATCCTTCCTGTGGCTGCCATGGTGGTCATGATGCCCATCGTGCTCCTCATCACTGGAAAGGGAAATCTTATGGACGGATCGGGATCCATGTCTGTCCTTTGGTCGGTTATCATCGCTCTTGTGGTAGGAGCTGTCGCCTATAGGATTCAAGGAATTATGAGGACCAAGGAAATCACAGATATCTTCATGAAAGGCGTGGGAGGTCTTGTTCCCCTGGCCAGTCTGATGATCCTGGCCTTTGCTATCGGCGATACTTGCGATGCTCTGGGCACTGGCCCTTTTGTGGCACAAGCGGCAAAGACAACGCTTCCTGCGGGAGTCATCCCTGCTCTGGTTTTCCTGATATCCTGCTTCATTGCCTTTTCTACGGGAACATCCTGGGGAACGTTTGCCATCATGATTCCCATTGCCGTCCCCATAATCAGACTCATCGGTCTTCATCCGGGGTTGGTCATCGCTGCTGTCCTGGGAGGGGGTGTCTTTGGAGACCACTGTTCTCCCATTTCCGACACCACCATCATCTCTTCTATGGCTTCTGCCTGTGACCACATCGACCACGTGAGAACCCAGCTTCCCTATGCTCTTGCAGCAGCAGGTTTTGCCCTTCTTCTTTTCCTTATCTTCGGTTTTGCCTTATAAAATTTTTGCCCTTGAAAACAGATAAAAATTCTCCGTTAATCATACTTCAAGGAGGTCTTCTGAGATGAAAAAGCACATTCCCGTCACTGCTTTGTTCTTAGTTCTCTTGGTTAGTATCGGCCTCCAAACGCCGTGCTACTCTGCCCAAGAGACCTCATCGTCCTATTCAGAAGCGATAAAAGCCTATGAATCATTTGTCATCAAGCATATGGCTTTGGACCATATTCCAGGGCTCTCGATCGGATTCATGAAGGATGACTTCATCTGGACCGAAGGCTTCGGATACGCCGACCTGGAGAACATGGTCCCGGCTAAGCCAGAAAGCTCATACCGTCTGGCTTCCATCACCAAAACCATAACGGCCATCGCTGTGCTCAAGCTGGCAGAGGCCGGCAAAATCGACCTGGATGCGGAGGTTCAAACCTATGTGCCTTATTTTCCAAGGAAAAAATGGCCGGTCACCGTGCGGCTTCTTTTAGGGCATCTGGGCGGCATCAGTCATTACAAAAACTATGAGGTTGAGGGTCACATAAAAGTTCATAAAAATACCAAGGAAGCGTTGGCTATATTCCAGGATTTTGACCTTGTTGTCCAACCAGGCACCAGATACTACTATTCCAGCTATGGTTTCAACCTGCTGGGAGCTCTGGTTGAGGATGCATCAGGCATGTCCTACGGACAATACATAAAAGAGCACATCTTAGAACCGTTGGGCATGAAAGATACCCGCATGGATGATCCCATTGACCTTATCCCCAGCCGCGTCAGGGGATACCGGCTCATCAACGGAGAGATCAAGAATTCAGAGTATGTGGATGTCTCCAGCCGCTTTGCGGGAGGGGGAACACGCTCAACTGTAATCGACCTCCTGAAATACGCAAAAGGTATCATGGAAGGCAAGATTCTCATGGAAGAAACCTGGAGGAAGATGTTCACTTCCATGGCGACCAAAGGAGGATTTTTTACAGGTTACGGGATGGGATGGAATGTGAGACCCATGAGAGGGCATTTCATGGTCGGCCATAGCGGCTCCCAGCCCGAAACAAGGACCCTTCTCCTCATCTTTCCCACGGAAAGACTTGCTATCGCCCTTGCCTCTAACCTGGAAGGGATGAATCGCATGTTCTATGCCCAACGCCTGGCGGAACTCGTCCTGGATGAAGACATAGATGGCACAACCTATGTTGATGACAAAGAGGCCCAGCTTATTCATGATGCCTGCTTTGATGTCTTTTCCTATGGCATGAGCCAATACGATTGGCAAGGCCTTACCTCCCGAGGAAAAGAGAACCCAGAAGAAGCTTTCACCTACTTCAATACATATGTCGACCTCAAAGCTCTAAAAAACAATTATGGGGAAACTCGAAAAAAAATAAAGGCAGGGATACACCCTCTCTCCCGGCAAGCCTTCACCAATGTGGGTACCCACATGGCATGTACCTTGAGCGAAACATTAGGGAAAGAGAGACTTAAAAGCTACTATAAATCAGGACCCATTCCCTTCTTCTCAGATTATATCAAAATCAGCAAGACATGGCCGTCTCAGAGAAATAATTTCCGGTTCAAAAAAAGCTTCGTCCAGCTGATTTCTGAGTGGGAAAAAGATTGGTCCAGAGTCTACCCTGATTCCATCAGCCGTTTATTCATCTCAATGGATACGGATTTTAATGAACTGGGAGAAAGATTAAAGCGAACATTTGCCGGTGCTGATATCTACCCAAATTTCAGTGAAGATATGATCAGAGTGACCCGCCACTTCCTCGAGAAGAATGAAACAGAAAAATCCTTCAACATCCTCAACTTGAATGCTGAGCTCTATCCCCATTCCCCTCTCTCTGCGAGCGGCCTGGCTGAGGCTCATCTCTGGGTTGGAAACAACCAAGAGGCAAGAAGTCTACTCAAGAAGGCATACGCTATGAATCCTTCCCATCTCAGTGTCAGCATGAATGCCATCTTCAATCTCGCCAGCAGGCTTGAGCAGGACAAGAAAATGGATGAAGTCATTGCGCTGACGGATATAGCCACAGAGCTATACCCCAGAAATGCCCGCCTCTATAAAGAAATCGGCGACATGTATCTTCGCTTCGAACAGAAAAGGAAGGCCGTTGAATTCTACCGAAAAGCCTTAGCAGTCAATCCCCAATACAAAGAAGCCAAGGAAAAGCTGGAAAAGATGGAAAGAGAAAGCCATGACCGAGGAGGCCAAAAATGAAGTATGGAAAAGGAGATCTCTTCCAAAAAGAGACAAAATACTCCAGGGGAAAACTCCCCGGCGGACACCTCCTCTGGCACACCAAGCCTGAGAAATATAAACAATTCCCTTCAGCACCTCGAATAAAGCTCGACCCTCCTCAAAGAGAAGGAGGCATGCTCCTCTGGAAAGCAATCCAGCATCGGCGCAGCATCCGCGATTTTAGAGAGGAACCTCTGAAAAAGGCTCATCTTTCTCAGCTCCTCTGGGCCAGCCAAGGAATCACCAAGGAATACATGGGCTACGAACTGCGCGCTACTCCTTCAGCAGGAGCTCTCTATCCAGTGGAAACCTACCTCTTCATTCACAGTGTGGAGGGCATCGAGTGCGGAATCTACCATTATTCCATTCAGAATCACCAGCTTGAGCAGCTCCGAAAAGGAGACTTTCGTCGAGCGATTGCCCAAGCAGCCCTTGATCAAGACATGGCTTTTGAAGCGAATGCGGTCTTTGCCTGGACAGCTGTCTTCGAAAGGTCAAAATGGAAGTATAAACAGAGAGCTTACAGATACATCTATCTGGATGCAGGACACATCGCTCAAAATCTTGCTCTGGCCGCGGTTTCTCTGGGACTGGGATCCTGCCAGATTGCAGCGCTCTACGACGATGAGGTCAATGAGCTCCTTGACGTGGATGGCGAGGAGGAGAGCATTTTGTATCTGAGTGCTGTCGGTTACCCTCGATAGTGACTCAGTAAACGTGTGTTTGCTAAAATCGAATTTGACCTTCCGACCCTAGGATGGATGACAGATAACATTAAAGGAGGCATAGAATGAAACGATTTTCTTTCATCTTAATGGTAGCGGCCATTCTTGGACTGGTCTTTGTTCCTGGAGAAGGGAACAAACAAGAGGAAAAACCCTGGGAATGGCCGTTGGAGAAAGTTAAGTCCTTAGTCAGTGAAGTTCGGGCGGGAAAAGACCTCACCCCTGAGACCTGGCCCAACGGAGCCAAGGTGGCGGTGGCTCTTTCCTTCGACTTTGATTCTGAGACCAACGCACTGAGGGATATGGATATTTCCCCTGGGATTTTCTCTCAGGGAGAATATTCGGCCCGCGTAGCAATCCCTCGCATTCTGGCTCTCCTGGATAAACACAACGTACCCGCCAGCTTTTTTGTCCCCGCCGTAACAGCACTCCTTCACCCTGATCAGATCCAAGCCATTATCCAGAGACAGCACCACGAAATCGGTATGCACGGCTGGATCCATGAGAGAAACTCTCTCCTTGGGGAAGAAGAGGAGCGCAGGCTCATGCAGATGGCCTATGATACGCTCAAAGAGATCACAGGAAAGGCACCGACTGGGATCCGAACTCCATCTTGGGATTTCAGCCGCTCAACCATAAAGCTTATAAAGGAATTGGGGCTTCTTTACGACTCAAGCCTCATGGCCGACGACCGCCCTTACGAGCTTCTCCATAACGGAAAACCAACGGGAATCGTGGAGCTTCCCGTGGAATGGCTGCTCGATGACTATCCCTATTTCGGCTTTTCCCGCTACACGAGTGTTCGTCCCCACATCAAGCCCATGGATGTCTATTCCATCTGGGAAGCCGAGTTCGATAAAGCCTACGAGGAGGGGACCCTTTTTGTCCTCACCATGCACCCCAAATATATCGGCCACAGAAGCCGGATCGCCATGCTGGAAAAGCTGATACAACACATCAAAAACCACGATGGAGTATGGTTCGCCACCCATGAGGCCATCGCTAAATACGTCAAGGAAAACAGCAGGAAGAAATAATGGAGGAATGAAGATGAAAAGACAAAATCCCTCTGCTGGAATTTCAATCATACTTTTCTTCTTAATTTTCCTGGGGGGCTTCTTGCCGGCTTCTCCCTGCACAGTTGCTGCTGTTTCTGGCAAGGCCACTCCTGATGGCCGGGCATTGTTATGGAAAAACCGGGATGCCCCTGCCGTTGCCAACAAGATGGTCTATGTCAAAGGGGAAAAACACGGCTTCATTGCCCTCATAAACGCCGATGATAATTCCGCTGAACACGCATGGGCAGGGATAAACACAGCGGGCTTTGCCATCATGAACGCAGCCTCGAGCGATCTCGCAGAAGGACCTGAGGGGATGAATGACAACGGCCGTTTCATGAAAGAAGCGCTGGAAAAATGCTCGAATGTCTCTGATTTTGAAAAACTTCTCCTCGACACAAACGGCAAACGAAGGGTAGGCGCCAATTTCGGGGTCATCGATGCCGAAGGAAACGCCTGTATTTTTGAAACCGGAAGATCCTCTTTTGTCAAATTCGATGCTGCAGATCCCAAGGTTGCACCTCAAGGATATATCGTGCACACCAACTACGCCTACACTTCGCCCGTAAAAGACGGGGGAGGAGGCTATATCCGGTATGAAAGAGCAACCAGACTCTTCCAAGCAGCCTATGCTGAAGGAAGGCTCGACTCAAGGTTCATCCTCCAGGAGGTAGCCCGAGATTTAGTCAACGAAAAGCTCCATTCCTACCCTCTTTCCAACCCTCGAGCTTTCGACTCGTCCTCTCCGCTCTACATCAACACCAACGACACCATCAACCGCAACTCCACTGTCTCCGTCGCCCTCTTTCATGGAGCTCCAACTCCGGAGAAAGCCTACCTGGCCACCATGTGGATTCTCCTCGGACAGCCCATCTGTTCTGTAGCAATTCCCCTGTGGGCCCCAGCAGAAAGCGTCCCTGAGATCTGCAGCGGATCAGCGACCTCTGTGCTGAATGACTTCTCCAGAACATTGTTTTCTTTCCTTTACCCGGATCAACGAGGCCACATGTACCAGTATCTCAATGTCTCCCGGCTTCTTGATTACGGAGGCGAAGGAGTGCTCAAGATGCTATTCAAGATTGAAAATCACGTCTTCCTGAAGACCGC
>Ga0315545_1001143_pt1 | contig 26641 bp, 24 predicted proteins | sample SalMarSW160210MG_FD_203096 | JGI IMG/M metagenome (GOLD analysis project Ga0315545, IMG submission 203096) | Salt marsh sediment microbial communities from the Plum Island Ecosystem LTER, Massachusetts, United States - Salt Marsh Sediment SW1602-10 ...
GCCAGCAAAACGTTTCCGAGCAGTTTTAGGCCAGGTAGTTAATTTTCTATATACGCTTCAGGGCGAATGTGCTGGCGCGATTGCTTTTTCAAACTTTGATACTTTATTAGCTCCTTTTATCCGTTATGATGGTTTAAACTACCAACAGGTGAAACAAGCGCTTCAGGAATTTTTATTTAATATGGCCGTTCCCACTCGGGTAGGGTTCCAGTGCCCTTTTTCAAATATTACTTTGGACCTCAAGCCCTCTCCGGTTTTTGCCAAGCAGCCGATAATTATTGGCGGAAAACCTCAGAAAGAAACTTATGGGGAATTTGAAGAAGAAATGAAAACTTTTAACAAGGCTTTTTATGAAACGATGCTTGAGGGAGATAAATCCGGGAGACCCTTCCATTTCCCCATTCCTACTATAAATATTACCAAAGATTTTTCCTGGGAGGAACCGGCTTTTGATGGAATTTTTAAGGCCTCGGCCAAATATGGAACAAACTATTTTGCTAATTACATCAATTCCGAAATGAAACCGGAAGACGTGCGTTCAATGTGTTGCAGATTGCGTCTTGATTTAAAGCAACTCCAGAACAGAGGCGGGGGAGGGCTTTTTGGTTCGGGCTCGCTTACCGGAAGTATCGGAGTAGTGACGATTAATCTTCCTAAAATCGGTTATTTATCAAAGACAAAAAAGGAATTTTTTGAAAGATTAGGGAAAATGATGGATTTGGCAAAAGAAAGTTTGGAGATAAAAAGAAAGGTATTAGAAAATTTTATAGAAAAAGGCCTTTATCCTTATTCAAAATTTTATTTAGCTTCAGTGAAAAAAATGAGAGGAGGTTATTATGCCAATCATTTCTCAACTATTGGTTTAATTGGAATGAATGAAGCTCTTTTAAACTTTATTGGAGAAGATGTCGGTTCTCAGCGAGGAAGAAAATTTGCTTTGGAAATTATGAATTTTATGCGGGAAAAATTAGTAAAATACCAAAAAGAGACAGATAGTATATATAATTTAGAAGCTACGCCAGCCGAGAGTACGGCCTATCGGCTTGCCTCAAAAGATAAAGAAAAATATCCGGATATTATCACTGCCGGCACAAAAAAGACACCATATTATACAAATTCAAGCCAATTGCCGGTAAATTATACTGACGATCCTTTTGAAGCTTTAAAACTTCAGGATGATGCACAATGTAAATATTCAGGTGGAACAGTACTTCACCTCTTTTTAGGAGAAAAAATTTCTGATATCCAAACTACTAAACTATTAGTTAAGAAAGTTTTTGAAAAATTTCATTTGCCTTATATTACTTTAACCCCTACTTTTTCAATCTGTCCCCACCATGGTTATTTAAGCGGAGAACATTTTTATTGTCCAAAATGTATAATCAAGCAGCCCTGCGAGGTTTATACTAGAGTGGTGGGATATTTGAGGCCTGTGTCGCAATTTAATCTTGGAAAACAGCAGGAGTTTAAAGAAAGAAAGGATTTTAAAGTAAAGGGTTAAGTTGAAAAATCAATTCAGATTTAGTAGAATAACCCTATAATAGGGGTTGTTAAATTTTTAATTCAAGAATATATATCTATACCTTAGCGAATCAAGGTTCTCGCCAAAGGCGAGGTTTTTATGATTATCGGTGGGTTGCAAAAACTTACTTTGATTGATTATCCCGGCAAACTTGCCTGTACGGTTTTTTTAGCTGGATGTAATTTTCGCTGCCCTTTTTGTTATAGTTCAGAATTGGTTTTGCCGGAGAAAATTGAGAAACAGCCAAAGATTTCTGAAAAAGAGTTCTTTGATTTTTTGGAAGAAAGAAAAAGATTATTGGAGGCGGTTACGGTTTGTGGGGGAGAACCAACAATCAATAAAGATTTACCTCAATTTTGTAAAAAAATAAAAAAATTAGGATATTCAGTAAAAATTGATACTAATGGTTCAAATCCTAAGATGTTGAAAGATTTAATTAGTAAGAAATTAATAGATTATGTAGCTATGGATGTGAAATTACCAAGAGAAAAATATGAAAAAATATTGGGCAGAGAAGCTAAATTAAAAAATATTGAAAAAAGTATTTCTTTGTTGAAAGAGAACAGGGTTGATTATGAATTTCGCAGCACAGTGGTGCCTACCTTATTAACAAAAGAAGATGTTATAAAAATTGCTCAATGGATTTCCGGCGCTAAAAAATATTATTTACAAAATTTTAGGGCAGAGAAGACTATTGACCCTAAATTTGAAAAAGTAAAACCATATCCTGATAAATATATTTTAGATATTGTAAAAAAAATTTCACCCCTTTTTGAGGTTTGTGAATTAAGAACCTAACCCTGAAAAACTTGACAGCCTTTTTGAAAAGAATACAATGAAATAATCAATTCTCTACAATAGACGGGAAATCAGGTGAAATTCCTGCCCGGTCATTCGACTGGGCAGTCGGGTCAGATGACCCGACTGAGCTGTGCCGCAACTGTAAGCTCGCCAATCATGACGGGCAAGCCAGAATACCACTTAATATGATTAGCCTAACTTCGAGCAAAGGGATAGGTTACTAACCTAAAAGGTTAGTAGATTTATTCCCCTCGAAAGGGGATTTTAAATTTATATAGTAGAATACTCTATGCAAAAAATTGACCGAAATCTAAAAATTTTAATTGGGATAGGATTGATTTCAATAATTGGAATAGGTATTTTGGGAATAAATACTCAATTAGAGATAGAAAAATTATGTTCCGCTGAATCATTTCAAGTAAGAACCGAAACACCAATTGAAGAAAAAGCTCTTTTAATTATTGATGACGGGAAAGTCAATCCCCAGAGATTTGAAACGAAGGTAGATGAACAGACCACTGTGTTTGATTTACTAAAGCAAACCGGAATGACTCTTGATTATACTGAATATGATATAGGAATTTTTATTAATAGTATTGGGGATGTTCAAAACAATGAAGAAGAAAAGAAAAATTGGATGTATTATGTTAATGGAGAAAGCGCTAAGCAGGGAGTTGGCAAACAGGTAGTAAAGCCCGGTGATAAAATAGAATTTAGATTTGAAAAAGTTGATTGGTAAAAATTATGTACGCCATTGCTTCCAGTGGAGGGAAAGATAGCACCTTTGCTTTATATCAAGCCCAAAGACAAGGATTCAATATCAAATATCTTTTACACTTATATAACCCGGACAATTCCAGGATTAGATTTCATGGATATAGGAAAGGACTGATTAAAAAACAAGCCAAAGCGATAGGTCTTAAACCCTTGACAATGCCAGCTCGAGGAGATAAATATCGCCAAGATTACAAAAGTGCCTTGGAAAAATTAAAGAAAAAAGGGGTGAAAGGATTAATTACCGGAGAAATAAATTTGGAGGAATACAAAGAGTATAATAAAACAGTAATAAAGGAAGTAGGACTACAATATTATACTCCCTTGTGGAAAAAACCGACCAGGTTCATTTTAGAAAATTTTATAAAGCAGGGGTTTAAAGCGATTGTTTGCTCGGTTTGGTTAAAGAAGCTAAACAAAAAATATTTGGGAAGGGAAATTAATAAAGAATTTTTAAAGGATATATTAAGAGAAAAAAATGTGGACCCTTGTGGAGAAAATGGAGAATATCATTCTTTGGTTTACAAGGGACCTTGTTTTAAAAAACCCTTATCATATAAAATATACGGGGTTCATCAGGAAAAGAAAAATATATTTTTAGACATTAGAGATAAATAAAGTTTTTTAAATTATGATTTCAAAAAAAGGAAAAATTTTAGGGATTATTATTGCCATTACTTTTGTTTTGATTGGAGTTGGTTTGCGGCTTTTGCCTCATCCTCCGAATTTTGCTCCCATTGCCGCCATTGCCCTGTTCGGAGGAGTTTATCTTTCCAGAAAAACAGCTTTCGTTTTACCAATGGCAGCAATAGTTATTTCAGATATGTTCCTTGGGGGTTATTATGAGATTGGCTTAATGATTTCTGTTTATGGATGCTTTCTTTTAATGGTTGCTTTGGGAATATATTTAAAGAAGCACAAAAAATGGTACACAATTGGAGGAAGCGCAATTTTGTCTGGTATCATATTTTTTGTAGTTACCAATTTTGCCGTCTGGGTTTTTACTCCCTGGTATGCTAAAACTTTATCCGGAATTGTCCAATGCTATATAATGGCTATTCCTTTTTTTAAAAATACTCTTTTGGGAAATCTATTTTATGTAACTGCCTTTTTTGGAGCTTATGAAATAGCAGAAGCATGGATTAAGAAAAGTTTTAGAATAGTTGCTAAGATAAATCCAGCTTACTAAGAAAAATCTACAGAGTTTAGCCTACGAGGCTCGAACCGGAATCAATTTAGCGGAGCCAATTTGAGTCATATTCAAGGCGCGAGGAGTGAAGTGTGTTATCTACACATAAGCGACGAGCAACGTAGAAGATGGCTCAAATTGGCCCGCCCAAAGGGAAGCGGCAAAATAGGCCAATTTCTTCGTTACTCCTCCTCGAAGTGTTATCTAACACTCACTCCTTCGTCGTCCTGCCTAGAACTTGACCTATTTTACCGCTTCTAAACTTGATGCTGGTTCGAGTCTCGTAGGCTTCGTCCTCTGTTTTTTTTATTGGAGCTTGCCCGCCTAAATTTTTCTTTGAAAAACTTAGGCGAGCTTGTTTTTTTGTTTTTAAAAATGTAAACTAAAAAAAAGGCAGAAATAATAAAAATGTAATCAAAAAACAAAAATGAACAAAAAAATAATCTTAATAATAATTATTATAGCTGCTGTTTTAAGCTTTGCTGTTTATCATTTTTATTTCAGAGACGAACAGCCAGAGTTTAATTTAGCAGGAGTGGCTAAAGGAACAGTTATTAAAGAAGTTTCCGAAACCGGGACAGTTAAAATTTCCGAAGAGAGAAATCTTAATTTCAGAGATAGCGGAAAAATTGAAAAAATATATGTTAAAGTCGGAGATGTGGTTAAAGCCGAGCAAAAATTAGCCCAGCTTGATGATGATCAACTTTTTATTCAATTAGAAGAAGCTCAAGCTGCTCTTGAAGTGGCTCAGGCGAATTATAATAAATTATTAGCCGGGGCCAGTGAGGAAAAAATTAAAGTGGCAGAAACTGAAGTTTTAGAAGCCCAAGTTTCTCTTGAAAATAGTAAACAAAACTTAAAAGACATAAAAGATGATGCTGAAGAAGATTTAGATAATGCCTATCAAGACGCTCTTAGTACTTTAGATGATTGCTATTTAAAAATTTACGATGCCCTTAATATAGCAAGCAAGATTCAACGTACTTATTTTACTTCTAATGACCAGGAGGGGATTAATGTCAAAGAGAGTAAGGACCAGATTCAAAGAAGTTTAGGTCAAGTAGAATCTTATATTGAAGAAGCTAAAACAAATTGTCAGAATGAGAAAATTGATACCGCCCTTTCCGAGGTTGAAGACGCTCTTGAAGATACAACGAATGCCTTAAAAGTGATTCGGGATATGATAGAGACCAGTCTTTATCGCGACGATGTTTCAAGTTCTGATAAAACCTCTTTAGATGAGCAAAAATCATATATTATTACTGCTCATACTAATATTGTTAATTCTCAACAGACCGTTTCTACAACAAAGATTACCAACAAAACCAATATAAACACCGCTCAAGCTCAGGTTTCTGATACTGAAGCCGACCTTCAAAAAGCAAAAGACGAACTCTCTCTTTTAAAAGCCGAACCAATCTCAGAAGATATTGATTTATATCAAGCCAAAATAAGGCAAGCTCAAGCTGAAGTTTCTCTTTTACAAGAAAAAATTCAAGAATCCATTTTGAGAAGTCCTGATAAAGGACAAATAACAAAAGTAAATAAAAAAGAAGGAGAAATAGTTCAGCCAACCGAATCTCTAATTTCTTTTCTTCCCGCTGGTCCTTTCCAGATAAAAGTAGATATTTACGAAGAAGATATTATTGATGTTAGAGTTAGTAATTCAGTAGATATTATTCTGGTTGCTTTTCCTGACCAGGTCCTTAAGGGTAGAGTAACTTCAATTAATCCTGCCGAGAAACTGATTGAGGGAGTGGTTTATTATGAAATAAACATTGATTTTGATGAAATTAAGGAGGGAATTAAACCGGGGATGACCGCCGACATCGTTATTGAGACCGATAAAAAGGGGAATGTATTGGTTATTCCTGAAGATGCTTTAGAAAAAATAAATGGCAAAAAAATAGTTAAAATTTTTAAAGAAGGAGAAATTGAAGAACGAGAGATAGAAATTGGTTTGGAGGGAGATAATGATTTAATAGAAGTTATTTCTGGCTTAAACGAAGGAGAGGATGTAGTTGTTGAATAGGGAACAATGATGTTTTGGACTCTTGGCTAGGCCCGACTTTGAACAAATAAAACCCAATGTTGAATATTTTTTTCTATGATAGAGCCAGTAATAAAATTAAATAATGTCTGGAAAATTTACCAGTTAGGGAAAGTAGAACTTACTGTTTTAAAAAGAATAAACCTGGAAATATATCCAGGTGCTTTTGTTACTATAATGGGTTCCTCGGGTTCTGGAAAATCAACCCTTATGCACATCATCGGCTGTTTGGATACTCCGACCAAGGGAGAAATTTTATTAGAGGGGAAAAATGTTTCTAGTTTTTCCGAAGACAAATTAGCTCAAATGAGGGGGAAGAAGATAGGTTTTGTTTTTCAGCAGTTTAATTTACTTCATAATCTTAATGCTCTTGAAAATGTAATGCTTCCAATGGTTTTTCAAGGTGTTCCTGGAAAGGAAAGAATAGAAAGAGCAAAAGAACTTCTTAACTCCTTGGATTTAGAAAAAAGGATGTCTCATAGACCGGCTGAGCTTTCTGGAGGAGAACGTCAAAGAATTGCCATTGCCAGGGCTTTAGCTAATGACCCAGAGATTATTGTTGCTGATGAGCCAACCGGTAATTTGGATTCTACTACCGGGAAAATGATTATGGAAATTTTAACCGATTTACATAAAAGGCAAGAGAAGACAATCATTGTTGTGACCCATGACCCCAAGATAGCTAACTACAGTAAACAGATAGTTAGCATCAAGGATGGCCAAATAATTCATAATCACATTCAGGCAGAAAAAATTTTATGGTAAAGGAATACATCAAAATCGCTATAAGGGATTTAAAAACCAGAAAACTTAGAAGTTGGTTGACTATGCTCGGTATTGTTATTGGTATTTTTCTGATTATGTCCTTGCTTTCTTTAAGCCAGGGGATAAAAACAGCGGTAATGCAGCAATTAAGGATGATGGGCAAGGATTTAATTATGATAATGCCCGGTGAACTCACTGATATAGTGACTACTATGGTCGGAGGAATGGAATTAACCGATGATGATATTAAAGCGATAAAAAAAACAAAGGGAGTGGATGCTGTTGTTCCTATGACCTATAAGGGAGAAGCAATGAGATACCAAGGAGAAAAAAGAACAGTTTTATTATGCGGAATTCCCCTGGAAGAAAGCTTGGATATATTTAAAACCGATATGGGTTTTGAATTGGTGGAAGGACGTTGGCCAATTCCTGGGAAAAGAGAGATTTTCGTTGGTTATTTAGTGCCCAAAGAAATTTTTCCCGGAATAAAAGCAGGAACTAAAATTACTCTCAGAGGAAAGCAGTTTGAGGTTGTCGGAGTATTAAAATCTATAGGGAGCAAACAAGACGACTCTCAGGTTTATATAGATTTGGATATCTACCGAGAAATTACCGGCGAGCGGACAGGGGCTAAAATGGCTATGGCCAGAGTTAAATCCGGTTATTTGGCCGACGAAGTAGTTGAAAATATAAAAGAAAATCTTGAAGAAAACAGTAAGAGGATACGGGGAGAAGATTTATCATCTTATAGTGTTATTAGCAGTGAAAAAATAACTGATATAGTTGGCAATGTAATGGCCTTGGTACAGGCAGCGATATTTGGTTTCGCTTCCATAGCTATTGTTGTCGGGGGGATAGGAATAATGAATACTATGTACACTTCGGTTCATGAAAGAATTCGGGAAATTGGAATTATGAAAGCCGTAGGGGCAAAAAACAAAACCATAGTCACGCTCTTCTTAATTGAATCCGGCATTTTTGGCTTGTTTGGAGGATTAGGAGGGATAGTTTTAGGACTGGGCTTGGCAAAAGTAGTGGAAATTTATTCTCAAACTCAAAACCTCTTTCTATTAAAAGCCTCAATCACTCCCCAGCTTATTCTTTTTGGCTTAGCTTTTTCTTTTTTGGTTGGCTGTATTGCCGGCTTTTTACCGGCCCGCTCTGCCTCAAAACTTAATCCGGTTGAGGCCTTAAGGTACGAATAATCGTCTGAGAAAATAATTTTTAGATAGCAATGAAAAGAAGATTATCCAGAAATTTTTATACCAGACCGGCCTTAAAAATAGCAAAAAAACTTTTGGGGAAATATATTGTTAGAAAAATCGGCAGAAAAAAACTGGTTGGGAAAATTATAGAAACTGAGGTCTATATTGGCCCCCAAGATAAAGCGTCTCACTCTTACAAAGGGAAAAGAACGCCGAGAAATCGGGCTGAATATTTAATTGGCGGCCATATTTATATTTATTTGGTTTACGGAATGTATTGGCAATTAAATATCTCCACTGGCAAAGAAGAAGAACCTGAATGTGTTTTGATTAGAGCCGTAGAGCCTGAAAAGGATGAAATTTCTTTAACTAATGGTCCGGGTAAACTTTGTCGCTATTTAAAACTAAATAAATCTTTTTATGGAGAAGATTTAACCAAGAGTAAAAGAATTTGGCTGGAAAACCATGGCCAGAAAATTAAACCTTCTCAAATTTTAGCAACAAAAAGAATCGGCATTGATTATGCCGGTTTATATTGGTCTCGCCGTAAATGGCGTTTTTTGATTAAAGATTTTAGAAAATATTTAACAAAATGAGAAATAAAATCAGAAGAGTAATAGTAGCAATGTCTGGCGGCATTGACTCAAGTGTTGCAACAGCTCTGTTAAAACGAGCTGGGTTTGATGTTGTCGGGATTTTTATGAAATTAGATGAATTAAAATCTTCCAAAGAAAGCGAGAAAAGAGCTAAGACAGTGGCTAAAAAACTCGGCATTTCTTTTCAAGTTTTGGATTTTAGAAAAGAGTTTAAGAAAAAAGTAATAGAACCTTTTATAGAAGAGTATAAAAAAGGGAGAACTCCGAATCCTTGCGTGGTCTGTAATAAAGAAATAAAATTTAAGCTTTTATTTAATCAATTATCTCTTTTCAAGGCAGATTTTTTTGCTACCGGTCATTATGTAAGAATAAAAAATGGCAGATTGCTAAAAGGGAGAGATAAAAATAAAGATCAGTCCTATTTCTTATGGCAGCTGACTCCTGAGTTATTAAATAGAGTTCTATTTCCGGTTGGAGGATATATCAAAAAAGAGGTAGAACAATTAGCCAAAGACTTTGAGTTACCCTTTAAAGATGTTTCTGATTCTCAAGAGATTTGTTTTGCTGGCAAGAGCATAAATAATTTTCTTGAAAAACATCTAAAGATGAAAAAAGGGAAAATAGTTAATATTAAAGGAGAGATATTGGGAGAACATCGAGGTTTGTGGTTTTATACTATTGGTCAGAGAAAGGGAATAGAACTTTCTGGCGGCCTCGCCTTCGCCCGCCTGCGGCGGGCTTTCGTAGGCAATCCTTTTTATGTTTTGAATAAAGATATTAAGGAAAATCTTTTGGTTGTTACTCAAGACGAAAAAGATTTGTATAAAAAAGAGTTGATAGCTAAAAATGTTAACTGGATTTCAGGAAAAGTGCCAGAGCTTCCTTTGAAAGCGAAAGTAAAAATAAGATACAGGCATAGGCCAGCTTCAGCTGTGATAAAAAAGCATAATAGTGGTAAAATTAAAGTGATTTTTGATAAACCTCAACGAGCGATTACTCCAGGACAGTCAGTAGTGTTTTATCAAAGGGAAGAACTTTTAGGCGGAGGAATTATTAATAAGGGTAAACCGGGCTAGGCCCGACCTCGCCCAGCTAATAGTCTGGGCTAGGTCGGGCCTAGCCCAGATCTAACCCGGATTGATTAGTAACGTATGCCTTATAGAGAACAACAACTTTTGAATAATGAGATTTATCACGTTATTTTGAGAGGACTTGATGATAATCTTATTTTTAAAGATACAGACGATTATTATCGTGGCATTTTTTCTATTTACGAATTTAATAATGCTATTCCGGTTAATATTTGGAAACGAAGAAAACAACGAATAAAAGAGAAAGCTGGGCTAGGCCCGACCTCGCCCGCTCGTGAGTTATTAGTGGATATTTTGGCGTTTTGTTTTATGCCGAATCACATCCATTTGTTATTAAGGCAGCGAATAGATAATGGTATAACTAAATTCATGACAAAAGTTGGCACAGGTTATGGAGGGTATTTTAATAGAAAATATAATCGAAAGGGATATGTGTTTCAAAACAGATTTTTATCGGTACTCATCGAAGATGATAATCAGTTAAAAGTTGTTTTTGTTTATATTCATTCCAATCCCATATCTCTTATCGAACCAAACTGGAAGGAAGAGGGAATTGAAAATCCAGAAGAAGTAATTCATTTTTTAGAAAATTTTAAATGGTCAAGCTATTCTGATTATATTGGTAGAGAAACTTTTCCATCGGTTATTGAGAGAGAATTTATTTTAAAAGTAATAGATGGAGAGGATAGATGTAAAGAATTTGTTGAAGATTGGATTAAATATAAAAAAGAACTTAGAAAATTTGATAATAAATTTAGAGATATTATTTTAGAATAATAAAACTACTAGGATAGGTCCTACTGGGCTAGGTCGGGCCTAGCCCAGCTAATAGTCCGGGCTAGGTCGGGCCTAGCCCAGCTGATTAAGGTGAAAATGTTGGTTAAAAATCAACCTAAAAATCAACCTAAAAATTTGGTTAAAAAAGGAATATTGATAGCTTTTGGAGAATTGTTTTTAAAATCAGAAGGGGTGAAAAAACTTTTTCAAAAGAGATTAGTTCAAAATCTTTGTTTTTTTCTTGCCCGCCAAAGTTTTGCGAAGCAAAATTTAGGCGGACAAGAAAAACAAGGAATGGATTTTAAAGTTCGCTCCTTCAGAGAAAGAATTTTTATAGAAACCGAGCAGATTATGAAGGCGTCAAAAATAATAAAGAGAGTTTTTGGGATTGTTTGGATAGCTGAGAGTTTTTGTTTCCCCGAAATAACCTTAAAAGAATTTTCCGATTTTATAGCTGAAAACTATCCAAAATGGATAAAGAAAAATGAAACTTTTGCTGTTAGATTAAAACTGGAAAAAGGATTGTTGGAAAAGAGCAGGGAAGAGGTTATTAATGAGATTGCTGAAAATATAAAGAGAAAAGTTGATTTAACCAAGCCAAAAAAGGAAATTTTTATTGAAATCAGAAAAAAGGCCTGGTTTTTGTATTTTAAAAAGACAAAAGGGACAGGGGGACTTCCAGGAGGAAGCAGCGGCAAAGTTTTGTCTTTAATCTCCGGAGGAATTGATTCTCCGGTAGCCGCTTATTTAATTGCTAAAAGGGGAGCAGAAAATATCTGGCTGCATTTCCATTCGGTCCCCTTGGTTTCCAGAGCCAGCATTGAAAAAGTGAAAGAATTGGCAAAAGTTTTTTTAAACTATCAGCCCGAGCTTAAAATTTATTTTGTTCCTTTTCAAAAAGCTCAATTAGAAATTAAAGCAAAAATACCTTTAAAATACAGAATTTTACTTTATCGGAGATTAATGCTTAAAATTGGGGAAAAAATTGCTGAAAAAGAAAAATGTCAGGTATTTGTTACCGGCGAAAGTTTAGGTCAGGTAGCTTCTCAGACCTTGCCAAACATTAAAATTATTGGAGAGGCGACAAAATTGCTAATACTAAGACCTCTGATTGGGCAGGATAAAGAAGAGACAATTAATTTGGCAAGGAAAATGGGGACATTTGAAATTTCGATAAAGCCCCATGAAGATTGCTGCCTCGTATTTGCTCCAAAACCCCAGACAGCTAAAGGAAAAATAGAAATAATAGAAGAATTAGAAAAAAGATTAGATTCTGCTAAAATAATTAGAGAGATTATTAAAGAAGTTGAGGTTGAGAGGTATTGACCCCGTAGAGAAAATTTGAATAGATTTTTCTAAAGAAAAATCAAATTTGAGAAGTAGTTCAAATTTCTTCTACGGGGTTGACTATCATTTTTGCTTAAAGTAAGGTATAAATATATAATAAGGGTGTGGATAACTTTTTAACTCAAAGGTCGATTTAAAAAATTGATATAAAAATATATTTTTATGGCTAAAGAAGTTAAAGAATACATAGGTTATTGTGTAAAGTGTAAAGAGAAGCAAACAATCCAGAATGCGAAAGTGGTAGATATGAAGGGTAAGGGAAAGACTAAGAGGAGAGCAGCTACTGGTACCTGTCCGGTTTGTGGTACCAAAATGTTTAGAATTTTAGGAAAGGCGGATTAAATTAAGGAGGGTTCGGTCTAAATAGCCCAAAACTATCCCAACTGGGATAGTTTTGGGCTATTTAATTAGTCCGGGCAAAGAGGTTGGACGCAGTTTCGTTAAGATGTTTTCATCTAAGAAAACCAAAAAACAGCTTGCTATCGCTTTAGGAGGATTGGTTTGTTTAAATCTTATTGCCTGGGTTGTAGTTTATAATTTAAGCAGGCCCAAAGGGCTTGAAGTAATTTTTTTTGATGTAGGGCAGGGGGATAGTATCTTTATTGAAAATTCAACAAGACAGCAAATTTTGATTGACGGAGGTCCTGACTCAACTGTCTTAGAAAAATTAGCCGAAGAAATGCCGTTTTATGATAGAACTTTGGATTTAATAATTTTGACTCATCCGGAGCATGACCATATGGCCGGTTTAATGGAAGTTTTAAAAAGATATAAAGTTGAAAATATTTTATGGACAGGGATTATCCGGAATACAGACGAATATAAAGAATGGAAAAGATTGATTGAAGAAGAGGGAGCCGAAATTTTTGTTGCCAAAAGCGGGCTAAAAATTAAATTGGCGGATAATTACATAGATATTTTATATCCTTTTGAAAGTTTGGATGGTCGGGAGATTGAAGATAGCAACGATACTTCTGTTGTTGCCCGATTGATCTTTGGCGATAATTCATTTCTTTTTACCGGAGATGCGGGAATGGATGTAGAGAACAAGTTAATAAAAAATAATATTTATTTAGATTCCGATGTTTTGAAAATCGGCCATCACGGCTCAAAATATTCAACCGGCGAAGTTTTTCTTAAAGCGGTTAGCCCCCAACTCGCTGCAATTCAAGTGGGTAAAAATTCTTACGGCCATCCTACTGAAGAGGTATTGGCAAAACTCAAAAAATTTGCTATAAAAGTTTTAAGAAATGATTTAAATGGAGATATAAAAATTATTTCCGATGGTAATAAAATTTATGAAAGACGTTAAGTTTCCAATTTTTAAAACTAAAATTGATAATTCCTCAAAAAAATTTGACCTGACTGATTTTAATCAAAGGCAAGCCTATTTTGAGTTGAAAGCAGGAGAGGAGATTAAAAAGCTTAGAGAATATTTAAAAAAGAAAACTTTTATCGCTTATTTGCTGGGCAAGAAAAATTCAGGAAAGGGAACTTACGCCAAAATGTTCAAAGAAGTGGTTGATAAAGATAAGATAGAGCACTTTTCTATTGGAGATATGGTCAGAGAATTAGATAGTATCTGGGAAAATGAGGAGAAAAAGAAAGAGTTAGTTTCTTTTTTAGAAGAGAATTACCGAGGATTTTTGCCTTTAGAAAAAATATTGGATAGTTTGAAAAAAAGAAGCACTAAAACACTTTTGCCTTCTGAATTAATTTTGGCTTTGGTAAAAAAAGAAATAGCCAAAAAAGAAAAGAAGGCTCTTTTTATTGATGGTTTTCCCAGAGATTTAGATCAGATTTCTTATTCGCTTTTTTTCAGAGATTTAATTGATTATCGGCAAGACCCTGATATTTTTGTTCTTATTGATGTTCCGGAAGCAGTAATTGATGAAAGAATAAAATATAGAGTAATTTGTCCTCTTTGCCAAACTTCAAGAAACTTAAAACTTCTTCCTACAAAAAAAGTTGAATATGAGCAAAAAAATAAAAGGTTTTATCTTATCTGTGATAATCCTGATTGCCGAGGAGCAAGAATGGTTACTAAAGAAGGAGATGAATTGGGCATAGAGCCGATTAAGGAAAGATTAAAGACAGACCGGGAATTAATAAAAAAGGCTTTCTCACTATACGGTGTTCCAAAGATTCTTTTGAGAAATTCTATTCCAGTAAGTAAGGCTCAAGAGCTTGTTGACGATTATGAGATAACTCCGGAATATAATTATCAGTGGGATGAGAGAGCAAAGAAAGTAAAAATAATTGAAAAACCCTGGCAGGTTTTAGACGATGAGAGAGTCCCTTGTTACAGTTTAATGCCTCCGCCAGTAGTAGTTTCTTTAATTAAACAAATAGTGAGAGCCCTCGGCATTTGACATAGGGTTTTAATGTATAGTATACTAAAAATAGCCCTGTTACTTTCTGGTTAGATTCTGGACTATCTTTGCTTGATAGGGAGCCCAACATTTGTACTCGCTTTGGCGAGCACGTGCGGACACCCACTTGAAAATTTCTCCAAGATTCTCTCTAGAAAAGCAGGGCTATTAATTGATAAATTAATAAAACAGCCGTTATTCACGGCTGTTTTAATTTATGTCGGATTTGCTGAACAAAGCTTGAACCTATTTTGATAGAAATTCTTAAAGGTTTTCCACAGGTTTTCTATATCTTTGATTAGATAAATTTGTTATAATTACAAACGAGGGAAAGAAATGAGAGTTGAGGGAAGAATAAATAAAAGTTTACTTTTATTTATGATGACCGAAATTCTCATTTCTTAACCGAGTGCCGTAATTATGCGGCGAAACCGCAATAATCACAATAATCAGTGTTCACAGAGAATTTTATGGAAAAAGAGTTAGAAGAAAAATTAAATAGCATTGAAGGAGATATCGGAGAAGTAAAAAAGGATGTGGCAGAAATGAAAATAGATATAGGGGTTAATAAAACCAATATTCTGGTTGGTTTTAAAGAGGTCAAGGAGGAACTGTCTATAGTTAAGGCAAAAATTGGTGAAACTTACAATGCCATTGATGGGTTTATTAAGATAGTTACAAAACTTGAAGATGAATTTACAATAATGAAAGAAGACCTCAAAAGAGTTAAAGAAACGATCAAAGAAAAATTAGGAGTAGATTTATTCTAAATTAAAATGCGAGAATTAATTAATAATCATTTTTACCCCATAAGGTTGGTTTGCAGAGAGAGAGAGAGAGAGAGAGAGAGAGAGAGAGAGTAAAATCGCTCCGCGATTTTGATTTAAAATTTCATAATTTTAGTAAATTGAAGCACTTTTTTTAGAGTGCTTTTTTAATTTTTCAAAAGGTCGCAAAAAACATTAACCTATTTCTTTTGCTAAACTGTTTTTCTTAGAAAAGCCGGTTGGCAAAAGAAAAATGGAACAAAAATATGAAAAAGCAAAATCAATGGCAAATTAAAAACATTGGAACCAATAAGGTTTCTTCTTTCTCGGTTGAGCCCGGAAGTTTCAGAAAACCCAAATCTCGTCTTACAAATTTTATCAAGGGCGGGCTAACTATTTTGATTTCTGTCTTGATAATCTTTACTGTTGTTAAAGCCGGCACCATAACGCCGCCGAGCGACACGCCATCGGCCCAGTTTTATACTTTATCGGAGATTTATACACGACTAACTACCAATGCCACATCCACTGCAGGAGGGCACTCTTTTACTTTTGCCGACTCTTTGACCGGCACAAGCCATACTTTGACCGAGATTTATGACGCTATTCCTACCATTGTTGCCAACACAGTCAAATTAGATACAATCTATCTTGGCGTTACCGGCACGCTCGTGCCTTCGGGCGGTACTGCCGCAACAACCGATGTTTTGAGCGGTAAAAAATTTTTCGGTGATTCTCAAACTGATTGGACTTTACAAACCGGCACTATGGCCAATAATGGCAGTTTTATTTTGACTTGCGGTGTCTCTGACCAATCAGTCACTACCGGCTATTACAGCGGCGGCACTTTGGCTGGTGACGCATATTTGGTTAGTGGCAACATTAAAAGCGGCATCACTATATTTAGCGTAGACGGAGATGGCAATGTGGTGGATACTTCCTCGGGAGACGCTGTCCTTACTGATATTCTTTCAGGGAAGAAATGCTGGGTTGACGGAGCAGAGGTTACGGGCAATATTACAGCCGGAGCCAACGTGTCAGGAGGCGCAGGCGAATTGTCCTTCACCATCACTGATGGACTTTACTCTGGCAGTAAAACCTGCACGGCTGTAGATGGCGATCTTACTGTCGGCAATATTAAATCAGGAGTAAATATATTCGGCACAGTAGGAACAATGCCTCCTGGCGCTATGGTTGCCACTGGCCAAGTTACGTCTTACGCAACAAACGATGACGGGACTTACGAAAAAGGATTAGCCCTTTCTTATACAGATAACGGAGACGGGACGATAACAGATAATAATACATTATTAATGTGGGTAAAAGAACCTCAAAAAATAATCCCGGGGGCTGCATTGGCAGGCATCGCAACAAATCAAATTCAAACAGCAAAAGGGGATTGGACAACGAGCACTGCTTATGTTTTGGGCGATCTTGTGCGAGACGCAACTGGTGCTAACGCTACTGCAGCTAATATATCAGCGGCAACAGCAGCCAGTCCTTGCGTTCTGACCGTTGACGGTTTGCAGGGTATCACCACTGGTCAGTCTGTGCTGATTAACAATATTACAGACGATATGGGTGATATATTGAACGGCAATATTTACTATGTCGTGGTTGATGCGACTGCTAAGACATTGATTCTTTATTCCAATGCTGCTTGCTCAACTAAAGTGGATACAACTGGCAAGACATACACGAGCGGAGGAATGGCGATTCAGACAAAGTTCTATGTCTGTGCGGTAGCCCACACCTCGGGAACTTTTACAACTGATGTAGGGGCTGGGGATTGGCGGGAGACAGTGTGGACAGCCAGTGCGGCAGGCCTGACCATACCATCCACAATGGCTTGGTTGCCGACTGGTGGCAGCGCAGATGCTATAAATAATTGTGAGAACCTAACTTATGGAGGATATACGGATTGGCGATTGCCCAATATAAAAGAATTGCAAAATATTGTGGATTATGGGGAATATTCTCCAGCTATTATAGGTAGTGGGGCATCGACTTATTTCCCAAACACTCAGTCCAGCTACTACTGGTCTTCTACTACCAGCGCCTATAATACCAGCTACGCTTGGTTCGTGTATTTCTACAATGGCTTCGTGTACGACTACAATAAGACCAATTCCTACTATGTTCGTTGCCTCCGCGGGCAATAGAGTTTTTTCCTTTGGAATAGATAATTTGGAATTTGGAATTTGTTCCGCAAAATTTTTAAACTTTAATTATCGCCGGATTCCTAAAAAGTTGATTTGTGGAAACAAATGGCTTTTGGGAGAGAGCGACTAAAAATCTATTGCGTTCTTACCGCCCCCTCAAAAAGTGATAGGGGCATTAATAGTCAAAAAGTCTTTTTTAAGATTATCAGACTTTTGGAGGATAGATAAGCGTAGGAATATAAACTCAGTCCAGCTACTACTGGTCTTCTACTACCAACGCCAATAATACCAGCAACGCTTGGAACGTGAATTTCAACAATGGCAACGTGAACAACAACAATAAGACCAATTCAAACTATGTTCGTTGCCTCCGCGGGAAATTGATTTTTAGCCTGAGAAGAGGTTTGGGAAACTTGTTCTCGCGATGATTCCTTATTATGGCCCAATCTGAACATCTTTCTTTGTACCTCAAATTCTATCAGCTGATTAAATTCTTATACGAAACAGTAAGAAACTTTCCAAAGCAGTATAAGTATACCTTGGGAGCAAGTATCTTAAATCTAAGTTGGCTATGCCTAGATTTAGTTTTAGAAGCAAATGCTTTGCCCAACGAGAAAAAAAGTCCGAAGATTTCAGAACTTAGCATTACCTTTGATAAACTAAAGGTGAGATTACGAATAAGTCAGGAGTTGAAATTAATCTCTAAGAAACGGTTTGTCCATATTCAGACTTATTATCTTAAAGAAATCGGGGAAATGATTGGTGGTTGGCTCAAATGGGCTTCTTAAATAACAAATATTATGGGTAAAACTATATTTTCCTTTGAAAAACTTTATCGGGCTTATTTAGATTGTCGAAAAACCAAAAGAAAAACTATAAATGCTTTGAAATTTGAATGGAATTTAGAGAGAAATCTTTTTCAGCTCCAAAAAGAATTAGAGGCAAAGAAATATAGGCCCGGCCGTTCTATTTGCTTTGTGATAAAGAGGCCTTCTCCCAGAGAGATATTTGCCGCCAACTTTAGAGACAGAGTAGTCCATCACCTTTTAATTAATGAAATAGAAAATATAGGTGAAAAAAGATTCATTTTTGACACATTTTCCTGCCGAAAAAACAAAGGAACCCATCTGGCAATAGAGAGGTTGAAAAAGTTTATTAGAAAAGTAACAGAAAATTGCGACAAAGAGGCGTTTTATGCGCAATTGGATATTTCTGGATTTTTTATGGCTATTAACTATAACATTTTCTACTCGCTTTTTAAAAAATTGATTTTCAAACAAAATAAATCTTACCAATGGAAAAAGGATGTTTTATGGTTAGCTAAGATTATTATTTTTCATAAACCTACTAAAAATTATATTATTAAGGGAAACCCTACTTTATTTAAACTTATCCCTCCTCGGAAATCTTTATTTCACTCTGGATTTCATAAAGGACTTCCCATCGGTAATTACTCTTCCCAGTTTTTTGCTAATCTTTATCTAAATGGATTAGACCAGTTTGTAAAAAGAGGACTGAGATGTAAATATTATGTTCGTTATGTTGATGATTTAGTTTTATTAGACAGAAACAAGGAAAGATTAAAATATTTGAGGGATAAAATTAATCTTTTTCTGAAAGAAAGTTTGGATTTAGAGCTAAATTTAAATAAAACAAAACTGCAATCAATTGATAAAGGAATAAATTTCTTAGGATATTTTATAAAACCAAATTATATCTTAGTCCGACAAAAAGTGGTTAGTCGATTAAAAGATAGATTGTATAACGCGAATTTCGCGGATTTAAGCGAATCAGGCGAAGCTGGGGAACTAAAAGAAACCTTGGCAATGATTAATTCTTATTATGGGCATTTTAGGCACGCTTTCAGTTTTAGGTTAAGAAGAGATATCTACGAAAGCCATTTAGGAAAGTTAAAGAAAAGATTTTTACCAAAATCAAATTATTGCTTTTTGAAGACAAAATAGCAATTTATTATAAAAATGTCAAAAACTTTCATTACAATTTTGTTAATCTTTAGTTTTACAGGACAGCTGATGTCTGCTGGTTTTGCATTTGCCTCCTCTACTGATGGCACCATAGACAGCACTTACAAATACGCCTGGGGCGAGAATATCGGCTGGATTAATTTTGGCACCAGTCAGGGCGATGTTCATATTACTGATTCGGGTCTTTCTGGTTATGCTTTAGGAGAAAATACAGGTTGGCTCAATTTAGACAATGTAACCAATGATGGTGCAGGAAATTTATCTGGCTATGCCTGGGGAGAGAATATTGGCTGGATAAATTTTGCTCCTACTAACGGCGGAGTGATTATTAATTCCTCAGGTGAATTTACTGGTTCGGCTTTAGGTGAAAACACTGGTTGGATTATTTTTGATTGTGATTACAAAGTTAAAACTGACTGGCGGCCTCAAAGCGCCAGACCGGCTTGCAATAACGCGACTGACGATGACGGTGATGGAAAAACCGATTATCCTAATGATCCGGGCTGTGCTTCTTTAACCGACAACGACGAAACCGACCCGGCGAGCGGCGGCGGCGGTTTGCCTTCAGGGGCATATAATCCGCCTACTCCGCCGGCAGAAGGATTTAGTATTTTGATTAACGACGGAGATAAATATACCGAAAGTAGAGAAGTTACTTTTAAATTAATAGCAGGTTCTGACGCTGCCAGAATGACGGTATCAAACAATCCTGACCTTAAAGGAGGGACAGGCCAGATTCCTTTCCAGTCCTCCTATGACTGGGATTTATGCTACAGAAAGCCAGAATGTCCGGAAGCAAGTTATACTGTTTACGTCAGATTTTATACCAGATACGGCCAACCTTCAGAGATTGTTTCTGATACGATTGTTTTTAGAAAGGAAAAGCCGGTGATAGAAAAGATTAAAGAAGTGCCGAAGAAAGTCATTGAAGAAGTTAAGAAAATTCCTGAAAAGATTAAAGAAATCTCAGAGAAAATTAAAGAGATTATTAAGCCCAAACCAAAACCAGAAGAAAAACCAGAACTTTTGCCAATAGAAGAAGTCGTTCCCAAAGAAGCACCCTTAGTTTTCCAGGGCAAATGGCAGCTTCTGCCTTCAAAGCCAATTCAAGAGTTCGTCTTAGCTCCCCTGCCAGAAGAAATTAGAGCTTTGACTGAAAAGTTTCCCCAGCTTGAAAAAACCTTTGAAGAGGTTGGCATTGCTAAAATTACTGATATTGAGAAATTGAAAACAGTCAAATTGAGTTTGCCGGGATTAACGGAAAGATTAGAACTGCCAATCACAAAAGTTGAACCTGGGAAATTTGCTTTGCCCCAAAGTGTTCCAGTTGCTAAGTTGTCTTCAGGGATTAAGCAAGAATTACCCTCAGAAATTGTCTTTGCCAGAACTGGTGGAGAATTGATAGATTTCAACATTGCTCTGACCGTAACCGAAGAAGGCAAACCCCAGCAATCAATTAGAACTATTTCAGGTGAACCTCTCCAATTAGTGGTTAAACCAGATAAACCCGTAAAGAGTGTAAAAGGATACATTGTCTTTAAAAAGAAAAGAGAGGAATCAAGTTCTTCCCAATTACCTCTTGCTTCTTTAACTGCCTCTTTAATGTTTGCTGAGCCGGCTTTTGCTTTTCAGCAAGAGAAACCGGTCAGAGTTGAGGAAAGATTGGTTTTAATGGAATTTGAATATACTGACCCTGATAACGATGGAATTTATACAGCTGAAGTTCCTGCTCCAATAGTTGAAGGAGAATATGAAATTATCACGGTAATGGATTATGAAGACCCTGACTTAGGCAGGAAAGAAATTCGTTTAATTGCCGTGGTTGACCCAGAAGGATATATTTATGAAAAAGACAGAGATAAAGAAACTCGTATCCCCGGAGCCATTGTTTCTCTTTATTGGTTGAATCCAGAAACCAAACACTATGAATTATGGCCAGCCAAAGAATATCAACAGGAAAGTCCCCAAATTACCGACGCTACCGGAAAATATTCATTTTTAGTGCCAGAAGGTTCTTATTATCTTAAAGTTGAAGCCCCAGGTTATCTTATCTATGACGGTAAACTCTTTCAGGTTAAAGAAGGAAGCGGAGTTCATGTAAACATTGAGTTAAAAACCAAATATTGGTGGCTAAAGGTCGTGGACTGGAAAACTATTTTGTTGGCCGCGGTCATAATTTTATTGTTCTACAACTTCTATCGTGATAAAATACGTGATAGAATTAAGAAGCAAAAATTAAGAGGCAAGAATTAAAAAACATGAAATCAAAAATTTATTTATTTATTATTATAATAATTATATTGTTAGCTGGAAGTGTTTTCTTTGCTTTTAAGCATTTTGTTGTCCAAAAGGAACTTAGTCAAACTCAAACCCTTTTAGAAATTCAACAAACCAATGAGAAAGTTTTAGAATTTACTAAACTTTTTATTGGAAAGGTGTTGAAAGCAGAAACAGAGGTTGATTTTGAAACAAGATTGAAATTAGAAAACGCAGTCAGAAACTTAGAAGATGAAGAGCTTCTAAACCAATGGCAAAGTTTTACTGAAAGTAAAACCGAAGAGAGAGCTCAAGAAGAAGCAAAGAATTTATTAGAGATGTTGGTGGGTAAGATTAAAATTCAATAGAAAAGCAGGGCTATTAATTGATAAATTAATAAAACAGCCGTTATTCACGGCTGTTTTATTTCAAGAATAAAAACTTTTCGGGCTGCTGGGAATCGCACCCAGGTCTTACCCTCCCCGAGGGCAAATACTAACTGTTATACTACAGCCCGCAGGAAACTATTTCCTTTTTCCCAAAGCTTTGATGCATTTGGTGCAGGCCAAAACTCGTTTCCCGGCGAATTTTTTATAAGCCGGTTTTTTTGTATCAATAGGAATCCTGACCCATTGTAAGTTGGGATATTTTCTTTTTTTGACGGTGGGATTATATCTTCCCCTGAGTTTTTTCAGCCGCCAAACCATTATTGATTTTTTCCCGCAAATTGGGCATTGTTTAGCCATACCATAACCTTATCAGGATTTTAAATTTTATTCAAGATGTGTTAGTATTAAAAAAATGGAATATTTATTTTTGATTATTGTTTTAATTTTCTCTATCGTTATTCACGAAGTTTCTCATGGGTTAGTGGCTAATTATTTAGGTGATCCGACAGCAAAATATGCTGGTCGCTTGACTTTAAATCCCTTGAAACACTTAGACCCGATTGGTTCGGTTATTGTGCCGATTTTTTGTATTTTAATGACGAAATTAACCGGTGGGGGAATTATTTTCGGTTGGGCGAAACCAGTACCAATTAATCCATATAATTTCAGAGACCAAAAATATGGCTCGGCTAAAGTGGCCTTAGCCGGACCGGGAGCAAATTTAATAATCGCCTTGATATTTGGTCTGTCTTTGAGGTTTTTACCAATTATATCTGCTTTTTCAGGACTTTATTTAATGTTTTCTTACATTGTTTATATTAATATCTTATTGGCGGTATTTAATTTACTGCCCGTTCCTCCTTTAGACGGTTCTCATATTCTTTTTACTTTTTTACCAGCAGGGGCAGAAAATGTAAAAGTGTTTCTAAGGCAATTCGGTTTTTTCATTCTGCTTTTTATTATTTTCTTTTTCTTCCCCTGGATTTCTTTGGTTATTAACTGGATTTTTGTTATAATTGTTGGTGTTCCTTTGTTTTAAATCATTTTTGTTGACAATTTAAGATTTATTTGGTAGCTTATAAAATAGCGTTCGTCGCTGTCTTTTTATTAAGTTCTACAAATATGCCAACTATTAATCAACTTATTAGAAAAGGTAGAAAAAAAATAAAAAAACGTTCCAAGACGCCGGTTTTAGGGTTTGGATTTAATGTGCTTAAAAATAGACCAAAGAAATACCCTTCACCATTCAAAAGAGGGGTTTGCCTTAAAGTTTTTACCGTAACACCCAAAAAACCCAACTCAGCTTTAAGAAAGGTAGCCAGGGTGCGTCTGACTAACGGAGCAGAAGTTACGGCTTATATTCCCGGAGAAGGCCATGAACTTCAAGAACATTCTGTGGTCCTTATTAGAGGGGGAAGAGTTAAAGATTTGCCGGGAGTAAGATACCATGTGGTAAGAGGGGTTCTGGATACTACCGGTGTTGAGGGAAGAAAACAGTCCCGTTCTAAATATGGAACCAAGAGGGAGAAGCAAAAATAGGAGATTAACTTAAAGGCTAACCACCTAACCACCTAACCATCTAATATTATGGCTCGGGGAAAGAAAATAAAAAAACATCTAATAGGGGCTGATTTCGTTTATAACAGCACTAATGTTTCCAAGTTTATTAACTATATTATGAGGCGTGGCAAAAAAACCATAGCCAGAAAGATTGTCTATAATGCTTTTGATATTGTTAAAGAAAAAACCAAAAAAGAACCTTTAGAGGTTTTTGAGCTTGCTTTAAAAAATGCTTCGCCTTTGCTTGAAGTGAAATCGAAAAGGATCGGTGGAGCAACTTACCAGGTTCCCAGAGAAGTAAAAGGTAGTAGAAAATTAGCTTTAGCTATGCGGTGGCTCATTCAAGGAGCTAAGTCAAAGAAAGGAAAGCCGATGAAAGAGAAATTAGCTGCTGAACTTATTGACGCTGCAAACAACACTGGCTTGGCAGTAAAAAAGAAGACAAACACTCATCGGATGGCTGAAGCCAACCGTGCCTTTGCTCATTTTAGGTGGTAAAAACCGCGTTTTGCGAAGCAAAAATGAGAAAATATCCAATAGAACAAGTTCGTGACATTGGAATAATTGCCCATATTGATGCCGGGAAGACAACCGTTACTGAACGGGTGCTTTTTTACACCGGAATTTCTCATAAGATTGGAGAAGTTCACGATGGACAGGCTATTATGGATTGGATGGAGCAGGAAAGAGAAAGAGGAATTACTATTACTTCTGCTGCTACCACCTGTTTTTGGGTGCCGGCTGATATAGATAAAACAGAGGCGAACCCCCTTAGAGATTCTGAGGACAAGAAAAAAGCACAGAAAGAGCATATCTCTAACGGGGCGAAACAAAATGAATACCAGATTAATATTATTGATACGCCCGGCCATATTGATTTTACTGCTGAAGTTCAGAGGTCCCTGAGGGTTTTAGGTGGAGCAGTAGTAGTTTTTGACGGAGTAGCCGGGGTAGAACCCCAATCTGAAACTGTTTGGCGTCAGGCAGATAAATTTAAAGTGCCGAGATTGTGTTTTATAAATAAATTAGATAGAATTGGCGCCTCTTTTAAAAAAAGTTTAGATTCTATTTTAGAAAAACTTTCTCCAGCAGCTTTAGCTCTCCAGATACCAATTGGAGAGGAAGATAGTTTTGAGGGAGTAATTGATCTTTTGAATATGAAGGCCTTAAAGTTTGAAGGCGATTTTGGACAGATAGTAAAAGAAGTCATTCTTCTTGATGAGAAAGGTCAACCTTGTCCAGAAGCCAGGGAACTTGTTCCTGATAATTTATTAGAAGAAGCAAAAAAATGCCGGAAGAAAATGGTTGAGAAAATTGTTGCCGAAGACGAAAATATTTTAGAAAAATACTTAGCTGGAAAAGAAATTCCGGTCAAAGATTTAAAAAAGATTTTACGAGAAGCCATTATAAAATACAAACTTATTCCAGTATTTTGTGGGACGGCTCTTAAAAACAAAGGAATTCAGCCCCTGCTTGATGGCATTTGTAATTATCTTCCCAGTCCAAAAGATATTCCTCCAATTAAAGGGACTAATCCTAAAACCGGGGATGAAATAGAGAGAAAACCTGATGATTTAGAGAAGTTCAGCGCTCTTGCCTTTAAAGTTGCCACTGACCCTTATGTAGGGACCTTAACTTATTTTCGAGTCTATTCTGGCTCCTTGACAAGGGGGTCTTATTTGTTAAACTCAGTAACAAGTGAAAAAGAAAGAATCGGACGAATTTTAAGAATGCATGCAGCAGAAAGAGAAGAAGTAGAAGAAGTTTTTGCTGGAGATATTGCTGCCACCGTCGGTCTTAAAAATACCCAAACCGGGCACACCCTTTGCGACCCAACTGAGCCCATTATTCTGGAGAAAATTGTTTTCCCGGAGCCGGTTATTTCCATACGGGTTGAGCCAAAATCCAGGGCCGACCAAGAAAGAATAGCTTTGGCTCTTAAGAAGTTATCAGAGGAAGACCCGACTTTTAAAGTAAAGAGTGATTTAGAGACCGGAGAAACCATTATTTCAGGAATGGGTGAATTACATCTTGAAATTATTATTGACAGAATGAAAAGAGAATTTAAGGTAGAATCAGTAGTTGGAAAACCCCAAGTTGCTTACAAAGAAACAATTTTAGAAGAGGCCGAGGCCGAAGGCAAGTATATCAGGCAGAGTGGGGGTAGGGGCCAGTACGGGCATGTTTGGTTAAGGATTAAACCTGCAGAGGAGGGCAAAGGATTTAAATTTATAGATGAAATTAAAAGCGGTATTATTCCCAGGGAATTTATTCCTTCGGTAGAAAAAGGAGTAAAAGAGGCAATGGCTCGAGGAGTTTTGGCCGGATATCCAATGACAGATGTAGAAGTAGCTTTATATAATGGTTCCTTTCATGAAGTAGATTCTTCAGAGAATGCTTTTAAAATCGCCGCTTCAATGGCTTTTCAAGAAGCAGCAAAAAAAGCAAAATTAGTTTTGTTGGAACCGATTATGAAATTAGAAGTCATTATTCCTTCAAAGTTTTTAGGAGATATTATTGGGAATTTGTCAGCAAGGCGGGGCAGGATTGAAGAAACTAAAGATAGATTAAATATGAAAATTATTGACACTAAAGTTCCTTTAGCTGAAATGTTTGGATATGCCACCACTTTAAGGTCTTTAACTGAAGGCAGGGGAACCTTTACCATGGAATTTGACCATTATGACCAGGTGCCCCAGAGTATTACCCAGGAAATTATTGAGGGGAAAAGACGTTAAGATAATAACTATTGACCCCGTTAGAAGCCTGTGTATGTGGTATAATGTTTTATAAAGCCAAATAAGATAATACTGAGATATTTGACCGTTCAGGAAGTTGCGAAAAAAAATTAAAATTTAATTTTTTTTCGCCAAAGGCTTCTAACGGGGTTGACTTTTATTTTGTTTTTAGTAGAATAAGTAATATAAGAACCTGCCTCGCTAACGCTCGGCAGAACCTTGATTCGCTAAGGAATAATCATATAATCTTGAATTAAGAACCTGCCTCGCTAACGCTCGGCAGAACCTTGATTCG
>Ga0315545_1001145_pt1 | contig 26589 bp, 19 predicted proteins | sample SalMarSW160210MG_FD_203096 | JGI IMG/M metagenome (GOLD analysis project Ga0315545, IMG submission 203096) | Salt marsh sediment microbial communities from the Plum Island Ecosystem LTER, Massachusetts, United States - Salt Marsh Sediment SW1602-10 ...
GTCCATCAGAGCCTCATAGCGCAGGCCTCTTGCGGTAAGAGCCCCGCCGCTGGTTATAAGATATGCGTTGCCTCGCCACATCTGGCCCTGCATGAAACCCCACATTATTATGCCCTCAACCTTAGGATGGCTGAAGCATATACGGAAGTAGTCCTCAATATTATCTGCCGATATATTTTCGTTAGAGTGAGAAGCATCAAACTCGGTGACCCATATCGGCAATTCAAGCGCCGCCAGTGGTTGGAGGACGTCATCATAATATTGTTGGGGATAAAATGTTAAATCTGCACCTAAATGTCCCTGAATGCCAAGACCATCGATTGGCGCTCCCATACTGATTAGACTATTGGCGCGACTTACATAACGCCCGGAGTCGTAGCCGCCGAACGAATTGCCGGAATACTCGTTCATAAACATCCCGCCGTCTGGGTCGACACTTTTGGCCCGCTGGAACATATGGGCTATTCCCGCATCGCCGAGGCGACTCGTGAAAAAATCATCGGTAAGCATCTCATTATCAACGTCCCAGTTGTAAAATTTATTATTGAAATGACTTACAGCGCCGTCTATACGTTCATCAACCTCGCCCAATAGTTCACTCCAGGTCGGGTAAGTTGCATAGGGCAAACTCTCAACCCAGCTCGGGAACTCATCGTTTACCTGCTCCCAAAACAGACAATGGCCTCGCATTTTAATCCCGTTGCTGTTACACCAATTGTAGATACTATCGGCATTTGTGTAGTTTACGTTGTCGCGTGTCGGCTCATTGGCCTTCCATTTTGTATCGTTTTCGCAAACCGCCCATTCGAAGTGGTTTAGGATGAAATTTTTATATGTCGTGTTGCTCATTTGTGAATTTCTGATGCACGTTCCGAATGCAAAACGATGTTTAATCTGTTCTATTTCCACATTAATGCCGGGTGCTGGCGCACCATATGAGTCAACTACCGTAATCTCCGCATTCCTTTTGCGTATCGACTCGATTCGGGCGTTCGCATCGGATTCCCAGTCGCCGTAACATGGCGACCAGATAAGGACTGTAATTAAAAACAAATACCTGTAACGATGCTTAATAAGCACCTTTACCCTCCTCCTTGTGATATTTTATAAGTAAAAACAATTATTGACACATCCGGTGTCTGCGGGATCACTATAGAGCATCCACTGCACGGCAAAATCACTGAAGTCGCAGTAATTAACCTCGCCGACTGTCAGCTCAATATCTGCCGGCCCCAAACATTATTAAACATTGTAATATACCAAAACTAACCCTGATATTCAATCAAAATCTTGTTTTTTAGGTTAAAATAGGCAATTTTTATCCCCCCAATGCAGCTTTTACTCAATTAACACGGAAAATCCACCAAAAACAGCTATTTTACTGCCTCTATTGCATCCGCGAGATTTAGTGCGCCTTCATATAAAGCTCTGCCGATTACTACTGCTTCGACTCCTGATTCAGCCAGTTTTTTAACATCGGCCAATTCACTCACACCGCCCGAAGCGATAACGGGAATCCCCACCGCCTCGGCCAGCGCTTTTGTTCGTTCAAGGTTTGGCCCTGCCATCATACCGTCTTTGGTAATGTCGGTATATATTATTGCCGCTATTGGCAGTTTCGCAGCCTTGATTGCGAATTCTAACAAAGATTCGGAAGTACTTTTTGTCCAGCCGTCAGTGGCCACCTTATCATCCCGCGCATCGAGTCCGAGTACAATTTTACCACTGAATTTCTCAGCCATTCGGCTGAACCACCCGAAGTCGCTTACGGCTTTAGTTCCTGTTATGACCCTTTCTACTCCCATATCGAGCAATTGTTGTATAGAAGACTCCTCGCGCAATCCGCCGCCGACCTCGATTTTAAGTAATCCCAGAGCCGCTATAGCTGATATCGTATCGGTATTAACGGGCTCGCCGATTTTAGCACCGTCCAAATCGACAATATGCACCCACTTGGCACCTGCCGAGTTGAATTCCTTCGCCTGCCCGATGGGGTCATTATGGTAGGTTATCTGGCGGTTGTATCGGCCCTGGATAAGTCTGACACATTTACCGTCTCGCAAATCGATTGCTGGTATGATATACATTTGTAAGCCCTTGAATCCTTTTCGCCCCGAACCTTCTGATACTCTTTTAATGCCGGGTTGACACCGAAAGACTCGAAACCTGCATTTAAGCACGCTAATCCAGGAGGGCCGAACGCAGTTTCACCTGAATTCTAAGCACCTACGCCGAACTTGTAAAGAGGCAAAGTTATACGGTCGTATGCAGGGCGAAGGCGCTATGGGTATATGCTCCATAAAACGCTGAAGGCATTAATCGAGCAATACTGCATTAGCGACACCGAGCTTGTAAGCAGTTTCTCGGCCTAAAAAGGCCGAATCGTGGGTTTTCACCCTGATTTTCTCAAAATTTTCAAAAAAAGTGTAACAAATCTCTGCCGTAGATACCCTTTATATATGCACATTGTACTTAAGTGCGTGCCTCTCCAGCCAGACATCACTCCTCCTCCTAAAAAAGGACTGGAGAGGCACTGCCTCTCGAACCGCTGTTTATCTCACCGTCCCCGTAGTGGGCGTTAAAAACGTTTGTATTAATTCAGAATATGACATAAAATTACCTGACCAGCTTCGCAGAGGAAGTGTCGTGAGGACCGCCGTTTTGTACAGACTGTATAAATATTGACATATGAACTTCTTAAAAGCAAAGACTGCGATTTTACCTGTAGTGTGTTATTTAGCTCTTTGCCTTACAGGGCCGCTCTTGGCAGCGGAAACTGCCGGCACAACAAAAATTCCAATATTCGAACCGGGCAAAGAATATCACGTCGAAACTGATAACAAGGCGATTGGCACTCAAAGCTTTAATGTATATGTTCCTCTCGATTACACCGAAGACCGCAGCTGGCCGGTGATTTTCCGTTATAAAGGACGAGACGAAAAATACAATCCCATTGTTTGTCGCGCAGCAAGAATGATGACCTGCGATAGAGGCGCCATTGTTGTGGGGATGGGATATCTCAAGTCCGGCAATAAGAAAATGACGGCTTCCGAATTCAAAGACTCTATAAAGCAGGAACTCAACAGTATCTACGAAGCTAAAAAGTTAATATCTAAACACCTGAAAATTGATAACGACCGTCTGTTTATTTCCGGTTCCAGCGCAGGTGGATGGCTTGCAGCGAACCTGCTGGAATATAAAGCGCAGCCTTGGGCGGGCGCTTTGATTTTTGCTGCCGGCCGGCATCCAAATGCCTCGATACTTACCAATGTCGCCAGTTCGAAGGCCTTAAAGGCAATGCCGATATTCTTCGGTTCTTCTCCCCAGGGAAGTCACGGGCCTAATCACAAATGGGCCCTGAAGGGGCAAACAGTTTATAAACGCAGAGGAGCAATAGTAACGTTTGAAACATACGACCGTGATTATCTCGTATGTTCTCCCCTGCTGCGGGACTGGGTTCGTGCCTTTATATTCGGTGACCCTGCTGATTCCACCAGAGACAAATTTGTAAAAGCCAAACAGCTTACACGAACTAAACTGAGAAAAATAAACAGCACAGAAATAATCAAAACACAAATTGCAAAACAATTAAATAAACAACCCGACCAGCTCTCAACCGATGATCTGGCTGAGATAAAACAATTGTCTCTGATGGGTGAAAATGTTTCCGATATAACGTATATCGTAAATTTGATTAATCTGGAGTCGCTTGATATTTCGTTTACCTATGTTGATAACGTCGAGCCTCTGCTTAATTGTAAAAACCTTCAAAAGCTCAATATTTCAGATACAAAAATCGAAGATATAACACCTCTCAAAAACCTTCCACAGCTTGATTCACTTTCTATGTGGAACCTTTGGCTGGACCACTCACAGGTAAATGTCCTTAAACAAAACCTCCCCGCCCTGAAAGTAATAGATTATCAATGGGACATCTACAAAACAGACTCTATCGGCCGCATCCTGCCAAAACTAACAGTTAACCTTAATTAAGCACGAGGATTACTTACCCCACAACGCTGACCCACCCTGTCATCCCGACCGAAGTGCAGGGATCTCAGTTCCTTGTCATCCCGACCGAGGCCACCGCAATACCTGCCCTGTCATCCCGACCGAGGCCGAAGGCCGAGTGGAGGGATCTGTCCATCGAATTGTCATTCCGTGCTTGACACGGAATCCATTTTCCGTCATTGCGAGCGCAACGCGGCAATCTCAAAATGTTTAGCCGTTGGCGGAACGCCGACTATGTATCATTCCGAATTTGATACGGAATCCATTTTCCGTCATTGCGAGCGCAACGCGGCAATCTCAAAATGTTTAGCCGTCGCCGGAACGCCGACGCAGTGTCATTCCGAATTTGATACGGAATCCATTTTTATTTAGCCCCAGGTTTCACCTGGGATTTCCTTGGGTTCCAGTATCCCGAGGCGGGAACCTGCAAAGCGCCGTTAACCTTTCACGCAGAAAATGCAATTGGCCTTGTTGTAACCGCTCCGAAGGTCGAGCAAACAGAAACTGCGCATATCATACTGAGGGTCACGGATAAAAGTAGTCCTCCCCTGTCGAGGTATAAGCGGATTATCGTCACCATCACCCCCTGAACGATACCGCCCCCGCACGCTTGATTGATTTTTACCACGCCTTACACGATTATCGATACGTAGCTTTAGAATGTAAGATGTTTACATTGGTGAAGCCGCTTTTTTTTAATAAACCCTCGATTACGTAATCAGGTGTTGTGTTCTTAGGGCCAAGAATCACCTCCGCAATGGACTTGCTTTTTGATTCAATCAACTCGAATTCTCTAAATGGGACTATTCTATTATTCATAGCTCTAAAAGAGCACGTGTTATCTCTCTTCACAAGATAAGAAATCAAACGCCACTCTTTCTCTTCACTAAACGCGTCGGTTTTCAACAAAAATAATTTTTCAAAAAGGAGTAACACTCTCATAGACAAATTCGCGAATGCCCGTTTAAACTTTTCATTATCGCTTTTTACTTCGTCATCACTTCGCACATCCAGAAGTCTACGCCTTGATGGGAATTTAAACGCACCTTCGTTTATAAGTTTCTTGATTTCAATATAGGTTGGCTTTATAAGTTCTTCCTGGATATCAGGGTCATACTCAACTCTCTGTAATGTAAAACCCGGTTTATCCGAACCCTGTACTGGGCGGCTGGCCTTTGCGAGCTGTTCCAAATAATCTTTGGAGAATCCAATGGAAACGCCAGTAGCATCAGCTGCATACCCTCTCCATTGACTCAATAAATCCCCATCTTCTGAAAGGCAGAAACCCAAACCATCGAAAAATTTCTCTAGCATAAAAACCAAATCTTGAAGTCGATTCGTCGTATCTTGATCAAGTCCATCAGCTTTAGCAATGAGCGCAAGTATCTCGGCAACTAGCTTTCCTTCCATCGAATCGTTTGATAGAGAGAGTGATGACAAACAAATCCTGCGATTCTCTATGATTGAGAGTAAAGAATTATTTGAACAATAGTGATAAAGGATGGTCATATTATCTTTTCAATAACCTCTTGTTAGTCTAATTTTACCCCATTTTCTAAATTCTCACAACCCTTTTTCTCCTCCTGCACGCTACACGCTGTCCGCTGCACGCCATACGCTATTTTAACATTTTACTCTCAAACTCAGAACCCGCAAACCTTAAATCTCTGCTTGTGCTGCCTTCTGCTCCTTCCTGTCATCCAGACCGAGGTGGAGGGATTTCAACCAAAATAGTAAATAAGAAATCGCAAATTGAAAATCTCGAAGCATGTCCTGCTTTTACTCGGTCTATTTACGCAATACGATATACGCACGATGCAATACGAAATCATCCCCGCGAAGCTTGTGCCTTAGGTGCGGCTACACAATTTTGCTTTTTGCATTTTGACTTATAACTTTTTTCTGCTGCCTACCGCTCGGATACTATTTTACACGTATGCCTTCGGCATACTAACTGTCCGTTTCCTCGTTGCGGCCTCCGGAAACAACAGCATTTAGGGCCTATCGGCAGCATCGTGAGTTATGTCAACACGCAGAAAAATCCCCACTTCTCAACCCCAGCGTTTACAAAAAGAATACCTAAGTATCTTAGGTATTGCCTCTGGCAGCACCAGCAACTTAGGGCCTATCGGCCGCATCACAGGTTTTTCACAACTTCGGGCGACAAGTAATGAGCGACAAGCGACTATTTCGCCCCCGCGGCTTGTGCCTTAGGTGCGATTGAGCGGAATCTTCGAATATTTTCAAACGTTTCTGTATAGTTTTTTATATGTTTGTACTCAGTTTTCGAATAGCTTGCCCTGAGCTTGTCGAAGGGTCTTATATGGTTTTCGAATGTTTTCCAATATTTCCCATCATATGCTCATAAACCAGCGCCGTTCCCCCCTTTCTCCCCATTTTACGAATTGAACTAACCCCTAAACCGTTAATTTAGGCAATTTGCCTCTGGCGTCCCGAGCGTAGTCGAGGGATCTCACTATTCTGTCTCCTGTCTACTGACTTCTGTCTTCTGCGCTTTGCGCGATTAAAAATGGGGGTACCTGCTGAGTAAAATAAAATTTTATCAGAATTTTTTAATTCCTTTCCCCACAACAACTTACAAGATTTTCGCCCCCGAATAATCTCCAATTTTTCGAATCAAACCCGCGGCTACCTCCAATTATAGAAGGGTTGTTTTTCTGCCCTCAACCGCCCATCGGGGCAAGGTCTTGGGGCCAGCAGGCCCGGGTCAAAAATGACTAGTAGTGAATAATCCAGCAGTGGAGTTTACCTCGCCGTTTGTAAGGCAGGCGGAAACCCCATAGGAGATTCTCTATCAACTAAGAACAATGGACTACAAACAAACTAAATTATTCAAAACGAACCCAATTTTCAAAAGACTAAAAATGAGCGTAAGCGTAGCTTACACAATAACTAAGAACAAAATACTATGAACAGCCGACTATCGAAAACGAACCCAAAACGAACCCAAACGAACCCAATTTCAAAATGGATACATTACCTACTTGGTGTTTCGTAAGTCCTTTTATACCAGTCGGATACGTATATTTTCCTGATAATTCCCTTGATTTGGAGTTTTCAATTTGTTACAATAGGCCTGTCTAATCGGGGTGAGTTAATTGAGGAGGGTCTGAATGAATCCGTGGCTTGAAACTATAGGTATTATCTTAGTAGCTCTGCTGGGTGTTTTTCTCGGCAAAGTGTTTTCGCGTCCTCGCAAGGCCTATTGGATAATAGGCTATGCTCTGTCCTTTTTACTCATTTTGTTTCTGTTAATAACCAGATACTCCAATTCCCTGGCCTTTGTGCCGATGTTTATCTGGATCACGGCCGGGCGGGTAAAATTCGTCATTTTTACCCTCGCCGTTACAATGGGCTTAACCACTCCGCTGTCACGGCTGCCTTACAAATTCGAGAAGGTCGCAATTTTCATTTTGATGGTTGTAGTTGTAGGCTGGTTTTCGGTTTTGCCTTTTCTTGTCCCCGCTTTGATTCAGGGCCGTCTGGCCAATCTCACAACACTTATTGATTCCGACGGTGTTTGTTTTCAGACCACAGATTATACTTGTGCTCCAGCCGCTGCTGTTACAGTTCTAAGGAAGCTGGGACTGACCGCCGAGGAAGGCGAGATAGCTATAATTTCTCACACAAGCCCTGTCGCAGGCACTTTGCCAGGCTGCCTCCAGTCGGCGCTTCGGAACCACTATGGTGACAAGGGCCTGAGATGTCAGTACCGCCGCTTCGACTCGATTACTCAGCTAAAAGATGCCGGTCTTACCTTAGCTGTAGTAAAGAGCGCATTTCTGTCGGACCACTGTGTCGCTGTCCTGGAAGTGCTGGACAATACGATTATTATTGCCGACCCTGTTTCAGGCAAAATGTCGCTTTCCTATGAGCAGTTCGAGGATATCTGGCGATTTTCCGGCATTGTCCTGAAACGAGACTCTACGCACAGCCCCGTAAGTTAGACGTTAAGTCTCACGTGGACATCCAATTACGGATAAAATGCGCTTGAATTACAAATTTCCCCCCGAGGTGTGACATACAGTTGGCACAGAGCTGGTAAAAAATATAGTTAAGATCTCATGAAATCACCGATATATTCCACAGATACAGAAAAAAGCCAATGCAACTGTAAATCCAGCCGAGCTAACCATCCTGGAGGGGATAGCTCGGCTGGGCTTATTTCGGAGCATTTGTTTCCACCCGCTCATTCGATGCGTTTCCTGTAAAGCCGCGTTTCCAAAGGTTTTCGGTAACCTGTCCAGTTCGAATCGCCCCGTTCATTGTCAATTGCCGACGTTACCTGATTTATCTTGGCATCCAAATCGTCAATATAGTTGACCATAAACGCTTCGGGTGTTGCTGGCAGCTTCGGCGAGCCGAATTCATATTTGCCGTGGTGCGATAAAATAATGTGCCCGAGAGCATCTAAAATCTGCTCATCAATCTTTGTCCCCTTCGCCGCCAGTGCACCGGCTTTATTGTGAAGTAAAAGGTAGCTTTTAGCAATATGGCCGATTAGCTGTCCTGAATCAGTATATGAAAAGGCCATATCATATGAAAGCTCTTCGGTTTTGCCCATATCATGGATAAAAATTGCCGTCAAAACCAAATCGGCCTGCACCTGCGGATAAAAAGGCAGTATCGCAACAGCTACTCGCAGCATATTGTGGGTATGCTCCAGCAGCCCGCCGATATAACTATGGTGCAGCGCTGTTGCAGCAGGGGCGGTGCAGAATTTCTCCATCAGCTTGGTATCAGCTAAAAATTCTTCGACCAGTGCCTTTAACTGACTTTGTTTTATTCCTGCTGCAATCTTTTTTACATCTTCGAACATCTGCTTTGTATCTTTGTCGGTCCGCGCCAGAAAATCCTCAATGCGGACTTTGCCTACATCGACGATGCTGATATTATTTACAACAATCTGCAGGTTATTTTGATAAAGCTCACTTCTTCCATCTATATGGACAAAGCCAGGCTTCGGCAGTGAGTTGTAGACCGCTTCGGTTGCCTGCCACATTCGGCCGTTCAGTTGGCCGCTTTTATCGCAAAGGAACATAGCTATATATAAATCCCCTCGCGTTGTGCTTCGCAGAACCGGCTCTTTTACCATATAAATATCGTTGATTGTCTGCCCCGGCTCGATTTCATTGATAAACTTATGCGCCATTCTGTGCTCCATGTTAATGTTTGTCTGCCACAGTTTGATTTTCCAAAATCATATTATCTTACAGACCTTTATGCAAGTAATGATTCCTCGCAAAAACAACTTGGGCCTATATGCAAATATAGGCCCAGGATTTATTTATCCACCGCAAAACTACAAGATGAAGTTACTTGTCTCTTTACCACCAAGACTTTTTTGAATCATCCTGCCTGATGCCGTGATACGTCGTCAGGGTGTACTCGAATTTTTTCGCAGACCTTGGCTCAAGTTTGAGCGTAAATTTCACCGTGTCGGAGTCAACTTTTTCAAAATCTCCGAAATCCCCGCTCTTTTTAAGTTCCCAGTATGTAGTGCCGAAGTTTCGCTGAATTTCAACCTTAACAGGCATTTCACGGGTATTCTTCACCTCGATAGTGTACTTGCGGATTTCGTCCCAGCCGGAGATGTTGCCCTTGTTATCAAAGCGGTAATTGTCGGTCTTAAAATCCATAAGTTTCGGCTCGACAACTACATTAGCCACCGCTCCCAGATTCAGTTCCACATCCTCATCGACCGGGATATACTTGAATTCTGATTGGCCTTCATAACTCAAATGCTGCTGCTTATCCACATTCCTGTAAACCTTCAGAATTCCGCCCGGAATCGGCGTTTCGCCGAGCGAGTGCTTTTTATCATTCTTGAAACTCAGAAATCTAACAACAGAAGGACCGTATCTTTCCTCTTCGAACTTATAAAGATTCACCACCGGAACAGCGTCCACATCGAAACTAATCAGCCGTTTCGACCAGCCGTTCGGTATTGTCTCAGTGCCTTCGATTGTATAGAGAAAATATTCGCTAAGTCCCTCCTTCACAATGGCCTTCGGCGCCATTGCGTAGCCAACAGCCACTTTTTCCATTGCCCCTTTCATTTCTCTGCTAATTGGCCTGCTGCGTCCTTCTTCATCCATCAGTATCATTTCGCCGGGTCTACCGTAAGGATACTGCCGTGAGGCAAGTTGTGCGATTTCGTCGAGTATATGCACTTTGCCGACAATAAGCCGTGTCTGGGCGTTTTCATAATCTTCGCCGCTGTTGTTGGTGACCCTTATGTATCCCTGCAGGCGCATAGTTTTTTCATCCTTGGTAAGCGTGCCCATATAAAACGCCCGCCAGGATAGACCGCTCGTCAGATATGTGATTTCAAACGGCACTCTCCCGCTCACCCCGCTTTTGATATTCCACAGCCCCAAATTCCTGACTCTCGGCGGATAAGTCAGTTCGGTAATTTCGATTTTGTCTGCGGCTGCATTAGGAAACATCTCAAGACTGGTCGGGTCAATCAGGGTATTTGCCCACGAGAACTGAAGAGAGTTTTTGCCCTGTTTTAATGTAAGTGCTCTGCTTTCCCGCACCAGTGTCAAGTCCGCTGAATTGTAAATTGTAAGCTGGACTGTATCGCGTGATGGAAGCGTAACAAGGTCAACTTTTGCCAGGCTGACCCCGGCCATCGAAAGAACTATTATTAATATCAATTTTATACGTTTCATATTATCACTCCTTTAGTCCGGATGAAATTACCTCATAATTACTGGTCTGCTGCCTGGCCTTACGTTGCGGCGATGATAGTGTATTTCCAGTTCCTTTTTGGCGTGAGCGCCGAGCTTAATCTCGAATTGAATCGTTTCTGCATCTTTACGCTCGTATTCCATATTGCACTTTTCCATATCCCATTGGCCGGGAATGTGCTCAATCACCGTAAGCACGGCAGGACTGTCTTTAAAATTCTCAATCTTGGCCGTGATTACCTCATCCGTATCGTAGAGGATTATCTGGTTGTTGTCGTTCCTTCGGATATTAATTTGCTTGTCTTCCATCTTCCGCTGGGTAACAACGATGTCCCTGCTGTCGCCGATATAAAGTTCCGTCTTTTCACCGACCGGCACTAATCCGGCCGTGTCCTCGCCGAGGAAGATTGTGCTGTTGTGTCCGTCATCCTGAAAAATTCTCGTCTTGCCGCCCCAGAGGGCGAATTTGCCCAGGCCGCTTTTGGAATCATTGACAATCCGATAGCTCACCGGAATGCCAACATTTTTATTTTCCAGCTTTTCCGGGTCCCAGGGGAGAATGGCAGCGTCAAAAGTCCATATCTTCTGCACAGGAACCTTCGGAACATTGAGCAACAGCATCTGCTTGGTCTCCTCGTGGGCGATACCCCGCTCGAAAGCCCGGCCGTAATCCAGCAAAACTTTTGCCTGCTCAAAATCCTCTCCTGAAAAATTCCGCAGCACAAGGTAACTCGTCAGGTCAACTGCGGTTTCGGCCTTGTCGGCGACGGCCTTGTATGTTATCAGCCGGTCGATATTCCACAGCAAATAACTTATCCGAACTGTTTCTGCATAATCACTGTCGCTGCTGATTTCCCAGACAAGGGCGGCCTCATTCGGTGGATAGCTCACATTAAGAAGTACTACCTTGTCGGGGTGATTAAGCACCGAAAGTCGAATCGAGTCGGCATCGATACTCACACCATTCCATGAAAAATCAACCTTGTTAATCCCTTTTTGCAAAGTCAGAACCCGCTCTTCTTCAATCAATGTCGCCCGGGGATTGTCAAGCCTGATAACCGTTGCCGCCCGCTCGGGTAGCGCAACCAGTTTAATTCTTGCCTGTGCCGCTGCGGTGCATATCAGCAGCAGAAAAAATATTTTCGGCTTGTTTGTTTTACTGTTCATAATTCGGTCTCCTTTTTAAAAACCGCTAATGTTTCGATTATTATACGCAAGGGAGAAAAATACTCACACTATTTTTTGATTTTTCTCAAATTTCTTACCCGGCCAGTGTCGTCTCAACAATCCGATTCACAGGAAGAAATATAATCTTGCAACTCCGCGTGTTTTGGGCTATATAGTGGGCTTTGAATTGAAGCAATACGATATAGATATTCGCAATACGGAATACGAACTATGCGATACAGCCGAATGCTGATACCGACTGTCAAGGAAGTACCCGCCGATGCGGAAGTAACCAGTCATAAACTGATGATTCGTGCCGGCCTGATGCGCAAAGTTGCCAGCGGAACATATACATATCTGCCTCTTGGTTGGCGCAGCCTGCTAAAAATCATCGCAATCGTCCGAGAAGAGATGGACAAGGCAGGTGCACAGGAAATCCTTATGCCGGCCGTTCAGCCGATAGAGCTGTGGCAGAAAACCGGCAGAGACGTCGATTACGGCGAAACTCTGGCGACATTCACCGACCGCCACGGCCGTGGTAACGTCCTCGCCCCAACAGCCGAAGAGGTAGTTACAAGTATCGCAGCAAACGAAATAAGCTCATATAAACAGCTCCCCTTCAATATCTATCAAATCAGCTTCAAATTCCGCGACGAATTTCGGCCACGTTTCGGCCCAATCCGCTCGCGTGAGTTCATAATGAAAGACTCATACAGTTTCCACGCCAACCCGGACAGTCTCGATGAAACTTACAAAATTATGTATGACACATACTGCCGAATCTTCAAACGCTGCGGTCTTGAATACATCATCGTCGAGGCTGAGTCCGGCGAGATGGGCGGCTCCGGCTCTCACCAATTCACCATCCCCTGTGAATCCGGCGAAGACATCATCGTCTATACAGAAGACGGCTCTTACGCCGCTAATATCGAAAAAGCCGCCGTCGATGCTTTGCCAAGACCCAAGACTCAAGACACAAGACCCAAGACAGAAGAAGTCCACACGCCAAACGTCGGCAGTATTGAGGCCGTCTGTGCCTTCCTGAAAACCCAGCCGAAGGATATGATTAAAACCTTGATATACAGAACTCACGGTAGCAAAGAAGTTAAGAAGGAAATGGGAGCATACCAAGCAGAACATAAAGATGGTAGGGGGCTGATGGTTTCGGAAGCCAAATGGTATGTTCCTTATGCTGTGCTAGCTAGAGGCGATCACGGGGTTAATCAAGAGAAACTAACACAGGTCGTTGGTGAACCCGTTGAACTAGCTGACGAAGCAGATATAGAAAAGATCAGTGGTGCCAAGGTCGGCTTTGCAGGCCCAATGGGACTCGCAGGCAAAGTCTCAAAATTGATTATCGACCACGCGGTCGCTGCTATGGCCGTCGGTGTTACCGGTGCAAATAAAACCGATTATCACATCAGAAATGTCATCCCCGGTAGAGATTTTCCGCTCGAAGGCAAAAATATCATCATTGCCGATATCCACAATGCCGTCGAAGGTGACACTCATAATGGAAAGAAACTGCTGTTCAAACACGGCATAGAAGTCGGCCAGGTCTTCAAACTCGGCACAAAGTACTCTGCTAAACTCGGTTGCAAATTTTTGGATGAAACCGGAAAAGAACAACCCTGTCTTATGGGCTGTTACGGCATCGGTATAAACAGAATAACCGCATCGGCAATCGAGGCAGGCAATGACGAAAATGGCATTATCTTTCCTATAAGTATCGCACCTTTTGAAGTTATCATTACCTGCGTAAATCAGGATGATAAAGATGTGGTCGAGACCGCTGAGAAGATTTATCGGCAGTTGCTCGAAAAGAATGTCGATGTGATACTCGACGACCGCGACCTTCACGGCGGTGTTAAATTCAAAGACGCCGATTTGCTCGGAATACCCGTTCGCGTAACCGTCGGCAGCAAATCCCTTAAAGAAGGCAATATTGAAATCAAGCTGCGCCGTGAATCAAAAAGTGAGAAAATCCCTATTGAAAAAGCAGCAGATAAAACCATTGAGCTGGTCGACTCGCTGAAGAAGCAGTTGAATTGTTAAGCCGATTAATAAACGCAAATGTGGAAGCTACAAGCTCCTAAACCCGCAAAACTTATAATCGGTATCCTCGCAGCCGATGAAGGGTGTCTAAAGGCTGCTCTCGAAGCAATAAACGCCAATTTCGGCAAAACCGATTTTCTTAGTGACGTTTGGCCATTCGACCAGACCGATTATTACAAGGACGAAACCGGTGAGAATATCTTAAGACAGTTTGTCAGTATCGAAAAACTGATTGCCCCGGCCAGCCTGGCAGAAATCAAGCACCAAACAAATAGTCTCGAACAGAAATTAGCGACAAAATTAAACCTTAACTTATCAAGGCCGGTAAACCTGGACCCCGGTGTGATTGAGCCTTCGAAATTAGTTCTTGCGACGACGAAAAACTACTCGCATCGCATATATATAGGCAATAAAATATACGCTGAAGTAACGCTTGTTTTCAACAAAGGCTGCTGGAAATCTTTTGACTACACCTATCCCGATTACAGGCAGCAGTGTTACTTCGACTTTTTTGAAAAAGTCAGGACCCGTTTAGTGGAGCAGCTAAAATCGGAACGTTAACGTTATCAGCAGTAATCTTATTGGCCGGCTCGTTTGTATTGTCGGTCAACTTAACGGCTGTAGTAAGCAAGCTGGCCGGGCGTATCGGTTTCGTTGCTCATCCGGCCGCAGACAGGTATCACCGGTCAACAGTTGCCCTCGGTGGTGGTATCGCAATCTTTACTACTATAACCGCCGTTATAATTGCTGCCGCAGTCGCAATAAAATTTTTGCTCGTTCCCGGCCGTCTGCCCTGGCTCACAGAATCAGCTAAAATCGATCCAGCCTATTTTTTGGGAAAAACAAACCAGCTCATGATTATACTACTCGGTGCGTTTGTCCTGTTTTTGCTCGGCCTATGGGACGATAAAAAAAGGCTCGGCCCATTTTTCAAGCTTGCCGTTCAATTCGCAGTTGCAATAACCGTCGCTGGCTTTGCAGAGGTCAGGGTCGAACTTTTCATTGAAAACAAGATAATCACCACCACCCTTTCAGCCGTCTGGATAGTTCTGATTATCAATGCCTTTAACTTTCTTGACAATATGGACGGCGCCGCCGCCGGTATCGCCGTCATAGCGTCCTCAATTTTATTCACCGCAGCCGCTGTAAACGGCCAAGTCTTTGTAGGCGGCCTGGCGGTTGTTTTCATAGGGACATTGTCGGGCTTTTTGGTGTTTAATTTCCCTCCCGCCAAAATCTTCGCAGGTGACGCCGGTTCTCTTGTAATAGGCTTTTTTTTAGCGCTGCTGACCCTGCGCACCACCTATTATCACCAGGCACAAAGCGGCCAGTGGTATTCGGTTTTTACTCCTGTCATTGTTATGGCGGTCCCGCTTTACGATTTTATCAGCGTGACTGTACTGCGCATAAAACAGGGTAAAAGCCCTTTTATTGGTGACACCCAGCATTTTTCCCATCGACTGAAAAAACGTGGATTGACCGACACCCAGACAGTTCTGACACTATATCTGGCTACGCTGTGTACCGGCCTCGGCGCAACTTTCCTCTATCAGGTTAATCTCATCGGTACGTTCTTGATCTTCGCCCAAACATTTATGATATTAGCCATTATCGCCATTCTCGAAACTACCTCAGCAAATGGAAAAAATACCGTTTGATACGAGCTTGTCAAAAAGTAAGGGGCAGGTGATTTTAGAATACATCACTCTTGCTCTCTGCCTCTGCGTGATTGCACTTCGCACGACCTATACCGAAGGCCCGCCTATACAATCTACTATTCCCGCCAATCTAAACAATAATCTTTACAGTCTGTCCGTATCGACTGTTTTGTTCCTATCATTTGTATTCTGGTTTATATACTGCTTTTGTAGTAAGAAGTTTTTATATCGGTTCACTACCATAGAAATCGGCCTGTGTCTCTTTTGCTTAGCTGCTGTAATTTCCGGATTCGCCGCCTCAAATAAGCGGGCCGCAATTACAGACTTTCTTTGTCTTATTACTCCGTTGTTGATGGCTGTCCTGTTGGTTCAGATACTGGATTCGCAGTCGAAGATAAAGCTTGCGCTGACGGTCATTGCCGCCCTGGGAGTGGTCTGCGCCTATCAGTGTGCCGAACAGTTTTTCGTCAGCAACCAAGTGGCGATTGACCAATATCAGCAGGCCCCTCAAGCCATGCTCGATCAGCTTGCTATAGAGCCAGGCACCGTCCAGCAGTTTCTTCTTGAGCATCGCCTTTATTCAAGAAATGTCAGGGGCTTTTTCACTAACGGCAATGCCGCAGGTTCCTTTGCAATATTGGCCTGCTTCGCCGCTCTTGTTCTGTTTATCGACGAATTCAAAAATCGCCGGTCCCCATCGTCCACGCCTTTACCTCTTATTACCTGCGGTATCGCAGTAGCTGTTATCGTTTCCGGCCTTATTATTACACACAGCAAAGGTGCAATCGCCGCATCTATTATTGCAACAGCAACCTTTGTTGCTTTCTTTTATTTCGGCAGTTGGCTGAAATTGCACAAAAAAACCATATTGCTTTTGTTCTTACTGTTTTTCATCGCTGCCGTTTCTGCAACGGCTGCCTATGGATTGACTCAAGACCGGCTGCCGGGCGGAAATTCTATGCTTGTCAGATGGCAGTATTGGCACGCATCTGCGAGAATGTATGCCGACCATTGGCTTGCCGGTGTAGGCCCGGGCAATTTCGGCCATTTTTATACACGTTATAAACCTGCTGCCGCTGCAGAGTCCATTGCAGACCCACACAATTTTCTCCTTTCTGTATTGACCCAGTATGGCCCCCTCGGCCTTGTCGGTTTTTTAGCTATGCTCTTGGTACCATTATGGAGAACAATTTCCTCATCGAGGACCGAGAAAAAACAAGCTAACCACCAGCTGTCTTTTCGAACCTTAGCTGTGACTTATTTAACTATCATCTCCGTTGCCCTGCTGTTCATCAGACCGGTGATTATGCCTTTCACCGCCGACAACACTTTGGGCGTGATAATTGATGTGATATTCACATTATATGTTGTACCCGTGATTGCATTTGCTGTTGGTTCTTGGCTTCTGACAACACGAGCCACAAATCACCATACACAGGGCGCGTATATCTCCGCTGCTCTTTTTTGTGCTGCCTTAGGTGTACTTGTACATAATTTAATAGATTTTGTTATTTTTGAGCCGCCCGTGTTTACTGCTTTATGCGCGGTAATCGCCTGCCTCATAGCTTCGGATTTCCAACAGAACTTTCGGCCGATATTTGTCGTAAAACCTGCTCTTCCTGTAAGAATAATATCAGTAGGGGCCGGCCTGCTGTTAATTTGGAGCTATTTTAATTATGCCCTGATTCCAGTGGCAAAAACATCAGTTCGAAATCAGCAGGCTGTCCAACAGGAACAACAGCTTGGTGAATATGCCCACCACCTCCTCGATAATGCAGCGGAACAGGACCCACTCGACCCGATATCACCGAGTTTAAACGGAGGATTCTATTTAAAACATTACAGCGAAACTCCGAACGCACAACTGGACTTGCTCAAAAAGGCCGAAGCATGTTTTCTCACCGCTATTGCTCGTGACAGGGCAGATTTCAAAAATTACGAAAGGCTGAGCAACGTCTATATTCTGCTCGCAATAAACTCACCAAAAGAAAAAAAAACCGATTGGCTGAATGAGGCCTTCGATTGCCTGCGCTCTGCCATCGAGCTTTATCCCGGCTCTGGTCGGCTGCGAATCGAGTCGGCCCGTGTCGCCGAACTTTTGAATAAGACCGATATCGCCGTCGCCCAGTACGAAAAAGCGGTCGAGATCGAAGACGCTTATCGTAGCCAGTTCAGGATAATGTACCCGGGACGTGAAATCTTCAGCCGACTCGGTGAAGAAAAATACAAAAACGCGAAGCAGCGAATAAAATTCCTCACAGGCCGGGCACCCCCATAGTACGATATACGCAACACTCACTACGAAATATCAGCTATTATCTCATCGGGTATATCAAAATTAGCGTATGTGTTTTGAATGTCGTCGTGGTCTTCGAAGGCTTCCATCATCGAAATTATTTTCTTTGCCGTCACCTTGTCGCTGATCGGTACGGTACTCAGCGGCACCATCGAGACTTCAGCACTTTGAATCACAATTTCTTTTTCTTCCAGTGTGTTCTTTAGCTGCTCATAGGCAGCGGGATCACAGGTTATCTCGAACAGTTGCCCCGTGTTTTGCATATCGTCTGCACCGGCGGCCAGAGCAATCTCCATAAGTTCGTCTTCCCCTGCGTCAGTGGTCTTAATGGTAATCAGCCCTTTCTTGTTGAACATCCAGTTGACACATCCACCAGTTCCCAACGAGCCGCCGTGCTTCTCGAAAATCCTCTTAATTTCCGGTGCGGTTCGGTTGCGGTTGTCCGTCAATGCCTCCACCATTATGGCCGCTCCGCCCGGCCCATAACCCTCGTAGAGTACTTCTTCAAAATTAACAGCCCCGATCTCCCCGGTTCCCTTTTTGATTGCCTTTTCAATCGTATCTTTCGGCATATTAACAGCTTTGGCCTTGTCGATGGCATACCGCAAAGACAAATTCGCAGATGGGTCGCCCCCGCCAGCCTTGGCTGCGACAATTATCATTCGGGCTACCTTGCTCCATACCTTGCCGCGCTTGGCATCAACGGCCGCCTTTTTATGCTTTATGCCTGCCCAGTGAGAATGACCTGACATACCTGCTCCTGACAAAAAATCAAAAAATAATTATAACGTCCTTGCTGACGAAATGCAACAGCCTTCACCACGGCTGTTCCACTCCGCTCACCCGCATCCGCAAAGAGTATAATGATGTCCGGGCCGTAATAAAGAGCGTCTGTTTATCTTTGCCGCCGAAACAAACGTTGGCTGGCTGCTCAGGGACATTTATTGTCTCTATTTTTTCGCCGTTTTTGTTATAAACCACTACAACATCGGTCGTCAGATAAATATTGCCCTCGTTATCTATAGTCATCCCGTCCATACCCTCCAGCGCAAAAAGTTTTTTATGTGACAATGTCCCATCCGGAAAGATTGTGTATGTGTACGTCTTGTTTTGGCTGTAGTCCGCTACATAAAACAATTTACCATCGGCAGACCCTATAACTCCATTAGGCCTGGATAAATCATTAATTACCTTTAGTAATCTTTTACGATCGCCAGATAAGTAATATACATGTTCGCCGTCCTGCTCCATGTTACTTCTGTCACCGAAGTATGGATCGGTAAAATAAACTCCGCCTTCCGGGTCAACCCATAGGTCGTTCGGTCTGTTGAATTTCTTGTCATTATACTTATCAGCCAGCACCTTCACCTTGCCTTCCGGACTTATCGAAGCTAATCTGCGGTTGTCTCCTTCGCATGCCAGAAGGTTACCTTCTTTGTCGAAGAACAGGCCGTTGGCCGCTCCCGAATTTTCGCGAAATGTCGACAGGCTGCCGTCAATAGACCATTTGTGAATCCGGTTGTTGGGAATATCCGTAAAGTAAATATTCCCCTCCGTATCGACCGCCGGTCCTTCGGTGAACATAAATCCGCCGGCCAGTTTCTCAACTTTTGCACCTTTTGCAACGACACTCATCTTCTCAGGTTCACAACCCGCTATCACCGCCACAATCACTAAAGCTATTAAACTATACTTTTTACTACCCATATTTTCTCCTTCATAGCTCTAATACAAAAATCTGCTCGTCAGATAAGTTTAACACCGTACTTAACTCTTGGCAACCTCTATTTGTTATTCCTCATTTGTCTTGACTTTTTTCTGCTCGTAAGTAAAGTTAACCAAATGTTTGGCTGACTTAAAGATTAATCAATTTAAAACAAAGAGTGGAAATTATGAAGGCAAAGTTTATAAAAACCCGTTCGGATCCGGATCCTGCCGCCTTTGCTTCTGGCGATGTTTCAGAAAAGATCACTCCATCTGCTATAAACGCCCGTATAGCGAAAATCCGCATGGGTGATATTGTAGTAAAAACCAAACCCGGCTGCGATATTAAAATTCAGCAGACCAGGCACGAATTTTTCTTTGGCACCGCAATAACAAACCGCCTTATTGAAACCGATGAAGAAGCTCTCTCCATCAAAGATAGAAAAATGTTCCTCAAAATCCTCTCCGAAAATTTCAACTACGCCGTCCACGAAAATGCACTCAAATGGTATGAATGCGAAAAACGGGCCAATGTCGTTGATTATGCCGCTGCAGACAGAATCTGGGAAATCTGCCGCGGTCATAATATACCAATGCGGGGACATTGTATATTCTGGGAGATGGACGAGCACATTATGCCCTGGCTCAGAGAACTGGACAACGACCGGCTCCGCGCTGCAATCAACCGCCGAGCCATCGGTGTTACAAAGCACTTCAAAGGACGCATCGATGAGTTCGACCTCAATAACGAAATGATTCACGGTGAGTTCTTCCGACGACGCCTCGGTTACGGCGTTATCAACGAGATGGCCTATATGGCTAAGTACGGCAATCCCAATATCACTCTCTATGCAAATGATTATGGTATCCTCGTCGATGGCGGTTATAATGCCCTCGTTTATTTCAAACAAATCAAGCATCTTCTTGACAACGGTGTACCCATTGATGGAATCGGCATGCAGGGACACTTTGGCTATTTCAACAAGTGGCTTACCCCGGTAGAGGATATGCAGAAAATACTCGACCAGTTTGCCATTTTCAATCTCCCAATAAAAGTTACAGAGTGTGATTTCGATTACGATGATGAACAAACCAAGGTCAATGAGCTTAGAAAATTATATACGATTTGCTTCGCGCACCCCAGTGTTGAAGCTATTGTATTGTGGGGCTTCTGGGCTGGTGCTATGTGGAGGCCAAACGCTGCCTTGTGGAAAAAAGACTGGTCTATAACTCCCACAGGCCAAGCTTATCGTGACCTTCTCTTTGACAAATGGTGGACCCGGACCTCAGGCAAAGCCAACAAAAACGGCTTATTTAAAACAAAAGCATTTTTCGGAGATTATCTAATCACCTCGAATGGAATGAAGAAAAAAGTAACCCTCTCTAAAAAGGAGAAATCAATACGGATTATCTTCAAATAACACCATCGTAGTTTACTTTACCATTTTTTGGCGGAATCGTTGGCGGGAACTCGGTATCTAAGGCAGGTTTGAGCTAACTATTAAGGGTGATATTTTTTTACCGTGTGGATTTACGTTTTTTCTTCCCAGTTTGATTAAGTGGTTGCGGTTCGGCAACCTTCCTATAGCCTAAGGTCTTTATCACCTCAAGAACCTCTGTCCAGGTAGGGAAGGGTCTTGTATTTTTTCTTCTGTACTCATTAATAGCCATAAGAAATTCAAATTGCTCGTCGGACATATGGCCTTCTTCGGCGGATTTTCGCTCATCGCTTCTGCGCCTCCCCGGTCCTCGCCTCCGGTCCAGCCCCAAACGTCTGTCAACAACATTTTGTCTGCGATCATCGCCGGACCGCCGCTCTTTTTTTAAGTGTTGTTTATCCATTTATTATTCTGCTTTATATTTCGATGAGAAGAGAGCTGGTGAGTTAAAGCTCGAAGTACCTAAAGTCATGTATGGTTTTCTCATTTCAATTCACTATTTTTACCACCCAAGATTAAAAATCGTCCTCGAAGAGATCGCCGTCAAAATCACCTTCATCTTCATCTTCGTCTTCCAGGGCAAAATCATAAAAATCATCATATGCTGCCTGCGACTCGATTACTACATGTGCTTCATCGAGATAATCTTCCGGAACCATTACAGCAATACTCTTAGTATTTGCTGATTCTTCATCCTGCTCTTTTATCGTAGCGGGAATACCATTGGCCACCAATAGAGCTTCATATTCTTTGGCCTGTTCCATATCCTCAGCACAAGTAACAACAATAAGATCCGACAGATTGGTCTGCGATTTTCGGCTTTTTTGAGGTCGCTTTGCCATTTTATTTCTCCGCTATAAAGCTAATATATATTATTTCTGTCAGTTTTAATATCCGTTACAGGTGAAAAATAACCATTTTTCGAGGTATTTTTCGTCAAAATAAACCGCCTGAATTATTAAAATTCCGGCTTATTAGGAAAAAAATGTCATTCAAGACCGGATTTTCACTTGTTCTACGCTGCAAACTACTTTAAAAAAGCAACGTAAACACTTTTTGCTATCGGCTCTGTAATCGTAAAAATTTAATGTTTGAGCATATTTTTTTGTTGCAAATACCGGCTGGTTTCTGTAATAACAAGCACTTGTAGTGTGCCTGCACCAAGGATTTGGTACCGGCCTATTAAAATTTAACTTTTTTAACATGGAGGATTTTTACCAATGGCAAAGAAAGAGTCTTTAATAGTAGCCAGCAAAGTTAAGGCCTACATCAAGAGCAAAAAGATGATGACCTCGTCCGATGCAATTGGGGCAATTAGTGACGGTGTTTATCGTATGCTCGACAGGGCCATTGAACGAACCAAGGCCAATCGTCGCAGCACTGTCAAGCCACAGGACCTGTGAGAGGACACCATAATTCTGCAAAAAGATTACCGCAGGATTAAAGTGCCTGAAGCTTAAAGTGTCTAAAGTGCCTATTGCCGTAGCTTTAATTCACAGTAGGCACTTTAGGCACTCCGAATCGAATCATTTAATATAAGTTATCAGTCCTTCGGCTCCTTTCGATAAGAACATTCAACCGGAAATACCATAATAATAAACATATTGTTGTATATCATTTATGGTATTTCTAATGCCGGTTTTCAACCGGTAAAATCCCCATTATTAGTATCAAAATTCACATTTCTTGGAAAATTTGTTGAACTTACTACACTAAAAACCCCGATTTATGTAATAGCGTAAGCCATCTTAACGGTTAGGAATTACCAGAAAATACGGCATTTTTAGTATCTTGAAATTAAGACTGCGAGATTTCCTGCCGATAGGATGTGCCAGTGATGCCCAACGTCGGAACAAATTACCAAGGACATGACGTTGATTTTAGAAAAAATTAGTTGTAAGTTCCTGTTTTATAAATTCTTAGGGCTCTCCACACAGGGAGGCCTTACACAGATTAGCGTGATAGGAGCAATATGAGGGTCTTTATGTTAGGCTGGGAGTTTCCGCCGTTTATCAGCGGCGGGCTTGGTACAGCCTGTTACGGACTTACTAAAGCATTAGATCAACTCGGCATAAATGTAATCTTCTGTTTGCCAAAAACGGTTGAGAGCGATTATACACTTCATGTGAAGCTGTTAACTCCATCTTCCCAGCTATCCGCAGCTACCCTGAATTTAAGTGAGCTGAAAAACGTAACATTCCGCACAATCAAATCACCGTTGCAGCCGTATTCGACCCCCGATATTTACCAGCGACGAATCGAAGAAACTTTAAGACAAAAACGAGGAATACACGGTGGCAATGTTGATTCAGCTTTTATCGGTGGAACGCACTACGGCGGCAATATGTACGATGAGGTTCATCGTTATGCTGCTGTAGCCGCTGAATTAGCCGCATCTGAGCAGTTTGACGTTGTTCACGCCCACGATTGGATGACCTACCCTGCGGGAATTGCAGTGGCGGCAATCAGCGGAAAACCGCTGATTGTTCACGTCCATTCGACAGAATTCGACCGTAGCGGAGAGAACGTCAACCAGATGATTTACGACATTGAGCGAAGGGGTATGGAGCATGCGGATAAGGTAATCGCTGTCAGCCATTTTACACGCAGTGTTATAATCAGCCGATACGGCATTAGTGGTGAAAAAGTTGAAGTGGTTTACAACAGTGTGCAACGCAACGGCAACAACAACTGGACCTTGGCCGAAAGCGGCATCAAAAAAGACGAGAAAATCGTCTTGTTTTTAGGCCGAATTACAATGCAAAAAGGCCCAGAGTATTTCCTGCAGGCAGCTAAAAAAGTCCTTGAAGTAATGGATAATGTCAAATTTGTTATGGCCGGCTCCGGCGATTTAATGCACCGGTCAATTGAAATGGCCGCAGGACTCGGTATCGGTCAAAAAGTACTGTTCACGGGCTTTTTGCGGGGTGAAGATGTCCGGAAAATTTATGAAATGGCCGACTTATATGTTATGCCTTCGGTATCAGAACCATTTGGGATTGCACCTTTGGAAGCGTTGAACAATGATGTTCCTGTCATAATAAGCAAGCAAAGCGGCGTGTCAGAAGTTTTGGCGCACGCCTTGAAAGTCGATTTCTGGGATGTCAACGAAATTGCCAACAAAATTATAGCTGTGCTGAAATATCCACCTTTAGGAGTAACGCTGCGAAATTATGGCAATTCTGAGGTAAGAAAACTGCGATGGAAGGATAGTGCTCAAAAGTGTTTGAAAATTTACGAAGATACACTGGTTGCGGTTTGAGAGGCGTATCCCCTCGAGCGGGAGATGAGATACAAAGAACGAGATTTGAAATATGGCTTCGATATGTTTTTATTTTCAGGTGCATCAACCTTTGCGATTGAGGCACTATACGGTATTTGACAAAAACGACCGATACTTTGACGATTATAAAAATGCTTCCATTTGCAGAAAGGTGGCAGATAAATGTTATCTGCCGGCCAATCGGCTGCTTCTGGAGATGATCCGCAGATTTCAGGGTGAATTCAAGATAGCATACAGCTTGACCGGCGTATTACTGGAACAGCTCCAGCTCTTTACGCCTGAAGTTATCAGCACTTTTGACGCCTTGGCGGAAACCGGCTGCGTGGAGTTCCTGGCTGAAACGTATTATCACAGTTTAAGCTATCTTTACTCGTACGATGAATTCATAGAGCAGATAAATAAGCACACTGAAACTATCGAGCATTTGTTTGGCCAAAAGCCGAAGGTTTTTAGAAATACAGAGTTGATATATAATAATGAACTCGCTGCCCTTATCGAGTCAACAGGCAAATTCGATGCGATAATGGCTGAAGGGGCAGACCATATCCTCGGCTTTAGAAGCCCCAATTTTCTCTATCGCCCGAAAGGATGCAACAAACTAAAACTGCTGTTGAAGAACTATCAGCTCAGCGATGATATCGCCTTTAGGTTTTCAAACCGTGATTGGTCACAGTGGCCGTTAACAGCAGATAAGTTCACTGCATGGATAAATAATATTAGCGGAGATGTCATCAACCTCTTTATGGACTATGAGACATTCGGCGAACACCAATGGAAGGATACCGGCATATTCGACTTTATGAGGCATCTGCCGGAACAGGTCTTAAAAAACCCTAATAACGATTTCAAAACTCCCAGCGAGGTAGTTCAGTTGTTTCAGCCCGTTGATACGGTTGATGTGCCGCATCTGATAAGCTGGGCCGATATCGAAAGAGACCTCTCAGCCTGGCTTGGAAACGCAATGCAATCAAACGCTCTTCATGAGCTTTACCGGCTTGAAAAGGACGTCAAAAAAGCCTCCGACGATAAAATCATTACAGACTGGCGAAAATTGCAGACCTCAGACCATTTTTATTATATGTGTACAAAATACTTTGCCGATGGCGATGTGCATAAATACTTTAATCCCTATGATTCACCTTACGATTCTTATATTAACTTTATGAATGTGTTGGGCAATCTCCACAAACGGTGCTCCGGGGGGACAACAGGGAACACATCTTGTGGCCTGTCGAAAAATAAAGACTCGCTCAATTTGGAAACACAAACAGCGGGTTACCTGTCCTGATTCGCTTGCTGCTACTTGAAGCGACGGGGGTTGGGTTTTACCGTGATGATATTTTTGGAAGTAAAATTGTGTTGACGCTACAAAAAACCAACAGCGATGAAATTGTCTCAATACCGTTAGACAAAAAAAGTATTGAGGATTTGCTGACTAAAGAATGGCTGTTGACCAACGAGCGCGGTAGCTACGCGTCATCAACGATTGTCGGCTGTAATACCAGAAGGTATCACGGTTTGCTTATCGGCTCGCTTAGCCCTCCCACTAACAGGATAATGACGCTGGCAAACTGCCTGGAAATGGTGATATCGAATGGAAATGTTTTTAATCTTTCAACCTTTGAATTCAGTGGAAAATTCGCCCCGGAGGGCTTTACGTTTTTAAAGCAGTTCCGTCGGGATATCGCTGCCAATTTTGATTATCAACTGCCGCAGCTGCAATTGACTAAATCAGTATATCTTCTCCGCGATGCGGATGTTGTCGCTTTAGTATATGACTTTACTGCTGTGCGAAGCCCCCTGGAGTTTGTTTTGCGACCCTTTATCGGCTTGAGGGATTTCCACACACTTCAAAAATCCTATGCTCACATTTCCGCTGCCTGGCTTGATGTGGGCTTGCTGCTTCGCCACGACATACCGGGCAGCTGTGAATTGTTTTTGAGCTGCTCATCTATGAAATTCGAAAATGACCAGCAATGGTGGTTCAATTTCTTATATCGCAATGATGAACGAAGAGGCCAGGATTTTACCGAAGATTTGTGGACGCCGGGCTTCTTTAAGGGAGCGATAGATTCGCCAACCAGAATTGTTTTCTGGGCTACTTTAGGCAGCAGCGATAAAGCTGCATCCGACATGCTCAAAGAAAAGGCGGATATTGAAGCAGTTCGCGAGGATTTATTGAAACATCAGAGCAGTGTAATTGCCGCTGCGGGAAATAAGGATGAAAAACTGCAAAAACTTTATTTAGCTGCGGACCAGT